>Ga0314772_1000623_pt1 | contig 18552 bp, 20 predicted proteins | sample MetaGCBIW2018_FD_204520 | JGI IMG/M metagenome (GOLD analysis project Ga0314772, IMG submission 204520) | Cryopeg brine microbial communities from Beaufort Sea near Barrow, Alaska, United States - CBIW 2018 | ecosystem: Environmental > Aquatic > Marine > Coastal | place: USA: Alaska | collected... | reverse complement strand
AATTGGTGGAGGAGTCCCGCAGCACCGGCGAGAAATGGGATGTTGTATTTGTGGCGGCTATGTCTGGCCGTGGCGGCGTTCCTCCGTCCAGCGACGAAACACAGCAGCCCATAACCATGATGGTCGAAAGCATTCGTATGGGCCACGTTGGCAATTACTTGCCTTTGGACTCCAGTGGTGAAGCCGTTAGCCTGGGTTAGCTGTAGGCGCTGATGGCCGTCCGCCATCAGCGCTAATCAGAGATAGAGCGGTATCAATAGCCTCCTAGGAGTCTGCGCGGTAGAAGTTTTCTGGACGGCTCTCCAAGTCCATCCCGCCGCTTCAAGTCGCCTTATTTCAGAGCGGCGGCCTGTAATGATTCGCTTCGCTTCAAAATATGGCCAATGGAGCACTTGCACTGATAGCGCTGGCCTCGTCTAGACTCGATTAAGCGCCGAGAGGAACCCCCAGGCTTCTAGTCGAAGCGCACCAGAGGCCTCATACGCCTCAGGTTCAATGCAAGACAGACCAGATCCCATTCGCCTTTCGCCGCAAGCCCCCGCATACTGAACTGGCGGAAGCCCAGAATGTTCTTGATCCAACCGTTCACCGCTTCAACAAGGTGCTTACGTTGTGAGTAGCAGGCCTTGCCATCCGGTGTTGAGAGTTTCTGCGCCATGCGGGCGGTCGCGGGATACCGGTTCCAGTCGATTTTGTCGATTGTTTTGCTTGCTCGCCCCAAGGAAATAGAGCCATCGATCCCTTGCGCCTCCAAGGCCTGAAAATCGCTCTCCTTGCGGTAACCGGCATCCGCCAGACAGCGTTCAGGTTGAGCTTGCAGTATCGCCTCAACGTCCGTTAATACGGGCAATAGTTGCCCATTGTCGTTGGCGTTGTTGCCTTGATGGTTGGCAACGATAATCTGGAAATCGCCATCGACAGCCAACTGGCCGTTGTAACATTGCTCGAACCCGGTACTGGTTTTCATGATGCGGCTTTCGGGATCGGTAAAATTGCTCTGAGCTTTGTCGTCCGGAACGCCATAGTCCCGTTTGAAGTTATGCCCACCACGAGGCGATCGCCGTTCGTCATCCGGATGCCGGCCTTTCGCGTCATCGGCTTGCGCCTGCTCCGCTTCCAGTTTGGCTTTCGCTGCCCGGATCTTGCTTAACCGCGACTGGCGATGTTGCAGCTCTTCCGGCAATTCATCGCCCCGCTGTGCCGGACCAAATTGCTCGTCTTCTGCTTCATCCACAGCCCGAGCCTGGCCACAGAGTTCATCCACTTCTTTCGACAAGCGGGCTTCTTCCTCTTGCAGTCGCCCGTAGCTCATGGCCTTGTGCTTGCTGGCATTCGCCTTTATCTTGGTGCCATCAATCGCCAGCGTTCCCAGACGAATCAGCTCCGCCTCCCGGGCAATCTGGATGACCTGAACAAACACCTCTCTGAACGCACCCAAGTGCTGTTTGCGGAAATCGCACAAGGTTCGATGCCTGGGGAAATTGTCGGCCGCCAGCACGCGAAAGGCCACGTCTTCTTCGAGTTTGCGGGCAATCTTACGGGAGGAAAAAACACCGTTTGCGTAAGCATAGATCAGGACTTTCAGCATCATGCGCGGATCGAAAGGCGACTTGCGGCGCCCGTCTCCTTCGTAGCGAGCGTAAAAGGCGCTTAAGTCCAGTTCTTCGACAACGTCACTAATGAAGTAGGCCAGATGGCCTTCGGCCAGCCATTCGTTAAGACTGGCCGGCAGCAACAACTCCTGATCTGGCGAATAAGGTCGAAAACTCGTTCCCATCACATCTATTCCGCCGTTCGAGAAAGTCCGCCTATTATGTCATAACAACGTTTCTACCGCGCAGACTCCTAGTGTTCCTTAACAAAAATTCGTATAGATAATTATTCTGTCCTGTATAATCTGACAAACAGACACAGGAGAGGTGCTCATGGCGCGGATAGCTAGACCCCTTGAAGTTAGTGACTCTGAACGAGAGGAGCTGGAGTCGTGGTTGCGGCGACAACGCATGCCTGCCGCTGAACAGTTGCGAGCGCGCATCATTCTGCTAAGTACTGAAGGCCTTCCGGGCAGTGTTGTCGGTGACCGCGTTGGGGTGACCTCCGAAACGGTGAATAAGTGGCGAAATCGTTTCAAGGCGCGCCGGGTTGCAGGCCTGACTGATGCGCCCAGAACCGGTCGGCCTCGAACCATAAATGATCAAAAGGTTACTGATTTAATTAATAAAACGCTCAGGGAAAAGCCAAAAAATGCTACCCACTGGTCGACTAACCTGATGGCAAAAGAGGCCGGATTGAGCGCTATGTCGGTGAGTCGAATCTGGCGGGCTTTCGGTTTGAAGCCACATCGCCATGATACCTTCAAGCTGTCTACCGACCCCCATTTTGTAGCCAAGGTTCACGATATCGTTGGCTTGTACATGAACCCGCCAACGAAGGCGTTGGTGCTGTGTGTTGATGAGAAGAGTCAGATACAAGCCATCAATCGAACTCAGCCAGCGCTACCCCTGTCCTTCGGGCACACGGAAACCAGAACACATGATTACGTCCGACACGGCACCACAACGCTGTTCGCGGCACTTGATATAGCGACCGGGGAAGTGATCGGCAGGCTTCATCGCCGACACCGTGCAACGGAGTTCCTGGCCTTTTTAAAAGAGATTGATCGCGCGGTTCCGCACGATATGGACGTTCATCTAGTCATGGACAATTACGGGACGCACAAAACGGCAAAGGTGCGCGCCTGGTTTGCCGCGAGGCCTCGCTATCACGTGCATTTCACGCCGACTTCAGCGTCCTGGATCAATCAAGTCGAGCGGTTCTTTGGGCTGATTTCAGAGCGCTGGATTAAACGAAATTCACATCGCAGCACACGAGAGCTTGAGAGCTCGATCAAAGACTATCTGAAGATTTACAATGAAGACCCGAAACCCTTTGAATGGCATAAATCTGCCGATCAGATTATTGAGTCAATCGCCAGATTATCAGACAAACTCAATAAACAAACGGACTTCTGTTAAGGGACACTAGAGCGTAATCTGTCGTAACTAAGAGCCGACTTCAAAAATCGCGAACAATTGGTGTTGCAGAAGCTGATACTCTGCGACCTGCGCCGCCAGTCAAACGCCGCGCAGTTTGGACGCGTTGAAGCAATGGTTCTCGGGCAGTGAGCTCAGGCTCTGACCAATTGCGTTGTCCAAGGTACAATTCGAGAGCAATCGTTTTTCGGTTCTTCCATCGATCATTTAACACGGCGACATTGGGACCGGCCTTAAGCGGCTTGAGTTGATGACGATATGGCAACTGTTCTAAGCGCTGTCACCAATCGACATCTCAAACCCGACATCGGTCTGATTATTTTGGAGATGCCGACCTTCAATTCGAGCAATGACATGTTCAGCGGTCGCGCGACCAATCGTCCGGCGAGGCGAAATTATAGTGGTTAATGGTGGGGTGACATGCTGCCCGATTTGCAGCCCGTTAAAACCAGCGATGGCAATGGTTTCAGGCACCCGGATACCTTGACGCTGGGCGTGCAACAGCGCACCGGTGGCAAGGTCGTCATTGGCAAAATGAATGGCTGTGGCGTCCGGATAATCGGCGAGCACCATATCGAGCGAGCGAGCACCGGTTTCAAATTGGCCCAAATGATTCATATCGAACAGCGGTGCGTTCAGACCAACGGCCTCAAGCTCCGCCTTGTGGCCTTCATAGCGTAATCCGGCACGGTAGTCTTGTGCTATCTGAGCAGCCACATAAACAATATTCCGATGTTTTTTCTCCAGCAGGTAGCGCGCCATACAGCGCCCAGCCGCTCGATGATCAAGCCCGATGTTAAGATCTATGGCATCACCCAATTCCATGATTTCAGCAATCGGACCGTCCCATTCTTCCAGTATCCGCTGGCAGGCGGCGTTGTGACGCAAACCGGTGATTACCACGGCCGACGGCGACCAGCCCAGAAACGTCCTGACCAGTTGGCACTCACGGTCAAGGTTGTAGTCGGTGTTGGCCAATAGGATCTGATAGCCCTGTTTTTCGAACTCACTCTGCAGACCACTAATCACTTCGATAAACACGATGTTGGACAACGAAGGTACGATGACTGCAATGAAACGGGAACTGGCTGATGCCAGGCTCCCGGCAAGCATATTGCGGACGTATCCGACCTTGTCAATCGCCGCCTCAACCCGCTCCCGCGTTGCTGGGCGCACGGAACCGGTCGAGTTTATGACCCGCGAAACCGTAATTGCCGACACTTGGGCCTCCAGAGCGACATCCGCAATGGTTGGTTGCATAACGCTTTTGCGATGTCGCCTGGATTTTTTGCTGGACGCTGGCACTTAATTTCTTCCTTGCTATTGCTTCGATACGTAGAATAATTTAATACTGATGTTAGCGCTAACATTTAATGATTAAGCATCGTTTTTTGCGGCTTGCTAAAGCTCTTCACGATGGAACTGCCACGCCACTGAGAGGGATCATTTAAGTGCCAAACAACAATTCAGTCATCGGTGTCGTTGGGTTGGGTGCCATGGGGATGGGCTCTGCTCTGGCCATGCTGGAGGCCGGGCTTTCTGTGATAGGGTGCGACATTTCCGTCAGCGCGCGCGACGTGTTCGCGGCAAAGGGTGGACGGAGCGTGGCCTCACCTGCTGAGCTGGCCGCCGAGTGCGACATAATCGTGCTGCTGGTGGTGAATGCCGAGCAGGTTGAATCTGTGTTGTTTGGTGCGGATGGCCTGGCGGCCAAGCTGGCGCCGGGTAGTCTGGTGATGCAGTGTGCGACCGTTGCCCCCAGTTACGCTCAGGCGCTGGGCATTCGCTTGGCAGAGTTAGATCTGCTGATGCTGGATTCCCCTGTCAGCGGAGGCACTGTCAAGGCAAGGGCTGGGCAACTGTCGGTAATGTCCTCCGGCGGCTCCGATGCCTACGCCAAGGGTGAAAGCGTACTGGATGCGATGTCCGCAACGGTGTACCGGTTGGGTGACAGCGCGGGTGCCGGTTCCAGCGTCAAACTGGTCAACCAGCATCTGGCCGGTGTTCATATTGCTGCGGCGGCTGAAGCAATGGCGCTGGGCATGCGTATGGGGATCGACGCCAGCACGTTGTACGAGGTCATTACCCATTCTGCCGGTAACTCCTGGATGTTTGAAAATCGCGTACCCCACATCATTAAGGGCGACTACACCCCGTTATCCGCCGTCGACATTTTCGTCAAGGATCTGAACATCGTGCATCAGACCGGTCGTGAACTGACGCTGGCGATGCCGATCGCCGCGAGTGCGCTTCAGCAGTTCACGGCGGCTAGCGGTCTCGGCTTGGGCCGCGAAGACGACTCCGCCGTGATCAAGGTCTACGAGAGATTGTCCGGAATTGAACTGCCGACAGCCAAGGCGGCGCCGGATAAGGAGACTGCTGAATGAGCCTGGTATTGGGGGCAATCGCTGACGACTTCACCGGCGCAACGGATCTGGCCAACAACCTGGTCCGTGCCGGGATGCGGACACTGCAAGTTATTGGAATACCTGGGCCTGATTTGGTACTTGAGAATATCGACGCCGTGGTGGTGGCGTTCAAGTCCCGCTCGTGCCCGGTGCGCGAGGGTGTCGACAACTCATTAGCTGCGCTGGCCTGGCTGCAAGCGCGAGGCGCCCGACAGATTTATTTCAAGTACTGCTCCACCTTTGACTCAACCGACGTCGGCAATATTGGCCCAGTCTCGGATGCATTGTTGGAGCGACTGGAGGCCAAACAAACGGTTATGGTGCCCGCGTTTCCAGCCAACAACCGTACGGTTTACCAGGGCCACCTGTTTGTCGGTGACCGGCTACTCAACGATAGCGGAATGGAACATCACCCGCTCAACCCGATGCGGGATGCGGATCTCGTGCGCACCCTGTCGCGTCAGACTGACCATAGTGTCGGTCTGCTGGCCAGGTCGGACTTGGCTGCGGGTGTTGAGGCCTCGCGGGATCGCCTGGAAGCGCTCGCGGCGCAAGGCGTGCGCCACGTAATTTGCGACACGCTCGACGAGACCGATCTTGCGACCTTGGCTGCCGTGGTGGTGGAGCTGCCGCTGGTCACGGGTGGCTCCGGCCTTGGTCAGACATTACCCTTTGAGTATCGCCGACTGGGCTGGCTTGACACCGTGGATCAGGCTGGCCGCCTTGAGCCGGCCAGCGGTGGTGCGCTGGTGCTGTCGGGTAGCTGCGCACGGGCGACTCTGATGCAGATCGAACACTTCCTGACCCGTTATGAGGGTTTTGCTCTCGATCCGCTCGCACTGGCCAAAGACGACACTCAAATCTGTCAGGCTGTGGATTTTGCCCTTCAGCGACTTGGCGGAACAGCGCCGGTACTGATTTATGCTTCCGCAACGCCGGATAAGGTCCGTCAAGCCCAAGATCAGTTGGGGGTCGCGGTCGCTGGTGAGTGCGTTGAGCGGGCGCTGGGGGTGATCGCCAGCGAGCTTGTCGTTGAGGGCGCAGGCCGTTTACTGATTGCAGGGGGTGAGACTTCCGGCGCTGTGGTGTCAGCCCTTGGTATTCGTGAACTGCGCATCGGTGACCAGATTGACCCGGGTGTGCCCTGGACTCAGACCCGCCTTCGCGACCGGCAGGCACCGCTATCACTGGCGCTCAAGTCCGGTAATTTTGGCGGTGTCGATTTCTTTTCACGGGCGTTTGAGGTGTTGTTATGAGCTCTATCAACTCCCTGCGCGACGACATCACACGCTATGGCAAATCTCTATTTGATCGGGGCTTGACGATGGGCTCCAGTGGCAATATCAGCGTGCGTCTGGACGATGGCGGTTGGCTAATGACTCCCACCAATGCTTGCCTAGGGTGGCTTGATCCAGCTCGCATCTCACAGCTGGATCGTCATGGCCAACTGGTGGCAGGAGATCTCCCCACCAAGGAAAGTTTTTTGCATCAGGCCATGTATGGAGAACGGCCGCAATCAGGTGCCATTGTACATCTACACTCAACCCATTCGGTGGCGGTTTCCTGCCTACCGGATGTTGATCCTCACGATTGTATTCCGCCCTTGACCGCTTATTACGTAATGCGAGTTGGCAAGTTACCGCTGGTGCCATATCACATTCCCGGAGATGTAACCCTGGGTGATGCGGTGAAGGGCTTGGCGGGTCAGCACAGTGCCGTGTTGCTGGCCAATCACGGCCCGGTAGTGGCGGGCAAGTCGCTGGAAGCTGCGGTTTATGCCACCGAAGAACTTGAAGAAACCGCAAAGCTTTTCTTGCTGCTGCGGGGCCAGAATCCCCGTTGCCTAACCGACGACCAGATCCAGGAGCTGGAAGCGCGCTTTCCTCGCAGCTGAAATTGTTAAAGGACTCGACATGATACGACTGGCCGCTAACTTAAGTATGTTGTTCACCGAGCATAAGTTTATTGAACGTTTCTCGGCTGCCGCCGCAGCGGGTTTTCGTGGTGTCGAGTATCTCTTCCCCTATGAGTTCGAAGCCAATGAGCTGAGAGCCGCGCTGGATAAGAATAAACTAACCCAGGTGCTTTTTAACTTGCCACCGGGGAATTGGGAAGCCGGCGAGCGAGGCCTTGCAAGTTTGCCCGGGCGTGAGCAGGAGTTTCGCGATTCCGTGACTCAGGGCATTCATTACGCCGAGGCACTGAATTGTCCGCAAGTGCACGCCATGGCTGGCCTGATGCCGGCGGACGCGACCGATGAGGTTTGCGAGGCGTACCTGATGACCTACGTAAAAAACCTGCGCTACGCCGCCGGGAAACTGGCCAAAGTCGGCAAGACCCTGCTGATTGAACCCATTAATGGTCGCGATATGCCCGGATTTTTCCTGCAACGCCAAGCCCAGGCAGCGGACATACTGGCGCGTGTTGGGGCAGATAACCTGCGAGTGCAGTTTGATATCTACCATTGCCAGATCACTGAGGGTGACCTGATCCGGAATCTGGAAGCCCAGTTCCCACACATCGGCCACATCCAGGTTGCTGGCGTCCCCGAGCGGCATGAACCAGATTCGGGTGAAGTGAATTATCCGTCGATTCTGAGCCACTTGGACAGCCTCGGTTACCAGGGCTGGGTGGGGTGCGAGTACCGGCCGGCCGGCAGCACGCGGGCCGGATTGCGCTGGGGCGAAGAGTACGGGCTGACAACCTAAAAAGCCCCGATGATCGATCCGGCAACAACACATATCGAACGCAAGAAAACATTCATAACAATAAGGAAATAGTCATGCACGTACTGATCACGGGTGCTGCCGGTTTTCTTGGTCAACGCCTGACGCGAGCGCTGGTTGTTCGCGGCGAACTCAGCGGTCAGCGGCTAACGCAAATCACTCTGATCGATCAGGTGAAGCCTGAGGTGCCCACGAGCTCATCTCCTGAAGCTTCCAGTCATGCCATCGATATTACTTTGCCCGGCGCGCTGGATGCTGTTCTGGACGAGCGTCCTGATGTCATTTTCCATCTCGCTGCTGTGGTCAGCTCTGCCGCCGAGGCTGATCTGGATCTGGGCTTAGCAGTCAACTTTGACGCCACCCGGACATTGCTGGAAGGGTGCCGATTGCGTGGGTTATCAACCACACGACTAATCTTGGCCAGCTCGGTGGCAGTCTATGGGGGCGACCTGCCCGAAGTGCTTGACGACCTGACGGCCCTGACGCCACAAAGCTCGTACGGTACTCAAAAAGCCATGAGTGAACTTCTCATTAATGACTATAGTCGTCGCGGACTGGTCGATGGTCGGGTGTTGAGATTGCCAACTATTGTGATCCGCCCCGGGCTTCCTAATGCGGCAGCGTCCAGCTTTGCCTCCAGCATCCTGCGTGAACCGCTTAGCGGAAAGGACGCAGTGTGTCCCGTGTCAGTTGACCTTGAGCTATTCGTGATGTCACCGAGAAGGGTGATCGACGCATTGATACATGGCGCTGAGATATCCGGCCGTGATCTGGGTAGCCGACGTAGTCTTATGCTGCCGGGCATCACCGTACGCGTAGCCGAGATGCTGGAAAGCCTGCGTCAGGTTGGCGGCGACGAGTCTCTAGCTCGCGTACAGCATAAGCCCGATGCAGGTATTGAAGCTATTGTTGCCAGTTGGCCCGGACAGTTTAATAACCACCGTGCTAACGCGCTGGGATTTAGAGGCGACAGCGATTTTCGCGAAATTATCGAGGCCTTCCTCGATGAGCGCGACAAGACCCTTTGACCGTAAGTCAGGGGGAATCATAAGTGTGTAACCGCAACTCAAAGGATCAACAATGAAAACAAAATCCCTAAGACGCATGCTTTCACTTTCCATGGGTGGCTTCACGGCTGCGTTGGCCTTGATGACGATCAACGCTCAGGCACAACAAACCATTAATCTGGGACATACCTTATCGGACAGTTCTCATTACTCAGTAGGTGCTGACGCGTTCAAGGAAACTCTGGAACGCCTGAGTGACGGCGAATTCAAAGTTCTCGAGCACCCCTCTGGGTCCCTCGGTGGCGAGCGCGCCATGATTGAGGGGCTGCAGATCGGAACCGTCGATGTAGTGATTACCTCCACCGGGCCGCTGGGTAACTTTGTACCGGAAACCTATGTACTGGATCTGCCGTTTCTGTTCAAGAGCTACGAGCAGGCCCGTTGTGTCCTGGATGGCGATATCGGTCAGTCCCTGCTTGACAAGATGAGCGAGAATAATCTTGTGGGTCTAGCCTGGTCAGAAAACGGATTCCGTCATATTACTAACAGTAAGCACCCAATCAGGACGCCTGAGGATTTGGCCGGCCTGAAGATTCGTACCATGGAGAACAAAGTACACATGGAAGCGTTTAAGCAAATGGACGCTCATCCCACGCCGATGGCGTTCCCAGAGGTGTTTACTGCGCTGCAGCAGGGCACTGTGGATGGTCAGGAAAACCCTAGTACGGTGATCGTGGCCACCAAGTTCTGGGAGGTTCAAGATTACCTTTCACTCACTGGCCATGTTTATTCGCCAGCGATCGTCTTGGCTTCTCCGATATTGCTGGACAGCCTGACCGATGAGCAGCGCGGCTGGTTTTTCAAGGCCGCTAAAGCCTCTGCAGCGGCCACCCGTGCCGAAGTATCTCGCCTTGAGCGAGACGGCGTGAAGCTGCTTCGTGACAAAGGCATGGAGGTCGAAACCGATATCGACAAGGCGCCATTCCAGAAGGCGGCGGAGCCCGCGTACAAAATATATACAGATCAGTATGGCAGCAAGATGTTGGACCTTATCCAGGCTAGCGATTGCTGAGTAAGCTGTCACGTCAGCAACAGCCCGGTGTTAACGATACCGGGCTGTTAACACCACAGGACCATCACTATGGTGAATCATTTCCTGCAATTTGAACGCTGGACCACCCGGTTGTCCATGTTGGCAGCGATGGCCATGCTGATCATTTCGGTGTCCCTCGGCTTTTATCAGGTGGTGACCCGGTTTTTTCTGGACGCGCCCTCAACTTGGTCTGAAGTTATCTCTCGCTCCGCTATGATCTGGTGTGTCCTTCTAGGCGCGGCCGCCGGCTTTCGTGGGGGCATGATGATGTCGGTCGAAGTGATCTACAGATTGTTGCCAAAACGGCGCCTGATCTGGCTAGAAACATTCGTTGCCCTGAGTTGTGTCATCGTGTTTTTGGTATTGGTCTACTATGGTACAGCTATGACTTGGCGTGTCCGTTCGCAGATGTTGTCAGGCCTTGGGGTTTCTATTGGCTGGGTTTACGCTGCTATGCCCACTGGTGCGCTATTCGCACTAGTCGCTATTGTGGCCCGGTTGATAGCACAGGCTATGGGGTTTGAGGACATAGGGCCGGTAGATAGTGAAGTGCCGACCGATGAAACCGTATCGACAGAACCGGTCGAGTCGCATTCAGGACTGGCACCAGACGAATCTGTACGGGGAGTCAAGTCATGAATGCTGCGATTGGACTGTCCCTGATCATACTGTTCAGCCTGGGTGTGCCGATCGCGGTGTCGATAGTGCTTGCCTCGATTATTGGTATTGAGTTTTTCTCACGATTGCCCCTCCTGCTGGTGCCTCAGCAGATGTTTATCGGCCTCGATAACTTCCCACTAATGGCCATTCCCTTCTTTATTCTTGCCGGGAACCTGATGGCTGCGGGCGGAATTTCCCGGCGCCTTGTGGACCTCGCTAAGTCAATGGTCGGCGGCCTGCAGGGTGGGCTGGCGATGACTTGCGTACTCACCTGTATGATGTTCGCAGCGGTATCTGGTTCCAGTGTGGCGACAACCTTCGCCATCGGCTCCATTTTGATTCCGGCGATGGTTAAGCACGGATATCCTCGCCCGCTGGCAGCCTCTATCCAAGCTTCCTCCGCAGAATTGGGCGTACTTATTCCGCCATCTATTCCGCTTATTTTGTACGGGGTAAGCACTGACACTTCTATTGGTAAGCTGTTTATAGCGGGCATCGGCCCGGGTCTGCTTATCGGCGGTGCATTGCTGCTGTTCCTCTATCTGTTTTGCAAAGTCCGGGGCTATGGCTTGCGTGATCATGAAGATCGCCAAGTCTTTCCTATTGCTCTGAAACGCGCTTGGATAGCCATGCTTATGCCGGTGGTCGTGATTGGTGGAATCTATGGCGGTGTCTTCACTCCGACAGAAGCATCCGCTGTGGCAGTGGTTTATGCGGTTATCGTGGGCGGGTTTATATACCGGGAGCTGGACCTCAAGGAGTTGATACCAATCTTGCGCCACAGCGTTATTTCCACATCAGCCGTGATGTTGATCATTGCGGCGGCATCATTGTTTAGTTTTCTGATCAGCCGTTCCGGACTGCCAAATGAAGTCGCCGGTTGGGTCACTGTGGTGTTTGACAGCCAAATTTCGTTCTTGCTAGCGGTAAACGTCATGCTGTTGATTGTGGGGATGTTTATTGAGACCTCCGCTGCGATTCTGGTACTTGCGCCGATTTTCACCCCAATTGCGGTACAGTACGGGATTGATCCAGTGCATTTCGGGCTGATCGTCGTGGTGAACTTGGCGCTCGGTATGTTTACCCCACCGTTGGGGGTTAATCTATTTGCCGCCTGCGCGGTGGCCAAGCTATCGGTTGATCAGCTATTGCCATGGCTGATGCGTTTTGTGCTGGTGGTACTAGCCTGCTTGATCGCCATTACGTACATGCCATGGATCTCGATGGGGCTGGTCGACCTGCTTTATTGATGGCAACGACAAGGAAAAACACCATGCAGTTCCTACCTCAGATGCCGCCGAGCCGGGCGTTGATCGGTGGCGACTGGGTCGTGACCCAGGCGACCCTGGATGTGGAGTCGCCGTCAAACGGGCGTCTCATCTCCCGCATCGCACGCTGCCAGGCTTCAGAGGTAGATGGGGCGGTCAGGGCCGTCGCCGACGCCTTTTCCGGGCGAGTGGCTCATGTCCTTCGCCGCGATCATCGAGGCTGATCACGAGCGGCTCGCTGCCCTGGAGTGCGTCGATACCGGCAAGTCGGTGACCCAGGCGCGCGGCGATGTCGGCGCCTGTGCCCGTTACTTCCGGTTCTACGGCGGTGCGGCGGATAAGCTACACGGCGAGACGATACCCTTCGAAAACGACTTCGCGGTAATGACTTGGCGCGAGCCTTATGGGGTCTGCGCGCAGATCATCCCTTGGAACTATCCCACGCAGATTTTCGGCCGCTGTGTGGCAGCGGCTCTGGCTGCGGGTAATAGCGTGGTACTTAAACCGGCGGAAGAGGCCTGTCTCAGCGTGCTGCGCTTGGCCGAGCTGGCCGTGGAGAACGGTCTGCCGGCAGGCGTGCTCAATGTCGTCCCTGGTCTGGGACTCGAGGCCGGTGCCGCTTTAGCGGCACATCCAGACATCGAACACCTCTCGTTCACGGGCTCGCCCGAGACCGGCACTCTGGCGGCTCAAGCGGCGGCCGTGCATCATGTCCCGGTCACCATGGAACTGGGCGGAAAGTCACCACAGATCGTTTTCGCAGATGCCGATTTGGAAGTTGCCTTGGAGGCGATAGTGCGGGGCATCATCCAGAATGCCGGACAGACCTGCTCCGCAGGGAGCCGTTTGCTGGTCCAGCGTGAGATAGCCGAGGTCTTCTTGAGCCGTCTCGCAGAGCGCTTCTCCGCTCTGAGCTGCGACGCTGGCGAAGCGGATGCCGACTGCGGCCCGCTGATCAACGCTCGCCAGAAGTCCCAGCTGGAAGCATGTCTTGAGAGGGCTCGCGCGGACGGCGTCCGCGCCTTGGCTTGCGGGCGACTGGCGAAAGGGGCCTCGAAAGAGGGGCACTTCGTGGTGCCGCAGCTTCTGGTTGAGATCCCTGAGGGACACGAAGTGCTGCGTGAGGAGCTGTTTGGGCCGGTACTGGCCGTGCAGCACTTCGAAGACGAAGCCGAGGCTATGGTGCTGGCCAATTGTACCGATTTCGGTCTTTGCGCTGGCATTTGGACACGCGATGGCGGACGTCAGTTGCGTCTGGCCAAAGGCGTGCGCAGTGGCCAGGTGTTTATCAACAATTATGGTGCCGCAGGTGGGATCGAGCTGCCGTTCGGCGGCGTCGGACGCTCCGGACATGGGCGCGAAAAAGGCTTTGAAGGCTTGAAAAGCTATACTCGGATTAAGACTGTCGCCATTCGACATGGGTGAGGGGTGGCGGGTCACTCAAACTAGGAGACATACTATGACGCAATCGTTGCGTATCGGCTTGGTCGGCGTGGGCCTAATGGGGCACGGTATCGCTCGCAACATTCTCAAGGCCGGGCACCGACTCGACTTTATGGATCATCCTGGTAATCAGCCGGTGGATGATCTGCTGGCCGCGGGCGCAACCTCTAGGGCATCCGGGCGCGAAGTGGCCGAAGCGGCAGAGGTAGTGCTGCTCTGCGTGACCGGTTCGCCTCAGGTCGAGGCGGCACTATTCGGGCCGGATGGAGTGCTGGAGGGTTTGGCGTTGAAGAGCGCGGTGATCGACTGCTCTACGGCCTTGCCGAGTTCGACCGAGCGAGTGGCTGAGCGTATAGCCGCGGCCGGTGGGCGTTTTATGGATGCTGCCATGACCCGGACGCCCAAGGAGGCGGAGGCGGGGCGCCTGAACCTGATCGTCGGGGCCTCCCCGGAGCTTTTCGCGGAGCTGAGGCCGCTACTTGCATGCTTTGCCGAGAATATCACCCATGCCGGCGATGTGGGGGCTGGGCACACCCTAAAGTTACTGCACAACTTCGTATCATTGGGTTTCTCGGCGGTGCTGGCCGAGGCCGCGGCGGCGTCGCGTCGGGCAGGGATTGACGATGCTGCTTTTCTCGAAGTAGTGGGTAAGGGCGGCGGCGGCGGTGTCGTCTTTGATCGCCTGCGTCCCTTCATCGCGTCCGACGACCCATCCGGTTTCAATTTCAGCGTGGCCAATGCCACTAAGGACCTAGGTTATTACCGCGCCATGACCGGTGAGTTGGGGGCTCGCCGCTTGGTCGCAGAGGCCGTCGAGGCGCTGTATACGGGTGTCCATGATCAGGACCTGACGGTGCCGGAAATCATCCGCGTCCTAGCGGATGAGAAATGATGGACGGATGCGCTGCTGTTGAGTCTGACGACCTGTGGTTTCGTGCTTGGTAATCAGTACGCCAAGGCGGGTAACATCCTTCTTATCCCTGCAGGAGCGCCGCTGATCGCTGCTCTGCTGTCCCGGCTGATCTTCGCCGAGCGATCACCGGACTTGGCTAGCGATTGGAATCTGCATGCTGGGTATTGTGTTGGTCGTGCTCGATGGTAGCGGGATAGGGTCTTGGGTGGGCAACCCCTTTGTCCTCATGGCTGCCGCCACCTTGGCGCTCAACTTCACGCTCTGCCGGAACGCTTCTACTTTCGATGTCTCACCGAGAAGATGAGCGAACTGATGGCGAGGTATCACGGAGGCCCATCGAGCGCGTTTTACTCAGAGCCTGCATCCGCTCCCTATTTCAATTCCTGCCAATTATACCGTACCTGACCGGTCTGCTGTTATCGGCGGATCAGGCTCTAAGCCCGCCCGCTGCCTCATTTCCAGCCGCCGTTCGTAGAGGCTCTTGGCCAGCAGAGTGCCCAATACTAGCCCACCACCGAGCAGGGCCACTGACGCGGGCTTTTCACCCAAGACCCACCAAGCCAACAGCGTGCCCAGCACCACTTCCAGCAGCAACAGTAAGCCCACTTCGGCGGCGGGCAGATACAGTGGCCCACGCTGCAGCAGCGTCACGCCACAGGGAACAATGACCAAGCAGAGCAAAACGACCACGGCGAGCTGGCTCCTCTCTGGCAGTGCCGGTTCGTTGCCCGCAAGCCAAAACAGTCCAGCGACGCTACCGATAATAATGCCGTTAAATACCAGCATCGGGCTCATATCAATGCCCGGGCGAGTGCGGCACAGGGTAAAATTAATCGCTAAGGTAGTCGCCGCCATCAAGGCGAAAGCGTTGCCTATCCAGGAACCTGCGTCTGCGTCATCCAAAGCGATCATCGCGATACCGACCATACATAGCCAAATCGCCAGCCACGTTCTCCTGGGTAAACGCTCTTTAAGGATGATCCAGGAGAGGACGGCAGCGATTAACGGCGAACTGGCCAGTATCATCAACACGTTGCCCGCCTTGGTGTACTGATTACCAAGCACAAAACCACAGGTCGTCAGACTGAACAGCAGCGCGACGGCGATGCCGGTCCAGCCGCAGCGACGATAGGCTGCCAGCGTTCCACGACCATAGCGCAGCAGAGCGATCAGCAAAAAGCCTAATGCCGAGAGGAAGCCGCGCCACATCAGTATCTCCGCATCGGGCAGGTCGGCCACCTTGATAAGCAAGGCATCAGGCGCCATTATCAACGCTCCGCCGCCGGTAAACAGCAGGCCCTGCTGGCGATGCGACAAGGCACTCAAACGGTTCATTTTAGTGATTATCCCTCGGCGGATGCTGGCGGGGCGCATCGCGATACTTGGTCGCTGGCGCCAACTTCATACCGCGATCCAGCGGCCTCATGCCCTCCCACACCGCATCTACAATCCGCGTGCCAGTATCGTAGGGTACCTTCGCCCGCTCGTTATAAAGCGCAGGTATCACCGCCGAGCCAGGCAGCTTAATGCCAAATACTTCGGCCATCGTTTTGTATTGCCCAAGCGAAGGCGCTGAATCGCTGGCTCGGGAAAGGAACTCTACATAGTCGATATCGCCCTCCGCCAGGCGCTTTCGTAGCTCCCAGATAATCGTTCCCGAGCTCAACCGCCCGGCACCGTGCCAACCGTTTAGCATCGGCTCGCCGGAGAGCACTTCCACTAAACTCAAATAGGTCAGATTAGGATCCAGCGTGGCGGTTGGCCGCCGCACGTTCTCATGGATAGGGTGCAAGGGGAATTCGAACGGCACGCCACCTGCGGCGCGAATGCCGTTTTTAACCTGCTTAACCAAATCGATGTGATGGCGGTTACACGGGGTTAAAACAGGCCCTGACTGACAAATACCAGTAATCGGCGTCCCGCTAGTCAACTCACCTAGCGTGATGCCGTAATTGAGATAGCGCCCGATGCAAAGCATCGTGGTACCGAGGTGGTCGGGATTATCGAACCAGTAACGTGAACGCAACTGCTCAGGTGTTGTTCGGGGAAAATTTGCCATGGTTCCCGTCCACGCCCAAAATAAAGATTAAATAATCCCCCTGAAACCTATCGGAGAGTCGATTACAGTACGCTCTCTTCACTGCGGCGTCGATACATACGAAAATAAAGGTATGTCAACAATGGTGAAGGATTAGTTTTGGATTCTGGGTGGCTGAGCGAATGACTCGGATGAGCACTGCGGACAGGCGGTTGGCTATATGACTGAGAGAGATAGCATAGCTCGGCATTACGTCGCACACAATGGGCTCGAAGAAGTCGGCACCAACAAGGCTGTTGTAGCGGGCTAACGTTCTGTCAATGATGTTCTGCTCTGTAAGATCCAAATATTGTCTCTCATGAGAGTTTGCAGGAGTTCCGTGAGCAGTGCTCGGTAATCCCCCCGAGAAACCAAGGTGTTGTCATGACCGGTTGAATGCACCCCCTTTAAAAATGGGGGGATTACCGTCTGATCTTGCTTGAGTTCCAGGCTTTGATGGATTTCCATCAATACGGTCTCAATAGAAGGAAAGGTAGCCATACATTTCTCCTTGGTTGGTGATGGCTCCATCCTTGTCGAAATTGGTAGCGCTATCACTGAAAAGTGGCGTACCCCCTTCCTTTATTTGAACTCGGTAGGGTGAGAAGGGGGGTACGGCGGATTTCATACTGGGAAGATTTGATGCCTGACATTCTGGCTCCTCGATCAATCGATAGGAGCTTTTATGAGTCTAACCTCACATTCCGTAGCCGTTGTCGTCAATTGGCACCTGACTGAGGCATGTGATTTCTCATGCCGATATTGTTATGCCCATTGGGAGCGCGCTGAAAGCATAAAGGACTTAATCAGAGAGGAACATCAGGTTCGTGCCTTGGTAACAGAGCTTGGACGATTCTTCCGTTCTGATGGCGCCGCCAGAAAGTTTGGATTCTACGGTGTCGATCCACGTTTGAACGTCGCAGGTGGGGGAGCCTTTGCTCGTTCCTTCGGCAGTGCAGACAGCTGTGCACCGCGCGCTCCGAATTGGTCTTCGGACTTCTTTGATTACCAACAGCTCGTTTTTGACTGAGGAGCTTTGTAAATCACTAGCTCCCGGCCTGGATATGCTCGGGGTCAGTATCGACTCCGGACAATCCGACATCAACAACCTTATCGGGAGAGTTGATAGTCAGGGCCGGTTCCTGGATTTGGGCTCTCTCAGCAGCTCTTTCGAGGTTCTGAGGCGGTGTAATCCTGCACTAACGGTGAAACTGAATACCGTGGTTAATCGGCTGAACTGGAAGGATGACCTCTCAAGTGTTGTTGGCTTAATACAGCCCAAGAAATGGAAAATTCTTAGGGCGCTGCCGGTTATTGATCAATCGACAAACGTTACGGACGACCAGTTCCGGGCTTTTGTGGATCGTCACTCGGCTTATCGATCAATCGCGGTGGTTGAGGATAACCAGGACATGCAGGAGTCGTACATTATGTTTGATCCTCAGGGGCGCTTTTTCCAGAACTCGCCATGTTCAGCGGGGTATCAGTACAGTCAGCCTATTCTGGAGGTTGGCGCTGAAAAAGCGTTTGAGCAGGTGAGCTTCAATCCCGAGCGGTTTCTTTCACGGTATTCGAAGGAAGCCGGGGGCGCTGCATGAAGTTCTCTTCGGATAAGGACATTAATCGGTTTGCGAAACATTTGGTTCGCGATGGCTGGAGAGCCGTCCAGAAAACTTCTACCGCGCAGACTCCTAGGTGTATTCCGTAAGAGGTATTTTAATTACTTTTGAATAATCTAATCTGTACAGCAAATACCGCCAGCGGGGTCATGTTGTGAGTATCCGTTTCAGCAATATCGTAAATCTGATTGTCATGGCGTTGGTACTGGCACTGCTCGCAGGCGTCACCCATGTAAAAGCCGACCCCGTTGACAAATACCAGCCGGTTGCCGGTCGCCAAGTAATCACGCAAACCCTGCCCCAGGT
>Ga0314772_1000622_pt1 | contig 18566 bp, 18 predicted proteins | sample MetaGCBIW2018_FD_204520 | JGI IMG/M metagenome (GOLD analysis project Ga0314772, IMG submission 204520) | Cryopeg brine microbial communities from Beaufort Sea near Barrow, Alaska, United States - CBIW 2018 | ecosystem: Environmental > Aquatic > Marine > Coastal | place: USA: Alaska | collected... | reverse complement strand
GTGCGGGCCCGTACCGCATCTAATCCGATGAGTCGCAGCAGAATGTTTGTCGCGAGGTTGTCACTTGTCGCGCCCACAAGTGCGGCGAGGTCGGCGACGGGCAGCGAGGGTGCCTGGAGGTGTTGCCAGAGTCCGGATGCTCCGACGGCAGCGCCAGCGACTTTGTCGAGGATGCCGTATGGCGCGAATTCGCGGTTGTCGAATCGTGCCGAGACTTCGATGAGCAGCAGGATCTTGCCGATGCTTGCTGTGGGTAGAGCTACTCGGTCGTCAATGCTGAGAACCGTTGTGCCGGAATTGATGTCAACGGCACTGGCCGAGACGCGTACGCCGGAGTTGCCGAGTTTGAGTCTTCCGAGCGCCGCAAAGGTACTGGTGAAGTTGGGTACGTCACCAGTTCCGGCATGCTTCGCCACACGGGGTGCGCGAATGCGTTGCCGGCGTTCACGAGTCTGCTCAATCTCTACCAAATGGTGACGCGATCTCTCGGTGAAAGCCACAGCGAATCAGATTCAGTTACACCAAATGTCTCATAGAACGCATCAATATTGCGAACAATTTGGTTGCAGCGGAACTCGTTCGGTGAGTGGGGATCGATCGCGAGCAGACGAATGACTTCTTCGTCTCGACCCTTCTGTTGCCATGACTGCGCCCACGACATGAAGAACCGTTGCGCTCCAGTGAGGCCATCAACGACGGGCGGTTCTGCCCCGTCGAGTGAAATCATGTATGCCTTCCATCCGATAGTGAGTCCACCGAGGTCACCGATGTTCTCGCCAATGGTGAGTGAGCCGTTGACATGGTGATCAGGGACTTGGGCGGGTGCGAGTGCGTTGTATTGGTCGATGAGCGATGTCGTGCGCTGCTCGAATGCGGCCTTGTCTTCGGGAGTCCACCAGTCAATGAGACGCCCATCGCCGTCGTACTTTGATCCTTGGTCGTCGAAGCCGTGACCGATCTCGTGACCAATTACCGCACCGATCGCACCGTAGTTGGCTGCGTCATCCCGTTCCACATCAAAGAAGGGGAACTGCAGGATCGCTGCCGGGAAGACGATCTCGTTGAAACCGGGGTTGTAATAGGCGTTGATGGTTTGCGGAGTCATGAACCATTCGTCGCGGTCGAGCTCTTTGCCAATCTTGCCGAGCTCACGCTGAAACTCGAACTCGTTAGCGGACCGCATGTTGCCGGCCAGGTCGTCTGCGCTGATCTCAAGCGTGGAGTAGTCGCGCCACTTCACGGGGAACCCGATCTTGGGGGTGAACTTGTCGAGCTTGCTGATGGCGCGCTCGCGAGTAGCGGCACTCATCCATTCGAGCTGAGTGATCGACTGGCGATAGGCCTCAACAAGGTTCGCCACGAGAACATCCATCGCGGACTTTGCTTCCGGAGGAAAGTGGCGCTCAACATAAATCTTGCCAACGGCTTCGCCGAGTACGCCTTCAACGAGGGAGACTCCGCGCTTCCAGCGTGCACGAAGTTGGGGGGTGCCAGACAGGGTGCGGCCGTAGAAATCGAAATTGGCTTCTACAAAGTCACCAGAAAGGTAGGCGGCATTGGTGCGGATGACTTGCCACGCTAGCCAGTCGCGCCATGCCGGCAGGTGGTCGTCGCTCAGCACCTCCTCGAGCCCTTCAACAAAGCTGGGCTGACGCACGACAACCTCGTCGAGGGCATGCTCGGGAACTTCGATGGCGTCGAGCCACGCGTTCAGATCAATCGCACCGGTGAGATCATTGGCGGCCTGCCACGTCATCGGGTTGTAGGTCTTCTCGCTGTCGCGGTTGGCGACGTTATCCCAGTGCTTCGACGCGATCTCGATTTCGAGGGCGACAATGCGGGCGGCACGCTCTGCAGGAGCATCGAGGCCGGCGAGTGTGAGCATCCGCTCAATAAAGGCGCCGTACTTGGTGAGAATGTCGGCGAACTTCTCTTCACGGTAATAGGACTCGTCGGGCAGGCCGAGGCCACCCTGTTCAATGAAGACGAGGTAACGCTCAGGGTCTCCGGGGTCGTTGTCGACGAAGAGTTGGAAGAAACCGCTCGTTCCGCCTCGTTCGAGACGACCGAGGGTGCTGAGCAACGTCGGGATGGAATCGACGGCCGCTGCTTCGGCGAGTTGCGGAGCGATGGGCGTTGCACCCAGTTCATCGGCGCGGGCCTCATCGAGGAAGCTTGCGTAGAGATCTCCGACCTTGCGCGCTTCGCTGCCGGGCTCAGCAGATTGTGACTCGATGATGATGTCGCGAACAGCCACTTCCGACTGCTCAGCAAGCACCATGAATGAGCCGTATCTGGCTTTGTCTGAGGGGATTTCGGTGCGATCAATCCACGCGCCATTCACATGGCGAAAGAGATCGTCTTGAGGGCGGACCTTCGGATCGAGGTCGTGGATGGCGATTCCTGAAGGCAAGCTCAATTCGGCACTCATGCACACAGCCTAGGGGTTTCTCCTCAAGCATTTGCTGCGAATTTGAGACCGGTAGAGAGACCTAGTATTAACTGATGACCGCCTCAGACTCGGCCGCAACGACACCACAGCATCCTCACGGGCTCAGCCACACACAAGTGCTTTCGTGGCGCAACGCGATTGCGACGATGTTCGCACTCGCGGGTTTCTCCTTTGCCAGCTGGATTGGCCGGATTCCCACAGTGCGCGACGCCTTCGATGCCAGTCACTTAGAAATTGGCGTGCTGCTGTTTGGCCTCGCCATCGGCTCCCTCCTTGGGCTCGTCGTTGCCGGCAAGCTTGTAGACCGATTCGGCGCTCAAATCGTCGTGCGGGCGTGCGTGTTGCTGTTCGTGGGTTCGCTCGTCGCTACCGCCGTCGTCATTGGCATTCTGGGCAGCTTTGTGGGTGCCGTGATCGCCCTCGCCGTGTTCGGATTGGCCTTCAGCACCTACGACGTCGCGATTAACTTGTCAGGCACCGCCAACGAACGGCTTCTCGGCCGCTCAAGCATGCCCACCCTGCACGGCTTCTACAGTCTCGGCACGATGGCAGGGGCTGGATTCGGCGCGGCGGCGGAAGCACTCCACCTTCCCCTCGCCAACCATCTGATCATTGTCTCGTCGTTAGTCCTGATCACAGCGCTACTGGTTTCACGGTTCATCCTTCCGGAAAGACTCGCCGATCCCCCACCGAACACCGTAGAAATGAAAATCGCCGCCGGAGAGCTGGCTGCGCCGAAGCTGAAGAGCATCTGGCTCGAACCACGCACCATTCTGATCGGCATCATTGTGCTCGGCATGGCCTTTGCCGAAGGATCAGCAATCGACTGGCTCGCTCTCGCCATGGTCGACGGCTACGAAATCTCCAACGCCTTCGGCACCCTCATTTTTGGTGTCTTCGTGACGGCCATGACCGCCACCCGCTTTTATGGTGTGCGCGCCCTCGACCGCTTTGGTCGCGTACCCGTATTGCGGGCATCCGCTGGCCTTGCCGCTGCTGGCTTGTTGCTCGTCATCTTCTCGCCGGTTGTTCTCCTCGCCGTCATCGGCACCGCGCTCTGGGGTGCTGGTGCTGCGCTCGGCTTCCCCGTGGGCATCTCGGCTGCCGCCGACGACCCCAAGCGTGCCACGGCCAGAGTCACCGTCGTTGCGACCATCGCCTATGCCTCAACCCTCATTGGACCACCTATGATCGGTGTGCTCAGCGATCAGGTCGGTGTGCTGCACGCTCTGCTCGTGATCGTCGTTCTCGCGATTGTTTCCGGGCTACTTTCCCCTTATGCCCGCGAGCTGGCTGGTCGTCACGCTTACACCTACATCGACTTCTCTTCGCCGGGAACGACATCAGCGGCCGTCAGTCTTGCGACGACAGAATTGCACTTCATCATCACGGCCGAACAGATCGAAGAGGCCCAGAAGGAAAACGAGCGCCGGGGCCGCGGCAAGTTCAAGCGCAAGCTTGGTGGCGGCAAATAGCAACTGCTCGCCGCACACCGTTAGGCTCATCGGGTGCGACTTGTCATAGCCAAATGCTCCGTTGATTACGCCGGGCGTCTTAGCGCCCACCTTCCCCTAGCGACACGACTGTTGTTGCTGAAGTCCGACGGCAGTGTGCTCGTGCATTCCGACGCCCTCTCCTACAAACCTCTCAACTGGATGAGTCCACCGTGCGTGCTCTCCAGCATTGAGCCCGAGGTCGAGCAGTCGGATGCCGGAGTCACCGAAATCTGGAAAGTCGCCCACACCAAGTCGGCTGACATGCTCATCGTCTCGATTCACGAGATCCTGCACGATTCAAGCCACGAACTAGGCGTCGACCCCGGACTGCAAAAGGATGGTGTCGAGGCCCACCTGCAGAAGTTGCTTGCCGACCACATCGACATTTTGGGTGACGACTACCGGCTCGTGCGCCGCGAGTACATGACCGCGATCGGCCCCGTCGACATTCTCGCGACCGACGAAAAGGGCGCGAGTGTCGCCGTTGAGATCAAACGGCGTGGCGACATCGATGGCGTAGAGCAGTTGACTCGTTACCTCGAGTTGATGAACCGAGACCCACTGCTGGCTCCCGTTGCTGGCGTGTTTGCGGCCCAAGAAATCAAACCGCAGGCGCGCACCCTCGCTAAGGACCGCGGCATCCGTTGTGTGCTGTTGGATTACGACGAAATGCGCGGACTCGACGACCCCAACATGCGATTGTTCTAGATTCGGGCTTGCTACTCGAGGAATCCGCGCAGGAGTAGGGCCGTACCTGCGAGGTGTTCACTCATCGCCTGAGCTGCGGCATCCGGACGGCCCGTGAGAATCGCGATTGCGATCTGCTCGTGCTGGGTATTGGAGTGGGTGATGTTCGGTCCGAGCGATGGAATGTTGTCGAGCAGCTCATTGACTCGCATGCGCATGTCGGCAATGAGCGGCGTTAGCGAAGCCGAACCGGCCAGTTCACCAACCATCAGGTGGAAGCGCGAATCAAGCCTGCGGTACTCCTCGCCCGTGGCGGCGTTTGCCTCGATGAGGCTCAGCCACAGCAGTTCACGCTCGCTGGGGCTGAGGGCGCGGCCTGCCGCATGACGTGCGGCGCCAACCTCGAGGATCTCGCGCAGGGTGAGCGCGTCCTCGATAGCTTCCGCGGAGAGCTCGGGCGTTGGCGGCAAAGCGCCATCCTCGGGCGCGCCAGGAGTGAGCGTCGGCAGTATCTCGCTGACGAATGTTCCCCCATACCGACCGCGTCGGGACACGACGTATCCGGCGTCGCTGAGGGAGGCGATGGCGTCGCGAACAATGTCCCGGCTAACGCCGAGCATGGTGGCAAGTTCTCGTTCGGCTGGCAGGCGCTCGCCCGGGCCAACTAGCCCGAGACGAACCGTCTGAAGGAGACGCTGGACGGTCTCCTCAAAGGAGTTGCTGCTGCGCACGGGGCGAAGCAACAACTCACTGGGAAGACCGGCAGGCTCGTCCATTACAGAGGTGTCGTATAGGCGGAGCTGATGCCGCCATCGACGAGGAACGTCGACGCGGTGATGAATGACGAGTCATCGCTGGCCAGGAACGCAACCGCGGCCGCGAGCTCCTCAGCTTCGGCGAAACGGCCCATCGGGACGTGCACGAGCCGACGAGCCGCACGCTCGGGGTCCTTCGCGAAGAGCTCCTGGAGCAGGGGTGTGCTCGTCGGCCCTGGGCAGAGTGCGTTGACCCGCACGCCATCCCTGGCGAACTGCACGCCGAGTTCGCGGCTCATCGCCAACACTCCACCTTTGGAAGCGGTGTACGAGATCTGGCTGGTGGCTGAGCCCATTACGGCGACGAAAGAAGCCGTGTTGATGATCGATCCCTTGCCTTGCTTCACCATGTGTCTCAGGGCGGCACGGCAGCAGAGGTACACAGACTTGAGGTTAACGTCTTGCACCTTGTCCCACGCCGGCAACTCTGTCGTAAGAATCGAGTCGTCTTCTGGCGGAGAGATCCCGGCGTTGTTGAATGCAATATCGACCGATCCGTAAGTGCTGGCCGTGGTGTCGAATAGCGCGTTCACCTGCTCTTCATTCGTCACGTTGACCTTGATGAAGTGGCCTCCAACGAGCTCGGCGGCCGCGAGGCCTGCCGTCTCATCCATGTCGCCGATGACGACTGTTGCGCCCTCGGCGGCAAACCGTCGGGCGGTAGCGAGGCCGATTCCGCTGGCCCCACCGGTGATGACGGCAACTTTGCCGTTGAGCCGCTGGGTGAGGTCAATAGGGGTAATGCTCATTCGGTGCTCCTTGAGTGAGAAGTGTAAAGGTTGTCAGTCGACGGCGATGAAGACGTTCTTGGTTTCCGTGAAATTCAGCGGTGCGTCAGGGCCGAGCTCGCGGCCAAGGCCTGATTGCTTGAACCCGCCGAAAGGCGTTGAGTAGCGCACTGACGCGTGCGAGTTGACCGAAAGGTTTCCCGCTTCGACGCCTCGAGACACGCGGATTGCCCGGCTGACGTCCTTCGTCCAGATGGAACCCGAGAGCCCGTACTCGGAGTCATTGGCCATCTGCAGCGCATCTGTCTCGTCATCGAAGGGGAGGACCGTCACGACGGGTCCGAAGATCTCATCGGTGACGCATCGATCCTGGCGTGACTGAGGAGTCAGCACGGTTGGCGCGAACCAGTAGCCCGGTCCTTCGGGTGCGGTTCCCCGGAACGCTACCGGCGCATCCGAAGGAACGTAGGACTGCACCGACTCCAGATGCTTCGCCGAGACGAGCGGTCCCATCTCGGTCGCCGCGTCAGTCGGGTCACCCACGCGCACGCCAGCGACAGCGGGTTCGAGAAGTTCCATGAACCGATCGTAAGCACTGCGTTCGACGAGGATGCGGCTGCGAGCGCAGCAATCTTGGCCAGCGTTCTCGAATACTCCGTACGGCGCCGCAGCGGCCGCCTTCTCGAGGTCAGCATCGGCAAAGATGATGTTGGCGCTCTTGCCGCCCAGCTCCAGCGTTACCCGTTTCACCTGGTCGGCGCATCCGGCCATGATCTTCTTGCCGACGGCAGTCGACCCGGTAAAGACGACCTTGCGCACGGTGGGATTAGTCACAAACCGCTCCCCCACAACCGAACCCTTGCCGGGCAGAACTTGGAACAAGCCTTCCGGCAGTCCAGCTTCCAGCGCCAGTTCACCCAGACGGATGCTGGTCAATGGCGTCCACTCCGCCGGCTTCACCAGCACAGCGTTTCCTGCCGCGAGCGCCGGGGCGAAACCCCAGGCCGCGATGGTCATCGGGAAATTCCACGGTGTGATGACTCCGACGACGCCGAGGGGCTCGTGAATGGTTATGTTGAGGCCGCCCGCCACGGGGATCTGCTGGCCGAGCATCCGCTCTGGTGAAGCAGCGTAATAGTTGAGCACGTCGCGAACATGGCCGGCTTCCCAACGGGCCTGCGAGATCGGATGCCCAGAATTGCTGACCTCCAACCCGGCAAGGTTTTCGAGGTCGCCGTCCACGGCCTGAGCGAAACGGCGAAGCAGCAGAGACTTATCTGCCGGGGAGACCTGCGCCCACGCTTTCTGAGCAACGGCCGCGCGGGCGATTGCCTCGTCTGTGGCCTCGATGTCGAGCAGGTCGACGACGCCGATCTCGCGCTCGTTTGCTGGGTTAATAACGGTATAGGTGCTCACGCGAGAGCCTTTCGGTTGTGGCGGGCCGCATTCACGAGGCCCTCGAACAGTCGGATGTCTTCAGGTGCTGCCTCCGGATGCCACTGCACGGCAACTCCGAAGGCGACCGTGGGCAGCTCGACGGCCTGGATGACACCGTCACTGGTGTGCGCGGAAACCACGAGCCCCTCGGCGATACGGTCGATGGCCTGGTGGTGGTACACCGGAACAGAGAGCGGCTCCGTCTGGTCACCGAGCATCCCGTAAATTTTCGTATCGGCTTCGAGGTCGACTGTTACGCGATTGAAGATACCGCCGCCCGCCTGATACCCCGTGTGGCCCACGATGTCGGGCAAGTGCTGGTGCAAACTGCCGCCGAGGGCGACGTTGAGCACTTGAGCACCCCGGCAGATTCCGAGGAACGGTAGGTCACTCTCGATCGCTTGGCGAAGAATTTCGTCTTCCCACGCATCACGGTCGAGTCGAGGTTCGTCTGTGGTCGGGTGCGGTTCTTGGCCGTAGCGCGCCGGATTGAAGTCTTTGCCACCGGTGATAACTAAGCCGTCGAGTCCTTGGATCACCTGGCGGGCGATTTCGGGGCTAACCGGCTGGGGCGGAAGCAATACCGCGATGCCGCCTGCTCGAGTAATGGCCTCGAAGTATGACTTAGGCAGGAATGATGCGGGAACATCCCAGACGCCGGTCTGCGCTTGTTCGAGGTAGGTTGTCAACCCGATAATGGGCCGATCAGAGACGCTCAAAACCGCGCACCTTTTCCCAGTCGGTTACTGCGGATTCGTAGGCTGCTAGCTCGATGGCGGCGTAGTTGAGGTAGTGGTCAACCACTTCGTCGCCAAACGCCTCGCGGGCGAACGTCGATGCCGCGAAGAGCTCAGTGGCTTCTCGCAGCGATGCCGGTACACGGGCAACGTCGCTCGTGTACGCATTGCCCTCGTAGGCATCTTCGAGTTCGAGCTCGTTGTCGATCCCGTAGATCCCTGCCGCGATGAGGGCGCTGACCGCCAAGTACTGGTTGACATCGCCTCCGGGCACGCGGTTCTCAACACGCATTCCGTGTCCCTGACCTACGACTCGCAGTGCACACGTGCGGTTGTCTAGGCCCCACGCAAGCGCGGTGGGAGCAAAGCTTCCCGAAACATAACGCTTGTAGGAGTTGATGTTCGGGGCAGAGAAGAGGGTGAGTTCTCGCATGACCGCGAGTTGGCCTGCGATGAAGTGACGGAACATCTTTGACATGCCGTGTTCGGCATCCTTGTCGGCGAAGACGGCGCTGCCATCAGTTCCCCGCAGGCTGATGTGAATGTGGCAGCTATTGCCTTCCTTCTCGTTGAACTTCGCCATGAAGGTAAGGCTCTTGCCGTGCGCGTCAGCGATTTCCTTGGCGCCGTTTTTGTAGATCGAGTGGTTATCGCAGGTGTCGAGCGCGGAGGCATAGCGGAAGCCGATTTCTTGCTGGCCTGGATTGCACTCGCCCTTGACACCCTCGCAGTACATTCCGGCGCCATCCATGCCGTTGCGGATGTCGCGAAGCAGCGGTTCCATGCGCGTGGACGCCAGCACGTTGTAGTCGATGTTGTAATCGGTGGCGGCAGAAAGCTCACGGTAGCCCTTCTTCCACGCCTCACGGTAGCTGTCGTCGAAGACGATGAATTCGAGCTCGGTGGCAACAAAAGTGTCCAGGCCGCGCTCGGCGAGACGATCGAGCTGAGCTTTGAGAATCTGGCGAGGCGAAGGCGCGACGGGTGATTCGTCGTGCCACTTGAGGTCTGCGGTAACGAGGGCGGTGGCCACAAGCCACGGCGCACGGCGCAGGGTCGCTAGGTCGGGAAGCATGACCATGTCGCCGTATCCACGCGACCAGCTCGACATCGCGTACCCGTCAACAGTATTCATGTCCACGTCGACGGCGAGTAGGTAGTTGCAGCATTCCGCGCCGTGAGCGGCAGCATCCTCGAGGAAGAGCCTCGCCGAGAGGCGCTTGCCCACCAGTCGCCCCTGCATGTCAGTGAAGGCCACAAGGACCGTGTCGATCGCGCCACTGGCGACGTCCGCTGACAGTTCGTCGAGCGTAAGATTTCCGGAGCTGGGGGTCATAAACTTCTCCTCATTGAGCAAGTCAAATGGTGTACTTTCCAACCATTAGAACACAGATGACCTGATGATGCCTGCAGAGATTATAGGCACGACTGAGAATATTTATACTCATTATGGGTAGTCACCAACCATTGATCGTCGTATAGTCATCGCAAGGAATCTCACAGAGTTGTGTGGTCGACCCGTCGGCGCGCACAACCAGAGCGCAAAGGAAACAGGATGTCCAAAGACACACTGAACGTCTCCGGGGTGAAGTACACCACGGCTGAAGCAGGGTATTTCGAGAAACGCACCCTCAAACGCACCGCCGGAATCTGGGGCCTCTGGGGTCTCGCCGTCGCGGCCGTCATCTCGGGCGACTTCTCCGGTTGGAACTTCGGAATTGGCTTCGCCGGATTCGGCGGAATGCTGATCGCCTTCGCGCTACTGGTCTTCATGTACTACGGCATGATCTTCAGCATCGGAGAGATGGCGTCAGCCATGCCGCATACGGGAGGCGCCTATTCGTTCGCCCGGGCGGCAATGGGACCCTGGGGCGGTTTCGTCACCGGCCTTGCTGAGACGATCGAATACGTCGCTACTACTGCGGTCATCGTCTACTTCTCTGCATCCTACGCGGATGGCATCACGAGCGAACTGCTGGACTTCTCGCTTCCCGCACCAGTGTGGTGGCTGATCCTCTACGTCGTATTTATTGGGCTCAACTCCGCCGGAGCTGCGATCTCATTCAAATTCGCCATCATTGTGGCCGTTATCTCGATCGCTATCCTCCTTGTCTTCTCGGCAATGGCCGCATTCTCCGGCCTGTTCAGCTGGGACAACCTCTTCGATATTGCCCCAGACCCCGGCCAGTCGGCATTCCTGCCACACGGCGTGATCCCTATTCTGTTCGCGCTTCCCTATGCGATGTGGTTCTTCCTCGGTATTGAGGAGCTCCCGCTTGCCGCGGAAGAAGCACACGACCCCGTTCGCGACATCCCCAAGGCCGGATTGATCGCCCGCACAACCCTGATCATCACGGGGCTGTTGGTGCTGTTCTTGAACACGGGAATCGTCGGAGCTTCGGCGATCTCATCGTCGGGCGAACCACTCCTTGACGGCTTCCGAGCCATCGTAGGAGACCAGGCCGCCGCCGCACTCGCCCTGTTCGCCCTGATCGGACTGCTCGCGTCGCTGCAGGGAATCATGTTCGCCTACGGACGCAACATGTTCTCGCTCTCGCGGGCCGGCTACTACCCGAAGTTCCTCTCGCTCACCGGTAAGCGCCAGACCCCGGCGGTCGCCCTGCTCGTCGGTGCCATCATCGGATTCGTGGCACTCGTGCTCGTCGATTCCCTCGGCGGCGCAGACGGTGTGGCCGGTGCTATCGTGCTGAACATCGCTGTGTGGGGCGCAGTAATTGCCTACGTGTTGCAGATGGTTTCGTTCCTGATCCTGCGCAAGAAGTACCCGAACGCGAGCCGCCCGTACCGCAGCCCTTGGGGTGTTCCCGGCGCGATCATTGGCGGTGTTGTCTCGCTGGCGATCTTCTTCGGGTTCTTCATCAATGAACCGGCCCGTCCGGCCATTGGTGCGATCGCGGTTGTGTACATCGTGATGCTTGTCATCTTCGCCTTCTACGGACGCAAGCGCCTCGTGCTCTCGCCCGAAGAGGAGTACGCAATCTCCGGTGGACTACACGGAGACCCACAGAAGGAAGGCTACGGCGGCAACGTCGAAGCTGAACTGCTCGCGAGCGACGGACTAGACGAACCCCGAAGCTAAGTGAAGTTGTTCCCATCGGCCGCATTCAGCGCGTCGATGGGAACAACGCTTAAGCTGGATGCAAATGGCTAACAACTGGACCTGCATCCTCGTCGACCTCGATGGCACTATTGCCGACTCGGCGCCCGGAATTACGACATCGCTCGCCTTCATGTTTGAGGAGATGGGCTACCCGGTTCCCTCGCAAGAAGAGCTGCGGACTTACGTTGGCCCGCCGATTCTGGACTCGTTCCGCGACCGGGCCGGCTTCACCTCCACCGAATCGGCGCAGGCGCTGGCCGTGTACCGCCGTCATTACATGGAGGGCAACAACGCCCGCGGCAGTGACATCTTTCCGGGCATGGCCAAGGTGTTGAAGAAGTTGCACAAGACCGGGATCCCGTTGTCGCTGGCCACGTCGAAGCCCGAGTTTCCGGCATCCGTCATTTTGGACCACGCGAACCTCACCCAGTACTTCCGCGTGATGTCTGGGGCGTCAATCGATGAGATCCGCAGCGCCAAGAAGGATGTCATCGCCGAAGCTCTCACGCGTCTGAAGATGATCGGCGCTGACGTGAGCAACCCGGTGATGATCGGTGACCGCGACTACGACATTGAGGGCGCGGCCGAACACGGCATCCCCACCATCTATGTCGACTGGGGTTACGGCAACGCTGGCGAATCAGACGGGTCGCTCGCTGTCGTCTCGAAGGCAGAAGAGCTGCTGCCGTTGTTGCTTCCTAGCTAGCAACTCGCCGTCGTTTGCCGATTTAGCGCTAGTGGGCGAGGCTCTCCACGATGCGGCCGTAAAGTCGCGGCAACCGCGCAGCGAGCGGCACGATGGCTCGGCGCAGCGGTGAGTTGGCTGCTGCCACAAGCCCGGTCGTGAGCATCCGAAAGTCGCGGGTGATACTGCGCCATTCACGTTCGTACCGTTCGGGTTCACCGGCGACAATGCACTCGATCGCAGTTCGAGCCTCAGCTAAGCCCAACCGGATGCCCTCCCCCGTGATCGCATCGACGTAGCCAGCGGCGTCGCCCACAAGCAACACTCGGCCCGAACGCTGACCGGTGGTGTTCTGCCGCAGCGGACCAGCACCCCGCACCGTCGACGCAGGAGTCGCATCGCGCAGGCGTTTGGCGAGCGCCGGCACACTCGCCAACGCGTCCTCGAATGAGGTGCCCCGCCGCCCAAGCACCGCGACACCGACCTCATTGTCACCTACCGGCGTGACATACACCTCTGCATTCGGCGCCCAATGCACCTCCACGAGATCAGTCCACGGAGCAACCTCAAAGTGCTGCCGGATGCCGAACCGCCGAGAATCACGCCGCCTCACGCGGCGGGGGCGCGCGGCCAAGCCAACCAGCTCACGCACTGTGGAGTGCAGACCATCGCAGCCGAGCATCCACCGCCCCTCGATGGTGCGACCGTCTGCAAGGTGCGCGGATACCGCGCCGTCCTGCTCTTCGTCTTCGCGGCCTGCACCGCCGCGCCGGGCACCGACTTGCTTGCCGTCATTAGCTTGCTCGATCGCCGCAACCTTGCCGTGCTCAAACGCGACCCCCAGCTCGACCGCGCGTTCGGCGAGCGCCCGGTGCAGTTCGGTGCGACGAACGCCGAGCCCGGCATCCGAAGCGAAACAGTGTTCGGCTGTTCGCGTCCCGTCTTGGTAGCGGATGCCCGCAATTATGCGCCCGTGCGGGTGCACTCCGAGGGCGGCGAGTTCGGTGACGGCGCCGGGCATGACCCCTTCGCCGCAGGCTTTGTCGATGGTTCCGGTGCGGGGTTCGATCACGAGGGCGGTGAGACCGTGCATCCGCGCGTTGATGGCAGCGGCGAGACCGATGGGGCCACCACCGACGACGATTACGTCCACGACGTGCGGTTTGCTCGGCTCGGAGGCTGCTTTGCGCGGGAGGTCGCTGTCGCCTGGGCGCGAATTGGCACCAGAGATCGCGCCCTCGCCCGCGCCGCTCATGGCGTCAGTTCGCGCAGGGCCCGGTTTTCGGTCGGGATGCGAAACGCCAACAACAGCACCGCATTGAGCACGGTGAACACGATCGCAGTGACCCACGCGGTGTGCACGAGCGGCAGTGCGATGCCCTCGATGGCGACGACAAGGTAGTTGGGATGCGGCAGCCAGGTCAGTCGGTAGGGGCCACGATTCTGCACTCGGCCGGCTCCGGGCACGACGATCACGCGGGTGTTCCACTGGGCGCCGAGCGAGCTGATGATCCAGTACCTCGCGGCTTGCGATAGCAGGGTAATGACAAGCATCGGAAGTCCGAGCCACAGCAGGAAGGGCCGACCGGCCACGATCACTTCCACGACGCACGCGATCAGCAGACCGGTGTGCAGGGCGACCATCCACGGGAAATGCTTCTGTCCATACTCGCGACCACCACGCTCAAAGGCTGCGGCAGAGTTGCGTTTAGAAATCCGCAACTCATAGAGGCGTTCCATGCCGGTGCCAATAATGAGGGCGATGTAGGCGATCACGGTCATGTTGGCCACTCCCTCATTTTGGCCACTCCAGAAGAACGAATTCGGCGCTCACTCCGGGGCCGAGAGCGAAAGCGAGGGCGTGGCTTCCGGGGGCTGGCGCGGGGTCGGCGTTGAGGGCATCCGCGAGCACGTGCAGCACGGCTGCCGAGGAGAGGTTGCCGACCCGGGCGAGGCAATCCCAACTGCTTTGCAGGTCACTGCGCTCTAGCCCAAGCGAACTCTCGAACGCTTCGAGAACTCGAGGGCCACCCGGATGCGCCAGCCACGTGTCGACATCCGCAATCGTCAGTTGGTTGCGGCCCAAAAACTCGCTCACCTCGGTGGGGAAGCTGTTCTGAATCACATCGGCGACTTTGGCGGTGAGCACGATCTCGAAACCAGTGCCGCCCACGTTCCAGCCGATCACATCGAGGCTGTCGGCGACGAAAGTACTGCGGGTGTCGACAATGCGCGGTCCGGGTTCGTTGCGGTTCTCCCCCACCATGACGACGGCCGCAGCCCCGTCGCCGAAGAGTCCGGTGGCCACAAAATTAGCCATGGTTTGATCGTCGCGCTGCAGAGTAAGCGAACACAATTCGACGCTCAACAAGACGCCAACCTCATTCGGATGCCCGACCAAATAGTCATTCACGCGGGCCAAGCCCGCGGCTCCCGCCACACAGCCGAGGCCAAACGAAGGAACCCGTTTCACATCGGGCCGCAACCCCAAACGTGGAATCAGCAGCGCGTCGACCGAGGGTGCCGAAATCCCGGTGACCGAAGTGAACATGACGTAGTCAACATCGCGCGGGGTGAGCCCGGCATCCGCAAGCGCTGTCGTCAGGGCCCGGTCGAGAAGATCGGTGGCGACGCGAATGAACTCGTTGTTGCTGTCGCGAAAACCGCCAAGGTCACGGTAGCGCTCGATCGGTAGGGCGGTGTGCCTGCGTTGGATGCCGCTGGCCCCGTGCATCCGCTCAATGACCGCGTGATGGGAGGGACTGCCTGCGAGCAGCGGCGCAAGTTCAGCCGTAATTTCGGCTTGGCTATAGCTGTATTCCGGCACCACCGGAGCGACGGCCGCGATTCTGCTCATGGTGCGACTCTGCTCATTCAACGAAGTTATCACGCACGGAGGTCACGACCAGTGTTGCTGCGGGCGGCACGCCAGGCGCGCCACGCACCCGTCGACCACAGGGCCCAGGCGGTCAGTACGGGTTGGAATGGCATCCGGATCCACCGTTTCAGGTCGGTGTCGAGTCCGAGCGAGTCAACGTGGTTCACGAGTTGCGAAATATTGCCCGGGTAGATCGCGATGAAGAATGCGGCGGCAACCCAGCCGACGTGGGTTCGGTACTTCTTGGCGAAGATGAGGGCACTGCCGAGCACAATTTCGACGACACCCGAAGCGACCACCACAAAATCGGGGTCGAACGGCTGCCAGTCAGGAACCTGCCCCTGAAAATCTTCGCGCGCAAAGCTGAGGTGCGCGACACCCGCGAGTACGAGCGATGCGCCGAGGGCGATGCGCCCGATACGACGCCCGATGCGGCTCGCTCGCGAAGGTTCAGCGACCGCGACTGAATCAGCGGTCCGCTCGGTGCGGTCTGGTGCCTGCTTCATTCCACTATCTTGGCTGTACGGGCTTGGCATCTGCCGAGTGTTGCACCTGTGCTGAGTTTCACTTTCGCTGATGCGCTTCTGTCGTATCGTTGCTACGGGCGACCAGAGTCGTCGTCAGGTATGTGAGCGGCGCAGTTGGTGCCACGACAACGAACACATGAATATAGGGGAATATGGCGCGCGCAACTACACAACTAATCGATTCGGATGCCCAGGCCGTCGAGTCGCCCGCTGACACGTCACCACCCAGCGCGCCCTTTCACCTGTCCCCGCCACTCACGGTCACGCTCGCTGTCCTTGCCGGTGTGGTTGGAGCCGTGGCCTTTCTCCTCATTTCGGGTTATCTAGCACTCCAAGCCCATGGCCTCCAATGGGGCGTGGTGATCGATCTCAACAATTCGGTCGTAGCCATTGGCGGCGGCCAGGCACCATGGATTCGGATGATCGCTCTCGGCGCTGTGGCTGCAGCCGTCGTCCTGCTGTTCTCTCCACGGCGTGCACAGTCGCACGGTGAGCCGCTTCGGGTGCTGAGCTCCAACGCCCACTCCTATGCGTTCGTGCTGACGCTCGCCGGCATCGTCATTTCGGCGATGGTACTCACGGAACGCCCGTACCGGGGTGGCGTTCTCGGGTTGAATGGGCTGACGCCTGAGTTCCTTCCGCCCGTTCCGCAGGAGATTCTGGTTCCCTTCACGTGGCTTCAATTTTCCGCACTCGAAGCCACTACGTTTTCCGTCGTCGCGGTGCTCTTCGCGTTGCACCTCCGCTCGCTGATTCAGCGGCGTGTGGCTCTGCGGGCGGAACCCACCCCTCTTCAGGAGTAGGTCGCGGAGTCGCTGTGATCTTGGTTGCTGTGATTTGCCGCCCGCCGGGTGCACACTGTTCGCATGACTGAAGCTTCTGCGTCATCCGACAAGCGCCAAGCTCTCTTCCGGCACTGGAACGCCACCGCGATCCTGTTCGCCATACTCTCGATCGTCGGCTTGGTAGGCACGTGGTTTTTCAACGTGTTGGCAATCGTGCACCTGCGCGACTATCTGGGTGACTGGTTCGGCAGCGGGCCAGCAGTCAACTCGTTGGCGGTCGACCTTCTGGTGGCGGCGGTCGCGGGCAGCCTCCTGATCGTCATCGAGGCACGCAGGCTCGAGATGAAGCGGGCTTGGCTCTACATCGTCCTGTCAGGCATCACGGCCTTCGCGTTCACCTTCCCCCTGTTCCTTGCAATGCGGGAGCGCAAGCTCGTGGAGCTCGGGCGTCGCTAGTGCACACCCGCTACGCGACACTCACCCGCAAGCTCTATCTCAAACAGCGATCGCGCCGGTAGTTACTGAAGGGCGTCTGGGAGAATATATGTGTCAAATTCTTCGCCTGAATCAGCATCGATGTACGTAATGACAACACGTCGATCGTCGAGACCCACCCCGTCAAACGACTGATAGAACATCGCCTGAATTCCGACACCGAAGGGTACGAATTTTGCGGAGATGGATCCGTCAAAGGCCTCCCGATCTACGGTCATCACGAAATCGGCGAACTTGTTGTCGTGTGTGATTTTTTGGATGGATGCTTCGCTGGCCAACGTCTCCGCGATGCTGTCATCGATCCCAGCTGCCATCTCGGAAATGATCTCTTTATGCAGGGACTTAGGAATCGTGTATTCGACCGACCCATCGTCATTGACAACAGCGGCATAACCCGACTCTTTGGCGCTAGCCCGAATTTCTTCCGGAGTCATCTCGTTGAAAAATGCCTCGGGAAGTGTCACGACGACATCGAGCAGCTTCTCTTCGACTGCAATCCCACCGTCAGCCGAGGATGAGGCTTCCGGCGTGCTAGTTGCGCCAGAAGATGCACACCCAGCACCAAATGTGCCTATCGTGATTGCCATTGCGATCACGCCTGCGGTCCTAGTTTTCGAAATCACACAATCCCCTAGAAAGAAGTCAAATAAGTACTATTTAAGGGTATCTGAGGGCTCGTCACTTCGCGCCCCCGCGTTGGGGTGACGAAGACTTTGGAGCCGGCCGGCACGCACGCCGCTTGCCGGTTTCCACTACGGGAGATGGGAGGATCGACGAATGAAGATCCTCTCCATTCAGTCAGCGGTCGCGTACGGCCATGTCGGCAACTCGGCCGCGGTGTTTCCGCTACAGCGCATCGGTGTTGAGGTGCTGCCCGTGTATACGGTCAACTTCTCCAACCACACCGGCTACGGCGCGTGGCGTGGCCCGATGATTGACCCGAGCGATGTCTCTGAGGTCATCGCCGGCATCGAGGATCGCGGAGTTTTCCCCCAGATCGACGTCATCCTGTCCGGCTACCAGGGCGGTGAGGGCATCGGCGATGTCATCATCGACACCGTTGCCCGGGTGAAGGCAGCGAACCCCGCCGCGATCTACGCCTGCGATCCCGTGATGGGCAATGCGAAATCCGGATGCTTCGTCGACCCCGCCATCCCCATCCTGCTTCGCGAGCGCGTGGTGCCCGTCGCCGACATCATCACCCCCAACCAGTTTGAGCTCGGCTTCCTCACCGACACCGAACCAGACACGCTCGAGTCGACACTGGCCTCTGCCGATCTCGCCCGCGCGATGGGCCCGAGCACGGTCCTCGTGACCAGCGTCGAACGCCCCGATCGCGAAGACGGCACCATCGAGATGATGGTCGTGACGGATGCCGGAGCCTGGGTTGTACAAACTCCGCTGCTACCCATGAAGGCGAACGGTTCCGGCGATGTGACCGCCGCCCTCTTCACCGCGCACTTCACCCGTACCGGCGATGCCGCCGATGCTCTCGCCCGCACCGCCTCCAGCGTCTTCGACCTACTCACCACGACCCACGAGTCAGGAGAGCGCGAACTCCAACTCATTGAGTCTCAAGAGTTCTACGCAGAACCACGGGTGCAGTTCACTACACGCCAAGTGCGCTAGTTGTTGTTCCCACTGACGTTGTGTACGCGGTCGATGGGTGATTTGCCGCCGATGCCGGTATGGGGTCTGTGATGATTGTAGCTGTGGATCCAGC
>Ga0314772_1000618_pt1 | contig 18610 bp, 16 predicted proteins | sample MetaGCBIW2018_FD_204520 | JGI IMG/M metagenome (GOLD analysis project Ga0314772, IMG submission 204520) | Cryopeg brine microbial communities from Beaufort Sea near Barrow, Alaska, United States - CBIW 2018 | ecosystem: Environmental > Aquatic > Marine > Coastal | place: USA: Alaska | collected... | reverse complement strand
GAGACATATATGAGCGATGTCTCGAGACATGACAATTGTCGGGGTAGCGGGATTTGAACCCACGACCTCTTCGTCCCGAACGAAGCGCGCTACCAAGCTGCGCCACACCCCGATCACTAACCACGTACGTGATCAACAGATCAAGAGTAGCCGATATCTCCGGCGGTGAGAGTCACTACAATGGCTTCGGGCCTGCAGGCGAAGCGAACCGGTGCGTAAATGGAGGTTCCAAGGCCCGCGCTGACGTTCAGGAACGCCGCGCGACGCAAGTGATGCCAAATGCTGAGTCCACTCGCTTGCTCACGCGGGATGTCGCAATTGGTGACGAGTGCAGGCATCCCAGGAATGCGTACCTGCCCCCCGTGGGTGTGACCAGCGAAGATTGCATCGGCGCCGTTCGTAACGAGGGCGTCGAGCACGCGACGGTACGGGGCGTGCGTTACGCCGAGTGCAACCGTTTCAGGGCCGTGACGGTCATCTGCCCAACCGACGTTCTCGCGCATCTCTTCGACGTTTGCAGGAAGACGATCGAGCCGTTCCCAACCGCGGTGCGCATCCGCGGTACCGAAGAGCTCGAGTCGCGAGCCACGGAGCTCCATGGCGCGCGCCTGGTTGTTGAGCGAAAGCCACCCGACTTGGTCCTCGAAATAAGTGTTGAGTGCATCTGTGTCGAGATGTTCGACGGGACTGCGGCTTGACGTCGGCGCCGCGAAATAGGTGAATGGGTTCTTGAACTGAGGCCCGTAGTAGTCGTTTGAGCCGTGCACGAAGACCCCAAGAGTGCCCTCAAACGGTTCGAAGGCGCGCTTGATGCCGAGGATGCCGTCAGTATGCCCCAGGTTATCGCCGGTGTTGATCACGAGGTCGGGTTCGTAGACGGTGAGCCCGCGCACCCAGTCCTGCTTGCGGTGCTGCCACGGCGCCATGTGCAGATCGGAAATGTGCAGCACGGTGATGTCGCGTGCGCCCGGATCGAGGATCGGCAGCGTTTCGTGACGAACGGTGAAGCGGTTGCGCTCAACCAGCGTGCCCCACGCGAACGAGGCCGCCCCTACAGCGGCTACCGCACCAAGTGCAGTAGCCGCTGGGGAGAGACGCGCGCTCATTAACAGGGCTTAACTTGAGCCACTACGAGTGTCACGGCTGTGTCTTTTTTGGTCAGCGTTCCCGGCGCCGGATTAGAGGACGTGACCATGTCGATTCGTGGGTCGGCTGGGGGAACCATTTCACATCCCTCATTCACATTCGAGAATCCAGCGTCCTTTAGTATCTTCTCGGCAGTCTTGAAGTCGTACGACTGGCCGTCGCCGACTGCGTCCGGGATTTTGATCTTGTTTCCCTTGCTCACGTAGACCGTCACAGTGGCGCCCGTCGCCGATTGTGCTCCTGCTGAGGGGTCGGTTCGCACGACCAGACCAGCGGCCAGCTCGGAATCAACTTCACCGCCGTCCCGGAAGTTGAAGCCGAGACTGAGGAGAACAGACCTAGCTTGTTCGAGAGTCTGCTGTCGCACATCGGGCACTTCAGTTCCAGTGCCGGTAAGGAGTTTGGGATCTGGGTCCCCGAATTCGGTTCCAGGGTATTTGATATTTAGTGCAGTGTCTGTTGCGCGCGTGATGTAGTGCCGCAAGCGATAGCCCTGAATACCAGCATACGAAACGCGGCTCATGTCTTGCTCGCCGATGCTGTTACCCACCCAGGTCGCGGTACCGTAACGAGTCGTTGCTGTCGCCATCCACGTCTGATTTGCAAAGTCGGTTGTACCGGTCTTGCCAATGATCGGGATTCCGTCATTGGGGTCAGCGTACGCGGCGTTTCCGCGGTTGAGAACTTCCTTCAATACGTGGGCAGTTGTTGCGGCAACTTCAGGAGAAATTGCCTGACGACAATTCTTCTCTTGACCTGCAAGCTCGTTGTTGTTTGCGTCAATTGCCTTGTCAATGATGATTGGTTCGCACCAGAGTCCACCGGCACCGATAGCAGCGTACGCAGAGGCAAGGCTGAGTGGCGTAACAGTGTTGGTTCCGATGATGGACGACGGGTAGCTTTCGAGCTCTTTGCCGTCGGCCCGCTCAACACCAAGACTCGCGGCAACGTTGCGGATGTTGCACTGATCGAGTTGGGTTGCCATCGAGAAAAAGACGCCGTTGATTGACTCAGCGGTTCCTTCGGCGACAGTGTAATTGCCGCGCTCACCCGCGTTGTTGCCGAACTTTACGGTGCCGCTATAGGGCCCGTTGCAACTGTCTACGAATTCTTCTCCAGGAATGTCCCGAGCTGTTCCCACCAGCCGCTCATTAATGCCTTTGCCCTGATTCAGCCATTCGATCAGAGTGAACACCTTGTAGGTCGATCCGGGTTGGAAGCCAGTCGAGCCACCGTATTCGAAGCTCGTGTTGTAGTTCACCGCGGAGGTATCGGCTCCCCCTCCGCTCGCGGTGTCATTGAACTTCTTGTTCTCGGCCATGACAAGCACGCGGCCGGTGCCTCCTTCAACCGTTGAGGTTGCGCTTCCGAGGGCATATGAGGTTTCAGTGGGTGGCGCATACGTCCAGGTCGCTCTCTGGGCTGCGATCTGTGCGTCTAGGTCGAGGGTTGTGTAGACCTTGTAGCCGCCCTGTTTCCAGTTCTCGGTGCGCTCGTCAGGGGTGTCGCCAAGGAACTCGAAATCGGGGACACTCTTTTTCACATAGTCGCAGAACCACTTGGCGTATTCGTATGCTGCAGTGCAACCGTTCTTCGGCGCCGAGGGCACGACGGTCTCTTCGTCGACGGGAATCGCGACGGCCTCGTCATACTGAACGCGCGTGATCGAGTCGGTCGCGAGCATGGCGCTCAAGATGACGTCTCGCCGATCTTGATTTGCCGCAAAATACTCGGGGTCCGAAAGGTTTCGGACACTGGGTTCTTGCACAATCGCAACCAAACTAGCGGCCTGTTCGACCGTGAGGTCCTTAGCATTGACGCTGTAATAGCGCTGCGCTGCTGCTTGGATTCCGTACGTCGCGTTGCCGAAGTTGGCAATATTTAGGTACGCAGTCAGGATTTCTTTCTTCGTGTACCGCTTTTCGAGGCCGATCGCTAGCTTCATTTCTTTGAGCTTGCGGTCATAGGTCTCGCGGGTGGCGTCCTCATAGGCGGCGGTGCGCTCATCTTCGTTCGTCAGCGACTCCGCTTGTGAAATGTAGGTGTTCTTGACGAGCTGCATCGTGAGCGTGGATGCACCACCCTGGATTCCCGAAGCGACAACGTTGCCGACAGCCGCGCGCACGATCGAAGTGAGGTCGACTCCGCTGTGTTCGAAGAATCGTCGGTCCTCACCCGCAACTGTGGCATCCAACGCAAACTGGGAGATCTGGTCGTAGCTGACCTCTTGACGATTCTGGTCGTAAATCGTGGCGAAGGGGTAGTAGCCGTCGACATTGCCCCTGCCGGTGTACTTGGCGTAAAGAGTGTTGCGTTCGGGCTGTTGGCCGATTTCGAGGTAGTCGGGGAGCCCATCGAAGATGCCGATGGTGCTGGAGGCTGTGATTCCGGTGACGGCGAGCGCGGGCGCGACCATGGCTGTAATGAGCACACCAGCGATAGCGCTGAAGCCGATCAGCCCGGCGAGGCCGGAGACCTTGCCGCGACGCGGAGTTTTTTGGGCAGACATATGATCAACAGTAAGGGATCATTGATAACGCCATGCTGAACGGGAGCCGAAAATATGCCCACTTGGGAGTACCTAACAACACCACTGATAGTGCACAATTCCACCGCGATCCTCAACAATTGGGGTTCTGAGGGCTGGGAACTGGTGCAAGTTGGTACCGGCCCTGAAGGGGGCCCAGTCGCTTATTTCAAACGCATCAAGGAAGAGAACAACTAATGTCGCAGCTTGATGAGCGCCTTGCTGAACTGAACCTTGCCGTTCCAGAGTCGTCGAAGCCCCTCGCGGCCTACCTGCCGGCAGTGGTTTCGGGCAACCTCGTCTTCACTTCGGGCCAACTGCCCTTGATCGCCGGTGCCTTGCCTGCAACCGGCAAGGTCGGCGCTGAAGTTGATGCCGCTGCAGCCTACGAGTACGCCAGAACGTGCGTGCTCAACGGTCTCGCTGCCGCTAGGAGCGCGATTGGCTCGCTCGATCGCATCACTCGCGTAGTGAAGGTTGTTGGCTTCGTCGCCTCCGATCCCGGCTTCAGCGGTCAGCCGGGCGTCATCAATGGCGCGTCTGAGCTGTTGGCTGAGATCTTTGGCGAGGCAGGAACCCACGCACGCAGCGCTGTTGGCGTTGCTGTTCTTCCGCTCGACGCCCCTGTTGAGATCGAGTTCGTTTTCGAGTTCGCGTGATCGAAGTGTGGTACCCCGGTCAGGCCGGGGAGAATGCGCCAATGCGCCCGCTTGACCTTGGGCAGTGGGATCCGGCACACCGTGGGGTGACACTTCAGGCGCGCCGTCTGGTGCAAGACAGCCGTGAAGCTGGTGCGGATGACGTGTTCGTCGCCATCGGAACGAGTGCGTCGTCGGCTCTGCCGTTCATTGACGCTGCCTTGGCTCAGGGTGCCGTTGCGGTACTCGTGGACGCGCAGGCTGCCGAGGGCGTTGATCTGGATGAACGTGTGTTCGCGATTGCGAACCTTCGCGACGTGATCGGGACTCTCGCTGATGCCTTTGTTGGGCATCCATCCGATTCAATGTCGATGATTGGTATCACTGGCACCAACGGCAAGACGTCGACCGCGCACTTGTTGACTCAGGCGTGGCAGCAGTTGGGCATGACGTCGGCGACGATCGGCACGCTTGGTGCGGGTATCACAGGAGAACATCGCATCAATATGGGGATGACGACTCCACAAGTCACGGCAGTTCACCAGTTCTTGGACGACTTTCACCGTGCCGGAGTCGAGAACGTTGCGATGGAAGTCAGCTCGCACGCGCTCGAACAGCGTCGTGTTGACGGCGTAGCGTTCGACATCGTTGCATTCACGAATTTCACCCGCGATCACCTCGACTATCACGGGACGATGGAAGAGTACGCGGCGCAGAAGGCGAAGATTTTCACACTTCCTGGCGTCACGACAGCTCTACTAAATCTCGATGATGCCGCCGCGGAGAACCATTTTCACAACACCCTGCCAGACGGCATGCGCGGCATCGGCATGACATCTCGCGGGCACGCTGAAGCGTCTGTTCGTGCCGACAACGTGCAGCTCACTACCGAGGGTCTCGAGTTTGATCTCGTGATTGATGGAGAATCCCACCACGTTGTTAGCGGACTCATCGGTCGATTCAATGTCGATAACTTGCTCACCTGCGCGACGGTTCTCTGGGCGCAGGGCATCGAGCCGCGAGCGATCGCCGCGGCACTGGCTCCACTCGAACCCGTACTTGGACGTATGACCCGCATCCGTGAGAGCGATCAGCTGCCGCTGGTTGTTGTGGATGCCGGGCACACCCCCGATGCGGTCCGCCAGGCGGTCACAGCCCTGCGCGAGTCGGGTCATACCCGCATCGTGACGGTGTTTGGGGCTACTGGCGACCGTGACCCTGGCAAGCGTCCAGAGATGGCGCGCATTGTCGAGGAGGGTTCTGACCTGATCGTGGTCACCGACGACGACGTGCACAACGAAGACGGTGACCAGATAGTGGCGCACATTCGGGCAGGCTTCGCGCACCCCGAACGTGTTGTCGAAATTCGCGATCGTGCCAGTGCGATCGCCTATGCCATTGACGCCGCGAATCCGGATGACGTGGTGCTGCTACAAGGTAAAGGTCACGAGCCGTACCAGATTATTGGCAACGAGCGCGTGCCATTCAGCGACATTGACACGGCTATTCGACTGCTCAAGCAGCGGGCGAAGTAGCAGAAGTACGGCAAAGGCCGGGCCGCATACGCGACCCGGCCTTTGCCGTAGCTGATGACAGTTACACGAAGCCGGCTACTTCAATTTGTCGGAGATGATCTGCATCACGGTGGTGTCGGCGAGCGTGGTGGTGTCGCCAATCTCGCGACCCTCAGCAACATCCTGAAGCAGGCGGCGCATGATCTTGCCCGAGCGTGTCTTTGGCAGTTCAGAGACGATGAAGATCTCCCGTGGACGGGCGATGGCACCAATCTCTTTCGCCACATGCTGGCGAAGGAGTGCGCTTGCTTCGGCGGCTGTCTGCGCGTGCTCCTGGTTGGACTTGATAATCACGAACGCGACAATAGCTTGACCGGTTGCTTCGTCAGCAGCACCGACGACGGCGGCCTCAGCAACCATGTGGTTGGAGACGAGGGCGGACTCGATTTCGGTGGTCGAGAGACGGTGACCGGAGACGTTCATGACGTCATCCACTCGGCCAAGCAACCAAATGTCGCCGTCTTCGTCCACGTGGGCACCATCGCCAGCAAAGTAGCGAGGGGCGTCGATGTGGGGGAACTTCGTCCAATAGGTTTCCTTGAAGCGTTCCGGGTCGCCCCAAATGCCACGCAGCATCGCTGGCCACGGCTCGGAGACCACGAGTAGCCCACCGTTTGGCGGGTCAACGCGAGTGCCGTCTTCGCCGAGGATGTCGATCTTGATGCCGGGAATCGGAACCTGCGCTGAGCCCGGCTTCAACGTGGTGAGCCCTGGCAGCGCCGAGACCATGATGGCGCCGGTTTCGGTCTGCCACCAGGTGTCGACGATGGGGGCTGTGCCAGCACCGATGACGTCGCGGTACCAAATCCACGCCTCGGGGTTGATCGGCTCACCGACCGAACCGAGCACACGAATTGAACTGAGGTCGTACTGTTCCGGGATCTGACGCCCGGCCTTCATGAACGAACGGATGGCGGTGGGCGCCGTGTAGAAAATGCTCACCCCATACTTTTGGATGATCTCCCACCAGCGGCCCTGGTTTGGAGTGTCAGGGGTGCCCTCATAGAGCACTTGCGTTGCGCCATTGGCGAGAGGGCCGTAGGTGACGTAGGTGTGGCCGGTGATCCACCCGACATCGGCGGTGCACCAGTACACATCGGTTTCCGGCTTCAGATCGAACACGTTCTTGTGGGTGAAGGCAGCCTGGGTGAGGTAGCCACCACTCGTGTGCAGGATGCCCTTCGGCTTGCCGGTCGTGCCCGAGGTGTAGAGCACAAAGAGCGGGTTCTCGGCGGGGAACGCCTGTGCCTCATGCTCGGGCTCCGCTGCCTCAATCTGGTCGTGCCACCACAGGTCGCGACCCTCGGTCCACTCCACATCGTTGTCGCCGCGCTTGACGACCAACACATTGGTGACGGTGGATTCCCCCTTGGCTAGTGCGGCATCCACTGCGGATTTGAGAGGGAAGACTTTGCCCTTGCGCCAGCCACCATCGGCCGTGACAACAAGTTTGGCGCTCGCGTCGTCGATGCGACTGCGGAGGCTTTCGGCGCTGAAGCCGCCGAAGACGACAGAGTGGGCTGCGCCGAGTCGCACGGTGGCGAGCATCGCGATGACGGCTTCGGGCACGAGCGGCATGTAGATCGCGACGACGTCGCCTTGGCCCACTCCGAGGGCAGACATTGCGTTGGCTGCACGCTTCACTTCGGCGGTGAGCTCGGCGTAGCTGATGCTGCGGCTGTCGCCCGGTTCACCTTCCCAGTGGATGGCGATGCGGTCACCGTTGCCAGCGAGAACGTGCCGGTCGAGGCAGTTGTAGGCCACGTTGAGCTCGCCATCGGCGAACCACTTGGCGAACGGCGGGGTAGACCAATCTAGGGTTTCTGTGAATGGCTTGTGCCAGTGAACGTACTCGCGTGCTTTGTCAGCCCAGAACTCAAGACGGTCTTCTTTAGCTGCGGTGTACACCTCAGAGCTGGCCTCGGACGCGGCAGAAAAGGCGTCTGATGGGGCAAACCGGCGTGATTCGTGCAGAAGGCTGTCAATAGAGTTACTGGTCATTAGATCCTCTTCGATCGTGTGATTGATGATCTCGATCACGTGCTTCCTGAAAGTATTCCACTGATTCTAGAACCTTCTTTGCGGCCACATACCATTGCGTTACACTAAGAGTCGCCGAATGCAAGTTCGGCACGCGGCAATTTTGATTCCCCCCAATCGATTGTCGCGGTGGCGGTGCCTATTCCCCCAATGGGCGCCGCCCCTCTTTCGTTAACTGACAGTTTTCCGCCGGCCAAGGGACAGCGAGCGAACGCACGGCCTCCGTAGCGCAGCGGCACTCGTCCTCCACACTCATTTACGGACTCGCGGGAACGAGCGAACACCGTCATCCTTCTCCCCGAGTGACGATGGATCATTACTGTTACGGCGTGACTCAGACCACCAATGCCTCCGACACAGTTCCTTTTGTCGCCCGCAGACTATTCACGGCAGCCGCAGCGGAGGCAGACACTTCGGTGCCGGTTATTGCGCTCGGTAGTGTCTCGAGTGCTGCCGATGCAGTCATCCCCAGCCAGCGGGATTCCGCAGCGAAGGTGCTCCACGAGTTCGGGCCCCTAGCGCCCTATGTTGGCAGACCAAACATCACCGATGTCTTTGCGAATGGTGCTCAGCACGTGTGGATTGACCGGGGCGCAGGCCTGGAGCCCGTAGACGATCTGGGGCTCACCGAGGCGGATCTGCGAGCACTGGCCGTGCGCCTCATCAATCTCGGGGGGCGGCACATTGATGAGGCCACACCGTGCGTTGACGTGCGTCTCGCGGGCGGAATGCGAGTGCACGCAGTACTGCCGCCAATCTCGCCAAACGGCACTCTGCTGTCGATTCGGGTACCCAGCAGGGAGCCGTACGGACTTGCCCAGCTCGACTTCGCGGGCTTCTTTACCGATGTGCCCCTGGAGCGAGTGAAGGCCCTCATCGACGGGCGGGAGAACATTCTCATCTCTGGAGCATCGGGAGCAGGGAAGACCACGTTCTTGGGCGCACTGCTGGGGGCGGCATCCGAATCGGAGCGCATTGTGGCGATTGAGGACGTCGCGGAGCTGCGAGTGGAGCATCCCCACTTCGTTTCGTTGGAGGCGCGCCAAGCGAACCTTGAGGGCGCGGGTGGTTACGGCTTGCCCGCGTTGGTGCGGGAAGCATTGCGGATGAGGCCCGACCGGCTTGTAGTGGGGGAGTGCCGAGGGGCAGAGATTCGCGAACTTTTGAGCGCACTCAACACCGGCCACGATGGTGGTGCGGGCACACTGCACGCGAATTCTCTGCGGGATGTCCCGAGCCGTCTAGAGGCATTGGGTGCGCTGGCGGGCCTAGATGCGCCCGCCATTGCACGGCAGGCGGTGAGCGCGATTGGTGCAGTGCTGCACATAGATCGGATCGACGGCAGGCGCAGACTCACCCACGTCGGGCGGCTCGTGCTCGATAATCAGGACCGACTGGCGATCGCTGAACTCGAATGACGCGCTCGCCCTCGCAACTGCCAGAGGTTGCCAGCGTTACTCAGCGTCTGGCCGTGTTGTTGAACGCCGGGCTCACGCCAACGTCAGCATGGCGGCATGTGGCGCGTGGACGGCCCACCGAGGGCGTCGCTGCGGCGGTAGCGGCGGCAGGCGATGATCCCGGCGGTGCTCCCGAGCAGATCGTGAGGGCATCCGAAAGCTTGCCGCAGCTAGACCGACAGGCCTGGAACTCATTGGCGGCAGCGTGGTTTGTTGCTGGCCAAGTGGGGGCACCGCTTGCCGGTGCGCTCCGCACGCATGCGAGGGCATCGCGGATGCTGGTGCACGTGCAGCGCGAAGTCGCCACTGCGCTGGCTGCCCCCGTCGCAACCGCGCGCATGGTCTTAGCGCTGCCCGTTGTCGGACTCCTGTTTGGGGCGTTACTAGGTTTCGACACCCTGGGAGTGCTCCTGGGGACTCCTATCGGCTGGGGCTGTCTTGTGATCGGAGGAGGGCTGATCGTGGTGGCGGTGCGGTGGAACCGGCGGCTCGTGAGGGCCGCTACGCCGACTCGTGCAGCGCCGGGATTGGAATGCGAACTGATGGCGATTGCGGTCACCGGGGGCGGATCGCTCGTGCAGGCGCGCACTGTTGTTGCGGGGGCGCTTGAGAGGTTCGGGCTACCCGGTGATGGTGATCACCTCGAGGAGGTGCTGCAGCTCTCCCGCGAGGCAGGGGTTCCCGCCGCTGAACTGTTGCGCGCTGAAGCCGACGAGTTGCGCCTCGCCGCGGATGCGGATGCTCGTGCCAGCGCCGCCGCACTGTCCGTGCGGCTCATGCTCCCGCTCGGGCTGTGCGTGCTTCCCGCGTTCATGGTGCTGGGTGTCCTGCCGCTCATGGTCGCAGTCATCTCATCCACCGTCGCCGGGTTTTGAGCGTGTCCCACAGATTGGGCGGCGCTGCGCTGCGTGGCGTTCGGCCTCGGCACGCTAGAGGTACTCGGCCGCAGACTGCGCGACAGCGCACGAAGGAGTACTCATGAACGACCCACACCTCGCCCGATTTCCCGTTCTTGAGCCAGGGCGTTCATATCGATCGCGGCTTTTCCACGAGCTAAGCCCCTCGAATCGGACGCAGACGCGTAACTGCACAAGCCTGCGCGCTCGGCTTCGCTCAGAACGCGGGGCGGCAACCGCCGAATATGCCATCACGACGCTCGCCGCTGTTGGCTTTGCGGGACTGCTCGTTGTGGTGCTCCGCTCGGGAGAAGTGCGCAGCATGCTCACCGACATCATCCGCAGTGCGCTCTCCATTCCCTCCTAGCGGGGAGCGACGCAATAACCAGCGAGGCGGTAACCAGCGACGCAGCAACCCGCGACGCAGCAACGAGCGTGGCAGCGTCACGGCAGAGTTTGCGCTGGCGATGCCGGCCGTCGCCCTCGTGCTGGTGTTCTGCCTCAGCGGGGTGCAATTGGCCGGGCTGCAGGTCCGCCTTCAGGATGCGGCAGCCGCATCTGCGCGCAGCCTGGCGCGCGACGAAAGCGTCAGCAGCGTCGCAGCGACGGCATCCGCCCTCGTCGCATCAGCACAACTCACCACTCAATTCCGCGACGACCTCGTGTGCGCCACCGTCACTGTCCCCCCGCGCAACGCACTACTCGGATTGCTGCCGATCACGCTCAGCGCCAGCAGTTGCGCGCTCGCGGGAGGGAAATAGTGACAGGCATACGAGAGTGGATGCGGGGCGAATGCGGTGCCGGAACCATCCTCATGGTGGGTCTCGTCACCACAGTCGTCGCCCTCACCGCGCTCGTGATTCCCCTCTATTGGGCGCTCAGCGTTCGGCACGCGCTCGCCGGAGCAACAGACGCTGCCGCGCTTGCCGCCGCCGACACCGCCAGCGGCCTCATCGCGGGCTACCCGTGCGGCAACGCCGAACGACTCGCAGTCGCAAATGACGCCCATATAGAGGAGTGTGCGGTTGATGGGCGTATCGTGACGGTTACCGCTAGTCGCCGCATCCTCGGCATACTGGTCACAACGAGCGCAACAGCAGGCCCACCCCCAACGGGGGCGGATTAGGTAACTGAGCGGTCGATGTGTGTATTGTGTCGCAGACAGTGGCGCTGCCACCGGTCAAGTGCGTCATCACCCAAGGAGTCCCGTGTCTGGCACCAAAAAGCTTGTCATTGTCGAGTCGCCCACCAAGGCCAAGACGATAGCCAAGTATCTCGGTGACGACTACGACGTGCTCTCCTCCGTCGGACACATTCGCGACCTAGTCGAACCCCGCAACCTGCCACCCGAACTCAAAAAAGGCTCCCTCGGCAAGTTCTCCGTCGACGTAGAAAACGACTTCGAGCCCTACTACGTAGTCTCAGATGCCAAAAAGAAAACCGTCTCCGAACTCAAAAAAGCGCTCAGCGGAGCCAACGAACTCTACCTCGCAACTGATGAGGACCGCGAAGGAGAAGCCATCGCCTGGCACCTCCTCCAGGTGTTGAAGCCCAAAGTTCCCGTCAAGCGCATGGTGTTCCACGAAATTACCGAAGACGCCATCGAAGCGGCCATCAACAACACCCGCGACGTTGACACCGCACTCGTTGACGCCCAAGAAACCCGCCGCATCCTTGACCGTCTCTACGGTTACGAAATCTCGCCAGTGCTCTGGCGCAAAGTCGGCCCAGGTCTCTCCGCCGGTCGCGTGCAGTCCGCAGCCACCCGCCTCGTCGTCGAGCGCGAACGTGAACGCCTCGCCTTCATCACCGCCAACTACTGGGACCTCATCGCCCAGCTTTCGCCCGACAGCGAAACTAATGGTTTCGAATCCAAACTCGTACGCCTCGACGGCAAGCGCGTCGCTGCTGGTCGCGACTTCGACGATCGCGGAAACCTTAAGGGCGACGCCGTAGCCCTCGACGAGAGAGCTGCCCAAACACTCGCAGACGCGCTGCGGATGCCCAGCACCACCATTGCGGTGAAGTCGGTAGAAACCAAGCCATACACGCGTCGCCCCGCAGCGCCATTCACCACCTCAACGCTGCAGCAGGAGGCCGGCCGCAAGCTGCGCTACTCCGCCCGCCAAACCATGAGCGTTGCCCAATCGCTCTACGAAAACGGTTACATCACCTATATGCGAACCGACTCATCGTCGCTCTCGCAACAGGCCATCACCGCCGCCCGCACACAAGCAGTCGCGCTCTACGGCGCCGACGCCGTGCCAGACAAGCCCCGCGTCTACGCCAGCAAAAGCAAGAACGCTCAAGAGGCACACGAAGCTATCCGCCCCTCCGGCGACACCTTCCGCACGCCGAGCGAGTTGCAGTCAACGCTACGCGGCAACGACTTCAAGCTCTATGAGCTGATCTGGAAGCGCACCGTCGCCTCACAGATGGCGGACGCGAAGGGCTCAACGGCATCCATCACTATCGCCGCCGGTGAAGCACCCGTCGCAGAATTCTCCGCCAGCGGAACCATCATCACCTTCCGTGGCTTCATGCAGGCCTATGAAGAAGGCCAAGACGAAGAGCGCAACGCCACCGCCGAGCCCAAAGAAGCGAAGCTGCCTCCTCTGAAGGAAGGCCAGACGCTCACCCTGCTCGACATCGAAGCTAAAGGCCACGAGACGAGCCCGCCGCCGCGCTACACCGAAGCAAGCCTCGTCAAGAAGCTTGAAGAGCTCGGCATCGGCCGACCCTCGACCTACGCCTCGATCATTTCCACGATCATCGACCGCGGCTACATCACCCCGCGCGGACAAGCACTCGTACCCAACTGGATCGCCTTCTCGGTCATCCGCCTGCTCGAAGAATATTTCGGCGATCTGGTGCAATACGACTTCACCGCAGGCATGGAGGACGACCTCGACCGCATTGCCGGTGGAAGCCAAAATCGGGTCGAATGGCTCAAGTCGTTCTACTTCGGCGACGACAAGTACCGGGGCCTTCGCACCGTCATCGACAACCTCGGCGAAATTGATGCCAAGGAAATCAACTCCATGCGTCTCTCTGATGACGTGACCCTGCGCATCGGAAAGTACGGCCCGTACCTGGAGACCCCCAGTGACGACCCCGAAAAGCCGCGCCGCATCAACATTCCCGAAGCTCTCGCACCCGACGAGCTCACTCTTGCCAAAGCACAAGAACTCATCGATGCTCCCATCATCGGCGACCGCGTCATCGGTGTGAACCCCGAAACCGGCAAAGAGATTGTTGCGAAGGATGGCCGCTTCGGTCCCTACGTGACCGAGCTCGAGCCCGAACCAGAACCCGTTCCTGAACCCGTCGAAGAGATCGACCCCAAGACGGGCGAAGTGAAGAAGGCGAAGAAGCCCAAGAAGGTTGCCGTCGTCAAGCCGCGCACGGCATCCATCTTCAAGACCATGGAGCTCGACGCGATCGACCTCGACACCGCGCTTAAGCTGCTGAGCCTGCCCCGCGTCGTCGGTCTCGACCCCGAGACTGAAGTCGAGATCACGGCGCAAAACGGTCGCTATGGCCCGTACCTGAAAAAGGGTGTGGAGACCCGGTCTCTCACGAGCGAAGACGTCATCTTTGACATCGATGTTGCTGGGGCCGTCGAGCTTTACGCGCAACCCAAGTACGGCAACCGCGCAGCATCCAGTGCCCTCAAAGAGTTCGATGCCGATCCTGTCAGCGAAAAGCCGATCAAGATCAAGGATGGCCGCTTCGGCGCCTACGTGACTGATGGCACTACAAACGCCACCATCCCTCGCGGCGAAACTGTTGAGGACGTCGACTTCGAGCGCGCAGTACAGCTGCTTGCTGACAAGCGTGCCAAGGGACCGGTCAAGCGCAAGACGGCAGCAAAGAAGCCGGCAGCTAAAAAACCAGCAGCGAAGAAGCCGGCGGCGAAGAAACCAGCAGCGAAGAAGCCTGCTGCTAAGGCGACCGCGGCAAAAACTACCGCTGCTAAGAAGCCTGCGGCAAAGAAGCCCGCAACTAAGGCAGCATCCGCGAAGCCTGCCGCTGCGTCGGCCGACGAAACTCAGTAGCGTGCCCGGACTCTTCATCACCCTTGAGGGCGGCGATGGTGCAGGCAAGACCACACAGTCGAAGCTCCTCGTGGAATGGCTCCACGAAGCAGGGCACACGGTTGTGGTGACCCGCGAACCTGGCGGCACCGATCTTGGTGTTGAGTTGCGTGAAATTGTGTTGCACCGTCGCGGAGAGATGGACCCTCGTGCCGAGGCACTCATCTACGCAGCGGACCGTGCCCACCACATCGCGACAGTCGTGAGACCGGCGCTCGAGCGCGGTGACATCGTGGTTCAGGATCGCTACATCGACTCATCCGAGGCCTACCAGGGCGCCGGGCGAGTGCTCGGTGCTAGAGAGGTACGCGACCTCTCGCTGTGGGCTACCCAGTCTCTGCTGCCCGATGTGACGGTGCTCCTCGACCTTGATCCCAGCGACGGGCGCAAGCGCCTCGACAGTGCGCGCACCCGCTACGACAGGCTCGAAGCGGAGAAGCAAGAGTTCCACACTCGAGTACGCAATGCCTTCCTTGAGCGAGCTGCTCAAGAGCCCGAACGCATCCTTGTTGTGGATGCTGCCCAAGGCGTCACCGAGATTGCTGCGGCGATCCGCGAGCGCATCCAGAAATGCCTCACTCAACCCGCTTAGACTGAGCGCATGTCGTTGTGGGAGGGCCTAACAGGCCAAGCTGAGGCGATTGCCGTTCTCGAAGCCGCCGCATCGTCATCGGCGCTAGGCAGCACAGAAGTGTCATCAATGACGCACTCGTGGCTCATCACTGGGCCGCCCGGTTCAGGCCGCTCAAATATGGCGTACGCCTTCGCCGCAACACTGCTCGGTACCCGCGGTGACGAAACCGAACAGTCGGTGCTCAAGCAGGTCATGGCGCGCACCCACCCCGACCTCGGTGTGCTCAGCACTGAACGAGTCATTATCTCCATCGATGAAGTACGCAAACTCGTTGCGACCTCACAGTTCTCGCCTTCTGTCGGCCACTACCGCGTGATGATTATTGAAGATGCTGATCGCATGACCGAGCGCACCTCAAACGTGCTGCTCAAAGCGCTCGAAGAACCGCCACCGCGCACCGTCTGGATCTTGTGTGCGCCAAGCGAGGCTGACCTCATCCCGACCATCCGATCTCGGGTTCGCAGTGTGCGACTCCGCACTCCATCAATCGAGGATGTCGCACAACTCCTGCACGACCGCGATGGCGTCGCTCCCGACATTGCGCTGCGTGCCGCACGAGAAGCGCAAAGCCACATCGGGATGGCACACCGCCTCGCGACAAATGCCGAGGCACGCGAACGACGCGAACGTGCGTTGACTACTGCCCTTGGCATCCGCACCGTTTCTGACGCAGTCATCGCCGCAGGAACACTTCTCGAGCTGTCTCAAGGCGATGCCACAGCACTCACCGAGGACCGTGATTCCCAGGAGCGCGAATCAGTGCTTCGTTCGCTCGGGGTGGAACCGGGTGGCACGATCCCGCCAGGGCTTCGCGTTCAACTCAAGAATCTCGAAGAAGATCAGAAACGTCGCGCCAAACGCAGCCTGCGTGACGGAGTTGACCGCATCATGGTCGATCTTCTCTCGCTCTACCGCGACATCCTGTTGACTCAGATTGGCGCAACGGGAGAACTCATTAACCTCAGCATCCTCAACAACATCACCGCCGTTGCCGCGCGAACGACGCCCGTGGCGACCCTGGCGATTATGGACGGTATCGCCGAAGCTCGCCGTCGCATCGAGAGCAACATTCCGCCGACGCTTGCGCTTGAGGCAATGCTCGTGAAGGTCGCGGTTTCGGGACACGGCGCATGAGCCGTTCGGCCAGGGTTCGCCCGCAGGCTCGCGCCCGATTCCTCGGTGCCGGGGCGGCCGCGATCATCCTTTCGCTGATACTGAGTGGATGCGTTTCGTGGTTCATGCCGCCAGAATCCAGCATGAACTCCACTCCAACTGACGAGGCTGTTGCTCCAGGGCTCGAGCGTTTCTACACGCAGATCTTGGAGTGGGCGAACTGTGGCGATGCCCTGCAGTGTGCCACCGCGATCGCACCCGTAGATTGGGAGAATCCCGAGGGCGACACCATCGAGCTTGCCCTTGTGCGTCAGACTGCGACGGGAAACGATCGCATCGGCTCGCTGCTCGTCAACCCTGGCGGTCCAGGCGGTTCCGGTTTTGACTTCATTGCCGACAGCGTGGATTACGCAACAAGTGATGCGCTTCAGTCCCAATTCGATGTGGTCGGTTTTGACCCTCGTGGGGTCAACCGTTCCACGCCGGTGTCCTGCTATTCGGAACCGGCTGAACTCGACGAGTACATCTACGGGATCTCGCCGGGCGAGAAGGGCAGCGATGAATGGATTGCTGCATCCACCGAAGAGTCCGCGCAGTTTGCTCAACGCTGTCTTGAGGAGACCGGGCCATTCTTGGGCTTCGTCGACACTCCCAGCGCCGCTCGTGATCTCGATATGTTGCGGGCGGCACTCGGTGACACAACGCTGAACTATTTGGGTTATTCCTACGGAACGCTGCTCGGCCAGGTGTATGCCGAAATCTTCCCCGAGAAGACGGGAAGGCTTGTGCTTGACGGTGCGGTTGACCCCGCGGCATCCGAATTTGAGGCGACGAAGGCGCAAGCGCAGGGCTTCGAGCGTGCCCTCACGGCGTTCCTGAAGGACTGTGCTGGAGCGAGCGATTGCCCATTCACGGGCTCGCCCGATGAGTCGCTGGTCTTGATTCGCACGCTATTGGACCGACTCGATAAGAGCCCTCTCACGAACTCTGATGGCCGTCAGTTGGGCAGTGAAACGATGTTCACGGCGATAATCCTGCCGCTGTACAGTCCAGACAACTGGTCGTATATGCGCCAACTTTTCAGCACGGTGTTGGAGGGTGATGCGAGCATCGCCTTCGATCTGGCCGACAGTTACAACGGGCGCCAGCCCGACGGCACGTATGCCGAGAACCAGACCGAAGCATTCATCGCGATCAACTGTTTGGATGCTCGCGAGCCCGCCGATAACAATCGCATGCGCGAGCAGGCTGCCGAGCTGGCGCTTGCGGCTCCCGTGTTTGGCCCGCAAATGTCCTATGGCGATCCTGGGTGCGCAACCTGGCCGGTTGACGCGAAACGTGAGCGGGTTGCAATTGCTGCTCCCGGTGCCGCCGACATGCTCGTGATTGGCACAACAAATGACCCGGCGACTCCCTATGAGTGGGCGGAAACCGTGGCCGACAATCTGGATAGCGGACACCTCATCACCTACAACGGTGAGGGCCACACGGCGTACAACAAGTCGAATGCCTGCGTGAACGCGGCGGTCGAGGACTTTCTGCTGAAGGGCGTGGTGCCGAGCCCCGACCCCAACTGCTAACCGCTAGGCTCGGGCCGTGAACTCGACAGCCGCCACTCCAGCATCCCGCGCTCGCAGACTCGCGCTCGTGGTGCCCGCGGTGGCACTCACGCTGTTGCTGAGTGGTTGTGTGAACCTTCTCGGGCTGTTTGATGATCGTTCTGAGCCAACGGGTGAGACGGTGTCGGCTGAACTCGCGCCATACTACGAGCAAGTTCTCACGTGGGTCGATTGTGGTGAGGGTGCTCAGTGTGCTGAGGCGACTGCTCCGATGGACTGGGCGAACCCGTCCGAGGAGACCGACATCACGCTTGCTCTGGCTCGTCACGCGGCGACGGGGGAGAGCTTAGGGTCACTGTTTGTGAATCCTGGTGGGCCTGGCGCTTCGGGGTATGACCTTGTCCATGACGATGTTGACTTTGCTGTGAGTGCGGCCTTGCGCGAGAACTACGATGTGATCGGGTGGGATCCCCGTGGTGTTGGCCGGTCGACTCCGGTTACGTGCCTCGACGATGCCGGTCTTGATGAGTTCATTTTTGGCATTCCGGACGCGCCGGTTGGTAGCGAAGCGTGGCTCGCTGAGAGTGAAGAGGCGGCCATCAGTTTCGGACAGGCGTGCTACAACAACACGGGCCCGGTTTTGCAGTTCATTGATACGCAGAGCACCGTGCATGATCTCGACATGATGCGCGCGATTGTGGGCGACGAGAAGCTGCAGTACTTGGGCTACTCCTATGGCAGCGATATTGGTTCGTATTATCTAGAAAATTTCCCCGACAACGTTGGTCGCATTGTTTTGGATGGTGCCACCGATTCGTCGATCTCGGTGTTCGAGGTGGGGCGAGTGCAGACGGCTGGCTTCCAGCGTGCGCTCGAGAACTACTTGGAAGCGTGCCCGACCTCCTTCGATGACTGCCCGTTCACTGGAG
>Ga0314772_1000613_pt1 | contig 18701 bp, 19 predicted proteins | sample MetaGCBIW2018_FD_204520 | JGI IMG/M metagenome (GOLD analysis project Ga0314772, IMG submission 204520) | Cryopeg brine microbial communities from Beaufort Sea near Barrow, Alaska, United States - CBIW 2018 | ecosystem: Environmental > Aquatic > Marine > Coastal | place: USA: Alaska | collected... | reverse complement strand
GCAGGAGTGTGGAGTTGGCCTGGTGCCGGTGCGCGTTGACGACCAGTCGCTCGCGTTTGCGGCCCCGCCGCTGATCCGCTCGGGCGCGGTAGACGCTGCCGACCTCGCCGTCGCGTTGTCCGTTTTGGGTGTCAGCGGGGACGAGGTGGTGGAGGCCACGTGGATCGACAACGGACCCGGCTGGCTGGGAGTGCTGCTGGCCGATGCTGATGCGGTCTTGGCTGTAGAGCCCGACCTCGGCGCTCGCGACGGGCAGTGGAGCATCGGCGTGGTGGGCTTGTACGGGCCCGGAGCCGATGCCGCGGTTGAGGTCCGTTCATTCTTCAACGACAGCGGGGGACAGTTGCGCGAGGACCCGGTGACGGGAAGTCTGAACGCATCGGTCGCGCAGTGGCTGACCTCGACGAGCCGAGTGACGACGCCGTATGTCGCTCGACAGGGCGCGCGGGTGGGGCGTGACGGGCGAGTGTCGGTGATGGAGTCCGGCGACGAACTGTGGATTGGGGGGCGTGCCGTGGTGACAGTGACTGGAGACGTCGAGATCTAGCCTGGTGCGACTCACGCACGCAACCCAGTCTGTGTTGCACCTAATCCTCGAAAAAGGCTCGGCACCGCTAGGGCGATGTCTGGCACATCGGTTGGCACACCGCTACGCGCGGTCGGCGCGGAAGAGTGGTCGCTACACGGCAGTTGTGCCCACTGCGTACACAAAGTACGCTATGTACCCATGAGCACCATTAGCCGCCGAATCAGCAGTCGAGAGTTCCGTGCGGAGCTCTCTGAGGTTGTTGGACGTGTCGCGTACGGTAGCGAGCGCGTGGCACTCACGCGCAATGGAAAGGTGACGGCCGTGCTTATCAGTAAACAAGACCTGGAAACTCTGGAGCGACTGGAAATGGCCGCGGATGTTGAGGCGTACCGCGCTGCCCGGTCAGGTGACGACGGCACGCGGGTGCCACTCGAGGAGCTTGACCAAGAGCTCGGCTAGTCCGTGTACAGCGTGGAATTTACCTCCGCAGCCGCGCGCCAGGTGCGGAAGCTACCTCCCGAACACAGGATTCGTGTCCAGGCGAGAATCCGGGAACTATGTGCGGATCCTCGTCCGGCAGGCGCAACCAAACCCGTCGGTGAGATGACGGCGTGGCGTGTGCGTATCGGGGACTACCGCGTGATCTACGACGTCTTCGACGAGGTGCTGGTGGTGACCGTGGTTGCCGTGGGCCACCGGCGAGAGGTCTACCGCGCATAGCGGCAAAACGCCGCGAGAGACGCTGTTGCGCGTTTACCACCGGTGGCTGCACCGCACAGTTAGGCTCGGCATGTGCTCCTCACCATCTCCACCACGCATCGGCCCGCCACCGACCTAGGGTTCCTGCTGCACAAGCATCCCGACCGCGCGCAGTCATTCGACCTCTCGGTAGGCACGGCCACCGTGTTCTACCCGGAGGCCACCGAGGAGCGTTGTACAGCCGCGCTGTTGCTCGAGGTTGACGCGCTAGAGCTCGCCCGTGGTGCGGGCCGGACCACAACGGGCGACTTCACGCTCGGCCGTTACGTGAACGACCGGCCGTACGCGGCATCGTCGCTACTCGCCTCCGCCTTGAAGCGCGTGTTTTCCACTGCAGTGGCGGGCACCCTCAAGTCCAACCAGGCTCTTGCAGACGCGGCGATCCCGTTGGAGATTCACATCCCAGCCCTGCCGTGTCGTGGCGGTCCCGACTTTGCGCAGGGGCTCTTCGAGCCCCTTGGCTGGACCGTCGACGCACACCCGGTTGCGCTCGATCCCGCGTTTCCCGAGTGGGGAGACTCGCGGTTTCTGGATCTCAAACTTGGCGGAACGATTCGCCTCGCCGATGCGCTGAGCCAGCTCTACGTGCTGATGCCCGTGCTCGACGACGCCAAGCACTACTGGGTGGGCGACGACGAGATCGACAAGCTAGTGCGCCACGGCGAGGGTTGGCTCGCAGAGCACCCACTTCGCGAAGCGATTGCGCAGCGCTACCTGGCCCACCAGAAGGGCATGGTTAACGAGGCTCTCGACAGGCTCGTGGAGGCCGGCGGAGAAGACGCGGACGTGCTGCCGCCGGCTGTGACGCCCGCGGAGGATCTGACTCAACCCCGCGCCCGGCTCGCGTGGACCCGCAGGGACACCATCGTCGCCGAGCTCAAGGCGTTAGGGGTCCGTAGCGTCGCGGACGTGGGCTGCGGCGACGGCGCCTTGGTGAAGCCGCTCCTCGCCGACGCATCGTTCGCCCGCATCGTCGGCACGGACGTGTCGGCAACGTCGCTCGCCCGCGCCGCCCGCAGGCTTCACCTAGAAGACATGAGCGAGCGTCAATCCGAACGCCTGGAGCTATTCCATTCCAGCGCGACCTACCGCGACCGACGACTCGAGGGTCTGGACGCAGTGGTTCTCATGGAGGTCATCGAGCATGTCGACCTCGACAGGCTGCCGGCGCTCGAATCCGCGATCTTTGCGCACGCCCGGCCCCGGCACGTGATCGTCAGCACGCCCAACCGCGAATACAACGCGCTGTATCAAGGCATGGCGCCGGGCGATTTTAGGCATCCCGACCACCGCTGGGAGTTCACGCGCGATGAGTTTCGCCAGTGGGTGGACGCAGTGTGCGCGACGCACCACTATGTGGCGCGACTGGAGGGCATCGGGGAAGCCGATGCGACACTCGGGTCTCCCACCCAGATGGTGGTCTTCAGCAGGGTTGACGAGGCGGGCGCTGTCGCTGAGGCCGCGAACGGGAAGGCGACCGCGTGACCCGCCGCATCGACATTCCGGAGCTGGCCCTCGTGATGCTGGTGGGTATCTCAGGCTCCGGAAAATCCACTTTTGCCAAGCGCCACTTCCTTAACACCGAGGTGCTCAGCTCCGACACCGCGCGCGGACTGGTGAGTGACGATGAGAACGACCAAAGCGCCACCAAGGACGCCTTTGAGGTGGTCCACTACCTCGCGGGTAAGCGACTTGCGCGCGGCAAGCTGGTAGTGATCGACGCCACCAACATCCAGCCCGCGGCTCGCAAATCGTTGGTCGAGGTCGCGCGGGCTCACGATGTCCTCCCCGTCGCCATCATCTTCGACGTGCCCCAAAAGGTGTGCCTGGAGCGCACCCTCGCGCGCGGCGACCGCCACTTCGGTGCCGAGGTTGTCAAGCGGCAGGCTGCGACGATGCGCGGCAACCTTAAGAACCTGAGCAGGGAGGGCATTCGGCAGAGCCACACGCTGAGCGCCGCCGAGATGGACGACGTCGAGATTGTGCGCACCAAGCTCTACAGCGACCTGCGCCACGAGGATGGTCCCTTCGACGTGATCGGCGACATTCACGGTTGCCGCGCGGAGCTCGAAACGCTGCTGAGCAAGCTCGGTTACATCGTCATTAAAGACGACGATGGGCGCGCGGTCGATGCCGTGCACCCCGACGGTAGGCGGGTGGTGCTGGTCGGCGACCTGGTGGACCGCGGTCCCGACACCCCCGGCGTGCTGCGTCTCACCATGGGCATGGTGCGGGAAGGTCACGCGTTTGTGGTCTCGGGCAACCACGAGGCCAAGCTCGCGCGGGCGCTAGGGCGGGGGAACGTGACGGTGTCGCACGGCCTTCAGGACTCACTCGACCAGCTCGCAGAGCAGTCCGATGAGTTCGTCGCGGACGTGCGTCAGTGGGTGGACGGGCTCATCTCCCACTACGTGCTCGACGGCGGGCGCCTGGTCGTCTCGCACGCCGGCCTCATCGAGAAGTACCACGGTCGAGCATCGGCACGGGTTCGGGCGTTCTGCTTGTATGGCGACACGACAGGGGAGACCGACGACTACGGCCTCCCGGTGCGCTACCCGTGGGCCAACGAATATCGCGGCAAGGCAATGGTGCTGTATGGGCATACCCCTGTTCCCATCGCCGAGTGGGTCAACAACACGATGTGCCTGGATACGGGATGCGTCTTCGGAGGCACGCTCACAGCGCTGCGTTACCCCGAGCGCGAGGTCGTCTCCGTTCCCGCCGAGCGCATGTACTACGAGCCAACCCGCCCGCTCGTGCTTCCCGTCGAGGAGCGCCAGCCGGGGCTGCTGGATATTGACGATGTGCTGGGAACCTCGGGTGTCGAGACGAGCCTCGCGGGCCGAGTCTCCGTACGGCCGGAGAACGCCGCTCCCGCGCTGGAGGTGATGAGCCGGTTCGCGATCGCGCCGTCGTGGCTTATCTACCTCCCGCCCACGATGTCGCCCGTCGAGGCGTCAAGTGTTGAGGGACGGCTGGAGCACCCGGCCGATGCTTTCGCCACCTTTCGCAAGCACAAGGTCGAGCGGGTGATTTGCGAGGAGAAGCACATGGGATCGCGTGCGGTCGTGGTGATCGCGCGCAATCTAGACGCGGCGAGGCGTCGGTTTGGTGAGCTTGGTGAACGCACCGGCGTGGTCTACACCCGCACGGGCCGCGAGTTTTTTACAGGTGATCTTGGGGTGGAACTGGTGCGCCAGGTCACCGCTGCGGCGGAACGCGCAGGGTTGTTTGACGAACTAGGGACTGACTGGTTGGCCCTCGACGCGGAGCTGCTGCCGTGGAGCGCCAAGGCGCAAGGCCTGTTGCGTGCGCAGTACGCGCAGGTGGGTGCAGCGGCTCGAGCGTCGATGCCCGTGGCGCTTGGGGCGCTCGACGCCGCCGCAGGGCGGGGCATCGACGTCGAAGCCCTGCGTGCCCGCATCGCGGGTCGCGACGTCAACGCGCAACTGTTTGTCGACGCGTACCGCCGATACTGCTGGCCCGTCGACGGTTTGCACGGCGTCCAACTGGCGGTGTTCCAGGTGCTCGCCGCCGACGGCGCTACGTTCGAGGAACGCGAGCACGCGTGGCACATGGAGGTGTCCGACCGCTTGGTAGCGGCGGACGGCACCCTGTTCCGTGCCACCCGCCGCACGTACGCGAACCTTAGCTCCGAAGAGGAGTGTGCCGCGGCATCGGCGTGGTGGGAGGAGCTGACGGCGACGGGTGGCGAGGGCATGGTCGTAAAGCCCGCGCTCAATCTTGATACGTCTCGCGGCCAGCCCGCGCAGCCGGGGATCAAGGTGCGCGGAGCGGAGTACCTGCGGATCATTTACGGCCCCGACTACCTCGATTCCGACCATCTCTCGACGCTCAAAAAGCGCTCGGTGGGTCGCAAACGGTCGCTTGCGGCGCGTGAGTATGCGCTTGGCATCGAAGGGCTGCGACGGGCCGCCGCCGGGGAGCCACTGTGGCGCGTTCACGAGTGCGCGTTCTCCGTGCTCGCGCTCGAGTCCGAGCCGGTGGACCCGCGGCTCTAGCCGGTGGGCTTTGCCTTCGCGGTGGGTTGCCAGTCGGACGGAAACCCCGCGGTCACTTCTCTGCTTGCATACCTAGAGGTTTCAACACCTGTCGACTCCGCATACTTCAGGGTTTACGGCAGATGTCGGTTCTCGTGGTCGTCTGCACGGTTGGCCGCGGAGTGACGGCATCCGTGCAGAGGGGTATGAGGATCTAACTGTTCGCGGTCATCTGCACTACCGTTGCCTGCACGACGATGAGGTCGGTGATGGATGACGTTCGAGAGCCGGTGCGAGACCGCGGTGTTCTGACCGCGAGCGATGACGCATGGGAGCGTGCCGCGAAACTGGCTTCGGTCGTGGGCCCGCTTGCGGAGCTTTCAGGCGTGGGGCATGCCCGTGCGGACACTGCGGCAGTCGAGTTGGGGATATCCCGTCGCCAGATCTACGTTCTCCTGCGACGGTGGCGCGACGGGGAGGGTCTGGTTTCGGATCTGATCCCTGGGCGCTCGAGCGGTGGCCGGGGGCGGACGCATCTGCCGGGGCCTGTCGAGACGATCATCTCGGAGGTGATCACGAAGGGATTTCTCAATCGCCAGCGTCGAACGGTAGCTGCGGTGTACCGGGACGTGATCCAGGCCTGTCGTCAACAAGGTCTTCCCGCCCCCTCTCGGGCGACGATTGAACGTCGAATCGCCGGTCTTGACCCCGTGGAGACGGCCACGCGACGGGATGGGCCGGACGCTGGCCGGTCGTTGGAGTCCGCGGCTGGTCCTGTGCCGCCGGTGCGTCAGCCGTTGGAACAGGTGCAGATCGATCACACCGTGGTGGATCTGATCGTCGTCGATGAGCGTCATCGGCTGCCGATCGGTCGGCCGTATGTGACCGTGGCAATCGACGTGTTTAGCCGCTGCATCGTGGGTCTGGTTGTCACTCTCGAGGCGCCATCGGCGTTGTCCGTCGGTCTCTGTCTGGCGCATATGGTCACCGACAAGCAGGCCTGGTTGGAGCGCATCGCCGTGTCGGTGCCGTGGCCGATGAGTGGGAAGCCTGCCGAGTTGTATCTCGACAATGCGGCCGAGTTCAAGAGCGAAGCGTTACGTCGAGGATGCGAGCAGCATGGCGTGAAGCTGCGCTATCGGCCGCCGGGTCAGCCGCACTATGGCGGAATCGTGGAGCGGGTGATTGGCACGATGATGAAGTCGATCCATGATCTGCCGGGGACGACGTTCTCGAATCCCCGTGAACGGAGAAGCTACGACTCCGAAAAGACAGCGACCCTCACCGTCAAGGAGCTTGAGCGTTGGCTGGCCTTGGCGGTGGCGAGCTATCACGGGCAAGTGCACCGAGGGATTGATCAGACCCCGGCGGGGCGGTGGGCCGACGGGGTGGAAGCGAACGGCAGACCGACGACGGTGACGAATGCAGCTGCATTTCTGATCGACTTCCTGCCGGTGAGCAGGCGCACGCTGACGCGCACTGGATTCACGATCGATCATGTGCAGTACTTCTCGGATGCGCTGAAGCCGTGGGTCGCACGGCGCGGGAAGCTTGACCGATTCGTGATTCGGCGTGATCCTCGCGATATCAGCCGTATCTGGGTTCTGGACCCAGATGGAGCCAACTACATCGATGTTCCCTACCGTCGGACGTCGCACCCGCCGGTGTCTGTTTGGGAGCAGCGTGCCGCCGTCACCGCGCTTCGAACGGCGGGCCGTCAGGAAGTTGATGAGGAAGCACTCTTTCGCACGATCGACACGATGCGCCAGGTTGTCATAGATGCTGCCGCGGCAACGAAACGTGCTCGCCGCGACGCCGACCGCCGCACAGATAAGCCGAGTGCCGAGCGGCTGAAACTCGCCCCGCCACACGAGGCGAACGTCGATGACCTGGCGGTTCCGTACCGAGTTATTGAGGAGTGGTGACGTGGACGATGAACTGGTTGACCTGGGCCATCTCACGCCGGGCGCGCAGCGGATAGCGATGCTGCCCGCCCAGGAACGGATCGCTCACGTGCGCGCGGATCGGTGGATCGGATATGGCCGCGCAACCGAAGCACTCACCCGGCTGGAGGCGCTGCTGGAGTGGCCGTCGAAGCAACGGATGCCGAATCTGTTGCTGATCGGGCCGACGAACAATGGCAAGTCGATGATCATCGAGAAGTTCCGGCGCACTCACCCGCCGATTTCGTTTCCAGATCGAGAGAACATTCCGGTCCTGGTGATGCAGATGCCGTCTGACCCGACCGTGATCCGGTTCTACGTGGCGCTGCTCGCTGCGATGGGGGCACCACTCAGGCCCCGGCAACGCCTGGCCGAGCTGGAACAGGTCGCGCTTGAACTAATGAGACGGGTTGGAGTAAGGCTGCTTGTCATCGACGAGCTGCACAACGTCCTCTCGGGGACCACGCCGGTGCGCCGCGAGTTCCTGAACCTGCTGCGCTTCCTCGGGAACGAACTGCGAATCCCGCTGGTTGGCGTTGGTACACGGGATGCGTATCTTGCGATCCGTTCCGACGATCAGCTTGAGAACCGGTTCGAGCCATTCACCCTGCCGCGGTGGGAGGTCGACGCCGACACCCGTTCACTCCTTGCCAGTTTCGCCGCATCCTTTCCGCTACGACGTCGTTCCGAGATCGCTGGCGTTGAGATGGCGAGCTACCTCCTCACTCGCTGTGAGGGAACCATCGGAGAGCTGAATCAGCTCTTGATGGATACCGCGATCGCAGCGCTGGACTCTGGCGAGGAATGCATCAACCGCACCACGTTGTTGTTGTCCACCTATGCAGGCCCGACCGAGCGGCGCCGGCTCTTCGAACGCGAACTCGCATGACCGCCCCCACCCGGTGGCCACTACACCCGCCGCCATCAATAGGAGAGGCGCTGTCATCGTGGCTGACCCGCATCGCAGACGCGCATCAGCTCCGCCTTGATGAGCTGCTCGCCAATAATCTCGGCGCGTACACATTCGATGTCTTTGACCGCACCGCTGGGGGCCTCGACGTCGACCCGCCCCGCGAGCTCCTCGTTGCGGTGGAGCAGCGCACCGGCCGTGACCGGGACGAGCTGTGGGGAATGAGTATCGCCGGAAACTTTCCGTGGCTCCTCGACGACCTCGAACCGTCCGACGACGAGGACGCGTTTCACACCTACGTCCGTCAGCACCAGATTCTTCTCACCGCGCGAGAGCGCCCCGCGCGACTGACTTCTCCCTGGCGGGCATGGCTTCCGCGCGAACCGCTGCGACGCGCCTGCCCAGCATGCGTTGTTGGGCCGGCCCCAGTCCCCGGACTCACCCTCGTTTCACAGCTGCCGCTGACTCTCAGCTGCCCGACACACGGCTGCTACCTCGAATCCGCGTACGGCGTCCTCGACACCCGAATCATCTGGATTGACGGCAACAATGCTCCACGACCGGCACCGCCCGCCGTGACCGCGATGGACCGGCGCACCGCCGACGCGTTCAGTATTGGTACCGTCCGACTACCGTGGCGCCGGGTGCATGCCGGCATCTGGTTTCGGATTCTTCGCACAATCATCGACGAACTCAGCACCTCCGTCACCCAGGCGCGCACCCACGCCCATATCCTGCGGGACATCTGGGCCAACATCGAACAGCCGATCCGGGGCGGGATGAGTATCTGGCGCCCATTTGAGATGCTCGACTGGACGACGCAGCAACGCCTGCTCGAAGCGACAGCGGCCGCAATCACCATGATCGAAGACGGCGCCTTCCGAGCACCCGGCATGCATAGCGCTCTCTTTCTTCCTGAACCGGACGGCTCCGTGGGCGATGGCCACGCACCGACAAATACGCAGGCGGAGCCGATCGATTATTGGAAAGCAGTCGTCGACAGCTTCAACGAAGTCGTTGCCCTCGCCCTAGCCGACCCGGTCCAAGCCGAGCTGCTTTACCGTTTCGTGTCATCAGGACCAGGCGGGGCGGACAACGCCCGCCGGATGCTCGCTGACATCGGCATCAGCGAATACGCCTCGTCACAGAACCAAGGCAAAGGCTGTTCACGAGTCTTAGAATAAGTGAACAGTTATGTGACAGCGGGGCCCGGCGAGTCGCCATGTCCGCAATCTGTCACGTATTCGGCCGTATAAGTGACAAGGGGCTCAGAATGCTCGTCGGGTACATGCGTGTCTCGAAGTCCGACGGATCGCAGACCACTGATCCGCAGCGTGACGCGCTCCTCGAGGCCGGGATTCATGCCGACCAGCTCTACGAGGATCGGGCATCCGGGAAGAAGGACGATCGGCCGGGCCTCGCGGCGTGTCTCAAGGCGCTGCGTGATGGCGACACGTTGATCGTGTGGAAACTCGACCGTCTCGGCCGCAACCTCCACCACCTGGTGAACACGGTGCACGACCTCACTGCGCGTGGCGTCGGTCTCAAGGTGCTCACCGGGCAGGGCGCCGCGATCGACACCACCACCGCAGCCGGGAAGCTCGTGTTCGGGATCTTCGCTGCCCTCGCGGAGTTCGAGCGTGAACTCATCTCGGAACGCACCGTTGCCGGCCTTGCCTCAGCGCGTGCGCGAGGTCGAACCGGCGGGCGGCCGTTCACCATGACGCCGGGCAAAGTGCGCCTCGCCATGGCGTCGATGGGCAAACCGGAAACGAATGTCGGCGAGCTGTGCAAAGAGTTAGGGATCTCTCGACAGACGCTGTACCGGCACGTGTCGCCGAGTGGGGAAGCTCGAGCTGATGGTTTGCGAGTACTCAGCCGGAAGAGGTGATCTCGACACCGGCGTCACCATTTTCGAGGTCTTGGCCCGGCTCCCCTCTTGGGAGACGCGCCCTAGATTTACTGTGATGCCGCTCATCTACTGCTGTGCGCGAGGTCGAAGTTGGAGCGGGCGACCTGGATGTCATCGATATTGGTGTAAGCCCATGTACGAAGCTGTTTGATGATGGATGCTAAGTCGCGCCCGAGCGGCGTGAGAGCGTACTCGACCTTGGGCGGGACGCTGGCGTAGACGGTTCGGTCAACAAGCCCTTCCCTCTCGAGATTTCGAAGGGTTTGCGTCAGCATCTTCTGGCTGATGCCCTCGACTGCCCTCCGGATTTCTTGATGTCGCAGGGTCTGTTCTTCGATGGAGAAAAGAACGAGGAGACTCCAACGATCCCCGATGGTTCGCACAAGTTGTCGCGTGGGGCACGCTTCAGCAAGAACGTCGAACCGGCCGTCAGCTGACATCGTCGAGGTCGCCATACTTTTCGCTCTCTTTCAGGTCCCTATGGCACAAAATACTGCCTACTTCCGAATCGTGCCCGTGCACCCCAGACTAGCGCTGAGCCGAAGGAGCGCATATGAGAGCGTTAGTGCCAGATCAGCAGGGATCAGTCGAGATTGCTGACGTGGAAGAACCGATAGAGACGCCGGGGGCGACCTTGATCGATGTGCGCGCGTTCTCCCCGAATCGAGGCGAGACCTTCCTGATGTCGTCTCCGCTCGATGGTTGGCGACCGGGGAAAGATGTCGCAGGTGTCATCTCGACCGCAGGAGGACACTTTCCTCTCGGCACCAGGGTGGTCGCTCATACACCCAGCCACGGATGGGCAGAGCGTGCTCTTGTTCCTGAGGCTGCCGTCGCGGTTCTTCCCGAGAGCGTCTCCTTCGACATCGCGGCGGCCCTGCCGCTCGCGGGCCTCACGGCTCTTCGCCTTCTACAAACCGCGGGTTCGCTGGTGGGGCGCACGCTGCTCATCACCGGAGCCAGCGGCGGAGTCGGCCACTATGTGGTCGAGCTGGCCGTCGCGGCCGGCGCCGAAGTGACCGCGGTGACCGCATCGCTGGAGCGAGGAGCCAGGCTTCGAGAACTCGGTGCGAGCATCGTGACCGATGTCGAGCAAGCGCCCGGGTCGTTCGACGTTGCGATGGAATCGGTCGGTGGGCTCAGTCTTCCCGCTGTTCGAAGGAAGGTTCGCCCTGACGGCTTGATCATCTGGTTCGGTCAGGCAAGCCTTCAACCGCCGACCCTCGACTTTTTCGACTGGGTCGGCGGAGGAGCGGGTGCGCCAATCGTCCAGTTCCATTACCAGCGCACGCCCACGCAAGACGGTCGCGACCTCCGGACACTAGTCCGCCTTACCGACACGGACCGGCTGCACCCAGAGATCGGCTCCACGCTGCCTTGGGAACGCACAGCAGACGTGATCGCCGCGATCCGCGGTCGCTCTCTCCGAGGCAACGCTGTACTCACCATCACCGCGGCATCGAGCAAGGAATCAACACATGAAGTTCATTGATCTCAATGACATCGTCCCGGCAGTTGCTGCCGGGACCCGATCGCGAGCACTTGCCACCGGAGCGGAGGCAAACGAGTACGACGAAATTACCGCGACGATCCCGTCGTTGCGCGAATGGCCGGAAGCATTCATCGCGGCGGGCGCCCGTCACCGCGCCAGGGGTCGCGAGGCTGAACGATCTGGCGACACAGCCGCGGCCGTCGAAGCCCTTTTCGCCGCAGCGGCGTTGTTCCACCTCGCCACCTGCGTTCCTCACCCGGGCCGGCGTGGCCACCGCGAGGCCGCCGAGGCGATGAAGGAAGGGCTCCGCATCAGCGAACCGACCGCGACCTACATCTCGGGAGCCTCGTTCGTGGGAGTGCTCCGCCGGGCTCCTAATCTTGCATCGGCGCCGCTAGTCATCATCGTTCCTGGTCTCGACAGCAGCAAAGAAGAGTTCAGATACGTCGCCGACGCACTCGCCTTACAAGGGTTGGCGACACTCAGCATCGACGGTCCCGGTCAAGGAGAACTGGCCGAGTCCCTCCCTCTCCGCGCGGACTACACACCCGTTGTCTCAGAAGCGCTAGACGCAATCGACGACCTCCGAAACGCCGACTGGTCGCCCAGTCGTATCGGCATAGCCGCACTCAGCCTTGGTGGCTTCTTCGGCACTACCGCACTGGCTCAGGAGCCACGCTTGAAAGCCGGGCTCATCGTGAGCGGCCCCCACTCCTTCGATTGGGAGCAGCTACCCCTTCCTGTCACCGACACTCTCGAGCTGCGACTCGGCAGCGTCACCGCTGCACGACAGTTCGCGGACGCGATAGACCTCACCGACATGGAGTCGAGCATCACCCAGCCTGTCCTCATCGTGACCGGTGGAGCAGACATCATCCCCGGCGTCGCACCTGCGGCGATTCTGACGGACCGCATTCCATCCGCAACGCATCTATTCGTTGAAGACGGTGATCACCTGCTTGCCAACGCGAGCTCTTCTTGGATCCCCCAAGCTACCCAGTGGCTCGCTTTCCGCTTGAACCCTGAGGCGGATGCAACCGGCGCACGAAACGACCAGTAATGCGACACCTTGTCACGGCTCCCGGACGTACGCGGGAATGATCGGCAAGTTATATAGAAAGACCCCGCCGGCCACCAGCAAATCAACAAACCACATCTTCCCGCTGAACCACGAACGGCGAAGCCCTAAACCCGCCGCCGCCGGCGCGCTCGAGGCAGGCGACGGCGACAACCAAGCGGGGAAGTTCATCTGGCTCTCGAGCGTATTGGTGAACACCTCGAGTTGCGAGAGTAGGCCCTGCTGGGAGCCGTCGAGCGATCACCGGCTTGCTGAACTCGTGAAAACACGACGCGGGTGCGGGGCGATTGCCAATGCGTCATAGCTGGAGTCAATGGTTTACCTCGACCTCAGTCTTCGTGAGGGTGCGCCTGGTGAGAAGCATGATGACGAGAGCGATCGCTGTTAGCGCCGAGGCCACCCAAACAGGAGCGAGCAACCCCTGCCCGGTCGCGAGTGCGAACGCACCAAACACCGGACCCGCTGCAGCTCCAATATTTAATGCTGCAGTTGCGTACGAGCCGCCCATCGTTGGCGCACCCGAGGCTGCGTACAGCACACGTGTGATCAAGTTGCTGCCGACGCCGAACGACAGGAACCCTTGGACGAGGACGAGAACGAGGAGTGCAACGGGATTCGACGCTGCCCAGGCCAACACGATCCAGCCGGTCAGTAGTAGCGGACCGCCAACTGCGAGCACAATGCCAGGCCGTTGATCTGATAGTCGTCCTGCGATCGTGACGCCTAGGAACGATCCGATTCCGAACATGACTAGCGCGACTGAAACCCATCCTTCGGCCAGTCCCGCGGTCTCAGTTACGACAGGTGCCAGGAAGGTGAATGCCGCAAAGGTTCCGCCGTTGATCAACGCTCCCACCGCCATTGCGAGGATGAGATGGGATGTTGTCAACTGTCTGAGCTCGGTACGGAGTTTTGGTGAGAGCGCGTCGATTGTGTGGTTCCCGGAAATGTTCGTGATGCCTCGAACGACTCCGATGGCCGCGGGGATGCAGAGGATGGCAATCGCCCAGAACGTCGTTCGCCAGCCCAGCGTGGTGCCGAGCAGTGCCCCAGCGGGCACGCCAGCGACGGTCGCGATCGTTGTGCCAGAGAGCAGGATCGATAGTGCGCGCCCCTTCTGGTTCGCGGGCACGAGGGTCGTAGCCATGCTCAGCGCTACGGCAAGGAAACCCGCGTTTGCGAAAGCGCTGACTACCCGGGTGATGAGGAGGATCGAGAACATGGGTGTTAGCGCGCCGATGACGTGACTACCCGCGAATACGAGAAGGCAGATCATCAGTGTGAGCCGCGGTGGCCAGCGGCGAGAGAAGGCCGCCATCAAGGGGGCGCCGATGACCATTCCCACCGCGAACGCAGAGGTCAGTAGGCCCGCGGTACCGACCGAGACGTCAAGTTCGGTCGCGATCGCAGGAAGCAGTCCCGCGAGCATGAATTCTGAGGTGCCCATGACGAAGACCGCCAGGGCAAGCATGTAGAGAGTAAAAGGCATCGAGTTCTCCGAGGTGAGGGATCAAGAAATGGTTCTTCTTGTCACCACGACCAGCACCCTGGATGCGTCACGAGCGCGCCCACATAGATGGTGGGCGCAGCCGCTACTGGTTGAAGGGGCTGGCGGTGTGACCGACAACCCTTGACTTGTCTGACTCGGGACTCGACATACTCCAGATTTTACACGCGCTCAACGGTGAGCGGTCTGGGCGCTTACGCTCTCTATCGACAGCCGATCGGTAAGGGGCGTTGCCCCTGTGGCCGCTCGGCGTCGAACTCAGTGGAAGCGTCGTCGTGTCTCCCATGGGTTCGAAGACGGCCACTGTCGACCTGCTGTGCTCGTGATGTGCTCGATGACGATGTGCAGGCGAGCGTGAGCACGCGTGCACACCCGAAAGAACCCTCGCGCGCTTGGCAACTGATCCAGGACGTGGCGAAAAAAGTAGTGTTGACGGTGACTCAGGACAGCGGGACAGGTTGACGATCCGCTCCGAGAGTTCGAAGAGGCAGCGGCGTGCGGGCCCGCTGTCATGGGGATGCCGCTTTCGCTATGGGTTCGTCGTTTTTGTGATGCCGCCGTCCACGCGAAGAGTCGCACCCGTCACGTAGCTGGCCTGGGAACTCACCAGATAGGCGACGGCGTCAGCAATGTCCTCGGGTCGGCCGAGACGGCCCACGGGATTCGGAGCGTAGGTCGCGACGACCTCGGGCTCGAGATCCTCCCACGACTTCGCGTCCCCCTCACGATGCGCCCGGTCGAGGAACATCCGTCGTAGTCCAGGCGTGAGCATGACACCCGGGCTGACAGTGTTAGCTGTTACCCCGGAGCCGGCGAGCTCCTGGGCGAGCGCGCCCGTCGCATTCGCCAACGCAGCCTTCGCCGCTGAGTACTCCACCATGTTGGCAAGCGGCGCACCGACCCCGCGTGTACCAATCGTCACAATCCGACCCCACCCCCGTTCGCGCATCGGACCAGCCAGGTGTCGAATGCAGCGAACCGCTGTGAGCACGTTCCCCTCGAACGCGTTACCCCAGTCCTCATCACTCGCCTCAAAGAACGCGTGCTCAGTGAACGGCCCCGCGTTCGCCACCAGGATATCGATCGGCCCCTCAATCGAGGCATCCGCGCACACCCGACGTGCTTGCTCCGGATCTGTCAAGTCACCGAGCACGGCAGTCGCGTCCCTCCCGTCCGCGCACAGCTCGGCCACGACCGCCTCGGTCGCTTCCGCATCTCTCCCGTGAATCACGACCCGACAACCTTCTGCAGCAAGGCGCCACGCAATCGCAGCACCCAAACCACCCGAACTACCCGTCACTAACGCACGCTTACCTTCGATTCCCAGATCCATGACCCCAGTATGACCCAGCCATCAGACGTGGTGTCAGAGCATGGCTTTCGCACTCCACGCACCGCACACTATGGCACGGCATCGCGGAGATCGTGTGGTCACTGATCGATGCCTTCTTCGGCCGCTGTTACCGCGCATGACGAAGCTGCGATACCGACCAGGTGCACGATCCCGGCACCCAATTTTTCATCGATCTCGAATGTCGTGTGTGGGACGCGCGTACCGTCGGTGACGCCGATGCCGATCGTGAAATGCTGTCTGCGGACTTCGTGGGCGTGTATCCGACGGTCCGGCTTAGATTGCCACCCTGGGCCTCGCTGAGGTGGACCTTCTCAATCGCGCGGTGGTGAGCATCGGCAAGGAACGTGTTGTCGCCCGCCCGCACCGACGATGGTGCCTATCGCGCCTAGGATGATCGCCGGGCGTGCGTGGTGAGCAGGATGGGGCCGACGCTGATGATGAGCAATGGCAGGGCCCAGAGTGCCGCGATGGCATAGCCGTCCTCGGTCGGGAAGAGGGTTCTGGTCGGGGTGGCGTTGGCAAGAAGCAGCCCGGCGAGTGCGCTACCGATGCTGAATCCGATGCTGCGGACGATCTGATTGAGCGAGAGGACGCTCGATGTTTCCGTTTGGGGTACTTCGTCGAGCACAAGCCTGGGCATGATTGCCGAGACACCGCCGACACCGAACCCGAGGAGAGCCATCGCTGTGAGGGTAGAAATGATCGATCCGGGGCTGATCGAGAACAACCCGGCCGCAACGATCACGAATGCGGCGAAGAAAACGTAGGTCCACCGCGCAGTGACGCGGTCGGTCAATCGAGGTGTGAGCCTTCCCGCGACGAAGCCGAGCGCGGAGAACGGGATGAGTGCAGCTCCCGCCAGAAGACCCGACAGGCCGAAGCCGTAGCCGGCGCTTGCAGGGGTTTGGACGTATCGGGTGAGGAGCGAGAACAGAAGGTACATGCCGATGCCGGAGGTGAGCATCGCGGTGTTGGCGCGCAGCACCCTGCTCGTGACGAAGAGGTCCAGATCTACCAACGGCGCCGCAGCCCGTCGTTGATGAAAAGCCCATGCGCTGAGCGCGATGGCGGCGAGGACGAGAATGGATGCACCTACCCACGGTGTGTCCCAGACCGAGGGTTGTGCGACGGCCAGCAACACCCCGAGCGTGCCGATGCCCAGAAGCACCGCACCCAGGATGTCGACCCCGGCAGTTGACCGCTGCACATCCTTCGGGATGCTGCGCCAGGCAATGACGACTGCGGCCAAGGAGAGAAGGAAGCCGACCCGTATGCGATGCGTAGGCCGGCGACCTGGTCGACGACACCCATGAGTGGGTACGCGACGCCGATGCCTACCGTGGAGGCGACCGAGACGGTCGCGATCGTGGCGTGCGCACGCTCGGCAGGCAGATAATCGCGGGCCACGCTCATCAGCAGGGCGACCACGCCAAGGCCGAGGCCCTGAAGAGCACGCCCGACCAGGAGCACCCCGAATGGTGAGGGAATTGTCGTCAGCAGCCCACCGACAGCGACCAGGCTGAGGGTGATGAGGATCGCGGCCCGGCGGTGAGAGCCGGTACCGAGCCGTCCGAGGACTGGTGCAGCGATCGCGCCAGCGAACAGCGTCACAGTGAGGGTCCATTGCGCGGCATCCAGTGACACGCCGAGGTCGAGGGCCACGGGCGTGATCAGCGGAGCCCCCACCCCGCCGATCACCGCGCCAAGAAATGCGACCGTGACAACAGCCGGGCCAAAGCCGCGGACGCCAGAGCTCGCTGGCGTCGCTGCGCTCACCGGTTCGTCTCCACAGTGATGTGCTCAAACAGGCCCGGCTGGATACGAGTGCGAATGCCCTCAGCCCACGGCTCGTCGATCCCGTCGACGTTGATCGCGGCTCCGGCATTCAGGAGCATTCCGAACGCAAGGAAGGATTTCACCGTCACCGGATCTAACCCTGTCGTATCTGCGACGACCTGCCACATACGTGCGAACCGGCCGCTCACAACCTCCCGCACGTCCGGGTCCCCGCTGGCGGCGAAACCCTGCAACTGAAGCAGCAATGACGTTCGGTCTGCGAGCAGATCGTAGTACTGCGCGCCCATCAGCCGGAGAGCCTCTGCCCCCACCTCTCCCACCCCGGCACTGAGCATTCCCTCGCTGACCCGATCGAACGCCGCGTTCACAAGCTCAAGAAACAGTGCCTTCTTCGTGCCAAACATTCGAAAGATGTACGCCTGAGTGATCCCAGCCTCCCGCGCGACCGTCTCCGTAGACGCACCATGCAACCCGTGCGCCGCAAACTCTTTCGACGCAATTCCCAAGACTTGGGCTCGACGAGCCTCGCCACGCATCCGCTCTGTCATTCGCGTTATATTACTGGTTAGTAACCAGTAACTAAAGCGTTCATGACGGAGAGTTGCACAACTGGGCGATGATCGGGCTCGGTCTCGGAAGCATCAGTCACCCGGAAGCGCCTCGTCGATCATCGCAACAGATTGCCGTGTGGCTCGAGCAAGATAGAGGCGGACGAGTTCGCGGGCTGCGACGAAGAGGCAGAAGCTGGCGTAGACGGCCGAGAGAAGCGTTGCGTTGAGGATGAGCGCGAGCAGTGCACCTGCGACCGCGCCCGGTAGGGCGCCCCGCGTCGCATAACCCATACGTTCGAAGACGGCGACCATCGATCCGTCGTGCTCGCACCCCGCTCGATCGCGGTGTGCAGGCGAGCTTGAGCACTCGTGCAGGCGAGTTCGAGAACTGACAGCAGAAGGCGCCTTCGCCCGCTCTCAGGAGCGCCTCGGCACATTGGCCGAACGCGTTTGGCGTCACATCTGGCACCCGCGACAACCCGTAGCCGACGTTTTTAAGGCCGCCCCATGAGGCGAGTTCGGGGTACTAGCGTGGCGCGTTGTCGCCAAACTTCGCATCGACCACATGGTGCCAGTTTTCATCGGCTAGGCCGGTGCGGTCCAGCAGATCCCGCCAGTCTGATTGCGCGTGCTCGAGTGCGTCCTGGAACATAGTCTGGCTACCGCGCGCTGCCAGCAGAATCGCCGCATGGATGCGCTCTGCGTCTACTTGTTGAGAGATCTCCAGCCGCTCTAGCGGGTTGAGCATGCCTGGCGCGGCGGCACCAAAGTCGGCGGCGAGACGCTCTACGATTCGGGGGCTCGGGACGGTCATGACCTGCATTCTGGCACGCCTGCCGTGGGGTTCCGGACGTACGGTAGACAACTG
>Ga0314772_1000608_pt1 | contig 18810 bp, 16 predicted proteins | sample MetaGCBIW2018_FD_204520 | JGI IMG/M metagenome (GOLD analysis project Ga0314772, IMG submission 204520) | Cryopeg brine microbial communities from Beaufort Sea near Barrow, Alaska, United States - CBIW 2018 | ecosystem: Environmental > Aquatic > Marine > Coastal | place: USA: Alaska | collected... | reverse complement strand
TGAAATAAACAGGCGGGCGAACAAGATTCTTTTAAAAGGAATTATTTTGTTCGCCTATGCCTAAAAAAACCTACTCAATAAGGATTACAAAATTGAGAAACGTTCCAGTTTATAGGGGGTCAGCACATTATTTATGATCCTTCATTTATAATGCATAGTAAATCGAAACTATCAGTTAACATTTCTTTACATGAGTATGCTTGACCTTGCACGCATCAATACTATGTTTGGTTCTCAGATGTACCCCCCCCCAAGTCACCTTTGGAAAGGGGGAGCTGCCGAAATTGATTCTCAAGCATTGATTACCATAAGTTACATGCAACATAGAGAACAGTCATATTTCTTTATCTCATGGGTTGTCTCTTATGCAAAAAACAAGAGTTGATATTGCCTATTTTTTTTCATAGAAAATAACAGGGCTGAGATTGATATTCGATTGGGACATTCAAAGTTTAGAAAGGGCATTTTAGGGAATTTAGGAAATTAATGTGCCTTGATTGGCATTTCTGAATTAACGTTGTGGGTTGATATAGATAATACCATGGATTCATAAGAAAGAATTCAAAGACGATATTTCAAATTGGTTTGCCTTTAGATTGAACCAGATGCGCTCTTTGAAAGGAGATATATTTCTTTTACCGGTCAATTAGAAGTTATTTTTCTAATAGGTCAACTTCTCAGAAGGAGTACAAATCAAATCCATTGGCACCTAAAAAGAGCAGTTCATTAAGTTATAAGAAAGTGAATAATCACTAGTTGAAGTGCCAAAGGACGATAATCAAGAAACAGGGATTATTTGTACAGCTTTTCAATTAGATAACATCATACAGGTTAGATGGGATTTTAGTAATTTTGGCACATGAGAAATTCAATTCTAGTGATTCTTATTTCTACCGTGTTATTTGCCTGCAACAATGCTGATCCACGTGGTCTGGATGAAGTGCAGTTTGCTTCACATTGGTATCAAAATAAGGCAGAGATCAATGTTTTTGATCTAAAGCAGATGAGATATGGTGAAGAGCGTAGCGGAGAAGCGGTGATGATATTTGTAACCGAAGACTTTTCTAAAAGAAAGCAAGTGAAACTTGATCAGCCTGAGAACGCTGGAAATGATGCCCAAAAGGTCTTAAAAATGCATATGTCTCGGGACTTTTTAACCGGCATATATCCTTATCATACGATGCTCTCGGTTTTCACACCAATATATGATCAGGTGAATGCTCCGAAGATTACTGCATCGGTTTCCGAGTGGTGTGGTCAGGCCTTCGTCCAGATGAATTGGAAAAACAACACCTATAAGGTCAAACTTTTCTCGTATTTTGAAGATGAAGGTGATCAAGAGATAAATATAAATGGAATGGCTGAGGATGAAATATTTAATCTGATTCGCCTCAATCCAGACCTAGTGTCTACCGGTCATGCGCGCCTGATACCTAGCTTGATCTATCAGAGATTTACTCATTCTCCCATGCAATCTGAGCCCGCAACTATTTCGAAAAAAACACTGCCTGCCGATCAGGGTGAGATAGAGATTAAATATTTAGAAATTGAGAGAAAGGTGGTCGTAAGGTTTATGGATGTTTTTCCGTATCAGATTTTGGGTTGGCAGGAATTTCAAACCAATCAAAAAGGAGAAGAGGAAGTTACTTCTGCCAAACGTAGAGCCATGAAATTAGTGGACTATTGGAATAAAACCTCTAGTAGTGATGAATATCTGAGAAAAGATCTTGGCTTTTGAAAGCTAACATTAACGTCTGGATCAACGGAATTCTTGCCATCCTATTAATCGGTTGTTTTCTATTTTTGGGATATAAAATACCGAGAGAAGAATTCAGTCTGCTGATTATTATTTATTCGCTGATTAGTTTAGTAGTAGTTTGTCTTTTTGCAGTAAATAAAGAAAGCCACCAATGGGTTTGGATTTTTGCTGTGGGCTTTACTATCCGATTATCACTTTTTGTTGCACTGCCACAATGGTCTGACGATTACCCAAGATTCTTGTGGGATGGAGAGATGATTCAAATGGGGATCAATCCATATTCGGAAACTCCGAATCAGTTCCAAAACAATCATGCAACTGAGACCAGCACATATTTGGTGGAATTATATCAGTCGATGAATTCACCGGATTATTACTCAGTATATCCACCTTTGGATCAGGCTGTCTTTTGGCTTTCGTCCCTTATGGCTAAGGAAAATACTTCCAAAGGAATAATGACGCTCAGAATCTTTATCATCCTGGGAGAGATCGGCGTTTTCTTTACTTTATTGAAATTGCTAGAAATACATCAAATTAAGTTGAGTACAATTAGTTGGTATTGGCTTAACCCGCTTGTAATAATGGAGCTAACCGGAAATTTACATTTTGAAGGGTTAGTGTTATTTTTTGTTCTAGCTGCTTCACTATTTCTTTATCAAAATAAATTAGGCTGGGCAGGTGGCTTTTGGGGATTTTCAATCGGTTTAAAATTGCTGCCACTTATATTTTTGCCTGCATTTATAAGTTATGCCAAAACACGACAATCTAAATTGTTCTGGACAGGAACATCCCTTGCCATTTTTATTAGTTTCTGTGGGTTGCTGATTGATTCTTCTTGGCTAAACTTCTTTAAAAGCCTTCAGCTCTATCAAGGTAAATTTGAGTTTAATGCGTCAATCTATTATCTGCTGCGTGAGGTAGGTTTTTGGATTGAGGGATATAATACCATTGCCATTTTGAGCAAAGGTCTTAGCTTACTAACCCTTACTTTAATAGTGTTCTTTACTTGGAAGAGCAAGCCAAAATCAATTTTTCAGTTGATTGATACATTTGTTATCGCCTATCTTGTTTATTTATTATTACAACCCGTAGTTCATCCCTGGTATTTGATTCCAGGGATTGGATTAAGTGTAATATCAGGGAAAAGAGCTTTTTTGGTTTGGTCTTTCTCAGTGATATTTTCTTACCAAGCTTACGGTAATATTGATTTTAAAGAACAACCATTATTTCTATTTATCGAATACATGGCTTTGGCTGTTGCCATCTATTGGGATTACTTTCGGACTAAAACAACCATCACTTCATGAGGTATTTTAATTTATTGACACTTCTTGTTTTACTTTCTTTCAGTTGCTCACAGACGCCGGGGCAAAAAGCGGAACAACTTATGAAGAAAGCCATTGTGTCTCACAACAACATGCAAAAATGGGATAAACTTACGGGTGTGAAATTTAATAAGTGGGAAAGAAAGTTTGATCAAAGTGACTCAATTGTGGGTGAGTCAGAACGTGATTATGAGTTCCGACTTCAACCATTCTTCGAAGGAAAAGTAACTTGGCATGTAGATAGCTTGGTTCACGTAGCATCTTATGATGGAAGTAAGATGCACTATAAAATGGGTGAAAATGAAATTCAAAATCCGGGATTTCTGAAAGCAAAGAAAGAAGAACTTCAAGAAGCCTTTCTTTCTTTTTCGCAACCATGGGAATTGATAAACCAAGAAGGAAAACCGATCTATGATGGACAGAAAACCTTAGAAAACGGTAAAACTGTCGAGTCCATTAAGTTGGTGTTAAATGGTGGGGCGCTACAATGGTGGGTTTATTTAGACGCAGTGACCTATCTGATTCAGGCGAATGAAATACAAATAGGCGACCGCCATCTCTTAATTGAAAACTTGAGCATGAACGATAAATGGGGCTATCTTTTTCCCGGAGACCAAGCTGTGTTTAGGTTAGATGTAAACGGAAAAAAAGTCTCTAAAACAGCAGAATGGCGATTTTCTGAATATGAAGTCGTGGTGCAATAACAGCATACTACTCAAGTAATTTTCTAATACAGGGTCAAAATTAAGTTGGTAAATTTCTCCCAAATTAGGACCTGGTAAACTTTTAGATTCAAAACCAGTATTAATTAAAGAGCTTTCAGTAGCATTTGAGTTGCTAAAAATTGGCTTTATGAGCACTTTGATTTTCTTTAAATAAAATTTATCACTATTAATTCTTCTCTAAATGATTTTTACAAATGAATAAAGTAAGTCTAATAAGCCAAGTCTTTATTGTGTTTCTTTTTTGCGCAGCATGTGATTCTAAATCGGAAGTAGACCAAATCGTGGACAACGCTATCGCTGCTCATGGAGGAGATCACTTTTCCACTTCTTTGATTCAATTTGATTTCCGTGACATTCATTACACTATCTATAAGACAGCTGATAGGTATGAATACATAAGGGAATTTTCTGATTCTCTCGGAAATGTCAAAGATGTGCTCAACAATTCAGGTTTTGTGCGCACCATAGATGGAAATAAAATTGACACACTGAGTCAAGAATCTATTGGTAAATATTCCAGATCCGTAAATTCAGTGGCCTATTTTGCCTATTTGCCATACGGACTGAATGACGCTGCAAGTCTTAAATCTAAGTTGGGAGAAACTCAGCTCAATGATAAAAAATACGACTTGATCAAAGTGACTTTTGCCAAAGATGGAGGGGGAGAAGACTTTGATGATGAATTTCTATATTGGATAGATCAATCGACGCATTACATCGATTTTATGGCCTACAGTTATCATACTGATGGTGGGGGAGTACGTATGAGGGAGGTAACCAAAGTACAGGAGATTGGAGGAATTCGATTCCAGAACTATCTGAACTTCAAACCAGCTGATGAAAAGATCTCCGTCGAAAACATGCAAAAACTCTATGAATCCGGCGAGCTAGAATTGCTTTCTGAGATCGATCTAGAAAATATTGAAGTAGCACCTCTAACGAATTAAAATATATGAATCCAACAAAGCTGGTTTTTTCAAATAGACATGGCATAGATCTGTCAGCAGATCTTTATTTGCCCCTGGACAAAGTTCCAGTTTGTTATGCGATTTTCGCTCATTGTTTTACCTGTTCCAAAAATTTTGTAGCGGTCACTAGAATTAGCACGGCTTTGTCTCAATGTGGAATTGCGGTGATGAGTTTTGATTTTACGGGACTCGGCAGAAGTGAGGGAGATTTCGAGGACAGTTCTTTTTTTTCCAACATATCGGATTTGCTGGATGCCTCAGATTTTTTAACGAAGAATTACAGTACTCCAAAGCTTTTAATTGGACATTCTCTGGGAGGAGCTGCTGTGATCCATGCATCGATCGAACTGCCTTCTGTAGAGGCTATTTGTACTATTGGCGCACCTTCAGATCCTGTGCATGTGAAGAAATTGCTGCGTGGAAATTTGGATGAAATAGAAATTCAAGGGTTTGCAACGGTAGATATAGGCGGAAGGCCATTTAGAATTACAAAGGAATTTGTGAAAGATCTTCTTCAGAATCCTTTGGAAGGGTTTATGAAGCAACTCAACAAAGCAGTGTTGATTATGCATTCTCCACAAGATGAAATAGTAGGAATAGAGAATGCTGCAGCGATTTTTAAGGCAGCATTCCATCCGAAAAGTTTTATTTCCCTTGACCGAGCTGATCACCTGATCACCAAAAGAGAAGATGCTCGATACATCGCGGAATTAATTGCAAGCTGGAGTTCTAGGTATATTGAGAAGGATCCAAAATCGGTTATAAATGATACTGATGGAAACCAAGTGTTCGTCAGGCTGTCTGGAGATGGATTTACTTCCGAAATTAAAACACCCAACCATCATCTTCTAGCCGATGAACCTCTGGATGCTGGAGGTACAGATTTAGGGCCAAACCCTTATGATCTGCTGATGGCCGCTCTGGGAAGTTGCACCGCAATGACCTTGAAGATGTATGCCAACCGTAAAAAATGGCCATTAACAGAAGTGATAGTTTACCTTAATCATGATAAAGTATATCCAGAAGACAGCCGAGAGCCAGAGAAATCTTCAGCAAAGGTCAGTCAGTTTACCAGAATTATTAAGCTGACTGGGGATTTGGATACTACACAACGCCAGCGCCTGTTGGAAATCTCTAATAAATGTCCGGTACATCGTACGCTTCAAGAAGATATTATCATCCAAACAATGCTAACTAAATGAAAGCTAACAGGGCGAGAACCTATCTTTTCAGTTCGGTAGGAATAATTCTATTCTTCGCGTTGAGTTGGTGGTTTTTTCCTGAAGCTGAGTTGATACAGTCAACAGAGAAATGGAAAGGGGTGTGCTGGGTAGGAAGTAGATCTCCGCTAATAGGAGCCGAATTGGATGCGCTAAAAGCTACGGGAGCAGACGCTATTTCTCAGACACCTTTTGGATGGCAAAAAGATAAAAATTCTCCAGAGATCACTTATAAGTTAGAAAATGATCGTCAATGGTGGGGAGAATCATCCAGAGGGATTCAAGCCACGATGGATTCTTCTGCCCGGCATGACATCATGAATATGCTCAAGCCACATTTGTGGGTTAGTGGAAGCTGGCCGGGAGATATCGAAATGACTTCTGAAGGTGATTGGGCATCTTGGTTTACTAATTATACCGGTTTCATTCTTGATTATGCCAGATTAGCCGAGTCTCACAAGATTCCTATGTTGTGCATAGGAACTGAGTTGGAGATGACCTCTTCCAGAACGTCTGAGTGGAGAAAACTGATCGCCCAGGTTCGCACTGTGTATAAAGGGAAGCTGACCTATGCAGCAAATTTCACAGAATTTGAGAGAGTAGAATTTTGGGATGACCTGGATTACATTGGGATTCAGGCTTATTTTCCTCTATCAACTATAAATAATCCTACGCTTTCAGATTTAAAATTGGGTTGGAAGAAGCCGTTAGTCAAAATAGAGAATATAGTCAAGCAATACAATAAGCCTGTAATTTTCACTGAAATAGGCTATTGCAATACCATTGATGCGGCACGAGAACCTTGGATATGGCCCAGTGAAAGAAAGGAAGTTGAATTATCTGAAAATATTCAGGCGCTCTGTTATGAGGCTTTTTTTGAAACGGCTTGGGAAAAATCTTGGATGGCTGGAGTATTTTTTTGGAAATGGTATCCAGATGGTAGATATAGAGATCCTGATTTCACTCCTCAGGGCAAAAAAGCCGAGCAAGTAATGCAGAAATATTTTTCAATGGATTGAAATGTAAAAGCTAAAATTCATAGCTTAAAAGCATAATAATAAAAAGATTATAGATAGAGAACTCTGTATTTTTAGAATAAATTTTAGTTGAGTTGAGGAGTAAAAATCTGTACGTTGACACCTTTCTTATTATTTAAGCTATGAAAACAATTCGAATTTTTATTGCCTCTTCATCGGAACTGAAAGAGGATATGGAGTAGTTTAGAGTATTTATTTCACGGGAAAATTATCGATTGGTAACCAAAGGAATCTACCTAAAGTTAGAACAATGTAAGATCTTATTTGCAAATTATTACATAATCATGACAATCAACCATATACACTTAGGTGATTGGCAGTAATGATTAATCACCCACCATCCTGCGGATTACCAAAACCCGTCGATTCTTATAGTTAGTGGGATACAGGTGCTATCTATTATTTGATTTAGATCATATTTTTTCGGAATGATAGCGATTACTTTTGCACCGAAGATTTCCAAGAAGTCCTTTAAAGGACAAGTTGTTTGAATCACCCTGATTTTAAGCAAATTATTTAGTTGTCAGATATTGATCACTGAAAAATCGGGAAGCCGAAAGTTAATACTTTCGGCTTTTTTTGTTTAATGGTTGACCATCTTCACGTATTTTTTCATTAATTAGCCAGTGCATCTCAAAATATATACTATGAGTAACAATCGTCGCAGAGAATTTTTGAAGTCCTCAGGATTAGTAGGTTTAGGTTTAATAGGAGCTGGTAGCACTTTCGCCAGTGAATTTGAAAGGCTACCTCTTCAAGCCAAAAAAGGAGCAAATCGTATTCAATCATTTAATATGAGCGGATTTGCTGCTCCTAAAATTGATACCGTCCGAGTAGGAATTGTAGGTTTGGGGATGCGGGGCCCAGGAGCAGTGGATCGATTGAGCAAAATCGAAAATGTGGAGATAAAAGCACTTTGCGACCTTCGAGCTGAAAAAGTGGAAGCGGCGCAACAACAATTAAAGGGAACTCCGCACACACCCGATAGTTATTCAGGAAGTGTCTATGCATTTAAAGAAATGTTTGACAGACCTGATTTGGATTTGATTTATATCGCTACACCTTGGGAATGGCATACTCCGATGGCTGTATATGCCATGGAGGCAGGAAAGCATGCTGCCTGCGAGGTACCAATCGCCCGTACATTAGATGAGTGTTGGCAATTAGTAGAGACATCAGAGCGAACTAAAAAGCACTGTATGCAGCTCGAAAACTGTTGCTATGATTTCTTTGAGCTAATGACGCTGAAGATGGCCAGAGAAGGATTTTTTGGAGAAGTACTCCATGTTGAAGGGGCTTATTTGCATGATTTACTTTCCTTGAATTTTAATAAAGAGGATGGATATCAGGGCATGTGGAGACTAAAAGAGAATTATCGAGATGGAAACCTCTATCCAACTCATGGACTTGGCCCCATCTGTCAGATCCTAAATATAAATAGGGGAGACCAAATGGACTACATGACTTCGATGTCAGGCAATGATTTTTCAATGCATCCTGAAGCTCAGGTGCTGGCCGAGAAAGATAATTTCTACGGAGGATTTGCTGCTAAAAAATTCCGGGGAAATATGAACACCTCTGTAGTACGGACCAAACACGGGAAGACAATTATGATCCAACATGATGTCTCTTCGCCCAGACCCTACTCAAGACTGCATGTGGTCAGTGGTACGGAAGGTTACGCTCAAAAATACCCTGAACCAGGAGTAGCCAAAGGTCATGGGTGGTTGAGTAAGGAAGAAATGGTAGAGCTTGAAAAGAAGTATACTCCTGAGATCACTCAGAAAGTAGGTGAATTAGCTAAACAAGTTGGCGGTCATGGAGGAATGGACTTTATGATGGACTGGAGACTGATTGATTGTCTTAGAAATGGCCTTCCATTAGATCAAGATGTGTATGATGCGGCACTTTGGAGTTGTATCTCTCCCCTCAGTGAATGGTCTGTAGCCAATCGCTCTAACTCCATTGATGTACCTGATTTTACTGGTGGAAATTGGAAAACTAATGCGCCTGTTAATATTACGCTCGAAGGTGGAGGAAATACTAAGGTAAGAGTGTAATCAATTCTTGGTAAAAAGTTATTTTAAGTAAAAAAGCCTGCCCAACATCAGATCGGCAGGCTTTTTCTTATGATTGCTTTAGTTACTTTGAACTTGGAAGCTTGTCATCTAAAGCTTCATTGACCATCTCATCAAGTTTTTTCTGATCTCCTAAGTATTTTGTAAGATCAAGAATGCGGACAGTACGGAAATCTATAGGATGACTTTCACTTTGAAGTGATATAAATCCTCCATCGAGCATCTTTCCATCCACTTTTATGCTTGGGTCAGATGGACTTACATTTCCACCCCCGATTTGAGGTTTGGAATAGGTCAATACGGTATCTTTTCCCATTAGATGATAAACGTCTCCGTTTCCTAATACAATCAGGTTTGCCACCACCCATTGATCACCGGAATAGGTTTCGGAACTAGAGTTGATACAATGAGGAGTAAAGAGTTTTCCTTCCATTTTCACATTTGTGCCGGGAGTACAAAGGTTGCATGTACTCCTTTTGTCCGTGCCATTTCCTCCTAAAAACTGAGCCTCTATTGAAATCGGAAAATCCTGATCTTTCAACATGGTTTTTGGATCTTGACAATGTAGCATTGCACCACTGTTTCTCCATGCCCAGCCTTCTCCGCCATTTGCCTGCTCTCCTACAAATCTGTATTCAACCTGTAGTAGATAATTAGAAAATGGCTTGTCATAGAAAATGTGACCGTATTGTTGATCAAATTGATCGTAACCGTCGTAGCGAACTTCCATCAGCCCATCTTCCACTCTAAATGTATTGGCAAAATTATCATTTAGTTCATGGGTTCGGATTTTTACGATCCAGTTATCTAAGTTTTTTCCATTAAATAACGTTTCCCAAGGAAGTTTCTTTGAAGTTTCATTTGCATGAATAAAAGAAAATCCTAGTCCAGCTATACAGAGAACTGCTATAATTAATATCTTTTTCATTGTTTTATTTTAGAGGGTGAATGTATCGTAATGTCACTAAAACTGGATAATGATCCGAAAATGGGGCTTTTAACACCTCGTAATCAACTAATTCAAACTGATCTGACTGAAACCACACGTAGTCTATTCGCCTGCCATTTGGCGAGTCATAAGTTGGAGAATTGTCTGCTTTCAGCAAGCCAGCATCTTTCCATTTGTCTGATATGCTATTATATTCTTAAGAATCCGGAGCAAAATTGAGATCCCCAGCCCACAGTACGGCCCCCTTTAGAGAATCTGCATAGGTAGTAATAGCAGCTACTTGAGCAATTCTATTTTCAGCAAGCTCATGACAAAGATGCGTCGCTCCAAAGTATAACTCCTCTTGGTTTTTAAGTTCTAATTTCACCCAAGCCATAGCTCGCGGTTCTCCACCAGCCGGATTTGGTAGATGTTGTGTTTTATATTCGGATCCCTTCTTTACCAAAATACCTTCTCCATAGCTTCCTTCTGCATAGTCCATTGCTTTTGTAAAATTCCCCTGATAGCCAGTCGCATTGGATAAATATTCTACGATGTTGACTTTTTCACCATTAACTCTCTCCGATCGAGTAGTCATGCTATCCACTTCTTGCAAGGCAATCACCTCAGGCTGAAGCTGAATAATAAGCTTGGCAAGCTGTGCAAGGTTGGAACTGTCCGAGATTTCAGGGTTTTCACCATGATAAATGTTGTAGGTTAGGACTTTAAATACAGGCTTTTCCTGAGCCAAAGCTGGAAAAAAAGATAGTACAAAAAATACACAGAATGTTAAAGCTGAAACCTTCATAAAATTCATTTATAAATCCGAAGGTAATAAATTAATAGGTGTCCAAAGTTAGCAAATCGATCAAAATACATATTTTCGTTAAAATAGAATTTGTACGGTTTGTTCTTAGTTGGATTGGATAATGGTCTATATTTAAGGTGTAAATTTTGACACTACTAAACAAAAGCTACATCGAACTTTCACTGAATAGAATGTCGACCTTGAAAAAAATTTTATTGTCGTTGGGAATTTTAATTATCCTAAGTGTAGTAGCCATATTTGTCTTGGAGGGCTGGTTGGTGAAGAAACTTCCTGAGAGAATCAATGCTAATCCTGATCGTTCCTATGACCTGCTTTTTGAGGATGTTGATATCAACCTTTTGTCTAAAACTATTGTGCTGAAGGGGATTACATTAAATCCTTTGAAAGAGAATATGTCCACAAGAGTAACGGGAAGCATGAGCAGCCTTAAGCTTGGACAGGTTCAATTGTTGAAATTTGTATTTGGGAAAGTAGCTGAAATAGGAGAGATTCGGTTAGAAGAACCACAATTTAAATTGGTGAGGAAAGATTCTGTTTCGCAGCAAGCTTCAGAATTCTCCAAAGCTATTCAAGGGGTTTTTGGCGATATAGTTTCCAGAGGATTGATACGTAATTTTATCTTGGTTAATGGTTCCGGTGAGTTCTATACCCAATCAGATTCGCTGAGAAAATTCGGAAGCTTCGACGGCTTTACAATTACCGCCAACAACCTGGAAACTGATTCGGTTCTTTTGAATTATGCGATTCCGTTTCAACTTGAGAGCATTCAGACAGAGGTTCATAATGTGGTGATTAATCTAGATAAAGACTTGATTTTTAGAGTTAATGTAATAAGAATCAATTCAAAGAATGAGAACGTTGTATTATCAGGTGCAAGTTTGAGGTACGATGATTCTAATTTAGAGGCATCCAGAAGAAGTGATATTCAAAAAGATTTTATAGAGGTAGATCTCAAAGAACTTAGAATAGATCAGATCAACGCTAAAAGTAATATTTACGGAGACTGGTCCTTAATCGCTGGTAAAGCTACTATAGATAGTCTGGTCCTTACCGATGTTCGCAACAAAAACAGACCTAGGCCGAATGAACCAGAAAAACCTATGTTTGAAGGGATGGCCGAAAAAATATCTTTTCCACTGATTCTCGACACTATTTTAATGACTAATTCTAAAATCGTCTATTCCCAAGTGAGTGAGGGGAAGCGTGAGCCAGGAGTATTAACTTTTGCGAATATGTCAGCGCAAATATTAAATTTCATATCTGTGGATTCTCTCCAGTCAGAGGAGATGCTAATCCATGCTGAGGCGATCCTCAATGGGACGGCGTCGCTTACTATGGATGTGCAAGTGCCCTATAGTAAAGAAGAAGAGAGCTTCACACTTCAAGCTTCAGTAAAGCCATTCAATTTTCAAGGATTATCGCCCATGCTTCAAAATTTATTAAGTGTAAAATTAACCTCGGGACATCTTCATGCTATGGAGTTGCAGATGGCTGCAAGCAGATATTCGTCAAGGAATACATTGAGATTCGATTATTCAGACTTAAAGCTTGAAGTATTAGGGGAAGAATTTAAGAAAAAAGGGTTCATGAGCACAGTGGCAAATGTTTTCACTTCTAAGGAGAATCTTCCAGAAAATAAAAACTATAAAAACCCTAGCTACCAAACAGTAAGAATTGTAAATCGAGGTGTATTTAATCTAATTTGGAACTCAGCTAAAGAAGGGATGACCAGCATTGTTCCAGGAGACCTGGCCCAGTTTCTACTTCCTAAAAACAAGGATAAATGACAAAAAAAATCCTCTAGGGGAGAGAGGATTTTACAAATCGGAAAGTATCCATGTTACATTATATACTTTCTTCTTTCAAAGCCATAATATTCATGGACGCTGGCTACGAATTCATGTTGTGGACCCACTGGCCAGTTGTCCTTATTAAATCCAGGGGCATGTTCTAATTTATCTGTATCGACACGCACCATTACTACATCTTTCTGCTTGGTGTTGGACTTAAATGCTTCCCAAGATAATGCCTAATACTTGCTGTCAAGATTCAAAAATCCTGTATCTACTTCCAATACGACGTATAATACTTGGCCATTTTCTGTATCGATCATGAGTTCTTTCTTACGTCCAATAGTTTCATCTCTTGCGGTTTTCACTTTACAGTTTGCAGCTGTAGAACTGCTAATTGGGTGTTGATGTTCGGTATTCATGGTTTAACGAAAGTAAATTATATTTCAATTAGTGCCAAATACATACCCATAGGTATACCCGTCAAACTATACCTATTTCACTTTGAAATTAGGGGTGGCACTGGGTGATATGGGAAAAGATAAACTAAGCCAACTTGAGAGTATTGGTCTATGATTTAAGTTTAGACCATCCTTAAGTCAACTTTTAATTCTCGATCATTTTCTGTTATTCTGAGTCAAAAAAAATAGTAAATTAGTTTCAGCTAAAATTTTTTTGGAGTTTTGGTCCACCAAATCTTAATTTTTGAATCTAGTAGTAAAGCACATGGAAAATCAAAGTACAGACAAGCTAGAATTGGCGGCAAAATTTGTCAATAACACCGGAGCTCCAATTTTTTTAACAGGAAAAGCAGGCACCGGAAAAACTACCTTCCTTAAAAGTCTCGCTAAGCAAACGCACAAAAATCACGTAATCGTAGCTCCAACCGGAATTGCGGCACTTAATGCTGGAGGAGTCACCATCCACTCTCAATTCTTATTTCCACTCGGCTTCTTCCTTCCGGTGAATGAACCCGAAGGGAATTTTTCCGATCAGTATGGCTGTTTTACTCAGCATACCATGATTCGAAAGCACCCTTTAAATGCGATCAGAAAGAATGTGCTGAAATCTATAGAATTACTTGTAATCGATGAAGTGAGTATGCTGAGAGCGGATGTACTCGATGCAATAGATTATAGACTGAGAAGCGTGAAGCGCAATTTCAATGTGCCATTTGGGGGAGTTCAGGTGTTGATGATTGGAGATCTATTCCAGCTACCTCCGATAGTCCGTGAAAATGAGTGGCAGGTATTGAGTCGTTTTTACCCAAGCATGCACTTCTTCGAAGCTAGGGTTTTACAGGATTCAGGTTTGGTTTATCTGGAGTTGGACAAGATCTTTCGCCAGCAAGACGAAGACTTTATTCAAGTCCTCAATCATCTTCGAGAGAATATCGTGACCTCTGAAGATATCGCACTTTTAAATAAACACTTCAAAACTCCCGAAGAGATAGCTGAAGTCAAGGATTGCATTACGATTACTACCCATAATTATAAAGCTGATCAAATCAATCGAGATAGATTAATGGCTTTGAAAACTGAATCGACGTTTTATGAGGCTGATATTGAAAATGATTTTCCCGAAAATATTTATCCTCTTCTCAAGTCACTCGAACTCAGGGTAGGTGCACAGGTAATGTTTATCAAAAATGATTCTTCAGGAAATCAGGATTATTTCAACGGAAAGCTTGCCACCGTGGAGGAATTGGGAGATGATCAAATCAAGGTGTTATTAGAGGGTTCGCGATTTTTATATCAGCTGAGAAAAGAAAATTGGGAAAACAAAAAGTACATTATCAATCCTGACACTAAGGAATTAGAAGAAGAAGTGATTGGGACCTTCAGCCAATATCCAATCAAAACAGCATGGGCTGTAACTGTTCACAAAAGCCAGGGATTAACTTTCGATCAAGCAATTATAGATGTAGGAAATGCTTTTGCTCCGGGTCAAGTGTATGTAGCACTTAGCCGATTAAGAAGTTTGGATGGACTCATTCTGAGAACGAGGCTCCAGAACAATTCATTGAAGTCTGATTCTCACGTTCAGACGTTTGTAGAAAGTGCCAAAAAGTATTCTAAGTTAGATGAATTGTTAGGAGTTTATCAGCAGCGTTATTTATCGCTTTTATCAGGGGAGACGTTTGATTTGCAGGGATTGCTTCAGGAAATAACTGCTTTTCAGCGAAAAAATGATAGCTCACTGGAGTTTGAAGACCCAGAAATGCAGAAGGCCATTGGTGAAATAGCCTTATTAATACGGAATGAGGTGGAGACGGCGAGCAAATTTGGCAATCAGCTCCGCTATCTTTTGCAGCAGAATGACAAAGAGAAGCTAATGGAGCGATTGAATAAAGGCGCTACTTATTTCAAAAACTTCCTTCAAGATGCCCTAGAAAAAATGCTAGTCCACCGCGCGGAAGTGGAGCGCTTCTCCAGAACCAAAACATACTCCAATAGCTTGGAAGAGTTGGAGGTGAGCTTACTGAGAAAATATGGAGATATCAGTAAAGTCAGCCGATTGATCGCCTCAATTTTAGAGGGGGAGATACCCGGTAAAATGACTGATTTGGAGCTCGATAAGATTAATCTGAGATTAAAATTGGTAGAATCGGCCAAGCAGGCGGTTGCAGATAACCCAAAATTTGTCAGTACTAAAACCGGAAGAAAAAAAACAGGCAATTCTAATTCAAAGAGAAAAATAGGCGAGACCTATGAAACGACATTTTCGATGATCAATGCTGGAAAAAGCATCGGAGATATAGTAGTGGCAAGAGGACTGGCAGAATCTACTATCAAAGGGCATCTTGCAAAAGGAATAACGGAAGGCCGCGTGGAATTGGTGGATTGTTTACCAATAGAAGTGATTTCAGAAATTAGTTCTCAGATCGAAAACATAAAGAATCTTCAAGCACTTCGCATTCATTTTGAGGGGAAATACGATTACAATACCATCAAAATGGTGGTGGCAGGACAAGAAAATTAAGACTTTACACTCAACTAAAAAAGAGGAAGCCTTTCGGCCTCCCCTTTACATTAACTAAGGGTGATTAGTCAACTTTTTTATTTTTTGTTTCCGAAATAGTCATCGTGAAATTTATAACGATCTTCCTGAGATGAATAAATAAGGGTAGATTCAGTATCGATTATCATTACTGGAGGCACCTTGTCAGTAGCTTTGATTGCATTCCATTTGGGTTGGTCATTCCCATTTGGATCACCTGTTTTGATGAAGTTTGCAAAATAATTCATGAACGTTTCAGATACTTTATAGTCATCGGCTGTCCAGGAAAATACATCTACTAAAGGAAGGTTTCCCATTGCATATTCAATCTCGCACGCATGAGGCGCACCAATTGCGGCAGGTTGTTTTGGGCCATCTTTAATTACTCCCCCTGCAAAACCAGTGGATAAATTAGTGTCTTTAAGTGGTGGTCGAAGTTTGCTGTAAAGGTATCTATATACCGGTTGATCGGAATTTTGAACTTGTAAGTCAATCCATTTCCAGGTACTGTAAGCAATAAATCTATCCGCAGCCAAATCTGTAGCTGAGCGCTCTACCTCTTGTGCATTGGCATGTGGATGAAGCTCCAATACTTGTTCAAAATCAGTAGGGTAAACTTCCTTCACTTTTGCTATAAAGCCCTCAGAAGTAAATGGCTTTCCCTGCATAAATGCCCCTCCCGGGATCTCAGCAGAATTCCAACCGGCCAATAGGGGCACCATCGCCTGCTCCTTTGCCTGAAAGATCTCTGGAAGGGTCTTTGTTAAGAAATAGCCGTCCACCACAATTGGAAAACTCATTCGCTTTGATTCTTCATAGATCTGGTAAATGTCTTTGCTAGATAGATTTCTCAACTCTTTGATAGTCTTATATCCTGACTTTTCAACGAATTCTTCACCGCGTTTTTCAGCTTGTGCTAAAGGTGCAGGTGCTAAAGGGTTGATTCCTGCTCCGCTTTCTCCAATTGCACCAGCGATCAACTCTTTACTAAGTGGAGAAGCCATTTGATAACTCACGGACATGGAGCCTGCGGATTCTCCCGCTATGGTTACTTTTGATGGGTCACCACCAAATGCACCGATATTGTTTTTTACCCATTCTAATGAAGCCTTCTGATCCAAAAGGCCATAGTTTCCAGAGGACTTATAAGGTGCCTCTGCACTCAATTCCGGATGCGCTAAAAATCCAAATAGGCCCAATCTATAATTTACAGTCACCACTACAATTCCTTTTTGAGCCATAGCTTCTCCGTTGTAGCGAGGTTCAGAGCCGTCGCCCGCAACAAATCCACCGCCGTAAAAATATACTAATACTGGAAGTTCTTTGGTAGATCTGTCCGCTGGGGTCCAAACATTGAGATATAGACAATCTTCACTTATTCCGTCAGATTTGAAATCCATATCTCCAAACACTGGAGCCTGCATTGCACGAGGACCATAATTCTCGGTAGATTTTACTCCCTCCCAATCTTTTGGAGGCTGTGGAGCTTTCCATCTCAACTCACCGACCGGAGGCTGGGCAAATGGAATTCCAAAGAATTTCTGGATGTTAGTTTTGGTGTCGTATGAACCTTCTATGGTTCCGTTATCTATTTTTTTCTGCACTGCAAATTCAAAGTTATTTTGAGCGCTTAGCTGAATAGGTAGCATTGCAATCAATGCTATTACTATTGTTTTAGAGAGATTGATGGGAAGTTTCAATAGATTGAGGTTATTGTATCGCTGTGAAACAATAGTAATTGCTTAATTTCAAATATCCTATTCTCAAATTGAGAATTTGTTATTTTTGCTTATGCCACTCTCAAGTCACGACTATCTCCCTAACCTCTCTTATGACTCTGTAATTTTTGGTTTTTCTGGTGAAAAACTTAAAATATTGATTCTTGAATTCCACAATCAAAAAGTGTTTGCATTGCCGGGTGGATTTGTGAAAGTGGGTGAACCTTTAGACGTGGCGGTTACTCGTGGGCTAAGGGAACGCACCGGCTTAGATGAAGTCTATCTGGAGCAGTTCCATACTTTTGGAGGCTTGGAGCGCAATAGCAACCAATTTATGAAAGAATTTCTGAAAGCTAAGGGCTTGGATGTAGAAAATCATTGGCTTCTCAACCGATTTGTCACAGTAGGATATTACGCGCTGATTAATTACAGGGAAGTAAGCCCCACTCCTGATGAATTCGCTGATTCTATAAGCTGGTATGATTTCGATGATTTGCCAGAATTGATGATGGATCATAAAGTGATCGTCACCAAAGCGTTGGATCATCTGCGAACTAATCTTGATCAGAAATTACTGAGTATCAGATTACTTCCGGAGCAATTTACTATGAAAGAACTTCAGCAAGTCTATGAGTGCATCCTGGGAGAAGGACAAAACAGGGCGAATTTTCAACGTAAAATATTGGCAATGAGTGTGCTAGAGCGCCATGAAAAGCTTTTTGGAGGAGGAGCACATAAGGCTCCATTTTTATATAGCTTCAAAAAGTGATTAAAGATATCTAAGGTTGATCCTTGCATAAATTAGAGTTAACGGCGCTTCGTAAAATTAGATTTAATATAATTGAAGAGGTCAGACCTATACTTGTTGGATTTACTTTGTTCAGTTAATGTTTTAACACAATCCAGGCGGGAAGAATAAATTTTATGAACAGGGGGAATTCCCTCCAGCCCCCTAAATAACTGGAACGATATTCAAATTAGAAACGAGGGTGTAAATTTGAAATATCATGGGCAAACGAGCGAGAAAAAGTGTTCAGGAGAAAGTGCGTATTCTAGAAGAATCCAAAACATTGGGTATTCTTGAAACAGCACGTAAGTATGAGATAAGCTACCAAACGTTAAAAAATTGGCAAGATGTTTACGCTGTTTCTGGTCTGGAAGGTCTAAAATCAGGGGCAGGAAAACTATCCCCAGAGCTGAAAAGACTACAGCTAGAGAACCAGAGACTAAAAGAAATTGTAGCCGACAAGGAGCTTGAGTTGAAGATTAAAAACGAGCTTTTAAAAAAAACATCGTCCCACAAACTGACAGGAAAATGACAGCAACGATGTTTATAGAGCAGCAGTATCCAGTGCGAAAAGTATTGCACTATGCGGGTCTTAGTGCCAGTAGCTACTATTACCGAGCAAGCGGCGATGGAACTCAAAAGAGAG
>Ga0314772_1000606_pt1 | contig 18828 bp, 18 predicted proteins | sample MetaGCBIW2018_FD_204520 | JGI IMG/M metagenome (GOLD analysis project Ga0314772, IMG submission 204520) | Cryopeg brine microbial communities from Beaufort Sea near Barrow, Alaska, United States - CBIW 2018 | ecosystem: Environmental > Aquatic > Marine > Coastal | place: USA: Alaska | collected... | reverse complement strand
TCAACTGCTGGCTACCTTCAATGCCCTCCTGCGAATTGCCCGTCTGGAAAGTCGTGGTAACGCAGGGGACGTAAAGGCTGTGGCAATAGATGCTTTGGTGGAAGACGCTTGTGAGCTTTACGAAGCACTGGCCGAAGATAAAGATCAGAACTTCGAGCAAGAGCTGGAACAAGGTGTGAATATTGAAGGCGACCGGGATTTGCTGTTTCAGATGTTCAGTAATCTAATTGATAACGCCATCAAGTACACCCCGCAACACGGTACTATTCGCATTGTTGTGCGCAAAGAAAACGACGAGGCGGTATTTTCGGTGCAAGACAGCGGAATTGGCGTGCCAGACGAAGAGAAAAGCCAGGTATTTCAACGTTTCTACAGGGTGGGTAAAAGTCGCTCTTTACCCGGCAACGGGCTCGGCCTTAGCCTGGTAAATGCGGTTGCGGAAATTCATCAGGCCCGCATCGAGCTGACGGACACTAACCCCGGCGAAGAGTCGCCGGGGTTGACCATTACCGTGCGTATGCCGGCGGTGGTGAAAGAACGCAGAAAGCGGCGCAGAAAAACCATCAACGCTGATAACCCTGCGATTGACGACGACACCATGATCTGAAAGCGGATTCAGCCCTGTTGTTTATTTCGCTTGAGCGGGCGCAACAGGCGATTAGCCCGCTGTTCAACCGTTTCACTCAGTCTTTCGAAGCGGGCTTTTTGCAGATCAAAACGCACCTGTAAACTGTCCCACTCGCCTTCCAGCTGTTTCTGTCCGTGCATCAGATAAGCCGCCAAATTATGGCGGTTTACCTTACTGGTAATACCAAAACGGTCCAGCTGGTAACCCAGGGTGTCGACACCTTGTAGCGCCAGATCCTGTAATTTTTGGCGGTTCATAACAGCCTCCGTTGTGAATGTAACTGCTTTGGCTGAACGTTACGCCGGGCCACTAGAGTGCACAACCTAATTATGGTGAGCGGTAACGCTCGGTAATCAATTCTGACCAACTGGTAACGGGCCCGCCACCCATTGGTAATAGTGTTGGAGTATAATCAAATTTACTAAGTAGCTGGAACTCCAGTCAGCGCGAACCTTGCCCCGTTATTAACGGGGTTTTTTTATGTCTGCTATCAGCGCTTATGAAACGTCAGTAAAGGTAGCGAATGGTCTCAATGAGCCAGGTTTTTTCGCCGGCCGGCAGTATAACCGCCACTTCGTCGCCGACCTCTTTTTTCAGGCAGGCGCGCACTAAGGGTGCGTCGACAGAGGCGTAATCGTTGCGACCGTAGATTTCGTCAGGCCCTACTATGCGGAACGTCAGTGGCTTGTCGTCTTCGTCCAGCAAGCTGACCCAGGCGCCAAAAAAGACCTTACCTGCTTGCTCTGGCGAATAGGCAACCACCTTCAATTCTTCAAAACGCTTGCGCAGATAGCGCACGCGACGGTCTATCTCCCGCAGTCGTTTTTTGTTGTATTGATAATCAGCGTTTTCAGAGCGATCGCCAAGGCCAGCGGCCCAGGTTACTTTGCGGGTAACCTCAGGGCGTTCGTGGCGCCAGAGCTGATCCAGCTCTTGCTGCAGCAAATCATAGCCTTCGCGGGTAATCAGATTGGTTTTCATGGCGGGCCCAAGGCGCTACTTAACTGCAGCGAGTTTGTCGATGTACTGCTGCATTGCCTGGTCTTTTGACGCACCTTCCAGTTTGGCCCAGGCGTCGTACTTTGCCCGACCCACAAAATCCATCATTCCAGGGCGCTTGCCGCTGGCATCGCCGACGGTTGCCTGTTTGTACAGCGCATAGAATTCGAGCTTCATTTCCGTCGAAGGCTTAAAATCGCCGCCGGCGCTCTGTACCTGATTTACGGCCTGTTCAAATTGGGTTTTCAGATCACTCATGGTGGCTCTCCAGTGGCTGATGCAGCGAGTATAGCGGGCGGTGGTTGGCGTCACAGTTACGCGCTTTATCGCTTCTGACTTTTCGCGCTTACGACCTTGGTCTATTTGATGAGTAGGGGACAGATTTGAACTCTGTCACCCGCTGCTCGTTTGCTGAGTGACTGCTAAAAAGTGGGAAGCTTCCAGAGTTTGACTTCTCTCCTCTGTAAACGAAGAAGATTCTAGGAGTCATTGTAGCTCAAAGACTAGGACGGCTTACGTCGTGACCTTTCCCACTGCAGGACTGTGTAGCGCCACCGCAAGAATGTTCCGGGCCACGTTAATGTCGCAGTCGTGAATGACATCACATTCACTGCAGGTCCATACTCTTATTCCAAATCCTGCGATACCTCTCGGTCTAAAATCGGGCAAGCAGCTGCAACTTGAACAGGTTTGGGTGGTGTACGATTCATTAGCCTCTCTGAATACCATATCTGCTTATACTCCAGCATCGTTTTCAGCATTGCCCAGCCTGCGTCGAGCACAGACTTCGCGTTAATGAGGATTACTTCACGCCCCAACCCAGATCTCGCTCGGCCGATTGACCAGCGCGTCGTTCAAGTGATTGGCTATTTTTACGTAAATCACTTTTTCGCGCTTTTTATTGCGAGCGCGCTGCGCGATCGCGAGCTTTGGCTCCAGATCCCATGAAAAAAAAGACCGACCTCTTGCTTGGCGCCATCTGAGCAGGTAGACGTGCCTTTTAGCCAAAGGTTGATGTCCACTTTATTCTGCCCTAAGGGGCTGTTCGGTTTCGTCTCAACCACAACATTGAAGTTCCAACGTCCACGAGGATCTTCACTGAAAGAAGCCGTTTTGAATGTGCACAACGGCAAACCGTAGTTATCCCAAACTTTAAAGTAGCGCCCGTTGTGATACACCTGACCGCGTTTTCATTTGGCCATGCCGGTGTCCACTGGCGCCCAACCCAACCCAACCCAACCCAACCCAACCCAACCCAACCCAACACAGCCCAACCCAACACAGCCCAGCGAGCGCCGCCAGACGTGCGCCAATTAAGGCAAATATTTTAAACTGCTTAAGACGATTGGCATACTCCTTGTCTGAGTATTGCACTCTGCGGCTGTGTAGCCCCAGTTTCTTGTGAGCACCTTGGGTGGAGATCATTTATCAGCGTGTTGGGATTGACCCACTATTTGAACAACCGAGTTGAAAATCGCTGCCTTAGTGAAAGAACCAAGTTTTGTTTCTGATGCAAAACGGTCAATCAAGGTGCAGTATAAATTTTCGAACTTGCGTGCTCTGCTTCAGCAAGTCGCGCCCGAACCCGTTCAGGGGTAAAGGGTGTTTGATAAAAGCGTAAGCCGGTGGCATCAAATAGTGCATTTGCGATGGCTGAGGGCCCTGGCACAGAGGTTGACTCTCCAACGCCTAACGGAGGCTCTTCGGGTCGGTTGATAAGTAAAACCTCGATTTTGGGTAGTTCTGTGAACTCAAGTATCGGATAACCACCCCACTCGAGGCTGGTTACGGCTTGCTTATTGAAGCTGACATTTTCCTTGAGGCTGCGGCTCAGTGATTGAATAACATTGCCGTGAACCTGATGTCGTACTCCCGCGGGGTTGACTATAAGGCCGGCGTCCTGCCCCACTACGAGATGTTGCACCTGGATATGCCCAGTCTTGGTGTCGACCTCTAACTCAATAGCCCAAGCTGCTAACGCGGCACCGAAGCCGGGAAACCGGCTGTGAACATAGCGCGCATAAGCGAAGCCGCGACCTTTAAGCCTGCCATTGACGCCCCGTTGACACTCTTGTCCAGCGAGCCTCGTTTGCCAGTTGGCTCGTTTGGCAACTGCTTTGATCAAGGCCTTGACACGAGGGTCACTAAGATGGCGCAGGCGGAACTCAATGGGATCAGACTCAGCCTCGCTAGCCAGCTCGTCGATGAAGCATTCATGAGCGAAGCTGTTAGGCAGCGCCGATACGCCCCTAAGCCAAGAGGAACGCACGATAGGTGCGGTATCGTCACAGGCGATATCAAGATTAGGGTAAATATAGGGCGGCATTGATGTGCGATCGCCCATTTCGAAAACGCGACTACCGGGCTCAGTCTTGCCAGTGAGCAGTAACGCAAGCGTAGGAGCATCATTGGACGGATAGCGGTTGCAAAAACGATAGGCTGAAGCGCGACCGTCAGCAGTCAAACCGCCACTGACATCCATTAGCTGAGCTGTGCCTTTGGGATCCCAGCCATGCTCCTGTTCACGAGTCAGTTGCACACGTACGGGGCGGCCAACGGCGCGCGACAATAGAGCAGCATCGGCGCAGACATCATCGGCGCAGTTACGTCCATAGCAGCCAGAGGCTTCCATCCGGATGACATGAATCATGCCTTCGTCCATATCCATTAGTCGGGCAAGATCCGCACGCAAACTATGTGGGTTTTGGGTGCCAGACCAGATCTTCAGCTCACCTTTACGAGCATCGGCCAGGGCGCAGGATGGTCCGATGGAGGCGTGTAGATTATAGGCGGTGAGATAGGTGCGGTGTAGGGTTTTGGCTGAGTCCCGGAGTGCCTGATCCACGTCGCCAGTTTGTTTTAATATCCGGTGTTTAGCTGGGTTGGCACGTATCGTGGCTTCCAGATCCTCCATGTCGGGTAAGTTAGGGAAGGGCCGCCATTCTACCTTGAGTTGGAGGGCGGCCTTGGCGGCCAGTTCTTCGCGTTCAGCAACAATGCCAATAAAGTCACCAAGTACAACTACAGCAACGATGCCGGCAATGTTGCTGATCGATTCGTGATGAACCTTCAGCAGGCTATTGCCAACAAAGTCACCGCTGTCGCGACCGACATAGGGGGGACGTACGACCCGACCATGTAGCATTTTCGGTACCCGCATATCATGGACGTAGGTAAGGGCACCTGTTGCCTTGGCTGGAATGTCGACGCGTGGACTAGAGCGACCGACTACCCGGTAAGTATCGGGAGCCTTGAGCGTAACATCCTCGGATAGACGCAGCTCAAATCGAACGCCGAATAGCAGTTCACCAAAGCGGATGCAAAGCTCGGGTGATGCGCTCACGCGGATACTTCCGTTGTCAATCTCAAGAAACTGCGGGGTAATATTGAAATGAGTAGCTGCAAGGGCTAGGAGGAAGTGTCGTGCCTGTGCTGCGGCTTTACGCAGCGGGATGGCAGTAATTTGAATTGAGGCGCTGGCAATGGTTGGGCCCTGATTGGGTACATCGCATGGGTCTCCCAGAACCATGCGTACTGACTTGGCGTCAACGTCGAGCTCTTCGGCAACAATCTGTGCTAGCGAGGTACGGATGCCGGTACCTAAGTCAACATGCCCATTGAAGGCAATGATCCGACTGTCCTCCAGAACCGCAAGGAAAAGTTCGGGTTCAGTTGGAACAAAGTCCGAGTGGGTGCCTGGCTGGCCCGGAGCTGGTTTAGGAATGATCAAAGGATCACGGTAGACAATTAGTACACCAAGACCATGCAATAACTGCTTCCTGGAAGGTAGTGCGCAGTGAATCTCAGACATTTTACTTCCTCAAGGTCAACCTTGATTTAGTTGGAACGTTTTTTGTTTTACAAGCATCAGCCTAAATTATTGAATAAGTTTGGTGTGGTCTGATCGCTGCTGAGGCTAGCCGAATTAGTGTAGGCGAATTACAATATATACGTTATTGTTTCGGAATAAGCACTGACTGTAAAATAAGGTTTAGCTAGTTAATCAGTCTTCCTATTAAGTTTGAAGTCAATAAAGTGAAGGAGCAGTCCGCGCCCTATGAATGATCAATCTATCCCCTCGCTTATGGATCGCGAAAAACCAACCCCGTCGGAGGGTGGCTATCTGGTAGAGGGTGGCTATCTGGTAACTGAACAGGTAGGCCATCTAATCCGTAAGGCTCATCAACGCCATAAGGCAATTTTTCAAAAAAATAGTTGCGATAAACAGCTGACACCAATTCAATTTGCGGCACTTTGTACCGTTTATAGTCAGGGGCCTATGTCGCTGACAGATATAGCCAAGGCTACGGCGATCGACCAGGCTACGATTCGCGGGGTAGTCACACGTCTTAAGGCGCGGCAATTAATCGAACTGACCTCTGAAGAGGCCGACCAGCGTAAAGTCATCGTCCGCCTCACTCAGAAGGGGTCTGAAGTCGTCAAGAAAATGATTCCCTGCGCCAATGATATGACAGAGCAAACGCTGAAGAATTTGAATTCGACTGAGCGGGTTGCATTGTTATTTTTGTTACGAAAGCTAAATAACTAGCGCGCCAACTGGTTAGTTAGACGTTTTTTAGTTTTGTTGTCCCAAAAGCCAGCCTCTATAAAAGATTTTGGTTTATGAACGTCTACTTCCTTCTCAACAGAGACGTTCAAATGTCATTCGTTCTTGTTACCCACAACGCCATCAATGCCGGTTTCAGATGTATTGTAAATACCTTCAGCCTTTACAAAACTAGCAATATTGATTTTGGTGTTGTTGGGTTCGCCAACTTTTACGGCTATTGCTTGGCCAAATATGCTACCTGGAATAGTTTCGAATACAAGTTTTCTCTGAATCATCTATAAGCTTTCTCTATTTTTTTGTTTTAGATAATCATATTGTTAGTGAATTTCTACGATGCCTGACCGTCATTAATTATTTTTTCAGTAGCAGCTGATCACAGGCACCAATATTGGGAATTAGAAAAAATTTTTGCGGTGCAGTTTCAACACATCCCTCTTTAGACCCATCCGTATATTTTATTTCACGTTCTAAGCTACCGATTGCTGACAGGTTAACGTTACTATAATTAGCTTTTTATTTATGGGCGTTTGCCCACTTGCATCTAACCCTCCATTTCCCCCGCAATCATAAAATTAGAAAACATATTACCGTGCCAAAATAACGTTACTAGAAATTTAATAGTATTGAAGGATTATAACAGAATCAGGTTGGCGAATTAAGTAGTGAGCACGATAGGAAGTCTATTCGCTTTAGGCAACGCTGGTACGACGATTTTTATGAAGATAAAAAGTCCCTACGCGGAAAGCGCGCAGGGACTTTTTTAAGCGACCTTAATTGATCGTGTGTCACTTACTTCAGGTTGAGTCATTTTGCGATGGTTGTTGGCTTCCTTGATAAACTCGTTAGCTATCGTAGTGGGGGCTTTGGTGAGCAAGCTAACCCCAACAAACAGCAGCGTTGAAAGTGGAACTCCCCAAATACCTGCGGGGATTCCCAGCACCTTTCCACCATTGAGGTATACATAGAGCACGAACAGGCCTGCACCAATCACGCTGACGAGTACGCCAGCTGAAGTACCGCGACGCCAGTAAAAGGCGCCGATGATTGCTGGAACCATTACGGCTAGCCCTGAAGAAGCTGCAACGGATAGTACTGCGATAAGGTTAAGTTCAAGCTGGGCAAAGCCGTACGCCAATATTGCGATTATCGGGAGGACGATCTTACCGACGGTAAGTTGGAGCTTTTCGCTGGAGCCAGGCTTGACGTTGGCATAGACGTCACGAGACAGCATGGACGCTAGCGTCAGCATGATGGAGTCGATGGTCGATACGGCGGCCGCCATAATACCAATCATAACAATGACGCCTAGCACTGGTGGGACCATGTCAGAAGCGAGCAGCGTTGGTGTGGCCAAGTCGGCGTTAGAAAGGTCTGGAAAGGCTGCCAGCGCGGTAAAGCCCCAGAGGATGGAGACTAATGTGTAGACGAAGCCAAACACCAGAAAGCCTACGAGCATCTGACGCATGGCCCTCAGTGATGAAGGCATAAACAGACGCTGGCTAACTTGAGGGTTGGACAGTGCAAAAAAGAACCAGGGTATGGTCAGCCCCAAGAATGTTACGAAGCTGAACAGTCCACTGCCGGGGACGGACAAGGATTCTGGGTGCTTAGTTTCTAGTATATGGAACAGAGCTGAAAAGCCGCCAAGTTCTGAAATTGCCAGCAGGGCAACTAGGGTTGAAACAACGATCATCATCACTGCCTGCAAGGAGTCGGTCCACATGACTGAGCGAATACCTGCGACGTAAGAGAACAGAATAGCTAGGACGGTTGCGACCATTAGACCGGTAGTAAAGGGAATCGCGCCATTGGTCATCCCTTGCATTAAATAGCCTACGCCAGACAGTTGAACGGCAGCATAAGGAATTAGAAACAAGCAACTGGTGACAGAGATAGCTATTGCTACCGGTTTAGATTTGTAGCGGTGGCCAAGCATTTCGCTGGGTGTGACAAAACCGAACTTCTTACCCACCGCCCAGAACTTAGGTCCAAATATTGCCACCAATGAAACACCAGCGAAATAGACGATCTCGAAACCCAAGGCGCCCACTCCACCCTTATAAGTTAGACCGGCAAGGCCCACCATCATGAAGGCACTATAGGTTGTTGCGCTGTAGCTAAGCGCAGAGACGAAACCGTTCATTTGTCGGTCACCGAGAAAATAGCTCGACATACTTACGGATTTGCCCTGACGAGATAGCACGGCGATGGCGAGGGCGATAAGTACATAAATGCTGACTGACCACCAAATCAATGATTCGCTCATGATCAGTACTCCTCGAAGTTTTTTGTTATGAAAATATTAGCGCCGATGATCAATACACCGATCACGTTCCAAAATAGAAAACTGCCGTACCAAGCCTGCACATCCGACAAAACACCGTAGGGAACGACGTAGCACAACACTACCAATATCCAGACAAACCATATCCATTTGCTTGTTTTCATGGGCTTTCTCGCCGTTGAGTCAAATCAACATAATTGTTTTTGTGTAGCGAACTTCTGCCATAGCTTAAGACTACTTTATAGGCTTTAGATCTGAACGCTATTGACGATGCACTAATATTGCTGAAGATTTTTAATTCAGGTGCCCAAATAACGCAGATATTCCTCTGAGGAGATGACATCGCCGTATTTGCTGTCGATATCAAAAAGGTTTGCCTCGTGCGGCGCTGCGTGACGGTCTCCGACACAGTCGCGCAACACCATAACTCTGAATCCATGTTGAACACCATCGACGGCCGTGGCGCGGATGCAGCCGCTGGTGGAGCAGCCAATCAATACCAGAGTGTCTATACCTTTTGCGGTCAGCGTTGCAGCTAAGTTCGTGCCAAAAAACGCACTGGCATATTGCTTGCTGACCACTAGCTCGCTTTCCAATGGGAGAACTTCATCACAAAACTCTGACAGTGGATTACCTTCGACCATTGCCTTCATAACTGGTGCTTTTTGCACCCAGATACCACCATCGATAAAGTGCTTGGAGTGATACCGGATGTTGGTATGCACGATGAGCGCATCAGCTTGCCGGGCAGCTTTAAGCACAGCTTGCGCACGGTTGACGGCATCTACGACCCCAGGTGCATACAGGGGCGCACTTTCGGTGGTGTAGGCTTTCATAAAGTCAATCGAAAGCAGTGCAGCTTTACGTCCAAAACCTATACGCTGCCCCCAGACACCTTTGTAGTTGTCCGCGACATTAACAATTTTTTTATTAGCCATAGTTGATTTTTCCTAGTAGGCGCCCGAAAGCAGAGCGCCGGCGCCGGGTACTACTGCTTCTAGTTTTAAGGCTTTGAGCATCTGGTAGGTAGTCGAAATTGCAGCGGTGATGACAGGTTTGCCAGTCTCAGCTTCGACTCGGGCGACTGCTGGCAGAGAGGGCATTTGCACGCAAGCAGATAACACGATGGCGTCGACGTCCTTGATGTTCATGCTAGCAACGATGCCTGGCAAGTTCATAGGGTCATGGCGGGCGACATCCAAGTTGTCGGAGATTTCGAGGGCTCTATAGTCGACCACTTCAAAGCCTTCCGCACGAATGTAGTTCACCACCATTTCCGTCAGTGGCTTCATATAAGGAGCAACCAGCGCGATCCGCTTGGCACCAATTACTTTTAGGCCTTCTACTAACGCACCTGCGCTGGTCACGATCGGCGTGTCGACACCGTTTTCCTGAGTACGCTTCGCTAGGCGGGCTTCCGATTCGCGGTGATAACCCAGGCCCATTGCCATGATTGCGACAAGGCAGGCGTAACCCATAACGTCGACTCGGGCGTCGCTCAGCTCTAGGGCGCAACGGTCAGATTCTGAATCCATAGCCGCTAACTCTTCTTTGCAGACTTTCTTCATACGCATCCGACTGGAATGGAAAGTAAAGCGCTCCGGGCGGATCAGTTGACGCGCGGTCAACATAGCCGGTATTTCAGTTTCCATAGTTACATTAGAGCTCGGCACAATCTGGCCGATACGGTAAATCTTGTTCATCCTGTAGTCTCCATGATTCAGGTCCAACATCCCCCTCTTGGGGGTGACCTTGGTGTAGCGAGCCTCGACGCTCAAACTGGCGTGCCAAGAAAATCTTCAAAGCCTGCGAAGAAGCCTTCATAGTCATCCCAAGGAATCATGTGGCCTGCATTGGCCACGTGACTGATATGCAGCGAAGGCAGCAGTCCGAGTATTTCGTCCTGGTCTTCGGGCAGAACGACACCCCCTTTACCCGCAACCATCAAGAGGGTCGGAACCTTGATACTGAGAAGGTCGCTGTGAATGTCGTCTTCATGGAAGCCGTTAAAAGCCGTTACGATAGCGTCCGGGTAGCACGTGTGTAGCCACTCGGCTCGCAGCTGTAAATGCTCTTTGGTCCAAGTGGGGCAGTAGCTGCGCATGTGGTCTGCATCGCAACCGAGGGTGGCATCGCGAATGGAGTCCACATACCAGGGTAACTTGCTCGGATACTCCCTACGCCCCGGCCCCGACACTGGTGGGTCTACCAGAACTAGTTTGGCTAAACCTTTAGCTCCGCGGGTACAGGCGCGAATACCAAAGCGGGCGCCCATCGAGTGTCCGACTAAGATGTAGTTTTCAAGGCCCAAAGTATCAGCAAATGCAATAATGTCGTCGGCACATGTGTCGAGATCGTAGGAAAGAGCCGCGCCTGTTGATGACAGGCCACGGCCACGAACATCTATCACGTATGTGTCGAACTGCTGGCCTAGACGTTCTGCAACGAAGCCCCAAGTGATTGCTGGACTAGTGATGCCGGGAATCAAAATCAGCGGCTGTCCTTTGCCACCGTAGCGCAGGTAGTGTTGGCGAATACCGTTTGCATCTACGTTGGCGCCGTACTGGTAAGTGCTAGTCATACTATTCTCCACTTTTCAGGGGATGCTCATAAAGATCGTAGCCATAGACCCAAGCGGGGTCCTCTTGGGTGCGCAACCACGTATTGTCGTTGGACACCTGCTGAACCCGTGAGGCGCGCTCTTTGCGAGTGGCTTCATAGAGTTCAAATGCAGTTCGGTAATCGCTCAGACCAGTTTCTTGCAAGCAGCGCGTCAGCATAGCGGCGTCCTCAATCGCCATGCCAGCACCCTGAGCCATATGTGGTTTCATCGGATGACAGGCATCGCCAAGCAGCACCAAGCGCCCTTGACTCCAGAGCGGCAGTGGATTTCGGTTCTTCAGCGGCCATTTAGTCACGCTGTCGGTAGATTCGATGAGAGCCTGCACAGTAGGGTGGTAGCCTTCAAAGGCTTCGTACATTTCCTCGCGACTGCTATCGACAAATGAGCCCTCGAAGTCTAATTCTGGATACGGTACGCCAGTGACATAGTAATACTCATCCCGTTTTCCCGTAGTGTAATAAACCATCATGTGACGATCTTTTGTCCACCACTTAACGCAGTCCTCAAACTTAAGGTCGAATTTCGCCAGTTTTTCGCCAGTAATTAGTGCACGGTGTGCCACCCAGCCGCTATAGATAGGGTCTTCCTGTCCCAACAATACTTCACGAATCTTCGAGTTGATGCCATCGGCACCGATGACGATGTCGACGCGAACGCTCGTGCCGTCAGCAAATGACAGCTTTACATCATCTCCGGTGTCTTCGACCGACTCCACGTGCTTGTTAAAATGAACGGTGCCTTCCTTAATGGCATCCATCTGCGTTGCGTGAAGATCGCCGCGATGGACGGTGATATAGGCGGCGCCATATTCTTTGCGAGCAAAATCGCCTAGCGGGATGCGCGACAGGTAGTCGCCGGTCAGTCCATCACGGCTGTACCAGAAATCTGGATGGGAGCCCATCTTGTTCAGTCGATCTTCGATACCCATGCGGCGGAAAATCTTCATGATGTTAGGCCCCATATGGATACCTGCACCTAAGCGGGAAAACCCAAGAGCTTGCTCGTAAACGTCGACATTAAAGCCGGCTTTCTGCAGCAGGGCTGCCGCAGCTGCCCCCCCCAGTCCTGCGCCGACAACAGCAATTCGTGGAGTAGATGTTGTACCCATGAGATGCCTCTAATTATTCTAGTTAGGTTGTACGACTGACTTTTGACACTTAGGAAACATGCTGCCCAGTCAACCGATAAATAGTGTATACGCTATAAATACTAAAAGTAAACAGTAGTGTATACGCTATTATTCAATTTTTGATCAAATCATCATTTACAAATAACTTATTAAAAAGAATGAATATTTTTTTATATATACGTATTAGTCCGTACTTTATTTTTTTATATAACTAAAAAATAGTTCCAAAAATGCATCTTTAGAAGTTAGTCTTGACACACTGATAGAATGTATACACTGTTTGCTGGCGTCTTTGGTGCATCTTTGATGTGCCGGAGGGGTGGTGAAATTCCTAGGGTGGCGGTAGCTGGTATTGCCTAGCCACCGAGTCAGGGTTGAGGAGAAAAAATGCCTGTTAGCGATAGCGAATTGACGCAGATGTTTGAGCATGTACTTAAACTGTCTAAGGTCGATGAAACTCAGAGTGTTGCGGTGCTCAAGAGTCATTATTCCAACCAACGTACTGTCCGTGCGGCTATGGATGCGGCGCAGCGCCTCAAAGCCAAGGTCTATGCGGTGGAGTTACCCTCTTTTAATCATCCGATAGCGATGGGCAACGATATGACCGCCTACTGCGGTGATACGCCGTTGACTGGAAACTTAGCGGCACAGCGGGCGTTGGAAGCAGCTGATTTAGTTATTGATACTATGATGCTGCTGCACTCCCCCGAGCAAGAGCAGATTCTAAAATCTGGCACTCGTATTTTGCTGGCAGTAGAACCCCCCGAAGTGCTGGCGCGCATGCTTCCCAATGAGGCTGACAAGGCCCGCGTGCTTGCATCTAAAGATTTGCTGGAAAAAGCCTCATCTATGCGTGTGACATCTAAAGCTGGTAGCGATTTTTTGGCCCAGCTTGGGCAGTATCCGGCAGTGGCGGAGTATGGCTATGTTGATAAGCCTGGACGCTGGGACCACTGGCCCAGCGGTTTTCTATTCTCATGGCCCAACGAAGGAACCGCCGAAGGCACACTGGTGCTGGATATCGGAGATATCCTCCTGCCGTTTAAGACTTATGTGCGGGAGAAAATAACCCTTGAAATCGAAGCTGGTATGATTACCCGCATCCATGGTGGCTTCGACGCAGAGTATTTACGTGACTACATGGCTTACTTCAAAGACCCCGAGGTCTATGGCATTTCTCACATTGGCTGGGGGTTGCAGCCGCGTGCACAGTGGACGGCTATGGGGCTGCATGACAAAAACGATGGGATGTGTATGGACGCCCGTGCCTTCTACGGCAATTTTTTGTTCTCCACCGGGCCGAACACAGAAGTTGGGGGTACACGCAAGACCCCATGTCACCTAGATATTCCACTGCGAAAATGCAGCGTCTATCTGGATGAGAGAGCTGTGGTTATCGACGGTGACGTAGTTGCGCCCGCTGCGTCGATAGTCGGATAAAAAGCACTTATAGTCGATGCCGAGCAGGATATTATAATGAAAAAACCGCTCACACTTTGGGTGAACGATCAGGAGCATCTTTTAGATGTTCCGTCGCAAACCCCGTTGCTATATGTGCTGCGTAACGATCTTGAGCTTAACGGGCCCAAGTTTGGCTGCGGCCTTGGAGAGTGCGGAGCCTGCACAGTTCTAGTCGATGGCATGGCCGCACGCGCCTGCGTACTGCCGGTTGGTCGACTCGCAAACTGCCGAGTAACTACATTAGAAGGTCTGGGGACAATCGAAAATCCGGATCTGGTGCAGAACGCCTTCATCACCGAGCAGGCCGCTCAATGTGGTTACTGCATGAATGGCATGATCATGACCACAAAAGCCCTATTGGCGCATAACCCGCGGCCGTCTGAAATGGAGATAAAAGCCGCGCTGAAATATAATCTATGCCGCTGCGGTACACATATCGAGATTATACATGCGGTACAGCGTGCCTCTGGCCAGCGATTCGATAAGGATATGGTGTGAGGGTCAGCAAATTTATGGGAGCCCAAGTAACGCAGTTGCGGCCAGCTTGTCTGCCACCAGTTGATCTGCTTTACGCTGAAGTGATCCGCCCGCCAAACTATTACCTTCAGGACGGAGATTTCGTTTGCTGCCAACTTTTGAGCGTTGATGATAGTTCGGTGGCGCAGTTGCCGGGCAAAATTCAAACTGTGGTGCGTGGGAACTTCGTTGCTGTTGTCGCTACAGATATCCAGAGTGCTCGAGAAGCTGCTGGCAGACTGACGCTTAATTGGGCAGGCATGCCAGCAGCTGACCCACTTCGAGCTGACGACGGGAATAAGGCGACAGTCAAGCAGGACTCAAAGCTATCTAATGTGGTTAATCGTGAGCAGCGTACTGATCGCAGTTATGGCTGGCCGAACCGATTGCGCTGGGGCAAAAAACCAAGCTGGGTGATCGCTGATGCCCAACCGGAGACTCTGCAGGTCTGGGCGCCAAGCCCAACCCCTGGCCTATTATTGCGCGATCTCGCGACATTACTGAACTACGATACTACACAGATTCAGGTATTCGACGCATCTCGCTCTGAAGGGGTGGCTCGCAGCTGTGCCGACGATGCTGCAGCGGATGCTGCTTTACTGTCTCAAGCTGTCGGGCAACCTGTCGCAGTGTGGCTATCCCCGACATATCAGGAGATAGCGACGGCACTTGGTCAGGCTCAACAGATTTATGCGACAGCCTTTTGGTCGCCAGCATCAGGCGTCGACGCGTTCGAGTACACACTGCGCTGCGCTGACAACAGTGCGCCAGTGCTGGCATTACTACTGGCCAATGATAGGGTACCGCAGTTACAGGCGGTTGGGGTCAATGCTGCCGTGCTGTATGATTTTGGTTTTAACAATGTGTTAGAGCCGGGCTCAGATGTTCAAGCATATCGGGCGCCCGCTCAGGCGCAGGTTCAGGATACCTTTGCCCGGGAATCATTTGTCGACGAGCTAGCCCTGGAAATGGGCGCAGATCCAGTGGCGTTTAGGCGCCAGCACTTGTACGATGCGCGCGGCTGCAGTCTGATTGAATCTGTGGCGCAGCAGGCACATTGGGCGACGGATCAAGGCCGCGGGCTGGCGCCCTCTGAGCATCAAGACATTCTGCGCGGGCGTGGTTTTGCCTATGCCCACTCGACGCGGGCTGGCTCTGATCCAGAGCAGGGAACCCGTTCGGCTTGGATCGCGGATATCGAGGTTAATAAGATTACCGGCGAGATCCTGCTTAACAGGATAGTGGTAGGCCAGGATTCTGGTAAAGTCATTGATCAAGAGCTTCTACGAGAACAACTACAACGAGAAATGCTCGATGGCAACGAGTCCCTGCTGATGGGGCTACAAAGTTTTGATCAATGGGCAAGCGAGCCACGCGATGCTGCGCAGTCTGATCCAAGTGCTTTGGTGCCGGTAGTTGATCTTGTGTCGCCACTGTCAGCCAGCACCTCGGTACCCGCCCCAATCTCACAGACGGTGCTGCCGCTGCGCTACGATGCCGATGTGCTGCATCCGGCAGTGGCGGTGCTTGCCAATGCACTGCACAATGCCACCGGTATCCGTTTTCGCGAACCACCCTTCACCGCCGATCGTATTCGTGTTGCGCTTGCGGCCCCAGTTCGCAGCCGGCAACAACGAGAGAAGCCGCGTTGGCGTAATCTAGCGACCGCTGTTATTACGTCCTCAATCGGCGTGCTGGCGATCGCCTGGCCGTGGAAGGGGGCGATCGAACCAATTCCCAGGCCGGCTGCTAATCTATATTCGGCGGCAACCATTGAACGTGGTCGTATGGTCGCTATAGCTGGTGACTGTGTTGTGTGTCACACCAAACTTGGAGGCGCGGAAAATACTGGAGGTCGTGCTTTTGAAACTCCCTTCGGAGTGCTTTATAGCACCAATCTGACTCCTGACGAGGAAACCGGAATTGGTAGTTGGTCATTTACTGCATTTGAACGCGCTATGCGTCAGGGTGTCAGTCGCGATGGCCGCAATCTTTATCCCGCTTTTCCATATACTGCCTTCGCCAAAATTAGCGAGCCGGATATGCAGGCGCTTTATGCCTATCTGATGGCACAGCCAGTTACTCATGCTGAAACGCCAAAGCCTGAGATGGCGTTCCCTTTTAATTATCGACCACTGATGGCTGGTTGGAACGCTCTCTTTCATGATCCCAAGCTTTTTCAGCCGAACGTAGAGAAATCCGCACTTTGGAATAGAGGGGCCTATTTGGCAGAGGGCTTAGGTCACTGCAGCGCCTGTCATTCGCCGCGTAATGCCATGGGCGCAGAAAAATCTGGATCTAAGCATTTTGCCGGCGCTATAGTTGATGGTTGGGAGGCTCCAGCACTCAATAGCCTTTCTAAGGCACCAATCCCGTGGACTGAAGATGCGTTGTATGACTACCTTCGTTTTGGCACCTCCGACTTGCACGGTGTTGCGGCCGGGCCTATGGCGCCTGTGGTGGCGGGGTTGGCTGAGCTGCCAGAACAGGATGTCCGGGCCATTGCCCATTATGTAGCGTCGTATGCTAACCCAAACCCTACTAATAGTTTCGATTTGCAGGTCCAGGCACAGCGCCTGAAAGACAGGGCCGCGACGAGCCCCTCTGGTTTGGAGATTGGGGAAGGTATATATAATTTCGCGTGTGCTGCCTGTCATGAACCAAGCACTTTCCCAGCTTTCACCGGTGCTCAGACGTCTTTGGCACTCAATTCGAACTTGCATAGTAAGGAGTCCGATAATCTGGTCCAGACAATCCTCTACGGCTTCCAGGCCAAGACTCTAGAACTACCGAAACTGAACTCTATGCCTGGGTTTAAGAACAGCCTTAGCGATAAGCAAGTCACGAATTTAGTAGAATATTTGCGAGCTCGCTTCGCTGTGAGCGAGCCTAGTTGGAAAAATGTCGCTGAAAAGGTCGCGCACTACCGAGCATATGAAGGCAGCCACTAATACCGAATTATTGGACGATTTGGCTGACCAGCCTCGACGAAACTTGCAGCTCACGATTACGATTATCCAGATTAGACTCGATGACTTTTCTACTCCTTACTCCGCAATTAGTAAACCTGCACTGCCTCCATTATCTCGGCACGGAAGCTGAGATGTTCAAGGCAGGCATCTGCCATGCAGGATCAAAGTGGCGAAGAACAGGTAATCCCCACTAGTATAGGGCTTCAAAAGTAGAGCTCAAGCCACAGCGGCCAATTTCTGTTGGGGGTAATGCCCTCGAGGGCCATGTTGAGACGTTCGTTATTGTAGGTCCATAGCCACTGCGCTGCATATTCCTGAACCTCTGCAATGGAATGGAACAGATATTGGGCCAGCCAGTCATAGCGAACAGTACGATCGTAGCGTTCGATATACGCATTCTGCTGCGGGTTGCCGGGCTGGACAAAGACAAGTGTAATACCCTGCTTTCAGCCCAGTCCGCTAAGATGGCACTGAGGTATCCCGGACCATTATCATAGCGGATCTGGATAGGCTTCCCCGCCACTCAGTGATCTGATCCAAGGCCCTTGCAGCACGTTCAGACGGCAATGAAAGATCTAGCTCAATGCCCAGGCCTTCTCTGTTGCCGTCATCGATCACATTGAGCAGACGTTAGCTGCGACCGTCCTCTTAACCGATCGTGCACGAAGTTCATAGATCAGCTGGTGTTTACGGCCACGGGTACCGCCAGTGGTTGGGAGTTTCTCGTGGACCACGCGCTTGCGGGGCTTGATACGCAAATTCAGCTCTAATTCCCGGCATATCCGATAAACGCGTCTGTGGTTCCAGGGATAACCCTTAACGTTATGCAAATAGAGAAAACACAACCCAAAGCCCCAGTTGCGCTGGTTATGGGTTAACCGCACCATTAGGTCAGCGATCTCGGCGTTTTCACTACTGAGTCTGGCCCGGTAGCGATAACAGGACTCACTGACATTGAAGGTCAGACAGGCCTGATGAACACTACAGCGAGCCGCAGCAACGGCTTTTTGCGCCATCTCATGGCGGAGAGATGGCTATACCACTTTCGCTTAAGGGCTTCCTTGCGTAACGCAGCCTTGAGCCGCTCTTCGGCATACATCTTTTTAAGTCGCCGATTTTCATCTTCCAGCTCTTTCATGCGCTTAATTGTGGAGGTATCCATGCCGCCGAATTTGGCTCGCCACTTATAAAAGCTGGCGCTGCTCATGCCGTGCTAACGACACAGCTCAGGTACCGGCATGCCGCTCTGGGCTTGCTTCAATATCGCCATGATCAGGCTGTCGGTAAAACGTGATGTTTTCATGCAGAATCTCCCTGCGTTTAGCTTACGGAAAATTCTACTTTTGAGCACGCCGGTTTTTAGGGGGGATTACCCTCATAAGGATCAACTGGTGCGCAGTAGAAGGCTGATTTATTTCGAATCAAAACGACGATCGAAAAACCCAACCTTGTTCACATTCTAAATGTGCAAGGCAAGAATTGGCTTGAGTGACAAGAGCTCTATAGGTAAAGTACATGAAGTTGTTCGCCAGGATGGTGCGCAATCAGGGAAGTAACATCGCAAAGGAATTGCACAGGGAGCAAGCCATGTCTGCAAAAGACGGTTCTGTTGCGCCAAAAGAGCGCATCAATATCAAATATGTACC
>Ga0314772_1000604_pt1 | contig 18893 bp, 7 predicted proteins | sample MetaGCBIW2018_FD_204520 | JGI IMG/M metagenome (GOLD analysis project Ga0314772, IMG submission 204520) | Cryopeg brine microbial communities from Beaufort Sea near Barrow, Alaska, United States - CBIW 2018 | ecosystem: Environmental > Aquatic > Marine > Coastal | place: USA: Alaska | collected... | reverse complement strand
TGTCATCAATTGTTATTTTAGCTTGCGAATATACGGGTTTTACAAAACCTGTAGAAGAATGAACGGCAACAATTACACTTTAAAAAGTGTTAAAGGAATTGCTTCTGAAAGTTAACGCAATTTCTTTTAATTAATTTTAATAGAATCATATTTTTAGATATGGCAGATATAAAGGATTTTCCGGTAGACATTCGTTTTAGTCTTGCTCCAGTACTACAGAAATTGGAAGAAAGGATTGATGGTAGTTCTAGTGCAATATCTAAGAATTATATAAAAACCATTCTAGAGTATGCAAAGGGCTTTCCCGAATTGTGGGATGGACTTTCTAAGGTTGAAGAAGTGGAGAACTATAAAGAGGAAATTCACACCATTCTGGAAAGTGTTTTTCCTGAAGTGCTTACCAAAAATGAAATAAAAGCGGCATCAATTCCCTTTAGCACCACCATTTTTAATCCTACTGCGCGTTTTGAGAAACTATTGAAAGATGCCGGTCCAGAATACTTACTGACTGCTCGCAATATGGATGATCAGACTAGGTATATTTTTATCTGTATTATTATACTCAATGAACATTATAAATATAATTTTGACTTTTCAAAACCGCTTTTTGCTGATATTCCTGACAAAAATGGAATGATGCGTCACTATCGCATGGCTATAAACGCCGATTTTGTTACCCTGGAGCCCAAAGAAAATGCGGTAGAAATTACCGAAAGCATTGCAGAAGAACTTATCCAGAATGTGGATAATATAGCATTATGGAGAACGTATTTCCCTAATGATAGCTGGATTTTGCGTGGTATGGTGATTTTAAATCTCACTGATGTTACGATAGAAGATGCAATTTCTGATCTCAAAACCACATTGCTTTTTAGCAAAGAACTTGATACAGACGATAACTATTCAAAATTTGAAGAAATTTTTAGGTCTTTGTTCAATAATAATGATCTGCGAATAGGCTTTGCCGAATTTGATCCTCAAAATAAAGATCTTTTTCAGATGGATAAGTCTTTCGCACATAGTTATATACTGGATACTAAAACTCATAAGGACTGTGCAACAGCTTTATGCATGGACGCTTATGGTGCACTGGTAAAAGATAACAAGTATTTTGTGATCACAGATGTAGAACAATATGCGGAAGATACAGATCATAATATGCTGGCCGAGAATCTACTAAGCCAAGGCGTAAAAAGTTGCATTCTCGCTCCAGTGGCAAAAGGTAATAACCTACTTGCGGTTCTTGAAGTGGTTTCTCCACACGCTAATGAACTCAATAGTATTAACGCCATGAAGTTGGATGATATAATACCTTACATTGTATCTACTGTAGAGCGTAAACGTTTTGAGAAAGAGAACAGGATCAAGGCTGTAATTCAATCTGAATATACCAGCATTCATCCCAGTGTTTTATGGATTTTTGAGGAAGAAGCTGAGCGATACATTCGTAATCAAGACGCGGGTAAATTTCATTCTTTTAAGGATATAACACTAAAAGATGTGTACCCGCTCTATGGCCAGATAGATATTGTAGGCTCCTCTGAAGCGCGTAATACGGCGATACAAAAGGATATTACAGTACAACTGAGAATGGTGGATAGTATCCTTGAAAAAGCGCTTGAACATAAACCCATGCTTATCTATGAGCAGATAAAATTTAGGATCGAAGAGTTTAGTTTAGCAATTAAAGATGGGTTGGATGCAGGAAGTGAATCTGAAATTTTTGACCTTTTGCAAAATGAAATCAATCCCTTACTGGATCATCTAGATGATAAAATACCTTCTTTACAAAATGCCATTGCCAACTATAAATCAGCCATAAACATTGAAACTGGTGTCGTCTATGATCATCGCAAAGATTATGATGACATCGTACTTCTTATAAACCAGAAAATGGCTGCATTTTTAGATCTGAAACAGAAAGATGCACAGCAAATTTATCCACATTATTTTGAGCGCTATAAAACAGACGGTGTTGACCATAATATTTATATAGGTGCCTCTTTGACAAAAGAAGAGCGTTTCAATATGGTTTATCTGTATAATTTAAGGTTATGGCAACTGCGTACCATGTGCGAGATGGAAAACCATTTTTATCATGAGCAAGAACATGCAAGCCTTCAACTGGATGCGGCCTCCATGATTCTTGTTTTTAGCAATACCCTATCTATTAAATATAGAATGGATGAAAAGAAATTTGACATAGATGGCACCTACAATGCCCGTTATGAAGTAGTAAAAAAACGTATAGATAAAGCACATGTTAAGGGAAGTGACCAGCGTATCACTCAAAAAGGGAAAATAGCAATTATCTATTCTCAGGACAAAGATGCCAGGGAATATGCACGATATATAAAATACCTACAAGGTAAAAATTATCTGGGCAGCGAGGTTGAATATTTTGAACTAGAAGATGTACAAGGTGTAGTGGGCCTCAAGGCAATTCGTATAAATATACTTTATTCACATAGCTTACCTAGAAAAAATGAAGGAGATTCTATAACCTATGCTGATCTTATGGAAGTTTTAGATTAACCAGAAAGCCACTATAAAAGCAATTACTGAAATAATTATACCCACCATAAAAACGGTATAGGTTTTTCTTAGCAACATATACTTTTTGTTCAAAACGACGCCTAGGAGCCATAAATCTTTAGTCAGTGCTTCGTAGATGTAGTCCTTGTCATAAATAATCTCATTCATAGCCCATAAATACTGGTCATAGGGCATTTTATGAAAATTACCAAAAAACAGGATATTGACCTGCTTTTTCTTTACTTGTTCCCTGGTAAATTCCCCACTGGTCACATTAGGTCGTGTAGAAAGTATAGATAGAATGATTGAAGCTACGCTAAAAAGCACCAGTATGAGCGTAGGGATCATCAGGTGACGGTTACTGGGCGCATCAAGTTTCGGTATGACGTTAGAAAGCGACAGTGATATAATAATCGCATTTACCGAAAGCAATATGTTTGCTTTAGTATCTGCAATATCACTCAGTTTAATATGGTTGCGCAGTGTTGTTCTGTATAATGTCTGCACTCCACGATCTGGACTCTGGTCTTTATACTTGACTTTCAGCTTCGCCTTAACCTCTTCTTTTTCGTATTTTCTTTTCTGCTTTTTCTGCTTTTTTAATATAGCTATAAGATTGGTATCCTTTTGCAATTTCCAGTGCTGGGCGGCATAATCGGTATAGAAATGATGTTTTTTGGTGAACATCTCTACATTTTTATCACGCCATTCTGATACGCTGTATTCAGCAACTTCAGTTAATTTAAATTCCTGTCTTAAAAATTCACTGGTTTCACTGAAATAATCCTTTGCAAAATGGGAAGAATCTGCATCTTTAATTATCCGCTCTAAATCGGTTTTGGGCGCGCGATCCATTTTTGTGGAGAGAATTAAATTTTCCACGAGTTTTATGGTCTCTTTATCTACCTTTTGTTCTTCTAGGTAATCTCTGGCTATCTGTACACTTATCTCTTCATGACCCTCGCGCTGCTTAGTATATCCCGTGTCGTGTAACCAAGCCGCCAGAACAAGCGCTTCTTCCTGTTTAACAATTATTTCAGAATTCTGAGCAATTTCTTTAGTACTTTTGACCACTCGAACGGTGTGGTTATAGTTGTGGTAGAGATACGTGTTGGGTAATTTTTCTTTGAATAACCGTAAAACAAATTTTTGGGTATCCTGTTCTAACGCTGAGGAAAAAAGCTCGTTTTCTTGCTTTTCTTCAGATTTCTTTTCAACGACTTCAGCCATGATATATATAATTACAGATGAAAAGTACAAAAAAAATACGCAATCGATTTTAGATGCTAAAAAATAACATACTTCTAACAGTATTTGCACTACTGTTCCTTTCTTCCTGTGCAACTTTTGATGCTCAATACAGAGAAGGTGTTTTACAAGAACCCTTTCCTTCCACAAAAAAAATTGACAAGACTTTTTATCTCATTGGTGACGCAGGTTTGTCCAGTGCTGGCGAAAGCACCATTGCGCTGCGCACCTTTAGCAATTATTTAAAGGAAAATGGTGCAAAGGGCGATTATACCATATTTCTGGGCGATAATATTTATCCCGAAGGCATGCCCGAAAAAGGAGAAAAGTACCGTGAGATCTCAGAACACCGCCTTGATGTGCAGTATGAATCTACCGAAGGTTTTGCAGGGGAAACCTTTATAATCCCCGGTAACCACGACTGGTACAATAAAGGGTTGGTAGGGCTGATACGCCAGCAGGATTATCTCAACAGTAAATTTAACGATGATGAGGTTTTTCAGCCCCGCAACGGCTGTCCGCTAGTAGCGTATGACGTAAACGATAATGTGCATCTCATTATAATAGATACGCAGTGGTATCTTGAAGACTGGAATCAAAACCCCACCATTAATGCAAACTGCGCTATCACGAATAGGGAACAGTTTTTTCTGGAAGTAGAAGATGAGATCAAGCAAAATCAGCAAAAAACCATAGTTTTTGCGATGCATCATCCCATGTATACCAATGGCGTGCACGGTGGTAAATTTGCATTTACCAAGCATCTGTATCCCTCAAAAAGTCGGATTCCGTTGCCTATTTTAGCTTCGCTCGTCACGGAAATCAGAACGCAGGGCGGTGTTTCAAAACAGGACCGCTTTAATGAGAAATATAACGAACTCATGAAGCGCCTTAAAGATATTGCCGGTGATAACCGAATTATTTTTGCTTCAGGGCACGAGCATACGCTGCAATATATAGAGCATGACGCTATACATCAGATCGTCTCTGGTGCGGGTTCTAAAGAGAGTTATGCATCTTTAGGGTATGACGGTCTTTTTAACTACGGTGGTCAGGGTTTTGCGGTGCTCGATGTTTTTGAAGATGGCTCCTCATACGTCCGTTATTATGGTTCGCAGGGCGATGATGAGCCCAACTTATTGTTTGAAAAGGAAATTTTTGGCCCAAAAGCAGTTGTGGATACAACGATGATGACTACACAATTTCCCAAAACCGTAGAAGCTTCGGTTTACAACATCGGTGAATCGAAACCCACCCCATTATTTGAATCTCTGTGGGGGAAGCAATACCGGGATGTTTATGGTAAAAAGGTAAGCGCACCGGTGGCGCTTTTAGACACCCTTTATGGTGGTCTCGAAGTAGTAGGGCCCAGGGGTGGGATTCAGACGGTTTCCTTACGCTTACGCGATAAAGAGGGTAAGGATTACAATATGCGCGCCCTGCGAAAAAACGCGGTAAAGTTTTTACAGACCCTGACCCTTAATGAGAATGACGCAGAAAGGAAAGAATTAACAGAGACTCTACCTGAAGAACTAATAGCAGATTTTTATACCTCGTCGCATCCTTATGGCGCCTTTGCCATTCCAAAAATGAGCGAAGCGGTAAACGTTTTGCATACCTGGCCAAAATTATTTTATGTGCCAAAACAACCTGCTCTAAAGGAATATAATGAGAAGTATGGAGACCAACTGTATATGGTCGTCGAACGTCCCACAAAAGAATTTGATGGTCCGCTCTTTAATTATGCTGATGACATAGAAAGCACAGATGACCTACTGGAAAAACGGAGGGAGGATGAAGAAAATGTAGTTGATGAGTCTGCATATATACGTGCCCGGATGTTCGATATGCTCATTGGGGATTGGGATCGGGATAATGATCAGTGGAAATGGGCCGAATATAAAGATAAAAACGGCAAGCATGTTTTTGTTCCCATTCCCAGAGACCGGGATCAGGTTTTTACCAATTTTGACGGCAGCGTGCTCGATGTGGTGCGCACCCTTTTTGGCGCAGCCAAACAATTTCAGGAATACGGTGAAAATCTCAATGATATTAAATGGTTCAGTAATGCGGGGATCAAGTTAGACCGTGCCATCGTAAGAAATGCAACGCGTGAAGATTGGGTGGAACAGGCAAACTATATAAAAGAGTATTTATCTGATGCCGTTATTGAGGATGCCTTTAATGACTTGCCGCCAGAGGTTCATACAGGGATTTCCATAGCCGAAATCAAGGAAAAATTAAAGGGAAGAAGGGAGAATCTGGTGGATATAGCCAATGAGTTCTATGATTATTTTTCTAATCAGCAGACCATAACCGGAACAGATAAAGATGATTTTTTTGAAATAACCCGAGGTGATAATACCACGCAGGTAAAAGTGTGGCGCATTAAAAACGACCAAAAAGCCGATTTAATGGTAGACAGGACCTTTAAATCTGGAGAAACCAAAGAGATATGGCTTTACGGCCTAGATGATACTGACGTCTATGAAGTAAAAGGGGAAGGAAAGAATCCTATATTTATCAGGATTATTGGCGGACAGGACAATGATACTTATGACATTAAAAATGGTAAAAAAATTAAGGTTTACGACCATAAGACCTTGCCCAATAACGTAGTAGAAAAAGGCGGGGCCAACTTTAGATTCTTAGACTTGTACGAGTACAATACGTATGATTAGAGAAAGCAAATTTTACGTATTAACACTTTGACGCCCACTTTTGGCTATAATCCGGACGAGGGCATACGTCTAGGAATGAGCGATGTGTATACCATTAATGGCTTTCAGCGAAACCCATTTAGCCAGCAGCATCGTTTTAGTGCAGAATTTTTCTTTGCGACCGGTGGTCTTGACATCAATTATGAAGGAGAATTTGCCAGTGTTTATAGAACCTGGAATTTACTAGCCACGGCGCGCTACACCTCTCCGGATTTTACCCAGAATTTCTTCGGTTTTGGCAATGAAACTGCCAATAATGAAGACTATTTAGGTATGAGTTATAACCGTGTCCGCATGAGTAGGATAGAGGCATCAGTAAGTTTAGTGAAAAATTCAGATTATGGAAGTACTTTTATGGGAACATTGCGTTTTCAAGGTATAGATGTAGATAATAATAACGGGCGTTTTATCAATGACATCAATATCATTCACCACGGAGAGTTTAAGACTTTTGCAAGTGTGGAGGCCAATTATGAGTATCACAGTGCAGATAATAAGGTTCCCACAAGGGGCATGAATTTTGAAATACATACTGGAGTAACTAACAATCTAATACACACAGCAAAGCGTTTTGCGTTTTTAGATCCTAGCATTGGTTTTTATAATTCGTTGAGCAAAGACAGAAAACTGGTATTAAAGTCCGTTTTTAGATCTCAATTTCGTTTTGGTGATGATTATGAATTTTATCAATCGGCTCAATTGGGGCAGCGTACTGGTCTGCGGGGTTTCCGTTTTGACCGTTTCAGTGGTAAAAGTGCGGTTGCAGGTTCGGCAGATCTGCGTTATGCTTTTAATACTTTTCACACACGGTTGTTTCCTTTGCAAATAGGGATTTTTGGTGGTTACGATCTGGGGCGTGTATGGGTTCCCAGTGATGATTCAGACCAGTGGCACGACTCGTATGGCCTAGGTTTCTGGGTAAATAGCGCAGAAGCGCTGAGTGGAACGGTAAACTTTTTTCACGGTGATGAAGGCTTGCGCGTTTCGCTAGGTTTTGGATTTAATTTTTAGAAGTTAATTTGATAGAAAACATGATAGAACAAACGGTAGATAAAGATAAAGCTGATAAAATAGATAAAATAGAGATAGAATACCTTAAAGTCAAAGATTTTGAGGCGCTAAAAAAAATAATGATAGCGGTTTATCCCACTATTGTTGACCCTTATTGGAGTAAAAGCGAACTGCAAAAACTGGCGCGCATCTTTCCTGAGGGCCAAGTTGTCGTAAAGGTAAATGGAGAAATTGCCGGTTGCGCACTGTCAATAATTGTAGATTATGACAAATTTTCAGACAAGCACACCTATGCCGAAATTACTGGGGATGCAACCTTTAGCACCCACACGCCAAAAGGGAATGTACTTTACGGTATAGATATTTTCATTGCACATGAATTCCGCGGTATGCGCATAGGCCGTAGACTTTACGATTATCGTAAGGAACTTTGCGAAAATATGAACTTAGAGCGTATCGTTTTTGGCGGAAGATTGCCTAATTATCACCAATACGCGAATAAAATGTCGCCTAAGGAATATATCGAGAACGTCCGTAATTGTGAAATCAGTGATCCCGTGCTCGATTTTCAGCTGAATAATGATTTTCACGTCAAGCGGGTAATTACCAATTATCTGGAAGGTGATAAAGCATCAAAAGAATACGCCGCTTTGCTGGAATGGGACAATATCTATTACCAGAAACCGCAGAAAAATCCAATAGCGACTAAAACAGTCGTGCGCTTGGGGCTGGTACAATGGCAGATGCGTAACTATAAAAATCTTGACGAACTTATAGAACAGGCCGAATATTTTATAGATACGATATCAGGATACCGTTCAGATTTCGTCCTTTTTCCAGAGTTTTTCAATGCGCCGCTCATGGCCGCTTACAACCACCTTTCTGAGGCAGATGCCATACGTGAACTTGCAAAATATACAGATCAGATCAGGGATAAATTCTCTGAACTTTCCATCTCTTACAATATCAATATCATCTCCGGCAGTATGCCTTATTTGGAAGATGGGAAATTGTACAACGTAGGTTTTTTATGCAAGCGCGACGGTACGGTTGAGAAGTTCTATAAGCTGCATGTAACACCAGACGAAGCCAAAGTGTGGGGAATGAACGGTGGTGATGTGCTCAAGACCTTCAATACAGATTGTGGTAAAATAGGTATACTTATATGTTATGACGTAGAATTCCCCGAATTGAGCCGTTTACTGGCAGATCAAGGGATGGATATTCTATTTGTGCCCTTCCTTACCGATACGCAGAATGCCTATAGCCGCGTGCGCCTTTGTGCACAGGCAAGGGCTGTTGAGAACGAATGTTATGTGGCCATTGCGGGTAGTATAGGTAATATCCCAAAAGTGCATAATATGGATGTGCAGTTTGCACAAAGTATGGTACTTACACCTTGCGATTTTCAGTTTCCTACTAATGGTATAAAGGCGGAAGCCACGCCTAATGCCGAAATGATCCTTGTTGCAGATGTAGATGTTGACCTTTTAAAGGAACTCAATCAATTTGGTAGCGTTCATAACTTAAATGACCGTAGAAAGGATCTTTTTTCTTTAAAATTGAAAAAGAAGCAAAATGGTCTAAAGGAGCCAAAAACTGACTAAGAAACGGTCATTTTTGACTAAAAAAGAAAGGTTTAAAAAGACTGGGAAGCCTTTTTAAACCTTTCTTTCAAATAGAGTTGTCGCTGACTTTTTTGATAAACGGTCAAATGAGTTAAAAACCAACTTTTTACTCAGCTTTTAGCTTTTGGGAATGTTTTTGAATACGTTAGTATTAACAATGAACTCGATTCCTCCTAAGAAAGACTGTTTTTTAAAATTAGGCCAGTTTTGACCGAGATGTACTTACAAGTAATCTATTGAAAATGTAAACAATGAAACGATTAGAGATATGGATCATAGGTGGAGTGCTCATACTTTCGACTTTGCTTATTCTGGCTTTTAGAAGTCATTTTGTCCCTTACGAACCGCCCAAAAACATCACCTATTCCATAGAAAAAGAGTGGGAATTGCCAGATGTGCTTGAGGAGATTTCCGGTATAGCGTGGATAGAAAACAATAAAATGGCGACTATTGAAGATGAAGATGGTACTATTTTTATCTATGATCTCAAAACGCATAAAATCACTGACGAAATAGATTTTGCCGGCCACGGCGATTATGAAGATATAGCCGTAAACGGAAACGTTGCCTACGTGATGCGCAGCGACGGCAAACTTTATGAGATTACCGATTATAGAAGCAAAAAACCTGAAGTGAAAAGCTACGAACTTACTTTTTTGAAAAAAAGTAACGTAGAGGCCATAACTGTAGACGCTGCAAATAATAGGCTGCTCATCGTGCCTAAAGACCGCGATCCCAATGATGACGCATACAAAGGAGTGTACACTTTTTCACTGGAAACCAAAAAAGCCGAAAAAATACCGATGCTAAAAATCGATTTGGATTTAAAGGCGTTTAAAGATTTTGAAAGGAAGAAAAAGTATAAAACGGTACGACCTTCGGCGATTGCAATACACCCGCAGTCTAAAGATCTTTATATTCTGGAAGGCGCAAATCCCAAACTTTTAATTTTTGACGCGAAGGGTCAGCTGAAAAAAATTCATCTTTTTGATAAACGGAAATTTTTGCAACCTGAGGGGATTACCTTTAGTCCAGATGGGACACTCTATATATCCAATGAGGCCAATGGCGAGAAACCAACGCTTCTGGAAGTGAAATTAAAGGATTAGAATAATTTGCGCCATTAGAATTTTGGCTTTAGCCAAAAACAACCAAACAGAAAAAGAGCTGGATTTATAAATAAATTCAGCTATTTTAGGTTAAAAATGCTTCAAAATACCTTAAAAACGGAACCTTTTATTCAGGTGATATTACGCTTTTAGATGCCATTTTTAAGGGTAAACTGGTCAATTTTACCTTGTTTTAATAAATTTTACCTGCGACGTATTTCCGTTACTCTGTTTTATTTGCACCAAATAAACCCCTGCGGAAAGGTTTCCGGTGCTCAGGCGATAACCTGCGCTAGTCTGCACAGTTTCGGAAGGGTATGTATTTACCATTCTGCCCTGCATATCATAGATAGAAAGCCCCTGGATACTTGTCTGTTTTGGCAAGCTGATATTTAAATAATCCTGCACAGGATTAGGATAAACTTTGATTTTTTCTAAAGTTTCTTCGGCCGTGGTTATACCAAGTGTTGGCTCGCCGATCTTGAAGTAATCAAAAGTCGCATCAAATGCGGTAGAAGCTTTATTGTAAGAAGCAAAAACACCGGCCAGGCTGGCGCCTTCTACTTCTACAGGAGATTGGCGTCCAGCTATTAAGGACGACGGCAAGTCAAGCGCATCTTTACCGGAAGCGCTTAAGGTGATAAAATCATTCCCTTTTATAGCGTATGTGGCCGTGATGGTCTGTGCGTTTGTGTTAATAAGCAGACGCAAAATTACATCTTTGCCGGTGAGATCCAGATTTTGAACCGTAATTGTAGCATCGTTGTTCAGACCGATAGCAGCGACGCCGTTTATTTCCCTTTTCAGTTGAATGGAATTTCCATTGAGCACTACCAGTTTCACGTAGTAATTTTCATTAAAACCAAAGTTTATACCAGCTTGGGGATCACCACTTGCCGGCATGGTCACTTGAATTATTTTTGTCTCAATCTGAAAATTAGCGCTAAGTTGCTGTAGGGCTACTCCAAGAGTATTCACCTGATTATTTTCTTTTAAAGTCGCAATGCCTTTTGTGGCGGTCAATCTTAGATTCTCATTGTTTATATTGATTTTGCTCGGTTCATATCCATTTACGCCAGGATAGGAGACTGGTTTATCTTCAGATAATCTGGAACCACTGTGCGGTGTTGCAACTGTAAAACCTATGACTGTACCATTAGCATCGGGTAGCCCATCACCATTTCCATTAAAGGTGAGGTTTAAAGGAATCTCCCGTAAGAGCTGGTCGCAGGGAAGGATACTCAATGGGGAACATCCTACAGTTATTAAGAGGGAAGGTTCAAAAGAGGCAGGTTTAAACCCTGCTGCGGTAGCGATAATAGTGCTGTTGCGCGTACTGCCCGCTTGCATGCCTGTTGCGTTTACCGCAAAATTGAGCTGACCGGTTGAGAAATTTTGCGGTAAGCTGATCCAGTCATTGGCGTTTGCCAGTCCGTCATTGTCCGCGTGCATATCATCTTTTATGATCAGTCCTACGGCATTTGCTCCTGCGCCAGATAATGAACTCGCAATAACACCATTCTCCTCACCCACGATCAAGCTGAGGTTTTTACTCTGGGGTGTAAAAGTAAGAATACCATCTGCGGCATCTTCATCATCTACAATCTCGTTTACTTCTATATAATTGATCTTACTATTAAAGCCGCCAAGACCATTTATGGTGAGAAGACCATCATCCACTTTAACGAGCATGGTTGCTTTTCTGATCTCTTTTGACTGCGGTGCAAAGGCGGCTATTATGCTATATCCTTCTACGGTGGCAGTATGTCTGCTGTCTGTATAGATGTCCTTATCGCCAAAACTTAAGGTTACTTCTATATAACCATTGGGCACTTCAAGTTCCCAATATACTTCTTTGCCGCGGGGCTGATTTTCCCATCCGCTAATATCATTACCTTGTATATGGATAAAAGTGCCTTCTAATTTTTCGGTTGTACTGGCAGAATTATAGGAAGAGCCCAATCTATTTTTGCCAGCGCCATTTCCATTGCCGGTTGCTTCTTCTGAAATATCAATTGGGGCATTTGTCGTCGCATTTTTCCACCCATAGCTAAAAGTACTTCCTATGGCGGAGATGGAAGAAGTGCCAAAACCTTTGCCGTAATCTTTGTCAAAACCACTTGGCGGTGTTACCGCAGAATCCTGAAAGTTTATAAAAGCCGAATATAGCTGAAACGGAACGGTAAGTTCTTTTTTGAGCTTCTCCTTGACGGGTTTTGGGGTAAAGCTTTGTAGCATTAAGGCAGAAGCCAATAACAATACGCAAAATGAATACGTAATTAAGTGCGGTTTGAAGTAGTTTGAAAACATATAAAATATTATTTTATAGATTAAGTGCGCAATATATGGGTTAAAACGCACTATTCCTATTAATTGTAAGATTTAGTTAGGTTTTGAGCCTACAAAGCAGATTGCATATTACTTCTTTTCTGTCTTTAATGTAAACACTGGCTCCTGATTAAGCGATAAACCAACTTTTATCAGTCGTGCTTATTCATAAAAAAAGGTCCCTGAAGAAGGGACCTTTTAAGCAGTTTTATAAAATTATATTTAATGGTTTTTAATAATCAATCGCTCAATATATTCATGACCTTCTGTGTCATCAATGACTATTATATACATACCTGCCGCAAGGATGGGAAGTTGAACCTTATAAATAGTTTCCTCTTGATCTTGTGGTGGCGCATAAGTATGGATTATTCTTCCACGTGCATCTACAATAGTTACCGTTTTTGCTTTCGCTGGTGCGTTTTCCATCTGAATGGTTATCGCCGTTGTAGCCGGATTGGGATAAACGATAATGGATAACGGTCCATCTTGACCTACTTTGATGATTACTGTTTTTTTGTCGGTAAGACCTTGCGCATCAGTTACGGTTAAGCTTACTTCATAAGATCCTTCTTCATTAAAAGTATAGGTAAAGTCAGGATTTTCTGAAATCACGTTGCCATTCAATATCCACTCATAACTCACAATACCCGCATCATCTGTAGAATTGCTTCCCGTGAATTCGACTTCAAGGGGTGTGTTTCCACTAACTTCTGAGGTAACAATTACCGCTTTAGGCGGTTCATTACCATCTGCACTTGCTACAGTAATAGTTACAGTGGCAGTGTCAGATAAACCTTGGGCATCAGTTACGATCAAAGTCACGTCATAATTACCAGCTTGCTCGAAAGTATAGACAAAGTTAGCTTGGGTGGAGACGGTTGCCCCGTCTATTTGCCATTCGTAACTAGCGATGCCTTGATCATCTGTAGAGTTGCTACCAGTGAAAGTCACCTCAAGCGGCATCGCACCTTTTAGAATATTTGCCGCAGCTATCGCATTTGGAGCTGTATTTCCATCTGGACTGGAAGCAATGATTCTTAAAGTAGCCGTATCGGTAAGGCCTTCAGCATCAGCAACTGTAAGTTTGACATTATAATTTTGAGCATTATCAAAAGTATAATTAAAATCTGCCTCTCTTGAAACAATCGAATCATTTACGGTCCATAAATAATTTACAATATCTACATCATCTGAGGAGTTACTACCCGTAAAAGCAACTGCCAATGGGGCTTTGCCCGAAGTTACATCTGCGGTGGCAACAGCATCAGGAGGATTATTACCTGTTGCACTTCTCACTTTTATTTCAAGAGTTACGGTATCAGATAGGCCTTGCTCATCTGCTACGGTAAGGGTCACCATGTAATTACCAGCCTCCTTGAACGTATATGGGAAGTCTGGGGCGTTAGAAATAATAGAATCATTTACCGTCCAGACGTAGCTACTGATTGAAACATCATCAATAGATGCACTACCGGTAAAAATCACATCTAGCGGGGCATTACCTGATTCAGGACTTATAGTGGCTACGGCAAGCGGTGCTGCATTTTCACCATCGACACTCACTTTTATGGTAACACTGGTTGAATCTGTAAGGCCATCTCCATCAGTTACCCTAAGGCTTGTTATGTATGTTCCTATTTCTTCAAAGGTATATTGAAAATCAGCAAGATTCGATACAATTTCATCGTCAATTACCCATTCATAGTTTGTGATCCCAATATCATCTGTAGAATTACCACCTACGAAATCGACCACAAGCGGGGCAGCACCTGTGGTAGGCGTGGCAGTTATAACCGCCTCAGGACTTGCGTTGATACGTTCTAACGGTGTGATTTCAATAGCGGAAACCATTGGGAAATCTATACCACCATCGCGGGCTAGGGAGGAGAAGTCGATAGTAAGGATACCATCACTTACCGATACTTCAAAGGTTTCTGAAGTTGCTTTCTGCGCTCCCACTTTGGCTGTGATATCATAATTATTGAGTACAAGGGAATCTTGAAGGCTTACATCAAAAATACGTTTGCCCACTCCACCGGGACCACCACCGGTAGCTCCCCAATAAATCTCTGCAAAATGCAGAGTTACTTGATACTTGTAATCATCTGGAACGGGAATGGAATAGCCAAAAGTTGGGTTATCGCTGCGCTCTGTTTTAAAGAGCTCAGGAACTTGTGCCCTACTATTTGTAAAACTGGCACCTGCGGTGAAATACCTGTCTGATACAAATTCTCTTCCGTCATAAGTCAGCGTAGGTCCACCGGCGTTGATGCGCAAGGAAAACATATTAGGAGCACCACGCTCTATCGTAAAGAGGGTGAACTCTTCCGTTAACTGAATTCCATTAGAATCTGTAGCAGTAATTGTAAAAGAATAAGAATCTAAAGCGTCCTCTGGTGGTGTACCGCTAAAAGTCCCAGTAGCGGGATCAAAACTTAACCATTGTGGCTGCGTTGAACCGCCTGAGGAAACCGCTTCAAAAGTGAATTGGTTACCCGCATAACCGCGTAAGAACGAATTTGCCAAACTGTAGGAAAATCCTTCGCCTTTATATGCGTAGTAAGGGGCAATCTTAGAAACACTGGGTTGTTCCTGAGGTCTTATATTAGTGATCAAAAAGGTATCATCATTCCAATCACAGTTGGCCGATCCCGCACCGCAACCGTTCTGCACATAATCTTGCAATACGATATACTGATTAGGAACTAATTCGCCATCGCGGTTTATCACTTTATAAACCCGGAGGCCTAGAACTTTTTGGTTTGTGCCATTCAGGTCGTTTCCACCAGTGTTCAGGTAATTTTCAACCGCGATGCGGAAGGGGCTTGTGATCCTATCTGCCACATCATTATTAATCTCACCGCTAGAGTTTTCAGGAAGCAGTGTCTGGTAATAGCGTTTGGCATGCGCTGCATCTACTCCACCTATAACTCCTCTTCCATTGACCGCAATAAATTTAAGCCGAGCTGGTGGCGAGAAACCATGAAATGCCGATAATTGCAGCACTCGAATGGGTACAGCAGGATCTGCCTGAACAAAACTCTTGGCAAGAATCATATCCCCTTCATAACCGGCATTAATATTAGCAACAGAAGGTGCATTAGAACTTGGTCTTGTAGGTATAGGGTTATTTGGTGTAATAGTACCCTGATCATTTACGATACTCTGCATACTGGTCCTGTAACCAAATGCATTAAATACTTCTTGCGCATTGATCTCATCGCTAATACCGTTGGCACCGCCCTCAGGTTGTGGGGCAAAACCACCATGTAGGGTAGAGATGTATTCACTACTATTATCAGCGTTTGTCGCTATGTCTATGGTCTCTATGAATATTTTGTTAGTTCCATTTGTGGTAGAGCCTATCAGTTTAATATTTAAATCAACAAATTCTCCGGGAGCAATGGTAAGTGGTAGCGTATAATTAGTACTATCGTTATTAACATAACTAAAGGTGTAGAACCTAGTATCACTAATTGAAATATCAGAAACGATTAGATCTGCGGTACCTGTATTGTTAATTCTCAATACATTCGAATCATGTGTAATGGCCTGACCAGGATCAGCGATTCGGTAAAAAGTATAATAATCATCCGCAGGGAAACCTTGTTGGGTGCCAGGAATCTTGGTCATGTTCTCTACATATAGCAAAGCATTAGACGCTGGAGCTATTGTGAAATAATAATTATTAGTAACCGTGATGCCATTGTTATCCTGTGCCTGCACAAGTAAAACATGGTCACCGACGGTATTTACATTAAGAGTAGAGGAGTAGGCCTGATAGCTGCCACCATCTAACGAATACGTTAGGCTGCTTATTGATCCATTTTCGTTCAAAGCTTTTGCAGCCAGTGAAATGGCAACACTACCTCTATAATTATTTAATTCACTTGCAACACCTTCAAATGTGGCTGTAATCTGCGGTGGGGTTTGCGGCGCTTCAAGCGGCGCGATGCGCAAATAATTCAATTTTGCATTAACACCTCCTTGGCCTAATGAAAGTCTTAAAATGCCATCGGTAACATTTACCTCTGCTGTGCTTTCAAAGTAGGTACGGTTATCTGGATTATTGTTTTCCTGATCAAATGATAGAACGGTTTCCCCATTTATATCAATAATGTGATTACTATCTGAATAGTCAGGATCACCCACGCTAAGATTTACCGCATACGTGCCATTGGGGAGGTTCACTATCCAATCTCTTTTAGGGTATTTATTCTCGTTGCGATCACCTATTTGTGTAAATGTTTTTAATAGGACGTCATCATTTATACCCGTGTTCCTATTTCGGCCATTTACAGTAGAATTTGCGGGAATAAGTGTTCCAGGCTGCAACCAGCCGTAGGTCAAATCTCCATATGTACTTACTTGGCCATTATAAGGAAGTCCAAAATCGTCTGTATAACCTTGAGGGGATACTTCTTTGCGATTTATATTTTGAAAATTGAACTCGTATGTATAATCAAGGTCTGTAGTAATATTTACGTTAATGGTTAGGGTAGCTTGCTTATAATTGGCAGCTTTTGCAATAACGGTGGCGCTGTATTTTCCTTCGCTAAGATTTTGGGTATTGATACCTATATTCAACGGGGTATTAAGCACAATATCCTGAGGAAGTGTAACCCATGATTCAGAAGCCGTGAGCTGAATATTATCAGAATTAACAAATCCGCTTGCTGAAAGTGTCACCTCTTTTACCGGAGGATTATTGCTTTCTGGTAGGCTCGTGTAACTAAGTGACTGCTTATCAAAGCTTAGGCTAAGATCTCCGGAATTGAACGGAATCACATTATTCAGAATAAAAATATAGTCCTGATAATCGCCATTTGTTGCATCTTCAAAGGCAACAAGGTATTTATTGTTTACTTGACCCTGTCTATCTTTAACGGGGTAAGAGCGTACCCTATGCAACACGCCTTCGGTATTTAAGGAGTCTTGGGAGTAATTGTACTTATCAAAAGAGTTAGAATATACGTAAAGGCCAAAAAGGGATCCTTCTGGATTAAAAATAGTGTCTCCCGAAGCAACTGGAGGAAATAAACGCTGTGCATTCGCTAAGCCATCAGCCAATACACCTATCTCATTTTTTTCTAGATCACCATTAGTGGTAAACCATCCAAAAGGAAGTTCTTCTGCCGGTGAGTAACGCCCAACCGGGGTAATCGTAACAGGTTCATCAGTTGCTTGTATCCACTGGCTAAACTGTACTTCATCTCCTTGCAGGGTAGGTTCTGTCGTTGTGGTCAAACCTGTCCAACCCACATCTATACCTAAACCTAAAGTATTTGCAATATCTTGTAAAGAAGGTTCAAAATCGCCCTCATATCCTTGTTTTTTAAGCCCATAAAGACCTATGGAATAACTTGGGTTTTCCACACTATTGCTGGCTATCACAATTTCGGCATCTTGATACCCCAGATTTTCCGTGTTTAAATCTGGAGCGTATGTTACTGAAAGTGTAAGGCTCGCCCCGGGAGCAATAGTCTGCTGACCCTTAACATCAAGAACATTGAACTGTGATGCAAAATTACCCTGTAGGGCAATGCTGCTAATTTCTAGAGCGGCAAGTCCAGTATTTGTGATGGTGACTTCTTTTGTTTGTGTCTGAGCTCCTTGGTTATTAATGACGGTCTCAAAAAACAATTCTTTTGAAGTGATCGTTATTTCAGGTTGTTGCAATGTTGGATCGTCTGCTCTCAATAAGGTCAAACGGGCAATACCATCTTGATCCCGGTCGTATTCCGAAACATAAAGGTTTCCGGTATTTGTATCTTCAATAACATCAAGGGGATCATCAAATCCTGAAAGACCTGGAATATTTGAATAGACTTCTTTAATATCTCCATTGCTTGCAGGATCCATCACCATTAGATCGTCCTGACCGCTAAAGCGGACAACCATAATCAATCCCTTCAGTTTTCCGCCGAAGGCGCTGCTTTTATATTCTATAACACCATTAGGAGACTTATTGAAACCAAAATCATATGCGGGTTCCTGGTAATTGGCGTCTGGGCCAAGACCACGAGGATATTTTTGAACATCTATAAAAGAAGATTCCGCTTGTCCCGGAAGACCACTGTAAGGCAGTCCGCCATGATTTAAGATAAATTCACCACGGTAGGGATTGGGGTGACCATGATAGGTGCCACCGCGGGTCTTGAACAACCAATCTTTTTGTGTTTCACCACCTCTAACTTGTGGTGCGCTTGTCACACTGGTACGACCATCTATACGTCTCGCCAGTTTATAGGAAGAAGTAGAAGGCGTTATAGGAGAGTTAATATTGTTACCCGCTGTCCCATTTGTGGGCA
>Ga0314772_1000597_pt1 | contig 19025 bp, 17 predicted proteins | sample MetaGCBIW2018_FD_204520 | JGI IMG/M metagenome (GOLD analysis project Ga0314772, IMG submission 204520) | Cryopeg brine microbial communities from Beaufort Sea near Barrow, Alaska, United States - CBIW 2018 | ecosystem: Environmental > Aquatic > Marine > Coastal | place: USA: Alaska | collected... | reverse complement strand
TTCCAACAATTTTCCAACCGAATATTTTCCAATAAAATTTTGAGACTAATGTTATCATTAAATGGCTTTTTTAAGCTTTTAGCAGTGATTTATATCTTGGTGAGTAAATATATCACAATTATTTAATAAGGCTTGTATTTATAGGAAACTCTATATTCGGAAATTATTAAGTTCTATATTTTTAGACTATGAGCGCCATAACTAAATATTGAATAATTCTTTTATTTCAACCCATTAGTATAACCGGATTTTTTAATTTACTTTTATTGATAATGAATGAGTTAATCTGAATATTTTATTTGGACTTTCTTTTTAAATCATCAAAAAAACAAATTAAATTTTACACTACACAAATGAAAATTATATTATTTATCATCGTTATTTTATCTCCACTATTTTTGTCTGCACAATGGAACATTGTTCGCTATACACCAAGTCCCAACCAAGCATATGCGATGACAGTTGTAAGTAATGATTCATTATTTTACGTCAATGGTCAAGGCGGAATTTTTAGCTCAATTGATGGAGGTCAAAATTGGACATACTTTCAGACAATTTTCAATACTTCTTGGTTTTTAGATATCGACTTTCCAAGTAAATTAGTGGGTTATACATGCGGTGGAACAAACTTCGGTACTCATACTAATGTAATAGCTAAAACAATTGATGGAGGAGCAAGCTGGGATTCACTCACATCAAACGCATATTCTGGCTATAATTTTGAGCATATCGAATTTTTAAATGAAGATCTTGGTTTTGTAAGTGGCGATATTCCCTTTATACTAAAAACTACCGATGGCGGATCAAGTTTTACCCAAATAAACCTACCCAATAATTCATCAGTAACCAGTATTTCATTTAATTCCATTTCAAATGTAATTTTGAGCACGTTTAAATACAACGGACAGAATAGTAAGATTTATTCCATGATTCGATCGACAGATTTAGGTACTTCATGGACAGAAGTATACACAGATACCATGACAGGAGTATCTGGATTGAATAGAAGAAGAATAAATGAAATCTTTTTTGTTGACGATAATTATGGCTTTGCTGTTGGTGGGAATGGACTTTTTCTAAAAACTTCAGATGGAGGAGTTTCTTGGGTTAAATCTTTTATTCATCCCTTCAATAATCTAAGTGGGGTTCATTTTATTACAAAGGATATCGGATACATTAACAATGCTGGTGGAATTTATAAAACAATTGATGGAGGCGATAATTGGACAGTGCAAAACATTTCTCCATTATCAATCATTGGTAAAATTAGTTTTGCTAATGATACTATTGGCTACGCTTTAGGTGGTAGTGGAATTTATAAAACTACTAACGGAGGCGAAACTGCGGGTTTTAAAAATTTAAGCAATAGTTTTAATACGATAATTTTTCCTAATCCATTTTCTAATCAGACAACTTTAGAAACCGAGATTGCTTTAAAGAATGGAAAAGTTACCATCTTCAATTCCTATGGTCAAGAAGTAAAAACAATAGAAAATATTTCAGGAAAACAAATTACAATATTTCGTGACAAGCTACCAAGCGGAATTTATTTTGCTCATTTGTCAGAAGGAAATGAGGTTATTGCAGTTAGAAAACTGATTGTTAGTGATGAGTAATCAGTTCAGGTTTTTAATAATGTAAGCTCATAAAAGAATGTTGATTTTACTTTATAAAAATGACTTATAAAATTATTAAGTTGATTTTAAGTTTGAATTACTCTTATTTTGTAAACATGACTTGCTTACATTAGAATGTATAATTTGTTTCAATATTTTCGTTTTCTAATCTTGGAACTATCCAATTCTTTACATTTAATAAATATTGCTTCGAATCTTTCAGTCTACCTTTAACTAAAACTTTACTGATTTTGTCAGAAAAACAACCGTCATACCTAGCATGATAAGATAAACTTCTCAAATTTATATAATCTTGTCTTATTTTTCCATCAATTATCAATATTGGAGAAATACCATCACCTTGAGACAGAGTTTTAGTATTAAAATCTTTATGATCGGATAATCTAACTCCTTTTGAGGCGGCAAATGATTTCATATAATGTAAACCGCAATAGAATACTATAGTAATTTTCCAATCGTAAAATGAAGATGGATTATCATTTTCAACTATTTCTAGAAAATTATTATTTGAAACTGCTTGTTTACAATATTGACATTCAGATTTATTATTTGATGAATCTGACATTAAATTTGATTTATGATTTCAATAACATCATCAGAAATAACATCTTCTTTTGTAATTTCTTCAGGAAGAAAATCAATACTAACCTCTAAAATATTGCTATACGGCTTGATATTAAATTTCTCATGAACTTCATTTCTAAAAGAATCTCTATTCTCAAAAGTGTTATTCTTGAGTTTTAACACATAGTAATTAAGATTATTCTTTGATAAAAACAAAAGTTCTATCTCTTTTTTCCTTTTGGAGAAAATCTCTTCAATCATTTTTCTATGGATTAGATTCCCTAAATACATTTTAGAAATAGATGGGTCATGTGAATTTTACGGGGATTTGATTAGTTTTACCTGCTAAAAACATCGATGATTTCATCCTTAATATCTCATGTTTTACCTGAGGAGCTTATAAAGTATTTTGATATAAAAGAAGTTTTAGTGCTTTGTGATATTAAGACTAAAAAAGAAATCCTAAGCGTAGATTTGGAAGAGAAAAATAGTTTGCCATTTGGCTACGATGCTTCTAGCTATCATTCAAAAGGCTTTATATCAATTAAGACAATCCAAGACTTTCCACTTCGAGGTAAGGCTGTTTATTTAAATATCAGAAGGCGGAGATGGCGACATAAGGAGACTTTGGAGGAGATAAAAAGTGATTACTCATTTATTGCACAGGGAGCTAAATTAACGCAAGAGCTCGCTGATTTTTTAAAAGGTACAGGTCGAGACCCGAGAAGATACGATTAGCAATATTGCAAGCTACTATTGTGTTGCAGCGGATAAAGTTCGTCGTCATTATAAGAAATACAGTAGCGGTTTTGATATATGGGATCAAAAAGGACATGCAGAACAATACATGATTTACCCAGCCAATGTTGGAGAGTATTTAAGTATTGATGAAGTTAGTCTATCTAATGGAGAGCTATATACTTTTGTAACAAATAAGATAGGAAGAGGAAAACGAGGCTCTTTGGTCGCTTCAATAAAAGGTACACGTTCACAAGATATTATTGATACTTTAGAGAGGTTGCCATTAGAAAGTAGAAAGAATGTTAGGGAAATAACTCTGGATATGGCTAAAAACATTGAGTCCGCAGTAAGAATGACCTTTCCAGAAGCCTCACTTGTTACAGATAGATTTCACGTAGTTAAACTAGTGATGGAAGCATTACAACACCTTAGAATTAAGAAGAGATGGGAGGAGCTTGATAAAGAAAATGATTTAATTCTAAAGTGCAAATCAGAAGGTAAAAAGTATAAATCTAAAGAATTTTCTAATGGAGATACACCCAAACAATTACTGGCAAGAAGTAGATATATTATCGCCAAAAAAGAAATCCAATGGACAGAAAATCAAAGGGAAAGAGCTGAAATATTATTTAAAGAACATCCGGATCTTCATGTAGCTTACAAACATAGTCTTGCTTTTAGATCCATATATGAGGAAAAACTTCGCACAACAGCAGAGAGAAGATTTAAAGAATGGATAAATAACACTTTTGAAAAGGAATTAAAAACCTTTTACACCACAGCTAATACTGTCAAAACTAACTTTGAAAACATTTTAAACTTCTATACAAATAGAAACACGAATGCCAACGCTGAATCTTTTAATGCAAAAATTAAACTATTTAGAGCAAATTTAAGAGGCGTGACAGACACAGCTTTTTTCCTATTTAGATTAGAGAAATTATTTGCTTAGTCCCCATAAATTTAATGTGACCCAAATAGATGCCATTTTATAATTTGACTCAATTGGATGATTGTGAATTTGTTCAATCTCTTTTGCTATTTCATCTTTTTCTCCCTTGTAATCTAAAGTAATAACGCTGTTTTGTATTTTACCAAGCAAATCTCTAACTTTTTCACCGTATTGCTCTTCTAAAAAAGCAATTATGCTATTATTGTTTTCAATTTCGATATTTTTTTTTGTTGTATTCACTTTTCGAAGAGTTAAAATAACTGCTAATTCATTTAAATTTAATAAATTAACTGTATGATTTACAATACAAATATAACTATTTATTCACGAAAAAAATCATTTCTTATTCAAACTTAACGAATTATATAAGTATATGATTCCATCTCTCCTAACTTTAAAAAAATAAATCCTCCTAAACCTACCCCAAACGACTGAATTCTATTAATTTTGAAAGGATGAATTTTGTGTACCCAAATATCCTTTATTTACTGTTGTTGCTAATCATTCCGATTATCATACATCTGTTTAATTTTAGACGATATAAAAAGCTTTATTTCTCAAGTCTGCAATTCATAAAGAAGGTTGAGAAAGAAACCAATGCAACGAAGAACCTAAGGCATTACCTTATTCTAGCTTGTAGAATGTTGGCTTTTGCAGCCTTGATATTCGCTTTTGCACAACCTTATATTCCAACTTCAAATCAAACAAAGTCTTACGAAAATCTTATTCCTATATATTTAGACAACTCTTTTTCGATGTCGGCTAAAGGAAGTAATGGGAATTTATTGAATCAAGCGAAAACAACTGTACAACAAATTGCAGATGCTTACCCAAAAGGTCAAAGATATTTATTGGTGACGAATGCATTAGATGGAATAGAGCATCGAATTATCACACGTTCAGAATTGGAAGACAAATTAGAATATATTAACCTCTCGCCTATTTCTCGCTCTATCACCAATCCTTTGGAAAGTATGAAGGAGTATTTAAACTCTATCGCTTATGATGGAAACTTGCATTATTATGTGATTTCAGATTTTCAACATCGCAATCTAAAAGAATCCAAAGCAGCCATTGATACCAGTGCAAATTATTCATTCTTGCAGCTTGCTCCGCAGATCAATCGTAACTTATACATCGATTCTATTTGGTTTGAACAGCCTTTTCAACGTGTAAACAGTAACAATACGCTAAATATTCGTGTTCAAAATACAGGAGATGAAAAATTGACCAACGTTGAATTAAATTTGAATGTAGGTGACAATAAACGTCAAACATTAACGGATTTAGAAGCGAATAATAGTACGGTTGTCGCAATGAATTATACCGATAAGTCAAATGGAATTAAAGAAGGAATAATTGAAGTAATGGATGAAAACCTATTCTTTGATAACCGTTTTTACTTTACTTATAATGTGGAAGAATCAATCAATGTATTAATCATTAACGATGAGAAAAGTACACCTTTCCCAGGAATGGTATATGCGACGGATGATTTTTATACTGTAGAACAAACTTCAGTTGCACAATTGAAAAGCAATTCATTAAATGAGGCTGATTTGATTGTGCTCAATGGTTTAAATACAATTAGCTCTGGAATTCAAACACAATTAAATCAATTGGCTGGAAATGGAATTCATGTTTTAATTATTCCATCTGCAGATTTTGACAGTAAATCTTACAACAACTTACTGAGTTCATTTCAACTTCCACTATTTAGAGAAGCTGCTGAACAAGAAATTAGAATTGGTAAAATATCATCTGATCTAGATTTCTTTACCGGAATGTTTGATGGAAATGTCGACAATATCAGAATGCCACCTTTAAAAAGATACATCTCCTCTTCAAACTATACGAATGCCAATTACAATCTTTTGATTCAATATGAAAATGGAATGCCATTGTTGGTTGAACAAGCCAAAGGAAAAAACGTTTATGCGCTCTACTCTCCTATCAATCCTGAATTTAACAACTTTGGAAAATCGGCTTTATTCTCTTCTTTAGTATTAAGAGTTGGAGAAAAAAGTCAAGGTCAATTGCCATTATCATTAACAATTGGTTCGTCTGATGAATATAGAATTCGCATGGCTGGTCAAAACGAAAGTGCACTTATTTTAAAGCAGGATGAATACGAATTTATACCTGAAATGAGTGAAAATGCTGGCTTCACCTCTGTTTCTGTACGTAATTCTATCGATAATCAATCAATAAATGATGGTGTTTACAGTGTTTTAAATAGCGGAAATGAGATTGGGAAATTGGCTTTAAATTACAATCGTTTTGAATCTGATATGGATTATGCCTCTGAAAATGAAATAACAAGCTACTTTAAGACTTTAAATGTTACAAAGCTCAATACAGAGGGAATTTCAACGCTCTCGGATATTCAACAATTAACACTGAAAAAACCGAATGAATTTTGGAGAATTCTCTTAATTTTGGCATTAACGTTTTTTCTTTTAGAAATGTTAATACTCATCTTTTGGAAAGTATAAAATGAAGATTTTACTCAAACAAGCAACTATTTTAGACCGTGCTTCTGCTCATTTTAATCAGCGAAAGGATATCCTTATTGTAGAGGGTAAGATTTCGAAAATAGCAGACTCAATTGCTGAGGAAGGTGCTAAAGAAATATCCAGCAAGGAACTTTATGTTTCTCAAAGCTGGGTAGATTTAAAAGCCGACTTCTGTGATCCTGGTTTCGAATACAATGAAGATGTTCAAACTGGTTTAGCAGCAGCTACATATGGTGGATTTGGTCATGTTTTCGTGGTTCCAACAACTTCTCCTGTTATTGATAGCAAAGGACAAGTAAATTACCTAAAAACAGAAAGTTCAAATCACATTACGGATCTTTATCCAATGGGCGCAATTACAAAAGCGGCAAAAGGAGAAAGTCTTTCTGAAATGTACGATATGTACAAAGTTGGAGTTCGCTTATTTACTGATAATACACACTTCATTTCTGCTGGAATTTTATTCAGGGCCTTATTATATGTCAAGAATTTTGGAGGTAAAATTATTTCTTTCCCTCAAAATGAATCCATAAGTGCTGGTGGACAAGTTAATGAAGGAACAGCTTCTCTGAAAACAGGATTAAAAGCTATTCCTGCAATTGGCGAACAAATTCAAGTTCAACGAGATTTAAGTTTATTGGAATATACAGACGGTGAATTACATTTTTCTGGAATTTCTTCTGCTGCTTCTGTAAATTTAATTCGTGAAGCAAAAGCAAAAGACGCAAAAGTAACTTGTGATGTTCACGTGCACCAATTACTTTTCAATGAATTAGACACTTTAAATTACGATACCAATCATAAAGTCTTCCCTCCTTATCGAAGAGAAGAAGATAGATTAGCACTTTGGAAAGGTATAAAAGATGGAACGATTGATTGTATTGTTTCAAACCACCAACCTAAAACGATAGAAGAAAAAGACATTGAATTTGATAATGCTAAATTTGGCAGCATTACTTTACAAAGTTTTTACGCTTCTTTAGTAGAAAAAAACTTGAATGATCAAATTGATTTTATTGATAAAATCTCTGTTCAACCAAGAAAAATCGCTTCTTTTAGTCAAGATACTAGCATAAATGAAAACAATGCTGCAGACTTAACTATTTTTGATCCTACGATTGAATGGAAACTAGATAAGGATACAAATTTGTCAAAAAGCGAAAACTCACCTTTCTTTAGTCAAAAGCTTAAAGGAAGAGCAATCGGAATCATCAAAAACAACACACTTACTTTAAATAATTAGACACCTTGGATAAGAAAAAAAACAATTTTCTAAAAGAATTCTTTAAAGAACGTAAAACAGTAGGAGCAATTCGTCCTAGTTCAAAATCTTTGGCAAATAAAATGCTGAAGAATGTTGACTTTAAAGAATCAAATGTAATTGTGGAATTTGGTCCAGGAACAGGAGTTTTTACGCGTCGTATCATTGAAGAAATGAATCCTAATGCAAGTCTTTATGTTTTTGAATTACACGAACCGTTTTTTGTTAAACTTCAAAAAGAATATGAAGACGACGATAGGATCCAAATAATCAATGACAGTGCTGCTGATGTTAGAAAATATTTAAAGGCTGATGGTAAAGATTTTGCAGATGTTATTATTTCCTCTTTACCGCTTACGAATTTTGATCAGAAATTAACAATGCGTATTTTAAAATCAGCAGAAATTGCATTGAAACCAGAAGGTCAATATATTCAATTTCAATACTCTTTAAACGCTAGAAAATTGTTGGTTAAAATATTTAATTCGATATCTATACAATTCACAGCAAATAACTTACCTCCTGCTTTTGTATATACATGCAAAAAAAAATAAGCCCAATTTCTTGGACTTATTTTTAAGCTTTCATTAGTAGTAGTGTTAATACCTGCAACATAGACGCCCATTGTTTTATAGAGGTTGCCTTAAAATGTTTAAATTTTTAAGTTAATTTAACAACCACTCCTAACCTACTGATTATCTAATAATTAATATGTAAATATATTTTCAACTTATTATATCATTTTATTCTTATATTTGATTACACAAATTTTTTTACTTATGAGCGCTAATTTATATATTGTACCGCATGATTTTACAAGCGTTGGAGACGATGCATTGAAATATGCTATATTTTTGGCACAACCCAGAAGAACTTCAATCATGCTAATGCATATAGTAAGCAATAAGAGCGATGAAGAGTCAGCATATAAAAAATTAAATACCATCATTTCAGATTTACAATTGCCTCCAGACGGAATTTCAATTGAATCTAAGGTCGTTGAAGGAAGTATTTTTGAGGATATTTCTGAAATTGCCAAAGAAAACGATGCCCGTTTAATAATAATGGGAACGCATGGAGCAAAAGGAATGCAAAAACTATTTGGATCTTATGCAATGAAAGTTGTCAGTAATTCTTCTGTTCCTTTCTTGGTTGTTCAAGATGGTGTTGAAAGAAAAACACTCGACAATATTGTAGTTCCTATTTCGACTTCTAAAGAAAGTTTACAAATCATTCATTTTGCCGGCGAAATAGCTAAAACTTTTGACAGTAAAATTCATGTTATTGCAGAACATCAGTCTGATCAAAGATTATCTCAGCAGTTAAAGGTGCGTATATCTTTAGTGAAGAACCAATTTGAAGAAAAAGGTATTGATGCAGAAGTAAATATATTAAAAGATAAAAAAGCTTTTCATACCGTAGTTATTGAATATGCCAAAGCAAATCATTGTGATATGATTGCTGTCTCCCACCATTCTGCTAGTCTTTTCTCACAGTTTGAAAAATACACTCAAAATTTAATTACCAACGAAGGAAATTTCCCCTGTTTAATTGTCAATGCTAAGTTACTCTCAAAACTGTATTACTAAAAAAGTTAGATTAACTTTGCAATAGCAAAAATTGATTATGGTTTATATTGGAGAATACGCAGACTTAAGAATTGATCGTTTCACAAGCGTTGGAGCATTTTTAGAGGATGATGAAGGTTTTGAGGTTTTGTTACCCAACAAATACCTTACTGATGACATGGAGGAAAATCAAACCATCAATGTCTATATTTATAATGACTCAGAAGATCGTCCGGTTGCTACAACTGAAACTCCAAAGATTTTACTTAATGATTTTGCTTTCTTAAAAGTAAAAGCTGTAAGTAATTTCGGAGCATTCCTTGATTGGGGTTTAGAAAAAGACTTATTGGTTCCTTTTAAAGAACAAACTGCCAAAATGGTTGAGGATGGAGTTTACTTAATCCGTCTTTACCGTGATGATCAAACCAATCGTTTAGTTGGTTCTGCAAGAATCAACCGTTATCTTGAAGACGAAGTTACAGATTTAGAACAAGGTGATGAAGTAGATTTATTTGTTGCTGAAATTTCAGATTTAGGAAGAAAAGTAATAGTTAACGAAATATATAGCGGACTAATTTTTAAAGATCGCTTAGTTCGTCCATTAAGAAATGGAGAACGCACAAAAGGTTTTGTTGAGTTTATTCGTGAAGATGGTAAAATTGATATTTCACTTGTTCCAATCGGACTTGAGAAATTTGATGAGTTCTCTGAACAATTGCTCTCTTATTTGAGAGATAATAATGGTGTGAGCACAGTTACCGACAAATCAAGCCCAGATTTAATAAGAACAGAATTAGGAATGAGTAAAAAATCATTCAAAAAGGCAGTTGGAAATTTATACAAAAACAAAAAAATAAATATGACCGATTCAACAATTGAATTGGTTTAGATTCATAAAATAATATACCTTACTAGAGGCTTTCATTTTTGGAAGCCTCTTTTTTTTGATTTAAATTACATTCCTATAGTAGATGGATTAATCCCTTTCTGAACGAATATTTAAGTTCTCAAAAATTCATTCATATCTCACAAGAGATTTACAGGGAATCAAAATTCAATTACTGAAGGTACGACATGCATTAGCCTTGGTTGTAAGTCCTACATAATTTCAAAAAAAAAGTCAGGCACACTAAATATCATCCATTTCAATATTTTTTTTTGTGATTCCACTTAAAGTTACCACTAATCTCAATCTAACACCTATGTCACAACCTTGGAGGTTAGTTTTAATATGATTTATTGAAGATTTCTCCGACCAACAAAAGAGAGATTCCTCAATACTCTGTATTTTCGGAATGACAATCGACTAGTTGGTTAGGTGGGGATAGTTGCTGAAGCTTCGCTTCAGCAACTATCCCCAATCAATAATAAATAACACCTGTCATTCCGAATGGAGTGAAACGACTGAGGAATCTCTTTTTGATTATCGCTAAATATTAACTTGGCTTCAAGAACATGATTTTCAGCTAGTTATTATCATCACAAAGAACTGGTATGATTGCGGGTAATCACTTTTTTTTTCTCATTTTAGTTTTCACAATTCAAAAATTGCAAAAAAAAAGCAAACTCAATAGTAAAAAAGTTTTCTCAATAATTCCAACCCACTCCACCACTCTATCACTCTGCCACTCTACCAAAAGATTTTTAACCTTTATATTTCAACTAATTTTTTCAATTCAATTTCCTAAATGATTTCGATTTTCATCACAAACATTCCTAAAATGCAAAAAGCCGTATTCTTTCGAACACGGCTTTTAATATTTTAAACACCTTTTAAATACTATTTAATCTAGGTGTCAATTTTTGCATATTTTGCATTTTTCTCAATAAATGCTCTTCTTGGCGGAACATCATCTCCCATTAAAGTTGAGAAGATACTGTCTGCTTCAGCAGCATTATCGATAGTAACTTGACGAAGCGTTCTGAATTCAGGATTCATAGTTGTATCCCAAAGTTGAATTGCGTTCATCTCCCCAAGACCTTTATAGCGTTGGATTCCAACTGAAGATCTAGGAGCATTACCTCTTAATTTTTCTATAATCACATCACGTTGGTTATCATTCCAAGCGTACTCAGATTTTGCACCTCTTTTCAATAAATAAAGTGGTGGCGTAGCGATATAGATATAACCTTGATCAATCAATTCTTTCATATATCGGAAGAAGAAAGTCAAAATTAAAGTTTCAATGTGCGCCCCATCGACGTCGGCATCACACATTATCACAATCTTATGATATCTTAATTTCTCGGTATTCAATGCTTTCGCATCATCCTCTGTCCCTACTCTAACACCAAGTGCAGTGTAGATATTTTTAATCTCTTCGTTTTCGAAGATTTTGTGTTGCATTGCTTTCTCAACGTTCAAAATCTTACCACGCAAAGGCATAATCGCTTGGAAAAATCTATCACGACCTTGTTTTGCAGTTCCACCTGCCGAATCTCCCTCGACAAGGAATACTTCACAAAGTGCAGGATCTTTTTCTGAACAATCGGCTAGTTTACCTGGTAAACCACTCCCTGACATAACGCTTTTACGTTGAACCATTTCACGTGCTTTACGTGCAGCATTTCTTGCACGAGCAGCGATAATGATTTTTTCAACGATTTTCTTCGCATCAGCAGGATGTTCCTCCAAGTAATTGGTTAACATTTCTGAAACCGCTTGAGAAACTGGAGCCTGAACTTCTCTGTTTCCTAATTTTGTTTTCGTCTGACCCTCAAATTGTGGTTCAGCAACTTTAACCGAAATAATTGCTGTTAGTCCCTCACGGAAGTCATCACCAAGTATTTCAATTTTTTCTTTGGTTAATAATCCAGATTCATCAGCATATTTTTTCAAAGTATGCGTCAATCCACGACGGAAACCTGACAAGTGAGTTCCTCCCTCATGCGTGTTAATGTTATTCACATACGCAATGATGTTTTCAGTATATGACATATTATACATCATCGCTACTTCAACAGGAATACCATCTTTTTCACCTTCCATGTAAATAACCTCTTCAATAAGCGGTTCTCTACTTTTATCTAGGAATCTAACAAATTCTCTTAATCCTCCTTCTGAATGAAAAATTTCTACAGGAGAAACTCCGTCATCATCTTTTGATTTTTCACGTAAATCAGATATTGTGATAGTAAGCCCTCTATTTAAGAAAGCTAATTCTCTCATTCGTGCTTTTAACGTATCGTAATTGTAGTTGACTTCATCAAAAATTGATCTGTCTGGACTAAAAGTTACGATTGTTCCATGCAAATCAGATTCACCAATTTCTTTTACATCATATTGGGGAACACCAATTTTATATTCTTGTTGATAAACTTTACCATCTCTATGAACAATAGCTGATAAATCAGAAGATAAAGCATTCACACACGAAACACCAACACCGTGGAGTCCACCAGACACCTTATAAGTATCTTTATCAAATTTCCCTCCTGCGTGCAGGACAGTCATTACGATTTCAAGTGCTGATTTCTTTTCTTTTGTATGCATCGCAGTTGGAATACCACGACCATTATCTTCAACAGTGATTGAGTCTCCTTCGTTTATTGAAACACTAATTGTGTCACAATAACCTCCCATAGCCTCATCAATTGAGTTGTCTATTACCTCATACACCAAATGGTGTAATCCTTTTACTCCAACGTCTCCGATATACATCGCAGGACGCTTTCTTACAGCTTCTAATCCTTCAAGTACCTGGATATTATCCGCGGAATAATCGTCTTTCTTTTTTTCTGCTTCACTCATTTGTTTACAAATAATTTAAAAATGTAATCCTATGTCTCGTAACATTTGAGACAATAACAAATATACGAAATTTACCCCGAAATATTGCCCTAAATGAAAGGTTTATTAACGTGGTTATTAACAATTGGTAGGATATTGTTAGTATTAAAAATGAGGTGCGATTAGAAACACTGAATAAATATCCATAATCATTGATTACCTGTTAGTTAACAAGAATTATTCTTAAACTAATTTGTTCATGTTAGTGCATTAAAAATTAAGAGTATTTTGATTAAAACAGATGTGATTTTCAGAACCTAAACCATTTTCTTTTTTTATATATTAATGCACTGATTTGATCATTAAAAAATTAAATTCTTGATTTTAATGAGTAAACCATTAGTCTTTCGATTTTAGTAGAACCTGGTCTTTAAACTTTACAGCTTGCCGGCTGACGGAATTATTACCTGAAAATGAAATTTATATTAATAACTATTTTAGAAAGAAGATTGAATTAGTTTCCATTAAAATAGTGTTAGCATCATTCTTTTTAAGTTAGGGTTAACAAAAAATCTATAAGAATTAATAGAATATTAAAAATCTAAGTCTACCTCTCCTCTACTTTTCAATTTAATCATTTCAAACATTGAGGTGAAAAAGTAAAAAACTATGATAATGATAGAAAAAGGTTTGAAATAAAAATTCAAGCGAGGAATTGTTGTTCCTGTAAAATAGGAGGCCACAAAAATAATGGCCAAAACAAGTAAAAACAGTGTGGAGATAATTCTTAGTAAATGAACTGGTTTTAAATAGATTAAATTAAAAACCATACTAATGACAATCCAGAACAATAAGAATACATTGATCCAATAGAAATAACCTTCCGCATCAAATACCATTAACAATATCAAACTGCTTAAAAAAGTAGTTCCCTGAATTGCTGTATCCAATAACTTAAATGCAAACATTTATACTGCTTCCTTCTGATAATTATCGTCCCAGTCTTTTACTTTAGGATCTCCAAGTTTACCGACAGATTTTGCAATAAGCATTGAAACTGCTGCGTCTCCTGTAACGTTAACCGTTGTTCTCAACATGTCCAAAGGTCGATCAATTGCGAAAATCAAGGCCAATCCAGCTTCCGGAATACCTGCTTGCGCTAAAACAATCACTAACATTACCATTCCAGCTCCAGGAACAGCTGCTGAACCAATACTGGCCAATGTAGCTGTGACAATAATTCCTAACTGCGCGTATAAATCTAAGTCCATACCAAATGCTTGGGCAATAAATATTGCGGCTACGGCCTGATACAGACTCGTTCCATCCATGTTTATTGTTGCCCCAATTGGCAATACGAAACTGGTAACTTCTTCATTTACGCCAAGGTGCTCCTCCACCCTTTCCATAGTTACGGGAAGTGTGGCAGCGGATGAACTGGTACTGAAAGCCAATAATTGTGCTGGAGAAATTCCATTGATAAAGAATTTTGGAGATCTTTTTGTGAAAACCCAAACCAAAAGAATATAAATAAGAATCATTAAAAGTAATCCGATGACTACACTGATGGCATACCAAAGCAGCGCAACAAATAAATCTTGACTTGGTGATTCCACAACTAATCCAGCCATTAAAGCGAAAACCCCAATGGGTGCGACCAACATTATAAGGTCAATGAGTTTTAGAATTACTTCGTTAAATCCATCAAAGAATGCTTTTACTGGACCCGATTTATCAATCGGAATAAGAATTAATCCAACTCCGAAAAAGATAGCAAACACAATGACTTGCAGCATATTTCCGTTATCAGAAGCAGCTGAAAAAATATTATCTGGAATTAAATCTTCTAAGGCTCTTAAAGGTCCACTTTCTTTCTGTTCTGCAGCGCTTGAAATTCTCTTGTTAGCTTCTCCACTGTAATTCTCAATTAAATTATCTCTGGTTTCTTGTGTAATGGTCTTTCCTGGTTGAACGATATTTACAATCAATAAACCTATTGAAACAGCGATAATTGTTGTTGCTAAATAAGTCAAAATGGTACGTATACCCATTTTAGACAATTTAGAAATGTCTTTTAAATCGGAAACTCCTTTAATGAGTGAACCTAAAATTAATGGAACGGCTATCAATTTTAAAGCATTGATAAACATGTTTCCAAAAGGTTTTATCCAATTGCGAACAAAAAGCTCTGCATTTGAAATAGGATGGTCAACTCCTCCTGCTTTGATAGTCGTCATTGAACTTCCCCAAGAAGTGCTTAATAAAAGCAAACTGAACAAAATCCCAAATCCCATTCCCATGAGAATTTTCCAATGCAATGCGAGTTTCTTTTTCTTCTTCTCCTTAGTTTCCTTCGACATATTCTAAATTTGTGTCATTTTATTGCGTAAGTAATGGTCAAATATCGTAAGCGCTGCCATAGCTTCTACGATTGGAACAGCGCGTGGAACAACACAAGGATCGTGGCGACCTTTTCCTTCTACATTCACTTTTTCCATTTTGGAATTTACTGAATCTTGGTTTTGCATTATTGTAGCAACTGGTTTAAAAGCAACATGGAAATAAATTGGTTCTCCATTAGAGATTCCGCCTTGAATTCCGCCACTGTTGTTCGTTAAAGTTGTCCCGTCTGGTTGAATAATATCATTGTGCTGACTTCCTTTCATTTCAACTCCAGAAAATCCTGAGCCATATTCAAAACCTTTTACGGCGTTGATGGACAGCATTGCTTTTCCTAAATCGGCATGCAATTTATCGAAAACTGGAGCACCTAAACCAATTGGAGTTCCAGTAATTCGAGCAAAGACAACCCCACCAACGGTATCGCCTTCTTTACGAATGGCTTTGATGTAGGCTATCATTTCTTGAGCGACTTTACTGTCTGGACAACGCACATCATTCTCCTGATTCGGTAAAGCAATTTTCGTTAAATCACCTGCTAGCTTTATCGTTCCCACTTGTGAAACAAAAGCGTTAATTGTAATTCCTAAATGTTGTAAAAACTGTTTAGCAATTGCACCCGCCACAACTCTACTCGCTGTTTCTCGTGCGCTTGAACGTCCGCCACCTCGATAATCTCTGTGTCCATACTTTTTATCGTAGGTAAGATCAGCATGAGAAGGACGGTAAACATCTTTTATGTGGCTGTAATCTTTCGATTTCTGATTTTCGTTTTCAATCACAAATCCAATTGGAGAGCCCGTAGTTTTTCCTTCAAAAATTCCTGAAAGAAAACGCACTGTATCCGATTCTTTGCGTTGTGTAACGATATCTGATTGACCGGGTTTTCTTCTGTCTAACTCTAATTGAACAGCTTCTAAATCTAGTTTGAAATTAGAAGGAATGCCATCAATAATACCACCGATGGCTTCTCCATGAGATTCGCCAAAGGTGGTTAATTTGAAAGTATGTCCAATAGAGTTGCCAGCCATCTACTATTTCTTAAGTAATGTCGCTTCAGTAGCACTTAAAATTCTGCGCACTTCATCTAAATCGATTGCTTCAGCATAAACTCTAAGTACTGGCTCCGTTCCAGAAGGACGAATCATCACCCAGCTGTCATTCGGAAGGAAAAATTTGAAACCGTCAATGGTCTCCACTTTCTCCACGTTATATTTTCCAAAAGATGTATAGATGTTGTTTTCACAATTCGCTATAATTTCTTGTTTCAATTCTTCATTGATATGTAAATCGCTTCTTTCGAATTTGAAAGCTCCAACGATTTCATACACTTCATCAATTAGCGATTCAAGAGATTTTCCTGATTTCGCCATGAATTCCCAGATGATCATTCCCATCCAAATTCCATCGCGTTCTGGAATGTGTCCTTTCGTTGCAATTCCACCAGATTCTTCTCCACCTAATAAAACATCTTCTTCAATCATGATTCCAGCAATGTGCTTAAAACCAATCTTTACCGTTTGGTGATCTAAACCATAATGTTCACACATTTTAGCGATTTTAGGAGAACAACTAAATGCTGTTACAACCTTTCCAGTCATTCCTTTATATTTCACCATGTAGTGAATCAAAAGTAAAATGATGTGGTGAGAATCGATGAATTCACCATCTTTTCCGTATAATCCTATTCTGTCTGCATCACCATCCGTTGCTAAAGCAGCATCGATGTTTCCATCCGCTTTGATGAATGCTTCTAATTCTTTTAAATTCTTAGCAATTGGCTCTGGAGCTTGCCCCATAAATCCAGGATTGTTCTCACAATGCAACATGGCCATGTCTGGAAATAATGGTTTCAATACATTTTGACCTGATCCGTACATTGCATCAAAAGCCAATCTTAATCCAGATTTCTTAATTGCTTCAATATCGAAATTAGCTTTTACTGCATCAATATAAGTTGTTTCTAAATCAACTTGAATTAATCTTTTTTCTGCAATTGCTTTATCTAAATCAATTGACAAAATTTTATCGTCAGTTGTATCTGGAATTAAATCTTCAACTTCTTGAATTTTGTCTGGCAAAAGTGGTCCACCAAAATTAGATTTCAATTTATATCCTCCGTAAGATGGTGGATTATGAGAAGCAGTTAGCACTACTCCGATATTTGCGTTGTATTGTTTTGTTCCCATAGAAACCATAGGAGTCGAAACGAATCCATCAGCAAAATACACCTTGATTCCGTGGTGGAGGTAAACTTTAATTGCTGTTTCCATGAATAATTTACCGTTGAAACGACAATCGTGTCCAATAACTATGCTTGGTTCATCTGACTGACTTTTTACCCATTTTGCAGTTCCTTCTGCAACACGCGCAACATTTCTAACTGTATAAGTATCTCCGATAACTGCTCTCCAGCCATCCGTTCCGAATTTTATTTTATCTATCACGTTTCTTAATTTTTATTTGATTATTAATGATTAGGAATGCTAAAATAATAATGTTTGGTCAACTCTTGAGGTTTATTTCTTCAAATTCTTTAATTTATCCAAGGATTCAAGAATTATTCAAGGACTCAAAGATTTAAGAATTTGTAATTATTGCACTTATTTTTATTGGTTCTACATGGGACTAGCTAAAATAAAATCAGAGGACGGTAACTAATTTCTTCTGGAGGGTGGGTTCAAAAGAAAAATTATCTTACTTCTCACTGTAACAAATCAAGTAGTTAATCGTCCTACTAACAAACAAAACTAAAAATCATGAAAAGAACAATTACATTTATTTTAGCACTTTCAGTTGCGGCATTTTCATTCTCTCAAATAGAGGAAGAAGAAAATAAAAAAGAACAGGAACAAGAAAAAACTACAATTTCATTTAAAGGTAAAGTCATTACTATTTCATCTGGAAATGATTGCGATTCAATTTCAACAATCAATGGGGATTTTGAAAATGATAAAAAGTGGGATGTAAATCAATGGAGAGGATTAGAATTTGGAGTAAATGGATATTTCACTGATAATAATTTTGGAATCAACAATGATCCTGCAAACGTATATTTAGAATTAGATTACGCGAAAAGTTTCTTATTTAATCTTAACCTATTCGAATTCAACACACGTATTGGAGGAACAGAAAAAGTTAGATTCTATACAGGATTAGGTTTTCGATTTAATAGATACGCCTTCAAATCAACGAATTCAACCTTGTCGTTCAATGACACAACAATTTTCAACTCAATAGACAGTTTAAAGTCATTCGACAAGAATTATTTTAACACATCATATATTTCTGTCCCATTATTTTTGTCCATCATGCCAGGAAAAGATCCTAATAAAAGTTTCCATGTTTCTGTTGGAGCAATTGTAAATTATAGAATTGGTTCTCGATTAAAACAAAAATATGTCTCAAAAGACCAAAAAAGAAAAGACATTGAAAGAGGACATTATCATTTGAATCCTTTCCTTATAGATGCTAGTGTTCGCATAGGAGTTGGAGACTTTAACGTTTTCGCTAACTACGGACTAAATGGATTATTTGAGTCAGGTAAAGGCCCAGATTATATGCCGTTCTCAGCAGGTTTGAGCTGGACTTTTTAGTATCCTGAAAAATTGTAATATTAGAATGACGATCGAATTGGTCGTCATTTTTTTTTGGTT
>Ga0314772_1000594_pt1 | contig 19081 bp, 18 predicted proteins | sample MetaGCBIW2018_FD_204520 | JGI IMG/M metagenome (GOLD analysis project Ga0314772, IMG submission 204520) | Cryopeg brine microbial communities from Beaufort Sea near Barrow, Alaska, United States - CBIW 2018 | ecosystem: Environmental > Aquatic > Marine > Coastal | place: USA: Alaska | collected... | reverse complement strand
GAGTCTTTGGAGGTTAAAATAGAGGGGCTAATTGAAAGCGCTGAAAATCAAATTATTAAATCTGTTACTGGATATGATTTTTACTTGGATGCTTTTTCCAGTGTTTTTAAAGGTTAAATGGTATAAGGTCAATTTTAAGTGATTTGGTAAAGGTTTACGCCCTGCGCGTATACTAAATGCGTTTAGATCTAATTTATTTCGGTAACATATATAGTTCTACTGATGCTAATTGATTGGATATTTTTACGAACTAAATAAGATCACTAACCCATCCTAGAATATCGGTCTTTGTTACCCTTTCACAACCCAAAAAGAGAAAAACAAAAATAAGCTGCATTTGCACCTTGTGGTTGTTTTACTATGTTTTTCTACCGGCCAGATAAAGAAAAAATAAGGCATTTTGAATCCTTTTTAGCCCAATTTTAGCCCCTTTTCGCCCGTTAATTTGACTGTTATAGCCAGAAAACGTACGTGAGCTTTCAGCAAAAAAAAACTGCCCGAAAATAATTCAGGCAGTTTTTTAATAATCTTATCAGCTGTGTAATTGCTTAAGAACCCATCATCGCATTAAAGGTTGCGCTGGGTCTCATGGCTGCAGTAACTTTCTCGTCATCAGGAAGGTAATAACCACCCAAATCTACCTCATGTCCTTGAGCATCCAGCATTTCCTTAAGGATTTTATCTTTATTGGATTCCAATTCGCTGGTAATTTCAGCAAATTCTACCTTTAGCTGCTTATCCTTGTCCTGTGCTGCAAGTGCCTGTGCCCAGTAAAGTGTCAAATAAAAATGACTGCCACGATTGTCAAGTTCGTTGACTACGCGTGATGGTGACCTTTTATTGCTCAGAAATTTAATGGTGGCTTCATCAAGTGTTTCTGCTAATATTTTAGCCTGCTCATTATTGTTTTGCTCACCTGCATGTTCTAAAGAAACCGCTAAGGCAAGAAACTCCCCCAGTGAATCCCAGCGCAAATGGCCTTCTTCTATAAATTGCTGTACATGCTTTGGTGCAGAACCACCTGCACCCGTTTCAAAAAGACCACCTCCATTCATTAACGGGACAATTGAGAGCATTTTTGCACTCGTTCCCACTTCAAGAATGGGGAAGAGGTCTGTATTATAATCCCTGAGCACATTACCGGTCACAGAGATTGTATCCTTACCAGCTTTAACGCGCTCTAGCGTGAACCGGGTTGCTTTTACCAGTGACATAATCTGGATATCAAGACCTTCGGTATCGTAATCTTTAAGGTAGCTATTTACTTTTTTAATAATTTCTGCGTCGTGTGCGCGGTCTTCATCTAGCCAGAAAATAGTAGGATCACCAGTTGCACGTGCGCGTTTTACGGCCAGCTTCACCCAGTCTTGTACAGGAATATCTTTTGTCTGGCACATTCTCCAGATATCACCTTGTTCAACCTGATGCTCTAAAAGTATCTTTCCTGACGCATCTTTTACAATTACGGAACCCGCCTGCGGAATTTCAAAGGTTTTATCATGTGAACCGTATTCTTCGGCTTTTTGGGCCATAAGTCCAACATTGGGTACCGTCCCCATGGTTGTGGGATCAAAGGCGCCATGCTCTCTGCAAAAATCTAAAGTTTCCTTATAAACACCGGCATAGCTGCTGTCTGGTATGACGGCCTTAGTATCTTGGCTTTTACCGTCTGCATTCCACATTTTTCCGCTATTGCGTATCATTGCCGGCATAGATGCATCTATAATTACATCACTGGGCACGTGCAGATTTGTTATGCCCTTATCTGAATTTACCATAGCCAGGTCAGCGTGGTTTTCAATGGTAGCAAGGATGGCTTTTTCTACCTTACTTTTTTTGTCTGCGGGGAGTTTTTCAATATCCTTAAGAAGATCGGCAAGACCATTTTTTGCATCAACACCTATCTCTTTAAAATCTGCTTCATATTTATCAAAGACATCTGCAAAGAAAACGCGTACCACGTGACCAAAAATAATGGGGTCAGAAATTTTCATCATCGTAGCCTTAAGATGTACCGAAAAAAGGACGCCTTTTTCTTTGGCGTCGGCGAGTTGTTCCTGAAGAAAATCAAGCAGTGCTTTTTTACTCATGATCGTTGCGTCAATTACTTCACCACGAAGTAACTTTAAATCTGTTTTTAGAGCGGTTTCTTTACCGGAAGCATCTACAAATATAATATCAATACTCGTGGCATTCTCTAGGGTAACCGACTTCTCATTGGCTCTAAAATCGCCACTGCTCATGGTTGCCACATTCGATTTACTGGTAGAAGACCATTCGCCCATACTGTGTGGGTTATTTTTAGCGTATTCCTTTACCGGTTTTGGTGCCCTACGGTCTGAATTCCCTTCGCGCAATATCGGGTTTACCGCGCTGCCTAATACTTTGGCATAACGCTTACGTAATTCGTTGTCCTGCTCTGTGGTGGCATTTTCTGGATAGAGAGGTATGTCATAACCTTTTGCTCGCAGTTCTTTTATAGCTGCAATTAACTGCGGTATAGAAGCACTTATATTTGGCAATTTAATAATATTGGCTTCTGGTTTTGTCACAAGTTCTCCCAATTCTCCCAGAGCATCAGCCATTTTTTGATCTGCGGTAAGCTTTTCAGGAAAATTGACCAAAATACGTGCTGCTAATGAAATATTTTTAGCTTCCACTTCAATATTGGCCGCTTTGGCAAATTTTCTAATTATGGGAAGTAATGAGTGTGTGGCCAGTGCTGGCGCTTCATCTGTTAAGGTGTATGCGATTTTTGATGTTGTAGACATAAATGAGTAGTTCTAAAAAATAAGGATTAAACCGGCGATTTGAACTTTTACAAGTGTTCTAAAGTCGTTAAACTCAGCGTTGCAAATATAGTATTTTATGCCTATCTAAAAGTCCATTTAGTAGGGTTTATGGCATTCTAAGGGGTTTATAAGAAAAAAGCACCTTCCTGTTTTTTCACGACAGCGCATAAAAAAAGCCATATCATTGTACAAAGTACCTTGACATGGCTTCTAATGAGATGATTTTTTATCGGTAAGCCCAAGAGGCTTTTTAATCAAGAATATTAGTTCTTGCACCGTAAATCAAATCATTGGGATGTTAATAAATCTGTAGATCGATTAAGCACCCTGAGGTTAACTTTTTTGAGAAGGATAATGTTCCTTTGGATTTTTATATTGTTTTTCCGAGGAAAGACCTTAGACTAAAATATAAATATCAACATTGGCCTTTGCCGCAAAAGCGGTTTCTTAAAAAAGTTAAGTATGTACTCTTGGTTTGATCTTATTTATAAAATTCAAGACAAGAATACCTGAACGTCTATCAGTTTCTTAAACTAATAATTATGATACTAAAGTATAGTAAAGCGCAAACGTTTGCAAGAATTTTAAATAAATTTTAACTTTCTCATTGTTTGATACTTATAAAATCACAGTGTGATGTGGTATAATATGACAAATTGGTTTCAATAAATAAAAAAAGCCTCTCGAGAGGAGAGGCTTTTAGTTTACAGTATGCGTAAGTTTTATTTTCTAACTTCTTTGATCCTCGCTTTCTTACCAGTAAGACCTCTAAAGTAGTAGATACGTGCTTTACGTACTTTACCTTTTTTATTGATCTCGATTTTCTGAAGTGCGGGAAGGTTAATAGGGAAAATACGCTCTACACCTACAGTTCCAGATATCTTACGGATGGTAAATGTCTTGGTCGAACCGCTACCGCGAACTTGAATTACCACACCTCTAAAGAACTGGGTACGTGTTTTTTCACCCTCACGGATTTCATAATACACAGTGATAGTATCACCAGCGCCAAAGTCTGGAAATTCTTTTGAGTTTTCGGTAACGTATTCGTCTTGAACGAATTTGATTAAATCTTCCATTTTAGAGGATTTTAATGATTTGCCAGAAGCAACATTCACGACTATCGCCAGAGGTTGGTTCTATGAGGGCGCAAATATACATATAAATCTTAATTGACCTAGAGGAAAAATGATTTTTTAAAACGACGCTTCCAGTATAAAAATGGTCAAAAACCTTAAAAACGGATTTTTATTCCAATAAATCGGGGCGGCGCTCCTTGGTTCTTTTAAAAGCTTCTTCTTCACGCCACTGTTCAACTTTTGGTGTGTTGCCGGAAGTCAAAATATCTGGTACTTCCCACCCTTTATAGCTTGCAGGACGCGTATAAATGGGCGGTGCAAGTAAATCATCTTGAAAAGAATCGGTGAGAGCAGAGGTCTCGTTGCCCAGAACCCCAGGAATCAAGCGTATAATGGCATCGCAAAGTACAAGTGCCCCCAATTCACCACCGCTCAGTACATAATCGCCCACTGAAATCTCCCGGGTGATAAAATGGTCGCGCACGCGCTGATCTACTCCTTTATAGTGACCACATAGAATGATGATGTTTCCTAGCGTTGAAATTTGATTGGCCATACGCTGGTTGAGCGTTTTTCCATCTGGCGTCATATATATGATCTCGTCGTAATCCCGCTCTGCCTTTAAGGCACTGATGCATTTATCTATGGGCTCAATCATCATTACCATACCAGCACCGCCGCCATACTGATAGTCGTCCACCTGATTGTAATTGCCCAACGAATAATCACGAAGATTATGAATATGTATTTCTACTAAACCTTTATCAATGGAGCGTTTCATAATTGAAGCTTCAAAGGGACTGGTTAACAGATTTGGTACAACGGTTATGATATCTATGCGCATAATAGTGACAGGTTGAGATTAAAAAATGGCTAAAAACTACCGATTTTTGGCAAAAATAGGGGAATTTTTAACCGGAATATGATATATATTTTTTATTGGGCCAAAAAAAATCCACAGTGCTTGCTGTGGATTTCAATTTTATTGTTGTGTTTATCTCGATTTTCTTACCGAAAACACTTAATTTTTAGGGTTTTTGACGCCTTTATTACGTTCATCCTGTAACTGCCTGCCCAAGCGCTGCTCTTTTTCTAGTGATTTCTTTCTGAAATCATCGTATTCATACTCAAGTTCGGCGAGTTTTTTACGGGCTGCGACGGTATGGGAATTACTTCCGCGGTAGCGGATGATAAAAAATGCAAGGGCAAGTGCAAGAATTGCGACAATAATCCACATCAATGACTTGTAGCCACCTTTGCTCATTTGTATGCCCAAGAATCCAATAGAGGAAACATTTGCGCGCGTTTCTTCAAGGGTGTTTTGGGTTTCCTTAAGGGAAGTGTTTAAAGAGGAAATTTTGGTATTGCGCTCGTCAAGCTGATCGTCAAAGGTGCTTACCTGGGTTTTAAAGCCGTTAAGGCTATCCTGGGTATTGCGCTGCAAAAGGTCTAAAGTGGTTCTTTTTACCACTTTATATTCCTGCCAGGTATTAGAGCTTTCCATCATATCTTCAAACTGCTGATTGATGGTATTCGGTTTTTCCTGCGACGCAGGAACTTCTTGTGCAAATGAAAGGTGCAAACCTCCCAAAATGACAAATGTTACTATGAAAAAGTTGGTGCGCATGTGGTATTGAATTTTTTCTGCGTTTGTTGCAAAACGGCTGCAGGGCAACCATAGTATAATTTAGGCGGCAAATTTACAAAATAATAGGTTACCAGCATGATTTATTGCTTGGCAGAACTGTCTTTTTCTGCTTTGCGTTCTTTCCTTTTTTCCTGACGGGCTGCTTTGCGCTCTTTTCTTCTTTCTTTTCCACTCTTTTTTTCCAATTTTGCATCCTTAATGGCATCTTCATAATCAATATCTTCATCAACCTGCCCCTTAAAGGCGCTGATCCAGCCATTTTGAAAAATACTAAAAACCGTAGTCCAGATATTGGCATTTACATTGTTCAAATCACCTTCAAGAGGGATGCGGGTTGCAAATGTATCTGTGCCCTGGTTTTTTAAAATAAATTTAAACATACCTACAAAACCTTCCCAGATTACTTCAAAGATACCGTCTTCTTTACTGATCAAGGTGGTGTTTTTAAGCATAGGTTTCACATAACCTTTCATATAGGCGTCTGCAATGGCGATCTCTCCGTAGACGTCGAGTTCCCCTTTTTTGAAGTCGATGCCGCCATAAGCCCGTGTGAGGTCATTTAATGCAGTGATATCTGCTTTTTCCAAAGAAAAATTGATATCCATATCCGGTATTTTTTTGATGAGATCCATCCCACCGTCCAGTTTAAAATTACCCTGGCCTATGCTTACTGCAGTTGCTTTAATAGGGGAGGGCAGCTTATTGCGATCGCGTTTTACGTTGCGCAGATTGTCAGCATTGAGCTCTAACTGGTTCATATACAGGTCAATGTTGGGATTCTCCTGTAACTTTACAAAACCCAACTTGCCATTGTGGATCTCAAAATGGTTGATATCTATGGGAACCAGATCTGTTAGGGCCTTAGTCCAGTCAGCAACATTGGGTTCTCCTTCAGCGGCTTCTTTTTGTTGATCTTCAAAAACATAGGTAACGTCAGGATTAAACATCGTGATTTCACTTACTATCATACCCTTAAAAAGCGATTTCCATTCCACCGAAATATCAGTCTTGGGAAAATTAAGAAAAGGAACTTGTGTCGCAGCATTGACCTTATTGAGATACATACCATTTATAACATACGCCCCCCGGTAAAGCGCCAAATCGATATCTTCCACCTGACCATAATAACCAGGTATATTTGCCAGCGTTTTGTTTACATAATTCTTTACAAGAGTTGGCAAATAGAGGCGGAAAGCGACTAGTAACACCACCAAAATAATAGGCAGTATATATCTTTTTTTATTTACACCTCTTTTCTTTTTTATAGCTGAAGTATCGCTATTCTTTTCTATGGTCATCTTGCGCTGTTGTTTTCACCATTAAAAATCGTTAAATTGAGAGTGCGGCCCCGTTAAAAAAGTCACAAAAGCTTTTTCAATATTAATATTTCAACAAAAAAAGACCCGCTACTTTTACATAGCAGATCTTTAATCAAAAGAAGGTGACTTTTATCTATTGAAAAATGATTTGTTGTTGTTTGCCATCAGGCCATACAAAGCTGATATTCATGGGATCAGAATCTCCTTTATTCTTCAGTAGGTTCTGTACCTGATCAATATTTTTAACAGATTCACCGTCTATTTTACTGATCACAACGCCATTAAGTTCGTAACGGGCAAGATCTTCACGGGTAACATTATTAATGACCACACCGCTATTTATTCCGTAAGGTTTTAATTCTTTTGTGGTAATATCTTTAACCTCTACACCCAGTTTAGCTATTTTATACGTATTCAACTTATATAGGGTCACAGGAATGGTTTTAAGATTACCATTGCGCAGTAATTGGACTTCAACCACATCGTCAGGCCTTTTAGTATTCAAGTAACCAGAAAGATCTGCAAATTTGTTTATGTCTTTTCCATCAACTGCTTTAATGATATCTCCTTCTTTTAATCCGGCTTTTTCTGCACCGCTACCGGGCTCAACAGATTTTATGTAAAATCCTTGACTTTCTGATGTTTCAAACTGTTTGGCAATATCAGGGTTAATAGGTGCTCCCGCAACTCCTAAAATCCCATGTTGCACATTGCCATACTCCATGATATCCTCCACAATTTTACGGGCCAGGTTGGAGGGAACGGCAAAAGCATAACCCACATAGCTTCCAGTCTGTGAAGTGATCGCGGTATTTATACCTATCAATTCACCGTTTATGTTGACTAAAGCACCACCGCTGTTGCCGGGGTTGATAGCTGCATCTGTTTGAATAAAAGACTGTGGATTACCGTCAAATTCGTCAATATCTCTCGCTTTCGCGGAAATAATTCCGGCGGTAACTGTACTTGTTAGGTTAAAAGGGTTGCCCACTGCAAGAACCCACTCCCCAAGCCGGGTAGCTTCCGAATCACCAAAGGGTAGATAGGGCAGCTCCTCATCTGCGTCTATTTTAAGCAACGCAATATCTGCTTTGGGATCCGACCCCACAACTTTTGCAGTATAGGTTTTGTTATTGTTCATGGTTACTTCAAGTTCACTTGCACCATCTATTACGTGGTTATTGGTTACAATATAACCATCTTGTGAAATAATAACCCCGCTACCTGTACCAGCGAGACCTTTTTCCATCTCGCCACCGCCTTGAAAGTATTCCTGCATATTCCTAGGGCGACGGGCAATCTGCACATTCATGACGTGTACCACGGCATGAACGGTACGCTCTGCAGCCTCGGTAAAATCTACGTTCGTCCCACCTATAGGACCGCCTTTATAGGTTACCGGCAACGTACTTATTGGATTTGAAATAGGAGTTGTGCTGAACGCTTCTTCTTCAAAATAATGATAAGCGCCCAATGTGATGCTCCCGCCAAGTATGGCCACGAGCAACATTTTAGCAAAATTCTTCATAGTAGAAATGTGTTTTTATTAATGATAACTATTAAATGACGAATTACCTTGCATGAAGTTGCAGCATTTAACGCATATTTAACGAAGGCAAAAACATATTAAAAAATGTATTTTTGCATCTTACCCAAAAGTAAAAAATGCCACTATCTTTCTTCAAATATCAAGGCACGGGAAACGATTTTATAATGATCGATAACCGCGATAATGTGTTTTTCAAAAATGATACCAAACTAATCAAGCAGCTTTGTAATCGTAAATTTGGGATAGGGGCAGATGGTCTCATCTTGTTGGAAAATCACCCCGAACTTGATTTTACAATGATTTATTATAATGCAGATGGCACCAGTTCTATGTGTGGTAATGGTGGTAGATGCGTGGTTGCTTTTGCTAATCAACTGGGAATAATAGATGATAAAGCAAAATTTGAAGCCATTGATGGTCCGCACGAAGCGCATATTAAGGACGGTCTGGTGCACCTTAAAATGAATGATGTGGATACCATTATTGAGCAGGATGATTATGTCTTTATAAATACGGGTTCACCACATCATATAGAATTTAGGGAAGACTTAAAGACCCTAGACGTAAAAACAGAAGGAAGCCGCATTAGATATTCTTCACGCTATGGACAATCTGGAAGCAATATTAATTTTGTAAGTCCGCAGGGTAATGCTTTTGATGTACGTACGTATGAGCGTGGTGTTGAAGATGAAACATTAAGCTGCGGTACTGGCGTGACCGCTGTCGCACTGGCCATGCACTATCTGGGAAAAACCGACCAGAATACGGTAAAAATCAACGCGGTAGGCGGTAAATTAAATGTATCTTTCAAAAAAACCGACCGCGGCTATACAGATATCTATCTTATAGGCGCTGCAAATTTTGTATTTACAGGAATATGGCCATAACACTTAAAGGTAAACAACTCTTTTTACGCGCTCTCGAGCCAGAAGATCTGGAATTTATTCACCAAATCGAAAATGATGAAGAGCTGTGGGAGCTGAGCACCACACTTACTCCATATTCCAGATTTATTCTCAAGCAGTATCTTAAAAATATACACCGGGATATATTTGAGGTAAAACAATTGCGTCTCGCCATTTGTAAAAATCATACCGAAGAAATCCTGGGCATGATAGATCTCTACGATTACGATCCTAAAAATAACCGGGCGGGGATAGGTATAATTATTGCTAGTAATGTAGAGCGGGGGAGAGGCTACGGCGCAGAGGCACTACAGCTCATTACCACGTATAGTTTTACCCATTTGGATATGCACCAACTTTATGCCCATATTCTGGAAGGTAATGACCGAAGCATTAAATTGTTCAAAAAAATGAATTTTGAACAGGTGGGCGTCCTCAAAGATTGGAAACGCATACGTGGTTCCTATAAAAATGAATTTATATTTCAATTGATCAATACAGATGTACATTAAGAAAATACTATTGGCGGTTGCACTGCTGGGGCTGACAGCTGCCGGTTTTTTTGCTTACTCCATTTATTCCAACCTTTTCGCACCAAATACAACTTTTAATAATGAAGAGGCACATTTATTTATACCAACAAAAGCAAATTATGGGGATGTAAGGGATGAGTTACTACCTCTTGTTAAGGATATCGAATCTTTTGATGCAGTGGCAAATCGAAAAGGGTATATCAATAATATAATTCCCGGGCATTTTATTATAAAAAAAGGGAGTAATAATAATGAGATCGTAAATGCGATACGTAGCGGAAATATTCCCATTAAGATATCTTTCAATAATCAAGAACGCATTGAAAATCTTGCTGGCCGAATCGCAGAACAGTTGGAAGCAGATAGCATTTCCCTGGTCAAAGTCCTTAGGGACACCGTTTTTTTGAAAAAACAAGGCTTAGATGAGCAGACCGCACTCAGTCTTTACCTTCCCAATACGTATGAATTTTATTGGAATACAGACGCTGAAGGATTCCGTGAAAAAATGGCCCTGGAGCATGACCGTTTCTGGGACGATCAAAAAAGGGCACAGGCCAAAAAATTGGGACTTAATCCCACACAGGTATATACACTTGCCTCTATTGTACAAAAAGAAACCGTTAAAGCTGATGAGCGTCCCCGTGTGGCTGGAGTGTATTTAAACCGACTAAAAAACGGCTGGAAACTTGACGCAGACCCTACGGTCATTTATGCCGTAAAGCGCAGCCAGAATGATTTTGACCAGATCATTAAACGCGTGTTGTATAAAGATCTGGAAACCGATTCTCCCTACAATACCTATAAATATGGCGGCTTACCGCCCGGACCTATCACTATGCCAGATCTTTCTGCCATAAATGCAGTGCTCAACCCAGAAGCACACGGTTTTTATTTCTTTGTAGCAGACGTCTCTAAACCGGGTTATCATCTGTTTGCAAAAAGTTTAAGCCAGCATAATGCAAACCGCCGACAATACATCCGTTGGATTAATGCGCAAGGAGTGAACAGATAATTTTCACCTCTTTTCCCCAATAAATACCATTCTCTTATGAATTTGATCATTTTGTAATTATCTGGGAAATCTAGTGAAAATGGGCTTGGTAATTCATGCTGGCAAAAGCTTAACATATTGACAGTCATATATTTAAAATTTTACCTATCTTTGCATTGTGAAATAGGAAAGTAACAATTTTGCCTTGGCAGGCTTTCCGAAACTAAATCTATGACAAAAAATATACTTAAATTGGCCGCAGTTCCTTCTGTGTTCGGTCTCGTTTCTATGAGTTTATCGGTCAAAGATCCTGGTGATTTTAAAGAATATTCCACCGAAGGTCTTGATCTTTCATACACCGTTCCTATAGAAGATGATGTTAGGCCCAATGATATTAGTATCAACAATTTTGCAGATACGGGAAGTTCGTTTGCTGGTTTTAAACAAGCCTTAGGTTTTAAGGAGTCCCGGAATAATTATTCAACTATCAATAAATTTGGTTATTTGGGTAAATATCAATTCGGCAGAAGTACCCTCTCACTCTTGGGTATAAATGATACTGAGGCATTTTTAAAGAATCCCGTTTTACAAGAAAAAGCGTTTATTGCGAACGCCTCACGTAATAAATGGGTACTTCGCAAAGACATTCAGCGTTTTGCCGGTAAGAATATTAATGGGGTACTAGTTACCGAATCCGGAATTTTGGCCGCAGCACATCTGGGAGGTCCAGGTAGTGTAAAGCGCTACCTACGTTCTGGCGGGGTAGATGGTTTTAGGGATGCATTTGGCACATCTTTGAAAAGTTACATGAAAAAATTTGGCGGTTATGACACTTCTTTTATTGAAGCTAATCATTATCCCAAAATAAAAATTTAATCCTTCTATAGGTTTTAATCCCTTGAGGTTTACCTCAAAAAAGGGAAAATAATTTTCTGTTCATACTTTACGGGTTCGCCTAAAGTAGTTACTTGGAAGATTTAAGGTTTAAAATGGCTATTTACAAAGTATTGTGGCCATTTTTTACTTCTATATTTAAAAATGCGGTGCCTAAAGGTGCTGCATTTTTAATTTTATTAAGAGAAATGGCGCATCAGACAATCATTGGCACCATTCTTTTTTGCCTTATCATCCTAATATATAGAAAATAATTTTTCGTTAGACTATAATTCACAGTGTCTAAAATAAAAGGAATATGCAGCTTTATTACAACATTCCACTATTTATATAAGCGTTTAAAACAGAAATATTTTTTATCCGCGGACCGAAACTTCGCCTGCATGCGGGGGCTTCATGGAAAGAGCAGTATTTCTAGTTTATAAATTGCGAAACGCTTAATTTAACCTTTGAGAATTAGAAACTTAGTATAGGTAGCAGGCATCCAATAATCGTAAGAAAAGAATAGATTAACAATAATTTTTGGTGACTTTTGGTTAATTTATTGTAATATTGCCTTTGATATATAAGGTTTGGTAATACTTATTCGCTTTTAGATTAAATTGTAATGTTTTAGAATTAAATAAATAATAAATTCCGAAAAAATTTATATTTTTAATTCTTAGAATTTATTGAAATAGAAAAAATGAATTTTATAACCAAGTTTTTAAATAAATTAACCAATAATAATAGTAAGATGAAAGAAGGTAAAGTAAAATTTTTTAATAACGCAAAAGGTTTTGGGTTTATCAAGCCTAATGATTCTGGTGAAGAAATTTTTGTGCATGCAAGTGGTCTAATTGACGAAATACGTGAAGATGACGAGGTTGAATATGAAACCGAAATGGGCAGAAAAGGATTGAATGCTGTGAACGTAAGACTTGTTGACTAATCCATATTCTTGGAAGTTAAACTGAAAAAGCCACCTTTTAGGTGGCTTTTCTCGTATAGAACTACTGTGTAAAAAAGAGAATTTCATGCTATAATCAAACTACCTAAATATTTTTTTTAACCGATTTGGGATCAAGTCCAAAAGTTGTGGGATTTTAGTATTATGCAAAAATTGTTGTTAGTCTAAATAGAAAAAAAGCTACGTTTCTCACTCCCCTGAACTGTGCCCTAAAGGCTTTGATTTTTGCGTTGAATGACTCTGCCGAAGCGTTTGTGCTCCGGTTATCAAAGTAGTTTAGTATGTTCATATAATGTATTGACATTGTTCTTGCTATTGTATTGAAGCTGCTAAATGCTGCCTGCCTTACTTTTTCATCCCATTTTGCCAATCGTATCAGTGCCGAGGTTTTGTGTTGAGCCCACTTTTTGCAATTTTTAGGACTTCTACAGCGCATTTGTTTAGCCCGCCTTTTCTCTTAAGGGTTCATGTTTTTTTATGGTAATCACTACAGATTTTGATGTAGGTTGATTGCTTTTATCTGATGTACACGTTATAGGTACGAGCACATTGGCTTCCGGCAAATAGGTCGCTACAGACTGTTGTGGGATATTATAAGGGACAACCACAAATTTTGGGGCTTTGCGCTCTCTGTTATCATGATGGTTGTACAAATCTACCAAATCCTTTTCCTTAAGCTCTAACCGCTCCATATCTTTGGCATTCATAAAAATCACACGTCGTTCATTATAAACCCCACGGTAGCGATCATTGAGGCCATAAATGGTGGTATTGTACTGATCGTGGCTGCGTATGGTCATCATCATAAATTCGCCATCTTTAACGGGATGCGCTTCTACCTTGCGAATATTAAAGTTGGCTTTACCGGTTTCTGTCTCATATTGATTGTGACGTGCAGCATTAGGTAAGTAAAAACCTCCCGGCTGGCGCACTTTCTTATTGTATTCAGAAAAACCGGGTATACAGGCAGCAATACTTTCCCGAATCGCATCATAATTATTCAGGTAGCTGTCCCAATTTACTTTGGAATCTTTTAGGGTCGCTTTAGCCAATTTGCATATAATATAAGGTTCGCTCTTCATTTTATCTGAAATAGGAGTGAGGCTGCCCCGCGTACTATGCACCACGCCAGTTGAATTTTCTACGGAAAGAAATTGCAGTTCGTCGCCTATAAAATCCTTATCACTACGGCCGTAACAGGGAAGGATCAAGGCTTCCTTGCCATGTACAAGGTGGCTTCGGTTTAATTTAGTCGAAACATGCACGGTCAGATCACATTTGCGCAACGCATCTGCGGTATATTCGGTGTCTGGGGTGGCCATACTAAAATTGCCACCCATACCAAAAAATACTTTAGCCTTACCGGCATGCATCGCTTCAACACTTTTTACCACATCATAACCATCTTTGCGTGGTGGGTTAAAACCGAATTCTTTTTGCAGACTGTCCAGTAATTCTTTAGAAGGTCTATCAAAAATACCCACCGTACGATCGCCCTGTACATTACTATGTCCGCGCACTGGGCAAGCACCCGCCCCCGGTTTGCCTATGCTTCCTTTAAGAAGTAGCAAATTAATGACTTCTTTTATGGTATAAACGGCATTTTTATGCTGCGTAAGACCCATCGCCCAGCAAATGATGATTTTTTTATTTTTACATAAAATCGTAGCAATTTCCTGCAATTTTTCCAAAGGAATGCCACATATAGGAAGCAATTCATCAAAGTTTACGGTACGAATATGATCCAGATATTCTTGAGAACCCTGTGTTTTTTCATTAATAAAATCCTGATCAAAAACGGAACCCGGATTTTCATCCTCCTCTTCAAGCATCAGTTTGGCAAGTGCTTGTAACAATGCCAGATCACCATTGATTTTTACTTGCAGATAAACATCAGTTAGCGACGTACTTCCACCCAACATTCCTTTTACCTCTTGGGGGTTGCTGAAGGCCAGCAGACCGGTTTCTACGATGGGATTTACCGCGATTATCGTAGCTCCATTGCGTTTTGCTTTTTGAAGGGCGCTCAACATTCTGGGGTGATTGGTACCCGGATTTTGCCCCATGATCATGATGACCTCAGCCTCATAAAAATCTTCCAACTTTACGGTTCCTTTACCTATTCCTATGCTTTCGCTAAGTGCGGTGCTGGTGCTCTCATGACACATATTACTGCAATCTGGCAAGTTGTTTGTGCCATATTCGCGTACAAACAATTGGTAAGCAAAAGCCGCTTCGTTACTGGTGCGCCCAGAGGTGTAAAAAATAGCTTCATCTGGACTCTCAAGTCCGTTTAAATGTTTTGCGATAAGCGCAAAGGCATCATCCCAAGCTATTTCCTCATAATGGCTAGCACCTGCCGGTAGATACATGGGCTGCGCGATGCGTCCTTCTTTCCCTATCTCATAATCAGATAATAAAGACAGCTCGTAAACGCTGTTTTTGGCAAAAAAATCAGGTTCTACTTTTTTGGATGTGGCTTCTTCGGAAATGGCTTTGGCGCCATTTTCACAATATTCTGCGATAGTACTGCGCTCGTCGTCTGGATCTGGCCAGGCACAGCCAGGGCAATCTATACCGCCTTTTTGATTAAGATTTAAGAGAGCCGTGCTACCACGTATGGGACCCATTGCTTTTAATATGTGTTTCATTGAGGCAAATACGGCAGGTACACCGGCGGCGACTTCTTTATGCTTACCCGTGCGCAAACCGGTCAATTTTTCAGAGGTGAGCGCATTGGGTTCTTTTTCTTTCTTTTTCATATTTTTCTAAATTCAGCGCAGCTTTTCTGCCGTAGGATTAGGATAATTATCTGATTGATCCTCGCGGTTATCATCCATACAGACAAAATCTTTCTCCAGAAGTACGAGCAAAGTTTTACCATTTTTAAGCGGAATTTGACGTTCAAAACCCACTCGGTCTGTCTGCTGCCACTCTTCAATGAAATGCTTGGGAAGGTATAAAATGATCGCATTTCCCATAAAATCGGCCATTAGATCACTAATATCCTCTTTTACATTAACACCATAGGTAAAGTGAGCCGTATCAAATTCAGTATGCTCTGTATAGCTTCCTTTGGTACAGACCTGCTCCACTTCAGAGCGCGTTAACCGAAAGCGTACGGAATTTTCCTTGATTCTAATTTTCATAACAAAATGTTCTTTTTCAGCGTAAAGCTTATGTGCAAATGGTAAGCGGTTTTTATTTTAAAGATACTAATTAGCTGCTTAAAGTAGATTCCTGATCTAATATTCTTTCGGCACCGCAATAAATATTATATCTGTTTTTACTGAGAAATCCCACGAGGGTCATGTTGAATTCCATTGCCAGTTGAACGGCCAGACTAGAGGGCGCACCCACGGCCATAACAAATTGAATCCCGGCCATAGAGGCTTTTTGTATCAACTCAAAACTTGCACGGCCGCTCAGCAACAGCAAGCGGTCTGAGAGTGGAAGTTGATTCTTTTTGAATGATGCGCCTATCAATTTATCAAGGGCGTTGTGACGGCCCACGTCCTCGCGCAAATCCAGTAACTGCCCAGCTGTGTCAAAAAGTACGGCCGCGTGTAAGCCACCGGTGCGGTCGAAGATTTCCTGCTTTTTGTGCAATGCCTCTGGAAATGTTTTTATAAGTTCCATATCTACATGCAACGGAGTGGGGGAAAGATCGAGTTGGCAAACAGTTTTTATGGCATCAATACTGGCCTTGCCACACACACCGCAACTGCTGCTGGTATAAAAATGCCGTTCCAGCTGACTCAAATCCAGCGTTTCTGAATTATTGAGGAAGACGTTTACTTTGTTTTCGCTAACGATCACATTTTCCACCTGCTGAGCACTGGCGATAAGACCTTCGGTAAAGAGAAAACCTACCGCCAGATCAGCATCATGACCTGGAGTTCGCATGGTTATGGAAATATTTTTGTTAAAAACCGGGGGCGAAGCTTTTAGAACGCTGATGCTAATTTCCAGTGGTTCCTCTACGGCAAGGGTATCGATAACATGATCTCTACCGGTTTCATTTATTTTAACGATTTCCTTTCGGAAAATGGAGCTTTCTAATAATTCGTTCATAATCTTGTTTTGTATCTACACTTGTAAAAGCTTTCCCGCTCACCGGTATAATAGTACACGGATTGGTTTTGAGCATCTGCAGCAGTGAAAACTGGTCCTTAGCAATATTTTCTATCAATACTTCAAAAAAAGAGGCTTCATAAATAGCAAGGGTCGGAATTAAAAAACCAGTGTTTTTATCCTTAAAAACGGTTGCAAACATTGATTTATCGCGTTTTTTAAGCAATTTTTGGAGATGTAAATCCTGTAAAAATGGGTAATCGCAGCCCACACAAAGCCATGCACCTCTATGCATTTCAAAAGCGGTAAGCAGCCCAGTAAGCGGCCCCATTTCTTTATGAGAATCTAGGATATAGGCATAGCCTTTTTCCTGTTTTTGACCTTCACGCAAAGAAATAAAGGTTTCCAGCCCTAAGTTTTGTATTTGCTTGGCAACATGAATTTTTTGAGGTTCTTTATAATAGATAAGATCACCTTTATCTTTCCCCATACGCTGTGACTTTCCACCTGCCAAAACCAGTGCCCGCAGTTCACCTGATACCATTTTTAGTTGAAATTTCACTTTAAAAGTACATCATCCCACCACTATTTTACTCCATTAACACCATTTTTAACGTGTTTGAGACTGTTTTAATCTTTCTCAAAAATTTCAATTTTATATTGATGTATGATTGTATTCCTTAAAAAAATAGCAGGAACTTTTATTCTTGAATTTTATAGTCAACTGATTTACCAAAATTTGAAATTCTCATACAGAATCTTACTAAAATTAAAACAAATTTATTTTAAAATACTGCCGTTTCAGTGCATAAAGATCTCATCTATAATTTCTGATTTCAGCTTAAAATGGTCGATTTTTTGATTGGCTATGGAAACTTAAAAGAATACTGAGAATTTAATTTTGTATGCATAAGTGCCTAATTTACATATCTTTTTAAGACTAATTTTATTTACGAAGCTTTAATTTAGTTCATTACATTTATAAAAGGTTTTTCTCAATTGTCAAATAAGAACTAATTAGAAGATCAGCTGAAGATAATCACATATCAAAGTAAATTATTGTCTAAAAGGTACATTGCAGGATAGGTGGATTTTGATAAAGCCACTGCTAAAAAATTTGAAATAAGATACGTATGGAATGATTGCTTAATGGATTCAGAAGATTTAAAAAAGGATAACCAAAAACCATATATATGAACATTGTATTAGAACAAGCCGAAAGATTAATAGAAGCCGCCAAAAAAAGGCCGAAAGTATAGATACTAAAATGAATATCGCTATCGTAGATGGAGGTGCAAATCTAGTAACTTTTGCCCGTATGGATGATGCTTGGTTGGGATCTGTAGATATTGCCATAAAAAAAGCCAAGACTGCCCGATTTTTTGACATGAATACTGGCGAGATAGGAAAACTTGCACAGCCCGGTGGTTCACTTTTTGGTATTGAGCATTCTAACCAAGGCCTTATTTCTTTTCCGGGAGGGATTCCCATTAAAAATAAAGAAGGCAAGATCATCGGTGCAATTGGTGTGAGTGGGAGTACTGTAGAAAATGATCATGAAGTCGCAAAAGCGGGTGCGGAGGCTTTGTAATCAACCTGTTGTAACTAATTATGAAAACCATTTGACCGCTGGCTCAAGTGCTGTTTACACGCTCTTTAGAATATGATAAAAGAAGGTACTGGATCTTAAAGCAAATTTAATCACCGAGAAAATTTGGGTAGATTTATGCTCCTATTTACCAGATTTAAACAGCATTTCAGCCACTTTTTGACTTAACATATTTGCTGTAAAGCTATGATTTCTAAAAAAAAACCTGTTTAAAAGTGATGTTTTAAGATTCACTTTTAAACAGGTTTTAAGTATTTGGCTGTGCCTAAAATAAACGACTACTAACCTTTTATCTTTTGTGATTCACGTTCCACTGTGTTTTTTGCTTTGTCATAATTTTCAACGACCGCATCTTCGGCACTGGAGTAAGCATCTTTTACCTTGTTACCAGCTTCGCTAATCTTGCTTTTGATTTTTGCTTTTTCTTCAGGACTAGCAGTTTTATATACCCACCAGGCCGCAACACTTCCTGCAGCGATTCCTAATATTGTCAATAATCCGGTTTTGGTGTTCTTGGAGGCCATAATATGTTGTTTTAAAATGAATATCAAAGGTTATGATATTCTGTTGAGGATTAAAGTGATTTAGTAAAAATTTAATATTTCGATTAAAAATAAAAGCACTGGAATTGCCAAAAGGTACAGAGAATTATATATTTCAAGTGTAATCAGTATTTTTACATTCGAGTCAATTGTCAATACAATTTTGATCAGGTAAAGGCGATATGCCAAAAATAATA
>Ga0314772_1000593_pt1 | contig 19116 bp, 20 predicted proteins | sample MetaGCBIW2018_FD_204520 | JGI IMG/M metagenome (GOLD analysis project Ga0314772, IMG submission 204520) | Cryopeg brine microbial communities from Beaufort Sea near Barrow, Alaska, United States - CBIW 2018 | ecosystem: Environmental > Aquatic > Marine > Coastal | place: USA: Alaska | collected... | reverse complement strand
CACCGTCAGCGCCACCGTCAGCGCCGCCGTCACGGTCACCCGTTGGCGGATCGATAATGATCGGTGCGAGCGCGGGTTGCCGTGCGGATGCCTCGGCTGCGGCATCCGACACCAATGTATTGAGCTCGACCTCGGTGAAGCCCAAGGCAAGCTCGCTCGATTCGCCTCGCGAAAGCAAGAGCAGGTCATTGGTGAGCCGCACCAAACCAGCAGTTGCGTCTGCTGCCACGCGGATGGCCCGTTCGTATTCGGCGGGCGTTCGCGAGCGGGTGAGCGCGAGTTCGAGTTCGCCCTGAATGACAGCGAGAGGCGTGCGCATCTCGTGCGATGCCCCATCCACAAACCGCTGCTGAAGTTCGTAACTGCGGCGCACCGGGGCCATCGCCGCACGGGCCATCAGCCAACTCGAGACCGGAACGACAAGCAGCAGGCCGGTATAAATGACGACCAGAGCATTCCGCAGCGTCGCGAAGCTCTGCTCGGCGCTCGCTAAACCTCCCTCACCCTGCACGTCGGCAGTGTCGAAATCAAAAGTGCCCGTGACGTAGAAGTACACAGCGAGCGCGAACGCCCCAAAGAGCACCAGCTGCACCGCGGTATAGGCGAGCGTAAGGCGGCGAATCGCTTGACGGAAGATCATTCGTTCTGTCCTCGCTGCTCGATCTGCTCTTGTTGGGCGGCCGGCGCTCGTTGTTCGACTGGCTCTTGTTGCTCGTTCGGCTCGGCGTGTTCGATTACATAGCCCGACCCGCGCCGCGTCTCGATCACATCCGGTTCGCCTGCGGCGATGAGTTTCTGGCGCAGGTAGCGAATGTAGGTCTGCACGACGTTGCTGAATCCTTCGTAGTTGCTATCCCAGGCATGGTCAATGAGCTCGGTGCTGCTCACGATACGTCCGGCGTTGCGCATGAGGTATTCGAGCACGGCGAATTCCTTCGCCGTGAGCTGGATGCGCCGGCCGTCGCGCTCGGCGGTGCGCGTGGATGCGTCAAGGGCGACTCCGCGCACCGAAATAACGGGGGCCTGCGCCTGGGGTGAGCGGCGCAGGAGCGCGCGCACTCTGGCCAGCAGCTCGACAAGGTGGAATGGCTTCACAAGGTAGTCATCCGCGCCAGCATCGAGTCCGTCCACTTTGGTGCGCATACCGTCGAGCGCGGTGAGCATCAGTATCGGCACGTTGGTGTCGAGTTCTCGGATGCGGCGGCACACCGTCATGCCTGCGGGTTCGTCGACGGCAACATCGAGCCCGGGAAGCATCAGATCAAGCACCACGAGGTCGTAGGTAACGTCCACCTCGAAGGCCTCGATTCCTCCAGGCGCGTCGTGGGCGATGTGGGTCGCGTACCCGGCCTCGCCGAGGCTGCGACGAATGACGTCGGCGAGGCGCACGTCATCCTCGATGATCAACACCTTCATACCGACCCCCTCTCCCTGAGGCTACCGCGGCCGGAATGAGATCAACGTGAGAGTGATCATGCCGACCGTAGTATGGCGGAACTTACTCCCAGGTGCTCGGCGCTTCGGCGCGACTGACGGGCAGCGCGACGTGATCGGCCCACTCCTGAACCCAGTCGGGCATGACGGGTGCTGGGGAATCCCATCCAATGGTTTCAAGTAGTTCTGAGACGCTGACGGTTCCGCCCGACCGCTTAAGAAAGCGGGCGCGGGTCATGGCCTGGGCGTAAATCTGACCATCGACGACGAAGCGTTGTTCCACGAAAACGGCTTTCTCGTCGTAGCCGACGACTCGAGTTTCGAGGTCGTACTTTTTCCATAGGTCGAGCGACTTACGAAAGCTGATTGTCTCATTGGCCATGACCGGGTAGTAGCCCTTGGCTGACAGCTTCTGCCACCCGCCAGCGCGAATCAGCAGGTCCATGCGGCCGATGTCCATGAGCGAAAAGTACACACCGTTGTTCATGTGGCGAAGGATGTCAATGTCGGTCGGCAGTACGCGGAAAGACATGCTCCCGACGTCCCTGACGCCCAAGGCCAAACGACGCGTGCTGAGGATGCGGTGCAGGATGGTGCGGAAGATCAAATTCACTCGCCCAGATTAGGTGAATCGTGATCGACTTCGAAAATCGTTTGTAGGGAAGCTCTAGCAGGTTGACCTATTTGGCCCCGGCAAGACGCACGACGGCCTGCACGGGGGCGTGGTCCGACGGCCACCCGCCCCCGTACCGCGTGACGTTGATGCCGGCTTGCGCCGAGGTGATTCCGGGCGTCGCGAGAATCCAGTCAATTCGCTTGCGGTTGTGCTTCGGCGGGCCGTAGTTGGGGAACGTTCCCCAGACCTGAGTGAGGCGCTCCTCGGCCGTGTTCCAAGTGTCGACCAGCAGCCCGTGGCCGGTGAGCTGGTCGTAAGGGTGGGTGTCAGCATCCGTATTGAAATCGCCGGTCATGATCGTGGGATGTGGCGTCGCCTGGACGATGTTTCTCAGCGCGTCGGCAGAACGAAGGCGCGAGCTGCGGGAACGGTGGTCAAGGTGAGTGTTCACGGCCTGAAATTGGATGCCAGTGGCGAGGTCACGGAAGATCGCCTCCACCACGACGCGAGGGGTCCGGTTGCCCCACGAGGTAGAGCCGGGAACATTTGGGGTATCGGAGAGCGCCGACTGTCGCCACTCGACGACCTGCAGGCGGCGGGAATCGTAAAAGATGGGGCAGCCTTCGCCACCCGTATTCTTTTCGCGACCGTAGCCGAGCGAACGATAGTGCTCCCCCAGCGCCTGGCGCACAAACCGCGCCTGAGTGAACAGCGCTTCTTGCACTCCGAGCAGCGCCGGCTGTTCGGCAGCGAGCAGACGTTTCATCAACGGCTGGCGGTGTCGCCACTGGTCGGGATTGCGCGGCAGAAGTTTCGGAAGACGCCGACGGATGTTGTAGGTCATTACATGCAGACCGGGAGCCTCGACAGGGCCGAGCAGAAAGCTACCGCGGGGAGGGAACGCCAGTCGTGGTTCGCGCTCTGGCGCCAGCGCCGAAAAATGTTTCGACCGTGGGGTGGTGATGCCCGTCATGATTCCAGTTTATGGCGTGGTCTTGTGTTTCGCTGATGACGTTTGCGTCAGTGCCGGAGCCCCCACGCGGCGCGGAAGCACCGCATCACGCGTCGCTCGGCTACTGGACTCCCCTCCACAACCTGCTGCTTTACCGCCTCGGTTGGAGCCGCCCAGATCGCGGACTCCGCTGGTGGGCCGTGGTGGTATCTCCCATTGGTCGGAGACACCACGGTTCGCCACGTCCGTGAAACCACGCTCCGCTTCTGCGGAATTAAGCCCGTGTGGGCGACGCGCCTCTGACCTGTAAAGGGTTCGACGCTGGAACAACGCAAACGTTGGCTAGCGAAGGCTGCGGGTCTCGGCCGAGCGGATGCGGCGCGGCTCGCAAAACGGCGCACGGTGCACCACAGCCCACAATCCACAAACGCGGAACGCGTGGGCGCAAGCTGAAGCGCCCTCGACTAGCTAATGCCCGCGGTGATCCTGGATCGTCATCCGCGGCCCGAAACTGGGCTTGCGGAACCCGGATGCCGTGATGAGTCGCACGACGCGCTGGCGGTGGCCGCGCCAGGGCTCGAGCAATTCGAGCATCCGCTCATCGTCGACAGGTTCGCCAATGAGAGCCCAACCCACGACGGCGGCCAGGTGGTAGTCGCCGACGCTCGGGCTATCGGGGTCGGCGTGCGAGCGCTGCATCGTTTCGGCGGCCGTCCACACACCGACGCCGACCACTGAACGCAGGGCAGCCTCGATGCGCGGCCCGCCACGACCCCACTCGGCGGTGCGCTCCAAGGATGCCGCGACTTGCGTTGCTCGCATCACAGTCGCCGAACGCTGCGGGCCAACACCCGCGCGATGCCACTCCCACGACGGGATCCGCGCCCAACCCTTTGGGGCCGGCACAACGCGCATCCGTGCCGGAGCGGGGCCCGGAGCTGGCGTTCCATGCTTGGTGACGAGGGCGCGCCACCCCCGCTTCGCCTCAATGCCGGTGACTTTCTGTTCCAGAATCGCCATCACGAGAGCCTCAAAGACGAGCTTCGTGCGGGTCAGTCGCAGGCCAGGGTTCTGTCGCTGCGCTTCCTCAACGAAAGGAAGAGACGAAATGTCGAAGTCGCTCCAGTCGTCACCCTCCCCCAGCAGCTCAGGAACACTCGCAATTGCCCACTCCGCTCCGGCACCCCACGCGGTGCACTCCACTCGCGATTGGTGCTGCGCGAGAAGAAGGGTCGCCGGGCCAGCAGGCGTGAGCATGGTGCGCCACGTGCCCGCGGTATCCGTCTGCATCGTCGGATCGCCAGCACCACGCTTGAGCGGTTGCAAGGTTGCGCGCACGTCGACCGGACGTTCCGGCGCGTAGCGAGTGCGCACAGGTTCGACGGTGGAAAGTGCGAAGGTCATAAAGCTAGGCTACGCGCCGCCTCCGACGTGCAGATTCATCCCTCGCGTGCGCGTGCGCAGCCCCGCAAGCCACACCCAGCCAACAGCCGTAAACTTGCCCCGTGGCTGTTCCCAAGATCCTTCTCTTCTACGTGTTCACGCCGCTGGCCGACCCCGAGGCTGTGCGGCTGTGGCAGCGCGACCTCTGTGAGTCCCTCGAGCTCGGCGGTCGCATCATCCTCTCCAAAGACGGCATGAATGGCACCGTCGGCGGCGAGCTGAAAGACGTGAAGCGCTACATCCGTAAAACGCGTGATTATCCCGCGTTCAAAAACATCGACTTCAAGTGGAGCGAAGGCATCGGCGACGACTTCCCGAAACTGAGCGTGAAGGTGCGCGACGAGATCGTCAGCTTCGGAGCCCCAGGTGAACTGCAGGTCGACGAGAACGGCGTTGTCGGCGGCGGCACAAAGCTCAGCCCCGAAGAACTCCACGAGCTCGTTGCCCGCAAAGACGTCACCTTCTTTGACGGCCGCAATCCCATCGAGGCGGCGATCGGCAAATTCACCGATGCGATAGTTCCGGATGTCGACACCACCCGCGACTTCGTCGCCGAACTCGACAGTGGCAAGTACGACCACCTCAAGAACACCCCAGTAGTCACGTACTGCACCGGCGGCATCCGCTGCGAAGTGCTCTCGTCCCTCATGCGCAGCCGTGGATTCGGCGAGGTCTACCAACTCGACGGCGGCATCGTTCGCTACGGCGAAACGTTCGGCGACTCCGGGCTCTGGAATGGTTCGCTCTACGTCTTCGACAAGCGCATGTCCATCGATTTCACCAAAGACGCCCAAACCATCGGCCACTGCTACCAGTGCGGTGCGGCGACCAAACGGGTCGAAAACTGCCACAATCCGGCCTGCCGCGAACTGTTCGTCGTCTGCGACGAACACGCAGCCGTCGCTGCCTGTGCCGCGCATCTGATCCCCGCTTCGGAGATTGTCGCGTAGCCAGCAACACAACTCGTGGCTCGCATTGCGGCCAAGATGCGCCATGATAGTTCCATGAAGATTGGGATCCTGACCAGCGGCGGCGACTGCCCCGGCCTCAACGCCGTCATTCGTGGTGTCGTCCTCAAGGGCACTCAGGTTTACAACAAAGAGTTTGTCGGCTTTCGCGATGGCTGGCGCGGAGTCGTTGAAGGCGACGCCATGCCACTGGCACGCAAAGACATTCAGGGTATCTCCAAGCAGGGTGGAACCATTCTTGGCACCTCCCGCACGAACCCTTTCGAGGGCACAGACGGCGCAGAGACAGTGCGCGAAAATATGGAACGCCTCGGTGTCGACTCCCTCATTGCCATCGGTGGAGAAGGAACCCTTGCTGCAGCCAAGCGACTGACGGATGCCGGAATCAAGATCGTCGGAGTCCCCAAGACCGTCGATAACGACCTCTCGGCCACCGACTACACGTTCGGGTTCGACACCGCCACGCAGATCGCAACCGACGCCATGGATCGCCTGCGCACCACGGGCGACTCCCACGGCCGCTGCATGGTCGCCGAAGTTATGGGTCGCCATGTCGGCTGGATCGCCTTGCACTCTGGCATGGCCGCCGGCGCCCACGCCATCCTGATTCCTGAGCAGAAGACCAGCATGGATCAGATCGTGGAGTGGGTAACCTCAGTTCGTGACCGTGGCCGTGCGCCCCTCGTTGTTGTGGCTGAGGGTTTCACCCTCGACACCATGGATGACGCCCACTCCGAGCGCGGACTCGATGCATTCGGCCGCCCCCGCCTTGGCGGAATCGGCGACCAGCTTGCTCCCGAGATTGAAGCGCGCACCGGGCTCGAAACCCGCTCGACCACCCTCGGTCATATCCAACGCGGCGGAACGCCAAGTGCGTACGACCGCGTGCTCGCTACCCGCTACGGCATGGCCGCTGTCGACGCTGTCATTCACGGCCGCTGGGGTCGCATGGTCTCGCTTCGGGGAACCGAGATCACCAACGTCGCATTCGAGGAAGCCCTCGGCAAGCTCAATACTGTGCCCCAGTCCCGCTACGACGAGGCATCGATTCTCTTCGGCTAGAAAGCACCGAGGCACAATTCAGCCGGCCACTCTAGGCTGGCCTCATGTGGCGTGGAATCGAAGTAATCAAGAACGAGTCCGACCCGAAAGCTCCGGCTCACGTCGAGCTCTCTGAGCAACTGGATGACAGCATCCTGATGCCGGGCGACGTCACGATCGATGTCGAGTACTCGAGTCTTAACTACAAAGACGGCATCGCACTCACGGGCAGGCCAGGCATCGTTCGCGAGCCGCGCCTCATCGCAGGCATCGACCTCGTCGGCGTCGTCTCCAAGAGCACCGATGACCGTTATTATGCTGGTCAGCGTGTACTTGTGAACGGCTGCGGCCTCAGTGAAACCCACCATGGTGGTTACGCCGAACGTGCCCGCGTTCCCGGCGATTGGGTCGTGCCTGTTCCTGACGGCATCAGCAACCAGCAGGCCGCCGCTATCGGCACAGCAGGTTTCACGGCGATGCTCTCTGTGCTCGCGCTTGGGCGCGGCGGCGTGACCGGTGACGTACTCGTGACGGGTGCGAGCGGCGGCGTTGGGTCGATAGCGATCGCTCTGCTCAACCGACTCGGATTCGACGTGACGGCATCCACCGGTCGTGCCGACGAACACGACTACCTGCGCCAGCTAGGCGCAACAACGATCATCGATCGCGCCGAACTGAGTGCAGAACCCCGCGCCCTCATGAAACAGCGCTGGGGCGGCGCGATTGATGCCGTCGGCGGCACCACCCTCGCCTCCGCGCTCGCGCATACCCAGTACGGCGGCACCGTCACCGCCTGCGGCAACGCGCAGTCGAGCGAACTCCACACGAGCGTGATGCCGTTCATTTTGCGCGGAGTGAGCCTCGTGGGAATCAACTCTGTCTTCACCCCGCGGGCGCTGCGCCTGGAGGCGTGGAGCCGTCTCGAACGCGACCTTGACCTCGGCACATTGGAGAGCACGACATCCGTGATCGGATTGGGCGACACCATCGCCGCCGGCGCAGACATCATTGCCGGCCGCATCCGCGGTCGCACGGTGGTTGACGTCCGCAACTAGCCGAGCTCCAAATAGTCGAGCACTGACTAGCGGAGCACCGAGAAGCCGAGCACCCCACACCGGCACACGTGCCATGCCTGTGCAACACTTTCGAGTATGAACAGTGCCTTCGCCATACTCGGATCAGCGTTCGTTTTTCTCGCCGCGCTCGTGCACCTCATGATCTTCGTCATGGAGAGTGTTCTTTGGCACACGCCGCGTGTGCAAAAGATCTTCGGCGTGCGCAGCGCGACGGATGCCGCCCTCATCAAGCCGTGGGCATACAACCAGGGCTTCTACAACGCTTTCCTCGCGCTCGGCGCGGGAACCGGCCTGGTTATGATGGGCTCGATCAACCTGTGGCCGGCAGGAATCGCGCTTGCCATGTTCGCGACGCTCAGTATGGTGCTCGCCGCCACCGTTCTCATCACGTCCCAGCCGAAAATGGCTCGTGCTTCGGCAATCCAGGGGGTTCCTCCCCTGCTGGGCATCCTGTTCCTCGTGCTCGCGCTCACCGTGCGCTAGCGGCCGAGATACTCCGCAAGGGTTTCAACGAGAGACGCACTCGAGCGGTCTTCGGCGATCACGTGCACGGTGAGACCGGCAGCGCGAGCATCGTAGGCCGTGCGCGGTCCGATGCAGGCAACGATCGTGGTTTCTGGCAGCGGTGCAAGCTGTTCAGCTACCTGTCGGGCAACTGATCCCGAGCTGATGAGTATGGCCGAGATGCGACCGGATGCAACATCCTCACGCACATGGTCGGCAACCGGCACACCAACAGTGCAGTACGCCGAGACGCTGACCACTTCGAGGCCGAGCGCGCCGAGGCCGTCGGGAAGTGTGGTGTCGGCCAAGTTGGATTGCGGTGCCAGCACGCGAAGACCTGGAGTGCGGTCGGTCCACTCTTTGACGAGACCGCGACCCGAATTGTCTAGCTCGGGCACGAAATCCACGCGGTGTCCTGCAAGAGTGAGTGCGATTGCGGTAGTTTCTCCCACCGCGGCAATCTTGGTGTTCTCCGGGATTTTCACACCGCTGGCGAACATGACATCGACGGTCGTCGCGCTGGTTACCGCAAGCCAATCGAATTGGCCATCGTTGAGTTCGTGGAACGCGTTAGCGAGTGCCGGAACGTTTTCGGATGGTGCGAAATTGATGAGCGGGGCGATCACCGGGATCGCCGAATAACCCCTGAGTATTGCTGCAGCGCTGTCGCCCCAATTGCCTCCGCGTGGAACGAGCACGCGCAAACCATTGAGTGCTTTGCCTGCCATGTTCCTATCCTCCCCCTGTTGGGGAGTCAGACGCTAATCGAGCTAGTCGTCGTCGCTCAGAATTGCCCATGCAATGACAGCAACAACGGAGACTGCGGCGGCAGCCGCGCCGATGATCCAGGGCAGTGGGTTGCTCTCATAGGAGCTGCGAACACGAGTTGCAACTTCGTCAACGCGCTTACCGACATTGAATTTGTCTTCGATGGCGTCGAGGGTGCGCTCAAGTTCAGCGCGTGCTTGCTCGATACTGTCGTTGGCTTTGTCAGTCATCATGACCTCCGCTTTCGTGTGCCTTTGATGGCACGAACGTCGCTCTTAATACTTTCGATCGTTTCAGTGGGGGCTGGCGGTGTTCCCTTTTTTACGAGAGAGACCCCGGCCGCGACCAAAATTGCTGTAATTATCAGCAAAATTCCGGCCACGATGAGCGCAGCAGCCCACGCGGGGAGCACTTCGGCAAAGCCGAGTATGGCCGCCGCAATGAGCACCATGAGAGCGAAGAGAGCGAAGAGAGCGGCTCCCACAAACAGCCCAACACCGATACCCGCAGTTGCGAGTTTGGCGAGCATCTCTTTCTTGAGCGACTCGACCTCTCCGCGGACCAGTTCGCCAAGAAGGCGCGGTACATCCGCAATGAGCGCAGCGAGCGAACGCTTCGGCTCGCGCTGAGGGTCCGTCTTCGGTGATTCACCGTACATGGCAGCCCTACTTTGAGTTAGTGGACTTCGTCGTCGATGCCGTTGACGAAGACTTCTTGGCGGCAGGCTTCTTGGCGCTGCTCGTGCTTGTCGACTTGGTCGACTTGGCGGGCGAGCTCTTGTTGCTAGCGACCTGCTTGACTACCTTCTTGGCACCGTCTGCGAGAAACTCAGCGACGTCGGGGGCTTTGTCTTTGACAAAGTCTTCAGCGTTGTGGCGCTGTTCCGTGATGCGCGGGTCATTCCACAGCTTGGCCGCTGTTGCCTTAATTTTTTCGTACTTTTCGTGGCCAGCGCGGGTTCCCAGCACATAGCCAATGCCGAGTCCTACTACTAGGAGGATCTTGCCCTTCATGGTGAACTCCGTTTCCTGTTGCCGGTTGGTTCTTCCAACATACTCGCGATAGCCGCAGGCCGCACTCAGGCTTCGCTGCTACCGCAAGTAGCCATTCTGGAGCATATTCTCAGATTGGCATAGGGCTCTGCCCAGAACTCACACAGAGTTTTCAGTTGAGCAGGCCGGTGTTCCCTTAGTGCGGGGCGGATGCTGTGGCAGCAGCCTTCGCCGCAGCGGGAAGTGCCTCGACGATCTTCGAGACCACGCTGTCGTCATGGGCTGCCGACACGAACCATGCCTCGAACACACTTGGAGGCAGTGAGATCCCCGACTCCAGCATCGAGTGGAAGAAGGGGGCGTAACGGTACCCCTGCTGAGCTTTTACGTCAGCAAAGTTCAGCGGTTCGGTGGGGCTGAACACGAACGAGAACAGGTTTCCTGCGTGCTGAACAACATGCTCGACGCCTTCCGCTGAGAGCGCGACGGAGGTTTCGCGACTGAGGGTTTCGGCAACCTGGTTGAGCCGGGAATACACGGCGTCGTCGGCGAGCTGCAGCGTAGCAAGGCCGGCAGCAACGGCTACGGGGTTTCCGCTGAGAGTACCCGCCTGGTAGACTGGGCCGAGGGGAGCAAGCAACTCCATGATGCGAGCCGAACCACCCAGCGCGGCCAACGGCATCCCACCACCGATGACTTTGCCAAAGGTGAAGAGGTCGGGAACCCAGCGTGCGCCCGGCTCGTGGGGGTTCGCAGTGGCGGCGGCACGAGCATCCAAGCCCCAGTAGCCGGCTGGATCGACGCGGAAGCCCGTGAGGACTTCGTCGCTGATGGCGAGGGCACCGTGTTCGTGGGCGATGCGCACAATGGTTTCGTTGAAGCCGGGCTGCGGGGCCATGACGCCCATGTTGGCGGCGGCGGCCTCGAAGATAATGCCGGCGATGTCGTGGCCGTGCTCGGCAAATACTTGCTCGAGGGCGGCAACGTTGTTGTACTCAATGACGAGAGTTTGGGCGGCAGTCTCAGCGGTGACCCCTGCGGAGCCGGGCATCGAGAGCGTTGCGAGGCCCGAACCTGCCTCTGCCAAAAGTCCGTCGGAGTGACCGTGGTAGTGCCCGGCAAACTTCACGAGCAGTCGCCGACCGGTTGCGCCGCGGGCCAAACGGATGGCCGTCATGGTCGCTTCGGTGCCGGTGGAGACGAGACGCAAGCGCTCGATCGGGCTCACGCCGCCGACGCTGATGCGGGCGCGCACGAGTTCGGCGAGCTCCGTCTCGGCGGGAGTGGATGCTCCAAAGCCGAGGCCGCGCGACGCCGCCTGCTGAACGGCGTCAATCACTTCGGGATGAGCGTGGCCGAGGATGGCTGGGCCCCAAGAGTTGACGAGGTCAATGTAGGAGTGGCCCTCAACATCCGTCACGTACGCGCCGGAGGCCTTCACATAGAAGCGGGGTGTTCCGCCGACCGAACCGAAGGCACGCACGGGAGAGTTCACGCCACCGGGCAGTACGCCGCGAGCGCGGTCGAAGGACTCCTGGTTGGTGGCCGGGGCTGCCGCGGCGGGTGCGGACGGAGTGGGGGTGGTGTTGCTCATCGGCGAAGCCATTCTGCAAGTTCTGTTGCGTAGTAGGTGAGCACCGCTTCGGCGCCGGCCCTCTGGATGCTGAGTACTGACTCTTCGATAGCGCGGCGGCGGTCGATCCAACCGTGTGCTGCTGCAGCCTCGATCATCGAGTATTCGCCGGAGACTTGGTATGCCCACACCGGAACGCTGCTGACAGCGCTGGCGTCGGCCAGAACATCGAGGAAACTCATGGCGGGCTTAACCATCACAATGTCGGCGCCCTCATCGATGTCGAGTTCGACTTCGCGGCTGCCTTCCCGGCGGTTGGCTGGATCCTGTTGGTAGGCGCGGCGGTCGCCCTCAAGCGAGGACTGCACGGCTTCGCGGAACGGGCCATAGAACGCGGACGCGTACTTCGCGGCGTAACCGAGCAAGGGAGTGTCGGTGTGTCCGGCGGTGTCGAGAGCGTCGCGCACTGCGGCGACTTGGCCGTCCATCATGCCGCTGAGCCCGAGCAGTTGTGAGCCGGACTCGGCCTGAGCAACGCCCATCTCGCGGTAGCGCTCAAGCGAGGCGTCGTTGTCGACGATCAACTCGGTCGCCCCTGTCGCGAGGTTGGTGCGTTTGCGCAGCACCCCGCAGTGGCCGTGGTCGGTGAATTCGTCGAGGCAGAGATCGGTTTGCACCACGAGGGCGTCACCGGCCTCGGCGACAGCGGCGCGCGTGGCGACGTTGAGGATTCCCTGGGGATCAATCGCTCCTGAACCCTCGGCATCCTTGTTTTCGGGAACACCGAACAGCATCACGCCACCGATGCCCAGCTCGGCCGCCTGAGCAATCGCGCGGCGCATCGAGTCGAGTGAATGCTGCTGCACGCCCGGCATCGAACTAATCGGAACCGACTCGGTCAACCCTTCACGCACAAACATCGGCAGAATCAGTTGGCTCGGGTGGGTGCGGTTTTCGGCGACAAGGCGACGCATCGCCGGGGTCGACCGCAAACGTCGAGGTCGGATGATCACGCTCGCGCCCCCGTCAGTTCCCCGGCACCCTGTGCCAGCAGTTCTTCGGCGACCCGCTGTGCTGCCTCGCGCGCCGGGTCTTCGACGTCGTTGACGTACAGCGCGTGGGAGCTAGTGAGATAACGGGAGCCGTCGAGGGCGTAGACGCGCGCATCCAAGAACAGGAGGCCATCATCGATGACGGCGTGCGCTCCGAGGGGAGCCGAGCATCCGGCATCGAGGAAGGCGAGAACGTGGCGTTCGGCGTCTGTCTTGGTGCGGCTGGGTTTGTGGTCGAGCACTGCGGCGAGTTTCTCTTCGCCGGTGCGAACCTCGATCGCGAGAGCACCTTGGCCGGGTGCTGTGGGCCAACCAGCAATTCCGAGGTATTCCGTGACGGCGTCAGAGCGATCTGCGCGAGCGAGTCCAGCGGCGGCCAGGATCACGGCATCCAGGTGTCCGTCAGTGACTTTGGCGAGGCGTGAGTCGATGTTGCCGCGCAGGTCGACAACCTCAAGGTCGGGATAGAGCGAACGCAGTTGCGCCTGACGACGCGGCGAGCCGGTGCCAACGCGAGCGCCAGCAGGAAGGGTCTCGAGGGTGAGCCCGTCACGGGCACAGAGCGCATCACGTTCGTCGACACGCTTGGGAACGGCAGCGATCGTGAGGCCGGGAACTCCGGCCGTCGGCAAGTCCTTCAAGGAGTGCACAACAACATCGCACTCACCGGCGAGAAGTGCGTCCCGCAGCGCATTCGCAAACACTCCCTGACCACCAATCAGCGACAGTGACTCCGTTGACCGGTCTCCCTGAGTCGAGATCGGAATGATCTCCGTCTCAACACCCGTCTTGTTCTCGAGCGAACGCGCCACCGTGGTGGTCTGCGCCATAGCGAGGGTGCTCCCCCGCGTTCCAATACGAATAACGGTCACGGTGCTACCCCCGCGGCTGCCGGCTTAAAGCCGAGCCGCACATTCTCACAGCACCCCGGACGACACACGTCGTACCAGGGTCCAATGTCTGTCAGTGCGGGGCGATCTGCCACCGGCACTCCATCCCGACGCTCCAACACGAGATCAACGAGACCTGTGACGAATGCCGGATGCACGCCAGGCGTCGGAACGCGAACGGCAAGCATGTTGTGGCCTTCCGCAGTCTCAAGCGCCTCCGTGTCGAGATCCCATTTCACTTCCATGTGGTCGGAGATGAAACCGACCGGAACAATAACAACAGCTTCGATGCCGTCGGCGGCGAGCGCATCAATCGCATCGTTGATGTCCGGTTCGAGCCACGGCATCGTTGGCGGGCCACTGCGCGACTGGTACACGAGACTGTGCGCGGGTTGCGTCGCGTCTGGCGAGTCAGCAGCCTGCGCCGCCATCACCACCTCTGAGACGGCGAGGTGCTGCGCCGTGTAGGCTCCACCCGCTCCAAAGCCGCGCGATTCTGGGCCGCTCTTGGCGGCATCCGTCGACGGGATCGAATGAGTAGTAAAAAGTACGTGCGTCTTCTCGGGTGCAACCCCCTTGGCTGCTATCTCGGCGAGCCCGTCACGCACGCCGTCAAAGAAGGGCTGAACGAAACCGGGGTGGTCAAAGAATTGGCGAACCTTGTCGATCTGGATCGTGCCGAGCAGGCCCGTCTGTTCGAGCGCGATTGCGTAATCTTCGCGGTATTGGCGGCAACTCGAATACGAACTGTACGCACTCGTGCCAACGGCGATGAGTTTCGTATAGCCGCGCTCGTGCGCCTCGGTGAGAGCGTCACTCAGGTAGGGATTCCAGTTGCGGTTTCCCCACAGCACCGGCAGGTCGATTCCGCGGCGAGCAAGCTCAGCTTCGAGCGCTGCCTTCAACTCGCGGTTCTGGTCGTTGATCGGGCTGATACCACCGAAGGCGCGGTAGTGGTGGGCAACCTCTTCGAGACGTTCCTCGGGGATGCCTCGTCCGCGCGTGACATTACGCAAGAATGGAATGACGTCGTCTTGACCCTCGGGCCCACCAAAACTTGCGAGCAAAATGGCGTCGTACGCCACGGCTTGCTCGACATGTTCTGGACCGGATGCTGCGGCATCCGTTGCAGCCAAAATGCGGGTCACTCCAGCACCTCAGCGATCTCCTCAAGCGAGATACGACGTCCCGTGTAGAAGGGGATCTCTTCGCGAACGTGACGGCGCGCCTCGGTCTGGCGGAGGTGACGCATGAGATCGACGAGGTCGACCAACTCGGGGGCTTCGAGCGCGAGCATCCACTCGTAGTCGCCGAGCGCAAAACTCGCGACGGTGTTGGCGAGCACCTGCGGCATCTCGGCACCCTTAATGCCGTGGTCACGCAACATCTTGCTGCGCTCGGCATCGGGCAGCAGGTACCAGTCGTAGCTGCGCACGAACGGGTAGACGGTTACCCAGGCTTCTGGTTCTTTGCCGCGCATGAACGCGGGCATGTGGCTCTTGGAGAACTCTGCATCGCGGTGAACACCCATCGCGTTCCAGGTGGGAAGCAACGATGTGAGAGGTTCGCTGCGGCGCAGTTCGCGCAGGGCCCACTGAATGTTCTCGGGATTGTCGCCGTGCAGCCAGATCATGATGTCGGCATCGGCGCGCAGGGATGACACGTCATAGAAGCCACGGATGGTCACTCCGCGTGCTTCAACCGCGGCGACCGCAGGGACCAAGTCTCCTGCGAGTGCCGGGCGGTGAGGATCGCGACGGAACACCGCCCACAGCGTGTAGCCCAAAACTTCGGTGGCCTTGTCTCCGTCAGTCATGTTGTCCATTCTCTCTTGCGTCTTCACTTTCTGCTTCATCGGCGGCGGGAACCAGCAGTCGATCAACCGTGGCATAGGCGTGCGCAACAATTCCGGCCAACCCCGTGCCGCCAACGGTTTCGCCGACGACGATTACGCCATCCGTTCGCTCGGCTGCGGCAAGCGGTGCCGGGCGAATCCACTGCTTACGGGCAAAGCCGGCGACAGACTCCGGCGCAAGCGTGACGCCAAGCAAAACTTCGGCATCGTGGCGCGCAACCTCAGCCAGATTGTCTGGTTCGTCGTTGTACGAAAGTCGCACGATGTGACGACCCTCCGCATACTCTTTCAGCCACTGCCATTTCGCTGTTGCATGAGTCAGCGCGCGGGCAGAGACGGCGGTGCAGCCGGGGGCGACGAGCACTCCAGAACCTCGTGGTTCGGCATCCAGCTCTGGGGCATCGAGCACGAGGGTCGCGAGCGTCACGGTGCGACCTCGCACGGGAGCAAGGATGCCGGGGGCGGCAACAATCACGGTGCCGTCGAGGTCTGCGAGGGCCGCTGCGCTCTCGATGCGGCGCTCGAAGTCGATGATGACGCCATAGGTGGTGAGGTCGGCGGCAAGCTCAGTAATGAGGCGGTTGATTCCGCCCCGGATGCCCTGAACCGCGGTTCCGGCCGGCATCGCGTCGCGCATCGAGCGCGCCGCTGCCGCAAGCGAACCGTGCAGCGCGAGTCGCTCTTTCAACCCCGCAATCCGCTCAAGCGGAAGGTCGTTCGGGTGCAGCGAATAAACGCCATGAACGACGGGAGCGACGAGCTTCTCGAGAGTCGCCTTGCCCATCCGCCGACGAACGAGCGCACCCAAGGAGATATCGGTGCGCTGCCCAAACCACGGAATCAGCGAATCGAGCTGTGCTCGCAGTGCGCCAGCCAAGCCCAACACGGCAATCGTGTGTCCATCGAGCGGCGTGGCCGGGATGCCAAGCACTCCGGTGTTCGGCAGAGGCAAGGCAGCGCCCTGAACCGGCTGCAACCACGCACCCGCAGCGCTGGGTGACACGACGTCGTCACCGAGCCCGAGTTCGCGAGCGAGATCAGCAATTGTGTTGTTGCGGGTGGCGAAGCTTTCGGCTCCGGCATCCAGATTGATGCCGCCAACGAGGTGGGATGCCACGGTGCCGCCGAGATGATTGCTCGCCTCAATGAGGCGCACGGGGCGCCCGGCCATCGCGAGTCGGCGCGCAGTGACGAGCCCTGCGATGCCGCCTCCGATGACGGTGAATTCTGTTGTGCTCACGCGCACTAGCCTTCCTGGTGAACGAGCTCCACAATTTTAGTGAGCACGTCGGGGTCGGTGTCTGGTCCAACGCCGTGGCCGAGGTTCACCACGTGGCCGGGGGCTGCACGACCGCGCTCCATCACGTCGCGCACGTGCGCTTCGAGTACGTGCCACGGCGCGCCGAGCAGGGCGGGGTCAATGTTGCCCTGCAGTGGAATTCCACCGCCGAGGCGACGGTCGGCCTCGTCGAGCGGGATGCGCCAGTCGACACCCATGACGTCGGCACCGACGGAGTGCATTGCTTTCAACACTTCTCCGCTGCCAACCCCGAAGTGAATCTTGGGCACGTCATAGCCGCGCAGCGACTGGAACGCCCGCTTGGAGTGGGGGGCGACGCGGCGCACGTACTGCTGTTCGGAGAGCGAACCAACCCAGGAGTCAAAGAGCTGAACGGCGGAAGCGCCAGCTTCGACTTGAACTTTCATGAACTCGCCAGCAATGTCGGCACACCAGTTGAGCAGGGTCGCCCAGGTCTGCGGATCGGAGTACATGAGGGTGCGGGCACGCTGTTGGTCTTTGCTCGGGCCGCCCTCAACAAGGTACGACGCGAGAGTGAATGGGGCACCAGCGAAACCGATGAGCGGGGTTGTTCCCAACTCGGCAACGGTTTGCGCGACTGCTTCGCGGATGGGAGCAAACGCTTCAGGCTCGATGGGGCGCAGCTTCGCGACATCCGCTGCCGTACGAATCGGGTTAGCAAATACGGGACCACGGCCGGGAACAATCTCAACCTCCACACCGGCGAGTTTGGCGGGAATCACAATGTCGCTAAAGAAAATTGCGGCATCGACCTTGTGGCGGCGCACCGGCTGCAAAGTAATTTCGCTAGCAAGGTCGGGCGTCAGACATGCCTCAAGCATTTCGTTGCCTTCGCGCAGTTTGCGGTACTCCGGCAGCGAACGACCGGCCTGACGCATGAACCAGACGGGGGTCGTTTCGGGGCGATCACCCCGGTAAGCCCGGATGATAGGCGAATTAGCTGTGCGGCCGTCGAGAAGTGGATGGTCAGAATTCAGGGTCACGGGGTTAACATTAGGTTGTGCTCCTGTGTCTTAGCTCAAATCACCGCAATGCGAGCTTAGACGTACTCGAAAGTCTGTCTGAAGTCGCCCCGGCGGCCACCACAGACCTCGTGTCGACTAACGATTTCGTTGCCGGTGCTGTCGTTGTTGCTACCTGCAATCGCTTCGAGGCCTACCTCGATGTTGAAGAACCACTCACTGCCGCCTCCGCGGTGACGGTGTGTTCGCTGCTCGAGTCGCTCAGCGAGAGAAGCGGGCTGAGTGTTGACACTTTGCGCGCATCCATTGCCGTTCATGAGGGTGCGGATGCTGCAGCTCACCTCTTTGCGGTGACGTCGGGCCTTGAGTCTGTAGTGATCGGTGAAGCTGAGATCTCGGGGCAGGTCAGCCGGGCCCTCGATCAGGCTCGAGTGGACGGCACAACCACTCGCGATCTTGAGCGCCTCTTCCAGCGCGCTACTCACACCAGCCGCGGCATCAAAAACAGCACGGCCATTGGCGGTTCTGGCAAGTCGCTTGTGCGTCTCGCCCTCGAACTCGCGTCGAGCCGGGTTGCCGACTGGTCGACCACACGCGTGCTCGTCGTTGGGACTGGCCGCTACGCCGTTACCACCGTGAACGCCCTCCGCGACAAGGGCGCCCTCGACCTGCGCGTTTTCTCCCCCTCTGGTCGTGATGCCGCCTTCGCACTCAAGCACAGCCTCACCCAGAGCGAAGACTTCGACGTCGATGTGATTGTGACCTGCACCGTGAGCGCCGTGCTCGGCACTGATCGTTTCTCGGCCACAACCACGTGCCTCGTGCTTGACCTCGGACTCCCCCGCAACGTTGACCCTGCTGTTGGCCAACTCGATGGCGTTGACCTGCTCGACCTCGAAACCATCAGCCTGCACGCACCCCTCGAAGAGCTGAATGCTCATGCGGATGCCCGTGACCTTGTGCGCACGGCCGCTCACGAATTCGCGGCCGAAAGCCAAGCGGAGCCCGCGATTGTGGCCCTCCGCAAGCACCACTTCGCGCTCCTTGAGGCCGAAATCGCTCGTGCGAAAGCCCGCGGAGCTGGCGAAGAAACCATCTCAGCGCTGCGCCACCTTGGCGGTGTGCTGCTTCACGGTCCCTCCGTTCGGGCTCGCGAATTTGCGGCCGATGGCAGGGTTGCAGAGTTTGACGCTGCACTGTCTGCGCTCTACAGCATCCCGGTCGAGCGTTCCTCTGGCGTCACCGACGCCGCGAAACCACACACCGCGTAGCTCAAATACCGCACCTCAACGCCACCCATCAACCTGCACCGAGTGTTCACCACCCGTGAGTGGATTCAACTCGCGCTTCAGTGCACGTACTCCAGCAGGTCATAGCCGAAGGTACGCATCGCTTCGATCGCGCGCAGTCGTTCCTGCATGCTGCTGTCATCAAATTGGATGGATGCCGCATAGGCAACCGCACGCCTGCTGCCTCTGAGCGCCCCGGCTTCCGTTCGCACCCCAAGGTCAATGCCGGTCTTGTTGACCAGCAGGGTGTTGTGGTCGGCTCCTCGGTGAGCGAGGGGGTCGAGCCCGAAGGCGCTCGCCACGAGCGACAGGTCGGCGTTGAGCGACAACCAGCCGAGGACTCGTTGGCTGGCAATTGAGCTGACGATCTCACCTCGGTC
>Ga0314772_1000592_pt1 | contig 19118 bp, 21 predicted proteins | sample MetaGCBIW2018_FD_204520 | JGI IMG/M metagenome (GOLD analysis project Ga0314772, IMG submission 204520) | Cryopeg brine microbial communities from Beaufort Sea near Barrow, Alaska, United States - CBIW 2018 | ecosystem: Environmental > Aquatic > Marine > Coastal | place: USA: Alaska | collected... | reverse complement strand
ATCCATAAGGGGAGCAGATGACTTCTGTGTAATCAGATCTGTAGTAGATACCCTCATCAAAAAGTCTGAAAATGTATTGCAGAACCTTACTCATATCTCTCAGTTAGTACCTGAGTAGTTACGAATAGTTAAATAATTTCGGAAACCATAACATTCTCAGCGGCTCTTAAATTATGAATTATCATAACAGAATTTTTGACCAGTAAGAAATTTTGAAAATGAAGAGACGTCTGCAAACACTTTATTTTATTATACCTAAAATGGAAATATTCTCAGCTGCGGACATTCTGGAGGGAAAAAAGTTAAGGAACATTTGATCGGCCTGATAGATAACGAAGGTAAAATTGAGATGCGTTATCATCAAACAAACTCTTCGGGTGAACTGATGTCAGGTATCTGCAAGTCAATTCGAGCATTTTGATAAATGGGAAGACTCGACTTCACGAAACGTGGACCTAGAGACTGCTCCAGTGGAAAATCTATTTTGGAAGAGTCCTAAAAAAATTAATACCTATTAAGGAATTGGCTTTAAATACAATCATCGCTATTGTGGCGGCTCTTGATCTTTACTTTCTATACTTCGAAATGCTTGCCTGGGAACTATAGGGAGGAAGACTTTCACACAAATACCGGCTGAAATATTTCCGAAGACCAAAGCATTGGATGCCAATCAAGGCCTTTACAAAGGATTTTTGGTCCCTGGCTTGATTTGGTGTCTGCTCATTACCGACCCAAAGTGATCAGTCTATGTTGTTATATTCTTTCTTAGCTGCGTAGTGACTGCAGGAATTTAAGAGCATCGACCGCTAGCAAAAAAATATTCTGGATTCAGGGTTTTCCATCCTTAGTTTCTTTGCCGCTTATTTACTTCAAATGAAAATAATCCGCAGAGTTCCAGAGAGCGAAAAGTTTGATAAAATAACTTTGCGTCTTCCACAACTCTACGGATATATAACCTACAAATCCTCCTCCTGGAAGTCCTCTGGATTTCCTGGACCCATATCAAACATAGAGCTGAATAAGTCTTTGAATTGCAAACCTGTGTCTAACATCTTTTTGCTCAACTGAGAATATTCTGCCAATCCATGGAGCGCAAATTCCATATAAAACTCTTTCTCTTTTTCTGGCAGATCCTTTACGAGTTGAGTCACTACCTCTTCCAAACCGGGCACATTGTGCAACCCTTTTTTGTAAACCTTATCCGGTTGAGATGCTATAATATCCAATTCATTCCCTTCTCCAAACCAAGCCAAAGGCAATACATATGGATTGCCTTGCTTATCTTTTTTCTTCTGCTCTGGCGAAGGGAAATAATTAACAAATTGCGTACGAATGGCTTTTCCAATTAAATTGTAAGCAACTAAGCCTGCGCCTTCTTGTTCGCCTTCATACACCAGTTCGACTTTTCCAGTAATCGCCGGAATCACTCCAATCAGATCAGCCACACGGACAATAGTGCTACTTTCGTCATTCATATACATTCTTCGCTCCGCAGCAGAAATCAAATTTTCATATGCTGAAATTGTCAGTCGGGCAGAAACTCCACTCTTTTCATCCACATATTCTGAGCTTCTTGCCTCTATCGCAATTTGCTCAATAAGATCCTTCATGAGCTCCGGAACATAAATCTTATCCACAGGCTTTCCCTTCATATTGGATTCCTGTGCCGTGATCATTCTGCCGGTCTCTATGGACTTTGGATAGTGGGTGATGATCTGACTTTCGATTCTGTCTTTCAATGGAGTAACGATGCTTCCACGGTTAGTATAGTCCTCTGGATTGGCGGTAAATACAAACTGAATATCCAGCGGCAGTCTAAGTTTGAAGCCTCGGATCTGAATGTCTCCTTCTTGCAGAATGTTAAACAAGGCCACCTGAATTCTTGCCTGCAAATCGGGCAGTTCATTGATGACGAAAATGGAGCGATTGGATCGAGGAACTAATCCGTAATGTATTACTCGCTCATCGTTGTAGCTCAGCTTCATAGTAGCGGCTTTGATAGGATCCACATCACCAATCAAATCTGCAACAGACACATCCGGAGTTGCCAACTTCTCAGTGTATCGATCATCACGGTGCCACCAAGTAATTGGCGTATGATCACCTTTTTCGGCTATGAGCTCTTTAGCAAAAGTGGACAAAGGTAGTAGTGGATCATCATTCAACTCTGCTCCAGCCACCACGGGTACGTACTCATCCAAAAGATGCGTCATCATTCGAGCTATTCTGGTTTTTGCCTGACCTCTCAAACCAAGTAAATTAATGTTGTGTCTCGATAGAATCGCCCGTTCAATATCAGGAATCACAGTGTCCTGGTACCCCCAGATGCCTTCAAAAACATTTTCTTTATGCTTGATTTTGAAAATCAAATTGTCACGAAGTTCTTCTTTGATGGATTTAGATTCATAGCCAGCAGCTATGAGCTGACCGAGGGTTTTTAGTTGAGTGATTTCTTTTGATGTCAGTTTTTGGTAGTCCATAGTACTTATAAGCGTTTCGTTCTATTTCTTTTATAGTCTTCAAAAATCAGGTCGCCAAGCCCTTTCAAGCTACTGTAATAGGCATTTCCGTTATTTACCTTGGTAAACTCCTTTACAAATTCCTTCAAATAGGGATCTGAAGCAATCATAAAAGTAGTCACAGGTATTTTAAGTTTTCGGCATTGCGCAGCAAGCTTCAGTGTCTCACTGAGAATTTTGCTATCAATCCCAAAAGCATTTTTGTAATATTTTATTCCCACTTTCAGACAAGTAGGTTTGCCGTCTGTAATCATGAAAATCTGCTTGTTAGGATTCTTTCTCCTTCGCAGTAGATCCATCGCCAGTTCCAGTCCCGCCACTGTATTAGTGTGGTATGGACCAACTTGGAGGTATGGCAAATCTTTGATTTCGATCTGCCACGCATCATTTCCAAAGACAATAATATCAAGCGTATCTTTTGGATAGCGGGTTTTGATCAGTTCGGCTAAAGCCATGGCCACTTTCTTGGCAGGAGTAATTCTATCCTCGCCGTATAAGATCATGGAGTGGGAAATATCGATCATCAATACCGTGGATGTTTGGGAGCGGATTTCATTCTCGACCACTTCCAAATCATCTTCTGTAAGCAGATATTCCCCTGAAAATCCATGGCTGGCCTGTGCATTTCGCAGTGAATCAGTCAAGGCAATCTGATCAAGATTATCACCAAATTCATAGGCTCTACGATCTGTTCCCCGCTCATCACCTAGACCAGAATGGTTGGTTTTATGCTGGCCTGATTTCCCTCGCTTTAATTTGCCGAAAATCTCTTCCAAGGCAGACTTTCTGATCGTCTGCTCGGCTTTTCCGGTGATCTTAAATTCCCCTTTTTGATTTTCCTCTGTTAGATAGCCTTTACTTTTAAGATCCTCTATAAAGTCGCCAATTCCATAGTTGGGATTAGTCATATTATAGCGATTGTCCAAGTTGGTGAGCCAGCTTAATGCCTCAGCCACATCTCCCCCGGTCATGGTGATGAGTTGCAAAAATATATTTAGCAGATTCTCAAAGGTGTTTTTCTCAGGATCCTGAGGAGGTACATATTGAGTGAAGCGAAATCCTTTCATAGGACCTGTAACAGTTGGATGGGCATATGAGTTTAATAGAAATAGACTAAAACCCAAAAAAGATGAAAAATTACCTTGCAGCGGTTGGTATCGTCACCGGAGTGCTGATCATATTTGTCACCGCCATACAATTTAATTTAAACATGTTCCTGATTTGGATACTGTTCCTTTCAGGTCCGATACTGATATGTTGGATGGTTTGGTCGGTGCTGATCGCCGATGTAGTGGTAAATGAGACGTTTGAGGAACAATGGTATCAAGATGAGCCGGGGATGTTGAGAATGCCGGAGGAGGATTAATAATGGATTTTCATAGTAATGTGAGTCTGCTTGGTGACGGTAAAGGGGGTCGAATGATTTTAAGACTAACTGGTCTCGACTTCACTCGACCTGACAGGGCCGGAAGTTGATGTATGAGATTAGAAAAATTCTTCGGGTGATAGTAAAGGGATTTTTCCCTCTGAGGGTAGAAAGCCTTTTTTATCTCTAGTAACAATAAGGTCAACCTCATTTGCAACTGCTATGAAATTTTGCAGTCCATTTTCTTTGTCTACAAAATTGGAGTTCATAAAATTTAGCAATGCTTCTTTTCTTCCTGATAGAACTTCACAGGATGCTACAAATACCATCAGTTTTCCCTTACCGTCGGCCAATTTGTACCGGTCAAAGGACAGGTAAATCAGTAGCCCTAAAGAAACTTCAGAAATACAAAGCTGAGCTTCTCCATCTGCCACCAAGGAAAGAAATGGCTTAGAATTCTAAATAAAATGGCTTTCGAATTGTTACTAAATCAAGAGCAACATTCGTATCCAAAAAAATTCTATCCCTATTTTTTTATCCCTGTGTTCGCGCATTAATTCTTTGTCTGACTTTTCAAAGGCTTTGATTGGAGTCTCCCTTTTAAATCTTTGTAAAAATCACGCTGCTGCAAGTTGCTCCTAAGTTTTCTCGATACCTGGATTTCGCTTTCAAATATCTTTGAAAGTGAAAGATCTCTGCTGGCCGCTTGCTGCTTGGCTTTCTCCACAACTTCTTTCTCTACGGTAAGGGTAAGTTTAATTTTCATTGGCGAAACCTGTTTTGTTTAAAAATAGGAGTATTTTCCAAAAAAAATCAACCTCTTCATCCACCCAAATCCTGTTTTCACAATCTTAAGATAGATAAAATTCATTCGAGCGATTTCACAGGATTCTTTTTAGCTGTACTGTATGCTCTATAGCTTACCGTTAAAAACACTAGTGCAAATAAAATTATTACCGGCACAAGTAAAAGATCAACCCCAATATCAACTCGATAAGCATAATTTTTCAACCATGCTTTCCCTCCCCATATGACAGCTGGAATTGCTAACACTGCTGAAACTCCAAGAAGGCAAATATATTCGCTTACAAGCAAGAGCATGAGCTTTCCAATACTTGCTCCAAGGACTTTTCTTATACTAATTTCTTTAGATCTCAAAATGGCTGAAACCGACACAAGTGCGAAAAGACCTAGGCAAGCAATAATTATGGCAAGGATAGAAAATACTGAGAAAAGATTAGCGAATTGCATGTCAGCCTGATATTGTCTATTGAAGTCTTCGTCAAGGAAGTAATAGTTAAATGGATCTTCGGGAAATACCGAGCTGTAAGCGGCTTGTATGTAGTCCATAGATCCTTGAATGTCTAAAATATCAATTTTCAATGAATAATATGAATTATAAAATTGATTATGAACAAAAATATACGGTGTATATGAGTCCTTCAATGAACTCCAATGAAAGTCCTTCACTACTGCCGATACGGTGATCGTATCCACGCCTCCATAGTCTGCAGCCAATCTTTTTCCTATCGCATTTGCGGGATCTTGTAAGCCAAAGGCTCTAACAGCAGCTTCGTTAATAATTACGTCATTAGGTGTCAAGTTTCACAAGGTTGTTAATGAAAGATGATCAACCCTTTTCGTAAAGAGAGACCGCCCCGCTGTTTTATTGTATTTGATTTGAGTATGTTCAAAGGTTTATACCCGCTTAAGATGAATGCCGAATAGAGGCTAGAAAGCAAAGTACCGACAACTATCACTAGTGCGAAGCCGCCCAGAAATTTCAAATTCGTTATTACATCCAATGAAAGTTTTTGACCTAGAATTCTATTGAGAATGGGAAGTAATAAATAGGAAATACCAATGGAAAACACAGCGGCTAAAAAATTGACGAGAAAAGATTCAATTAGAAATTGGCTAATAAGTTGTTTCCTGTCTGCACCGATGATTTTTTTCACACCGATCTCTTTAGCTCTTCCTAATGCCTGTACCGTAGAAAGATTGATGTAATTGGCCCAAGCCATGAATAAAATAAGAATTGCTATGATTGCGAAAAAGGTAATATTCTGACTATCTCCATTATTTGCAGCTATGTCTCTAGTAAATTCAGATTTTAAATGAATATCGACCAGAGGTTGTAAGCCTGCTTCTGAAGTGACTCTTTCCTCCGTCAAAATATCTCCAATATGAGTGGCAAATACTTGATCAAATTTTCCGGCAACTTTTTCAGGATCAGAATTTTTATTTATTGCAACATAAGTCACAAAGTTATCCCATTCCCAACCACTGGTTTCCCCATAAAGCTTCTCGTTTTCAAGAATAAATGGTATTGGCAATAGAATATCAAACTGCAAATGGCTGTTACTTGGCAATTCTTTTAATACTCCAGCAACTGTAAAATTCCCGACAAGTAAACCTTCATTTACCTGTAGTTCCTTGCCCAAACAATTGCTATCGCCAAAGTATTTATGGGCAATTTCCTCACTAATAACAATGCTGTGTTTATTAATTAATGCAGAACGCGGATCTCCATATATAAGAGGAAAATCGAATAGTTGCAAAAAATTACTGTCGACGTACCAACTCCTATTTTCCTGATAGTGCAAGTTGTCCTGTTTATTAGAAACAACCATTCTTTCCACTTGTGGCTGTATCCTAACAAACTGCTCGATCTCGGGAATCATCTCTTTACCACTTGGCCCCAGCGCAAAACCGCTATATGCCGATGAATTCAAGTCTCCACCGCTCTTACTGGTTACAGTAAGCCGATATATATTCTCTGCGTTTGAATGAAATCGATCATAGCTCATCTCAAAATAGACGTATTGGAATATTAATAGAAATACTCCCATTCCTATTGTCAACCCTAAAATGTTTATGAATGAAAAAATCTTGTTTCTGGCAAGGTTTCGGCTGGCAACTTTAAAATAATGCTTTATCATATAGATGTCATTTTCCCACTTTCAGTTTAGTCAACGTATAGTTAAAATTGATAGAAAACTAAATCATAAATAACTATAACAACTTCCTATTATGGCTCTACCCGTTAAGAAATGAGAATACTTAGTAAAATACTAGCTTAAGATTAAATCAATCTAAACAATAAAAGTCACCCGCAATTCCAACTAAAAACTATTTCTAACAATAGTAATTTTTTGCTCCAAAAACCAGCATTAAGTCTTTATTCCCGAAAAGTTTCACTTCATATACCCAGTCAAGGGACAAAGGTTTCGGGAAAGGCACCTCGGCTAAATATTTCAAACTCTCAACGATCTCGGCTCGGACTAGATACTTCATGAATGTAGTTCATTCCGCTCGCAAAGAAGTTACTGGGTTAGCATTTGATGCTACATACGTCCGATAGCTTACTGTCGCTAGTGCAATTAAAAAAAGTATCAATACCGGAATAAGAATCAACTCCAGACCTATGTCAATTCTATAAGCATAATTTTCCAACCAGGAACTCGCACCAAGAACGAATATTGGAATGGCTAGAATAACTGCACAGCCAAGCAACACAATATATTCGCTGGATAACTGCAGCATCAGATTGCCCACACTGGCTCCAAGTATTTTTCTGACTCCTATTTCCTTCACTTTTAAAGTCGCCGAAAAAGAAACCAGCGCAAAAAGTCCCAGACAGGCAATAAGTATGGCCAAGATAGAAAATGCTAAAAATAGATTTTGAAACTGAAGATCTGACTGATATTGCCTATTGAACGAATCATCTAGAAAGAAAAATTCAAAGGGATCCTCCGGAAAAACGGATTTATAAGCAGATTCAATATGAGCAAGTGTGGCCGGTATATCGCTCAAATTCGTTTTAATTGAAAAATAAACACCGTATTCATCATCAAGTATAAAAAGTGTTGGGGGACTGGCTTCCTTTAAAGAACTCCAATGCACATTTTTTACTACACCCACGATTTTAACCTGATAACTTGAAAAGACAAGTTCTTCCCCCAAGGCTTCCTCAGGAGAACTGAATCCAAAAACTTCAATTGCTTCTTCATTGATAACTGCATACTTCCAATTGGAAAGATTTTCAGGGATTTCAGATTTTGAAAGGAAATCTAACTCATAGGTATTAAATAAATCCACATCTACCAGGATCAGATTTCCCTCTCTACCTGATTCCTCTGCTGCCCTCAATCTCCGAACATCGTCTATATATTCATAGTCTTTACTGGGAACGCTACTTGTTGCAGTAGCAGAAGAAATAGAATGATGGCCGGTCAGCAAATTTTTAAATGATTCATAACTAGACCCCAAAGTCTGACCTTTTGCTCTAATAGATTCTAAAATAATGCGTGGCCCTTCAGAACAATGATTTTTTCCATCTCAATTCCAAGATCCTTATCCCTCATAAAGGAGATCTGTTTATATACCATATAGGTGCCTGAAATAAGCAGAGAAGATATCAGGAACTGAAATACAATCAGTCCCTTTTTTAAACTGAAGTTACTTGGCTGGTTCGAATTAGCTGCATTAAATATTCCAGCAGGCTTTAAGGATGACAGGATAAAAGCAGGATAAAGGCTTGAAAAAAAGGATCCAAAAATGATGATCCCAAAAAAGGAATACCAAAATCCCATGTTCTTCGAAATGCTAAATCCGATTTCCTTACCAATAATTTGATTCAAAACAGGCAACATCAGAAAGACAATGCCAAGGGCCAGAATGGCTGAGATGAAATTGATCAATGCAGCTTCCATCATAAATTGGCTGATCAACTGTTTCTTGGTGGCTCCAATGGATTTTCGGACCCCCACTTCCTTTGATCTGTTCATCGACTGAGCGGTTGACAGGTTAATATAATTGACCCATGCCATCATAAGAATGAAAACTGCAATGATGCAAAAAAAGTACACATCTTGGATGTCTCCATTATTGCTGGCAAGTTCTCTTAAAAAATCGGATCTTAAATGAATGTCCGCCAATGGTTGGAATCCTATGCTCCACTGTTCATTGGACTTGACCAAATTTTCTCATACATGGGCAGAAATAAGCTCAACAAACTTTTTCCCTACTTCTGTAAGATCCGCGCCTTCATTTAATGTAACATACGTTACAAAATTATTCCAATCCCAACCTTCATCATCTTTATATTGCCCATAATTTTCTAGGAGATGTTCTATGGGTAATAAAAAATCGAATTGTAAATGACTGTTTGCAGGCAATGATTTCAACACACCTGTAACAATAAAATCACCACTAAGAACACCTCCACTTACTTTTAATGCTTTACCCATAGGATTGCTGTCTCCGAAATACTTTAGGGCTACCTCCTCAGTAATGACCATGCTGTACTTCTCACTAAATGCAGATTCCCTGTCTCCACGTATAAGTGGAAAATCGAAGATTTTCAGGAAGGTGCTGTCCACATACCACAAATTATCTTCCAGATATGGCTCATTTTTCCCGACATTCGTGACCACCAAGTCTATGTCCAGATCATGAACTCTTGCAAAATCCCTGATTTCTGGGATAGTTTCCTTTCCCCTTGGCCCAAGTCCAAAAGTGGTGAACACCACTTTACCTAGATCTTCCCCACTTCTAACGGTAGTTTGAGTTAACCGATATGTGTTTTGAGCATTGCTATGAAATCGATAATAGCTCATTTCAAAGTATACATATTGATAAATCAAGAGACAAACCCCCATCCCCACAGCCAAACCTAAGATATTAATGAATGAAAAAATCTTGTTTTTGGCAAGGTTTCGGATGGCAATTTTAAAATAATGTTTTATCACTAGATAAGTATTTTATGCTCAAAAAATCTTGAAGTGAATGTCGGAGAAATAAGGGTCTGTTTTTGAAAAGCCTTTAGTAAAAATCCATTACTAAACCCAAGATTTACAGTTCCTTAAACTCTAAATAATAGACTATTTTAATCCATTTATTTTGATAAACCAAAAACATAATCTGATTTCTCAGAATTTATCTCCTCCTCTCATCAGCTTAGAAAAAATATAACTCCCCTATCTTTACCCCATGAATCCCGCCGAGAAACACGCCTCAATTATCAAATCCACTGCGAAGGCGCTGGGTTTTGAGTATTGTGGGATAGCGAAAGCGGGATTTCTGGAGGAGGAGGCTCCGAGATTGGAAGACTGGTTAAACCGTAACTACAACGGTCAAATGGGTTATCTTGCCCTTCACTTTGACAAGCGACTGGACCCTACCAAACTCGTAGAAGGTGCCAAAACGGTGGTTTCTATGGTTTATAATTACTACCCAAAAGAAAAACTGTCCGCAGAAAAATCTGATATCAAGATTGCCAAATATGCGTATGGAGAAGATTACCATTTTGTGATTCGTGATAAACTCAACCAATTTTTGGAGATACTACGTGATCAAATCGGAGAAATCGATGGACGTGGATTTGTGGATTCCGCACCGGTGATGGAACGGCAATGGGCGGAGAAATCAGGCGTGGGTTGGCGTGGTAAAAACAGTCTTTTACTGAATCGGGAGATGGGAAGCTTCTTCTTTCTCTCTGAATTGATCATCGATTTACAGGTAGCTCCCGACCCACCAATGACTAAGGACTTTTGTGGCACTTGCACTGCCTGTATCGATGCATGCCCCACAGATGCGATTGTGGGAGATGGAGTGATCGACGGATCGCGCTGCATCTCTTATCTGACCATTGAACTGAAAGAGGCTATTCCAAGTGAGTTCAAAGGAAAAATGGAAAACTGGGCTTTTGGCTGTGATATTTGTCAGGATGTTTGTCCTTGGAATAGATTTTCTCAGCCAAACCAAGAACCTAGATTTGATCCAAAAGGGAAACTAAAAGATTTTTCCAATGCTGATTGGAAAGAGATAACGGAAGAGACTTTCCGAGAGGTATTCAAAAAATCAGCAGTTAAGCGCACCAAACTTGCCGGAATCAAAAGAAATGTCGACTTTCTCCAAACAAAATAATCCTTCTTTTTCCACTTTATGAGCATCCACAAGCCAAATCTTAAATCGGTTCAACGACTTTTCAAGCCCAAAAGGAAGAAAAAAAGAAACTTTAAGGTAGGCTTGCCTCCAGGAGCTCTGGTATTTACCGGTGAGGAATCACAGGAGCAGGTCACCATCAATCTGACCAGCTATGACGAGACACTTTTCAATGAAGAATCTGTCAGCTTTGATCAGTTAGAACAGAGGTTGGCTAAAAAGAATAAAGTGCTTTGGATCGATATAGTTGGGCTACATGACATAGCCTTATTGGAAAAAATTGGAGCACTTTTCGGCATCCATAAATTAACTCTGGAAGATATTCTTAATGTAGATCAGCGACCAAAAATGGAGGTTTTCGATCATTACATTTTTGCAGCTTTGAAAATGATTCAATGCCCAACTCCAGAAGCTTCAATAAGTGAGGAGCAGATTAGTTTTATACTGGAAGATGGTGTTTTACTGACTTTTCAAGAAAAGGAGGGTGATGTATTTCAATTTGTACGAAATCGCATTACGGAATCGAAAGGGAGTATTCGCAAGAGGGGTGCTGATTATTTACTATATGCTTTGCTCGATTCAGTAGTGGACAACTATTTTTTAGTGATGGAAAATATCGGAGAAAAAATAGAAAACTTAGAAGTCCAGGCAATGAATGAACCTGGAAACCACACCTTGAATGCGCTTTATATTCAAAGAAAAGAAATGATGGAGTTGAGACGCTCAGTCTATCCACTGCGGGAGGTAATTGGTGGTTTTGACAAATATGCTGAGCATAAAATCAGCCCAGAAACGAAACCCTTCATGAGGGACCTTTATGAAAATACGATCCAAGTCATTGAAACCATGGAGGTATTTCGCGACATGTCATCAGGGGTCTTAGATCTGTATATGAACAGTCTTTCCAACAGAATGAACAATATCATGAAGGTGCTGACCATCATCTCCACCATCTTTATTCCCCTCAGCTTTGTGGCTGGAGTATATGGGATGAACTTTGACAATATGCCAGAACTGCACTGGAAATACGGATACTTCTATGTGGTAGGAGGAATGGCCACTGTCGTGGTAGGAATGCTGATTTATTTCCGCAGGAAAGACTGGATTTAGCTTTATTGAAATTTCAATATCACGTCTTTGCTGCCGTTTTTCAATACTAATTCTACACCTGTATTTTCATAATACATGACGGACTTCAGTATTTCCAAAAACTTATTTTCAAAAGGAGCATTTTGACAGGCCATTCTGGTGGAACCTATATCTCCGAATGAAATAGACTTCTTTTTCCCGAATTCATAGGGAGCAAAAATCCTGTTACAGCCCCCATTTCCAGAAATCATCTGTTGGCTTGAGTCAAAAATTATATTTGCATTGGTCATACCGCCTGAAGTCTGAACAGGAACACCGATCATCTCCACCAACGTCCATTGCTTTCCATCCCAACTTTGATCTGGATAACTTTTGGAACTACATGAAGCTAAAAACAACAAGGCAAAAGCGTAAAGTATATTTTTCATACTGTGGTTAGTTTCTTTTTTCAAGGCAGATATCGAGCCAAATAGTTCCTTGATAGGTCTCAATCTGCTTTTAAACTGATGTCCAAGCTTTTCACTGAGTGTGTCAATGCTCCCATTGAAATATAATCTACTCCGCATTCAGCTACTTCTACAAGAGTTTCCTCCGTGATGCCACCAGAAGCCTCCGTCTTATACTGGTCTCCAATCATTTTTACGGCTTTTTTCATGATTGAATAATCCATATTATCCAACATAATGACAGCTATTCCTCCTACTTCTATTACCTCTGCCACTTCATCCAGATTCCTGGTTTCTACCTCAATTTTCAGATCTAGGTTATTAGCGTTTAGATAGGCGTGCGTATTTTCTATTGCGGCTCTGATTCCACCTGAAAAGTCTACATGATTATCTTTCAGCATGATCATATCATAAAGCGCAAAGCGGTGATTTTTACCACCTCCGATAGTTACCGCCCACTTCTCCATCAATCGAAAATTTGGAGTGGTTTTTCGAGTATCCATTAATCTGGCTTTGGTATGGATTATTTTTTGGGTGAGTCTATGAGTTAACGTAGCAATTCCGCTCATCCGCTGCATGCAGTTTAACACCAGTCGCTCTGAGGAAAGGATCGAGACCGATGCCCCTTTTACAATCAGTCCAATGTCGCCATAGGATACTTCATCGCCATCTTTTACTAACAGCTCGACCTCCAAACTTGTATCAAGGGTTTTAAAAATTCGCTCAGCAAGTTCGACGCCTGCGATGATTCCATCGTCTTTGATAAGTAATCTGGCTTGACCGATCTTATTTTTGGGGATAGATGCCAAGGAAGAATAATCCCCGGGACCGATGTCTTCTGCGAAAGCGGATTGGATAAATGCTTCTATAGCCGAGTCAGATAAATAAGTAGGTTTCACATCCAAAAATAGAAATTCACATTGACTTGATTACTGTTTTGAAAAAACAGTTTAGCTTTTTACAAAATCTAAACTGTAAATTTTCAGAACCTCAGACTGTAAATTAGCTTTGATAAAGACCTTCAAAACGAACTGATTCGTCTGATATTCACCAATATAAGTGCTTAGACTGGGGTTATTTTCACTTCTAAAAACCAGCGAGAAATCAGACGGAGGATATTTCCTGAAAAAATCTTTCAACACAAGTTCTGCTTGGTTACTAGAGTAATCTCCCTGCTGTCCGTTAATATTCAGAGAAATGCTAGAATCAAAGTATTTTGCTAAATCACTACTACTTCCGCTAGAGATAGCCGAGACAATCTCATCAATAGGCTCATCCACAACGCGCAGATTAGCAGAGGCTAGGATCAATGAAAATGAAAATAAAAGCAAACTGAAGATAGAGTTCATCGTCCCCTACTTGGCAAATATTAAGCCAAAAAGCAGCTTGAATACAATATTTTGCAACCCATTATCTACAGTCTGACAAGTTTTGTCGAATAATTAATAAGGAGCATCTTTGCCTTGAAATATAATATATTTGCAGTATGGACAAGAAAGTACTTTTAATGATTTTGGATGGCTGGGGAATAGCCACCAATCCCTCCGTTTCGGCCATAGACAAGGCAAAAACTCCTTTCGTAGATAGCCTTTATACAAAGTATCCGCACGCAACATTAGAAGCTTCTGGTCTTGCAGTAGGCTTGCCGGAAGGTCAAATGGGCAATTCTGAAGTTGGCCATATGAATATTGGCGCAGGAAGAGTTGTTTATCAAGATCTGGTAAAAATCAACCAGGCTGTAGCAAACGGAGATCTTAATTCCCACGAGGTGTTGGCCAAAGCTTTTGCAATAACTAAAGAAAATAAGAAAAAAGCTCATTTCATCGGTTTGTTATCTGATGGAGGAGTTCATGCCCATATCAAACATCTAAAAGGTCTGTGTGATGCTGCAAAATTTCACGGAATGGAGGATGTATTTATTCATGCTTTTACCGACGGTAGAGATACTGATCCTAAGGGTGGAATCGGATATATAAAAGATCTTCAGCAACACCTAAATCAGTCTACTGGCAAGATCGCTTCCGTAATTGGTCGCTATTATGCAATGGACCGTGATAATCGTTGGGAAAGAGTAAAACTTGCCTATGATGCCTTGGTAAGAGGTGAAGGCGAAAAATCTAAGGATATACTCGCTGCCATGAAAAAGTCCTATGAAAATGGGGTGACGGATGAATTTATCCGCCCAATTATCCATGTAGGACCTGATAACAAGCCTGTAGCCACCATTGAAGATGGAGATTTGGTAATTTGCTTCAACTTCCGAACTGATCGTGGAAGAGAAATAACTCAGGCGCTTACCCAACGTGATTTTCCTGATTTCAATATGAAAAAGTTGAATCTGGACTACATCACTTTTACCAATTATGATCAGACATTTGAAGGAGTACAAGTACTTTTTGAGAAAGATAATTTGAATAACACCTTAGGTGAGGTATTGGAGAAAGCTGGGAAAAAGCAAATCCGTATTGCCGAGACTGAAAAATATCCACACGTCACCTTTTTCTTTTCCGGAGGCAGAGAAACCGAGTTCGAAGGAGAAAGTCGCTTGCTATGTCCCTCTCCAAAGGTTGCAACTTATGATTTGCAACCTGAAATGAGTGCCTTTGAAATTACCTCCAAAATCAACGGAGAATTAAAGAAGAAAAGCGCAGATTTTATTTGTTTAAATTTTGCCAATGCCGATATGGTTGGTCATACAGGAGTTTTTGACGCGGCAATGAAAGCCTGTGAAGCAGTGGATTCATGTGCAGAGAGTGTAATAAAAACTGCGTTAGACAATGACTATACAATTATTGTGATCGCAGATCATGGCAACAGCGACATGATGATCAATCAGGACGGTACACCAAATACTGCACACACTACCAACTTAGTGCCTATCATAATGGTGGACAAGCATGATCAATTGAATGTAAAGGATGGTAAACTTGGAGATCTTGCTCCCACCATCTTGAAACTAATGGGTATTGAAGCTCCTAAAGAAATGAACGGGAATATTTTATTGAAGTAATGAGAAGTGCAAAAGCTATTCATTTACTCCTTATCTCTATTACTTGCATTACCTTGTTTTCTTGCGGAGATCAGCTTAAGACCGGCTTAGAAACTGATCCTTATTTTGACTTAAAAGGATTTGTCGCTCAACAGGCCAAATCGCTTGATGGACACCAAGTAGAAAAAAAATCTGCAGTGGGCAATGAAGAAAAAAAATCTGAGATGATTTATTCTACTCAAGAATGGAAAGATGAATTGCTTGTCTTTACTTCAGCAGATATCAACAAACCCTCTTTGGTTCAAGCGTATCAAAGCGAACGAAACCCTACCACTCTTAGCCATACATTACGTCCAGACTCAAAAGATAACGTGAAGAGTATTTTCGTTGAATATGATGGAGAAAAAGTAAGGAGAATTACCATTCAACTTGTGGAGGATGATTTATTCTATTCCTCTACGACCAAAGGAGTGTTGGTGATCAACATAGAAACTAAAAAGCTAGCGAGTTATGAAATAGAAACTACCCAGAAAATTTGGTTTCTAGATTCCAACGTGATGAAAATCTCTGGGATTATAAACTAATAAAAAAGCCTCTAAATTTAAATTAGAGGCTTTTTTATTTCCATTCCTGTATAAGAATGTATGGATATATAGAGAATAATCGTAGCTAGATAAGTGTTGCAAACTTCCCTATTTATAATTTATAAGCAAAGGGGTAGTCCTAGCTCTCTTAACCTTTACTTATCAAACATTGGAGGACGTTTGGCCTGCCAATCTGAATTTTGCTGAATTAAATGTCCCAGCATCACCAATTTTTCTTCTTCAAATAAGTTTGCCAATAAAGTAATCGAAGTCGGACTTCCTCCTTCATTAAATCCATTTGGAAGGCAGAGCGCAGGATGACCTGTTAGATTGGTAATCTGCAGTTGTCGCCCACCAAAACTTGGAGTGACGATCACATCGTAATCTTTCATAAGAATATTTACTTCTTCAATTAAGATCGATCGCTGTCTGGATGCCTGTACATATTCTACAGCAGGAATAAACCGCGCTGACCTAAATGTATTCGGCCAGGCATTTTTATGTTGCGCCACCAGCTGATCGTCCATTCCCAAACGGGTCAGCTCATCAAATGCAGCAGCTCCTTCCACCGAAAGCATGATCTGAATAGCACTAGGGTTGACGGAGGTCTCTAGCTCCACAGCGTGCAGCTCATAACCTAACGACTTGAGCAGTTCGAGAACCTTATTATCATTTTGATTACTTCTATTTTCTCCTTCAAAGTAGGATTTGAAATAGCCAATTTTTAACTTTTTTACGTCACTTTTTGAAGAATAATTGAATGAGGCTGCTATGGAGCTTTTATCTTTTTCATCTGCTCCATTGATCACCGATAGTACAATTGCGTCATCTAGAGCAGATCGCGAAATAGGCCCAATTTTATCCATGGACCAGCTTAATGCCATCGCACCATATTTGCTCACGCGCCCATAAGTGGGCCGAAGACCAGTCACCCCATTACGAGTGGAAGGCGACACGATAGAGCCTAATGTTTCTGTACCAATTGCAAAGGGAACTAGGCCTGCACTCACCGAGGAAGCAGAACCTGCCGAAGAGCCGCTTGATCCTTGGGTTAGGTTCCAGGGGTTTTTGGTTACCCCTGCGTACCACACATCTCCCATTGCCAGTGCACCTAAGGTAAATTTGGCGACCAACACTCCTCCAGCTTCGTCTAATTTGGTTACCACAGCCGCAGTTTTATCTATTTCCTGATCCTTGTAGGGCATTGCACCCCAGGTCGTCTTCGTTCCTTTTACTGCCAACAGATCTTTTATTCCATAAGGTATCCCATGAAGCGGTCCACGATATTTTCCCTGAGCCAATTCTTTATCCATCTCTTTAGCTCGAAGTATTGCAGACTCCTTTAATAGGGAAATCAACGACTGAAGCGTATCTGAATAGGTTTCAATTCTGTCGAGATATATTGTCGTCAGACGTTCACTGCTTATCTTTTTGCTCTTGATCAACACAGCCAACTGATGCACAGGTAAAAATGCAATGTCAGACTCTTTTTCTGGAAGAATTATATCTGATTCTAAACCCCAATCCATTTTACGTTGAGCCAAATCAGGTTTGAAACCCTTTGGAAGTGGATTAAAAATCAAGGAAGGGGACACCGAGTTGTCGATCGAGACTTGTCTCAGGCGCTCATAATTGGAACGCTGATTTTTCAAATTAGAAATCATGCTATCCTCTTCGCTAGCTGTGAAAGAAATTCCCAATAGTTCAGAGGCAGCCTCCACCGTAGCTGGAGTGATTTCACCTGACTTTTTACCTAAAGTAAAGCCCAACGTTAGGAAGGCTCCAGCTCCCACAAAGATAAAAGCGGCATTGCGGAGTATGTTTTTAGAATGCATTGAATAGTTTTGTATAAGTTTCAAACAAGAACAAATTAGTGTTGTTCGATAGTCAATATAAGCAAGCAAATGGATCAAACTCCAAATTTCCCCGTATTCCCCATGCATTTTCGTGGCCTATTAATGCTGAGCGGAATATATACGATTGCATGGTCAGCCTTTTTCAAATGGTTTGGCACTCCCCTTCTATATTGGTTGGCCAAGGGAGATGAGGTCATCACAGCCATTCCTCCATCCTATTATGGTACTTTCGGACTAATAGTGGGCTTGGTTATATTTTTCGGTTCGTTTTATCCGGTGAGTTGGATGTATTTAATCTTGGGTGGTATAGCGGGAAAGGTAATTTTAGCCCTGTGTTTTATATTCGGATTTTTACCTGATTTAGGATGGAATAAGAGAACAGGTTTTCACTTAATTTTCAATGAACTTCTATGGATTATTCCCCTTACCGTAATTTATCTCAGAGCTAAAAAAGTAAAAATTTTCTTAGACAGCCAGCCTGACCCATTATAGAGAGGATTTAAATTCTGTATACACGCTATTCTGCCAGTAAGCGAATTCTTTGGTCTATGGGTTGGAAGACCGATGCTTCGGCAAGCTCAGAACTAATGACCGGAGAAAACCAGATTCAATGCATCCTTGGATTTTTAATCTCACAAATTTTCTACTGGCAAGATTCCGTATAATCACAAATTGAAAATTGTGATTCAGAAAAAATTGAATATTTCTTAAAATATATTAGAAAAATTAGCCTGTCGAATCAACTTATTTCACTAAAAATCAAATCAGTACTCGTAGCGGCATTGATTCTGACTCTTTCATATTTTCTCCAATAATCGGGTAGGAGAAACGGGATTAGTTCCCGTTTCGACCTCCCACACCAAGCCGTACCTACCGTTCGGTATACGGCGATTCCTCGCTTTGGCACCTTACGGTGTATAGGTGTTGTTTTCAGCTATCCCTCAGCTTGATAATCACTCTTGCCTACTCATTCGGATTCCGTCCTGTTTTTCTTCAAGGAGCCTCATTAGAGCATCTGATTACTTAGCGCGCATCAGGTAACATTCATTTACTGACCTATTGCAAAGTTCGGCCCTTTACTGTTTAGTGAGACTTCTATGGTTTACATAACTCGTATCCACTCCTACTATGGCCTCTGCTGACTTCTTATGACTAGCTTTACTCCGTGCTTTTTACTATGTTTCCGCACGTCCATGAGATCTCCCCGGGTAAGAACGATAACTTTCATCCCATCAACCTGCTGCATTTACCCCAGAGGCTCTGGACAGTATAGGACTTCGGTTTGTGTTGCAACCTCATCCAGCCTCCATAGGCTTTATAT
>Ga0314772_1000585_pt1 | contig 19294 bp, 14 predicted proteins | sample MetaGCBIW2018_FD_204520 | JGI IMG/M metagenome (GOLD analysis project Ga0314772, IMG submission 204520) | Cryopeg brine microbial communities from Beaufort Sea near Barrow, Alaska, United States - CBIW 2018 | ecosystem: Environmental > Aquatic > Marine > Coastal | place: USA: Alaska | collected... | reverse complement strand
GACGATACCTTCACTACTCTTAAGAAACCTAAAACTCCACCAACTTTTGCTCACCCTTGAGGAAACTGCCAGAGTTCAATCGCTCTAGGCTTGGTTTTTGTCAGGAAGGACAGAATGTTCAAGAAGATTCTCGTAGCCAACCGAGGTGAAATCGCAATCCGCGCAATGCGCGCGGCAGTCGAGCTCGGTGCCAGAACAGTTGCCGTTTTTCCGTATGAGGATCGAAATTCGGTTCATCGGCTGAAAGCTGACGAAGCGTACTTGATCGGCGAAGAGGGGCATCCAGTCCGTGCCTACCTCGATGTAGCAGAGATTATCCGGGTAGCCAAAGAGTCGGGTTCCGACGCGATCTACCCCGGATACGGATTCCTTTCTGAGAACCCCGAGCTCGCTCACGCTGCTGCGGATGCCGGAATCGTCTTCATCGGTCCGCCGACGAAGGTTCTGGAGATGGCCGGAAACAAGGTCACAGCCAAAGAACACGCGATTGCTGCGGGAGTCCCCGTGCTCAAGTCGACTCCGGCCAGTACCGATGTTGACGAGCTTCTTGCCGGTGCCGATGACATCGGTTTTCCCATCTTTGCCAAAGCTGTCGCCGGTGGCGGTGGCCGCGGTATGCGTCGGGTGGAGAAGAAGGAAGATCTTCGTGACGCGCTCGTAGCGGCAATGCGCGAAGCCGACAGTGCGTTCGGCGACCCCACGATGTTCCTCGAACAAGCCGTCGTGCGCCCGCGCCACATCGAAGTGCAGATCTTGGCCGACTCACACGGCAACACGATTCATCTGTTCGAGCGCGACTGCTCGGTACAGCGTCGTCACCAAAAGGTCGTTGAGATTGCCCCGGCTCCCAACCTTGACGAAAAGACCCGTCAGGCGATGTACGCCCACGCCATTGCGTTCGCGAAGTCGATCGACTACGTCAATGCTGGCACGGTCGAGTTCTTGCTTGACACGGCGGGGGAGCGCAAAGGCGAGCACGTCTTCATCGAGATGAATCCGCGCATCCAGGTTGAGCACACCGTCACAGAAGAAGTGACGGACGTCGACCTCGTCCAGTCGCAAATGCGAATCGCATTCGGAGAGTCGCTTGAAGAACTTGGCTTACGTCAGGAAGAGCTCACGTTGCGCGGAGCGGCCCTACAGTGCCGCATCACGACCGAAGACCCGGCCAGCGGATTCCGGCCCGACACAGGGAAGATCACGACGTACCGCTCGCCAGGAGGCGCTGGCATCCGCTTAGATGGCGGAACTGTTTCTGCGGGTGCGCAAATTTCCCCCCACTTCGACTCGATGCTCGTCAAGATGACCTGCCGCGGACGTGACTTCGCGTCGGCTGTGCGCCGTGCGCGCCGAGGTCTTGCGGAATTCCGCCTACGCGGCGTCACCACGAATATCCCCTTCCTTCAGGGAGTGCTCGACGACCCAGAGTTCATTGCTGGCGACTTGAGCACGGCATTCATCGATGAGCGACCCGAGTTGGTCAACTCTCACCGATCAAAGGACCGCGGAACAAAGATTCTGACGTGGTTGGCTGAAGTCACCGTCAATCACCCGAACGGCGATGGTGCCGGCATCCTCAATCCGCAACTCAAGCTGCCCGCGGTCGACCTGTCGATCGAGGCCCCTGCTGGTTCACGTCAACGACTGTTAGAACTTGGCCCTGCCGGTTTTGCTTCGGCTCTGCGCGAGCAAAAAGCGCTGGCAGTAACGGAGACGACATTCCGCGATGCACACCAGTCGTTGTTGGCAACGCGCGTGCGTACCCGTGACCTTGTCGCGGTAATGCCGCATGTCGCTCGCCTGACCCCGCAACTGCTCTCCGTTGAAGCGTGGGGCGGGGCGACGTACGACGTTGCGCTTCGCTTCCTCGCTGAAGACCCGTGGGAGCGGCTCGCATCGATGCGCGAGGCACTGCCAAACGTGGCCATCCAAATGCTTCTGCGTGGACGCAACACTGTCGGCTACACGCCGTACCCGACCGAGGTCACGGATGCCTTCGTGCGCGAGGCAGCCGACACCGGCGTCGACATCTTCCGCATCTTCGATGCGCTTAACGATGTATCGCAGATGCGCCCCGCAATCGACGCCGTGCTCAACACGGGAACCGCTGTTGCTGAGGTTGCTCTCTGCTACACCGGTGACTTGCTCGACCCGAACGAAGATCTGTACACGCTTGACTACTACCTCAAGCTTGCCGACCAAATAATGGAGAGCGGCGCCCACGTGCTCGCGATCAAGGACATGGCCGGATTGTTGCGGGCCGAGGCTGCAGAGACACTCGTTGCTGCATTGCGTGAGCGTTTCGACGCTCCCGTTCATGTGCACACTCACGACACCGCTGGCGGCCAGCTCGCAACCCTGCTCGCGGCATCGCGCGCCGGTGCGGATGCGGTGGATGTTGCTAGCGCCCCCATGGCGGGAACAACAAGTCAGCCGTCGATGTCGGCTCTTGTCGCGTCGCTCGCGCACACCGAGCGAGACACCGGGATCTCCCTCGACGCGGTGTCGAACCTCGAACCCTACTGGGAGGCAGTGCGCCACACGTACGCGCCATTCGAGTCGGGACTTCCAGGTCCAACGGGCCGCGTCTACCACCACGAAATCCCTGGTGGCCAACTGTCGAACCTGCGCCAGCAGGCCATCGCGCTAGGGCTTGCCGATCACTTTGAGACGATCGAGAACTTGTACGCTGCCGCAAACAAGATGCTGGGTCGTCCGCCGAAGGTCACGCCGTCATCCAAGGTTGTGGGAGATTTGGCCCTTGCCCTGGCCGCAGCCAACGCCGACCCTGCCGACTTTGAGCAAAATCCCGACAAGTACGACATCCCAGATTCGGTTATTGGATTTATGGCGGGGGAGTTGGGCGAATTGCCCGGCGGATGGCCCGAGCCGTTCCGCACGAAGATTCTGAAGGGCCGCAACGTCAAGATTGGTGTTGAGGAAGTCAGCAAGGAAGATCAGGCAGCGCTCAACGGTGACCCGAACGATCGTCGTTCAGCTCTCAACCGGCTTCTTTTCGCTGGTCCGACTCAGATCTTCGAGAAAGCTCGTGAGGCGTACGGCGACCTGTCTGCACTTGCCAGCACCGACTACCTCTATGGTTTGCAGCAAGGCCATGAGCATGTTGTGGAGATCGCCAAGGGCGTTCAGCTCTATGTCGGGCTTGAGGCAATCGGTGAAGCAGACGACAAAGGAATGCGCACGGTTATGGCCACTCTCAATGGTCAGATGCGTCCCGTGTTTGTTCGCGACCTCAGCATCAAAGTCAGCACGACTGCGGCTGAGAAAGCGGATGCCACCAAACCGGGACACGTTGCGGCACCGTTCTCTGGCGTCGTCACTGTTCAGGTTGAGGAGGGTGCGAAGGTCGAAGCTGGGCAACCCGTTGCGTCTATCGAGGCGATGAAGATGGAAGCCGCGATCACAGCATCCATCTCTGGCACAGTGAAGCGGCTCGCTATTCCCAAGACTCAGCAGGTTGAGGCAGGGGATCTTCTCGTCGAAATTGAGCCAAGCTAGTCCTCGATCGACGAGGCATTTAGCCGCGTTAATGGAGCGGGCGACTGTCATGTCTACCTCGATTTCGGGTTAGAGTGGTGTGTTTGCTTTCTGAAAGGGATCAACAAGTGACTACCAAGCGCAATGAACCCGACGTGCGGTTGACCGCGGACGGAAAGAACTCCTCAGCCGATGACGGCACCAAAGAATCGACAGTTGAAGAGGCTCCAAGCAGCGAGAGCCTGACTTTCACCCTCTCGCTTCCTGTGGCTGTTCGTGAGACTCCCGAGCATGAAGCGGCGGTCGCAATCGACGATGTTGCTGTTGACGCTCACCATGTCGACCCGGCGGCAATGGCCACTACATCGATCGCTCTTACTCCAGACCTGGTCGTGACGATGCCTCCAGAGTTAACCCCCGAGGTCGCGGTTATCCCTGAGCTTCCTCCGGTCGACCACCACCCAACGCGTCGCGTCCGTCAGCGCGCTGAAGTGCGCGGTGCCCCAGAAGCGGCGACGATGCTTACGGCAGAGCGGCTCATCCATCAGGGTAAGCAGAACCGAGCACCTGCCCCAGAAGGTTTCCTGCAGGCGCTTGTTTACGCGGTCACGTTTCATCTCGTCAATGTGGGAGATTCGTATCGTGCTCGAGAGCGCAAGGCTCTCGAGGCCCGTATTACCAAGACTTTTGTTGGCGGAACGCGTTTTGTGCCTGTGCTGACACGCAAGGGCGGCGTGGGCAAGACCACGATCAGCGCCCTGTTGGGTATGGCAATGGCCGACACGCGCGAAGACCGTATCATTGCGATCGACGCAAACCCCGACCGCGGAACTCTGGCAGAACGCATCGATAGGCAGACCAGAGCGACTGTTCGTGATGTTGTGCTGCGGGCAGATTCGCTTCACACCTTTAGTGAGTTCCAGACGGTCGTCTCGCGCGACGAAACACGACTCGATGTTCTCGCCTCCGACACGGACCCGCATGTTTCTGAGGCGTTTGACGAGAATGATTACAACGTCGTCGCTGACATGGCAGAGCGGTTCTACTCCGTTGCCATTACCGACTGCGGAACCGGCATCGTGCACTCGGTCATGCGCGCAACACTCCAACGGGCTGACTCGATCGTCATTGTCTCTGGAGGCAGCGTCGACGAAGCACGCTTGGCGTCAGAGACGTTGACGTGGCTCGAGTCAAACGGTCACGCTCATCTCGTAAAGAACGCTGTGGTTGCGCTCAACACCGCTACTCAGGGCACCAACTTGGTCAAGCTCGAAGAAATCGAAGCGCATTTCAAGTCGCGCGTGCGTGAGATTGTGCGGGTTCCTTATGACCCGAGCCTCGCGACAGGTTCTGTAATCCACTACCGCAATCTCAGCAAGCTCACCAAGACTGCGGCCCGCGAGCTCGCCGCCGTTGTCATGGATGGCCTTCCTGAGATCCGGACCAACTGACCCAATGGCTGTTCGTGAGATTCGTCTCTTTGGCGATCCCGTCCTTCGTTCTGTTTGTGACCCCATAACTGTTGGCGACCCGCACGCGGCGGCGCTCATTGCTGACCTCCTTGAGACAGTGCAAGTGCCTGGCCGTGCAGGCGTCGCGGCCAACCAAATTGGTGTTGGCTTGCGCGCCTTTAGCTACAACATCGATGGCGAGGTTGGCTACGTCATCAATCCAGTGCTTGTCGACGTGTCAGGTCAGCCCGAATTGGTGGATGAGGGATGCCTTTCAGTTCCCGGCTTCTATTTCCTGCGCAGTCGCTACCCGTTCGCCAGAGTCACCGGAGTCAACCTTGCTGGCGAACCCGTTGAGGTGAGCGGCGAAGGTGTCATGGCTCAGGCCTTGCAACACGAAACAGACCACCTTGATGGCCATCTGTACATCGAGGGGCTCGATTCTGAGACCAAGCGAGACGCGATGCGTGCCATCCGAAAAGCGGAGTGGTACTAGAGCGACGCTACTAATCCGCTAATGACAAGACTCCCGTCGCGTAGCTACGCGACGGGAGTCTTCTGTATCAGGGTCTTTCGTGCCGGCACCTAGTGCTTGAGCGAAATACCTTCAGTGTTTGGTGAGTTTGAGTACATCGCGTCAATGACATCGGCAAAGTCAGCCAGAATCACGTTTCGCTTGATGCTCATTTTCGGTGTGAGGTGGCCGCTAGCTTCAGTGAGGTCCGCGTCGAGGATGTGGAACTTGCGAACCGACTCAGCCCGCGAGACTCGCGCATTGCCGACATCGATCGCCCGCTGCACTTCAGCGAGTACCGCCGGGTCTTTGGCTGCTTGCTCGATCGTCCAGGTTGCGTCCAGACCGTTGTTGTTGAGCCAGACAGGAAGCATCTCTTCATCAAGTGTGACGAGAGCTGCGATGAATGGGCGCTGTTCGCCGACAACGATAACTTGGCCGATGATCGGATTGGCACGAATGGGGTCCTCGAGTGCTGCGGGAGCAACATTCTTGCCTCCGGCGGTGACGATGATCTCCTTCTTGCGTCCGGTGATCTCCAAGTAGCCGTCTTCATCGAACTTGCCGATGTCACCGGTTTTGAACCATTCGCCGTCGAAGACCTCGTCGGTCGCTTCCTGGTTATTCCAGTAGCCGTCGAAGACACAGATACCCTTCGCCTGAATCTCGCCATCTTCCGCGATCCGCACCGAGACGCCGGGTAGCGGGGGACCAACCTTACCGATCTTGAAGTTTGATGCCTTGTTGACCGAGATCGGCGCGGTGGTTTCAGTGAGTCCGTAGCCCTCAAGGATCGTGAGGCCAAGGCTGCGGTAGAAGTGTCCAAGACGCAGACCGAGGGGCGCTGAACCAGAGACGGCGTACTTGACACGTCCTCCCAGAGCGGCACGAATCTTCGAAAGAACCAGTCGATCGAAGACGGCGAACTGAATCTTGAGCCCGAGTGGCACGTGACCGGCATCAATGGCCTTTGAGTGCGCGATGGCTACGTCGGCAGCCTTGCGGAAAATCTTTCCCTTGCCGCCGGCTTCAGCCTTCTGCTCGGACGAGTTGTAAACCTTCTCGAACACTCGCGGTACAGCCAAGAGGAAGGTCGGCTTAAACGACGCCATCGAGGGCAGCAGCAGTTTGGTGTCTGGCTGGTGACCGACCTTCACCCCACCGTGGATGCACAAGATCGAGATGAAACGAGCGAAAATGTGCGCTGTCGTGATGAAGAGCAGCGTGCTCGACTCAGGGTTGACGACCTCGGGGATAGCCTTCTGAGCGTTGCGGCACAACTCGACGAAATTGGAGTGCGTGATGACGCAACCCTTGGGTTTTCCCGTTGTACCAGAGGTGTAGATGAGCGTGGCGAGATCAGAACCCTTCGCCAGCGAGCGGCGGCGTTCGATCTCTTCGTCAGGAACGTCGCTACCTGACGAAGCAAGCTTGTCTAGGTCACCGAGATCGATTTGCCACACGTTAGCGATGCCGGGAACGTCGGCCCGAATCTCATCGAAACGCGCGAAATGATCGGGTGTTTCCGTGATCATTGCGATTGCGCCGGAATCGGTGATGTTCCAGTGGATCTGGCTGGGGGAGCTGGTCTCGTAGATCGGAACAAGGACTGCGCCGGCGAACCAGGTCGCGAAGTCGATCAGAGTCCACTCATAGCGCGTCTTGCACATCAGCCCGATCTTGTCACCGGGCTGAATTCCTGCAGCGACAAGGCCTTTAGCGACGGACTTCACTTGAGCTAAAAATTCAGAAGAGGTGACATCACTCCAGCCGCCATTGGCGGTAGGGAGCGAGAACAACGCATTATTAGGCGTTGCTGCTACGCGATCCATCAGAAGATCGGTAGTGTTCGCGTCCGGATCGGCCTCAACAATGGCGGGTACATCAAACTGTTTCACGGCAACTCCTTTGGCACCGGTACGGTGGATTACTCCACTCTAGCTAGGTGGAAGCCGCCTAGCTATGAGCGAAATGGCGCGTGAGTACATTTGCACCCGTTTGTGGGGTGCGTTCTCGCTAGCGGTAGAGTAGAAGCTCCCGCGAGCAGGAGGAAGAGGCACCATGTTCTATTGGTTTATGAAGAATCTGGTTGCCGGTCCGATCTTGAAGACGGTGTTCCGGCCCTGGGTTTCGGGGCTCGAGAATCTGCCGCGCAAGGGCGGTCTGATCCTCGCCAGCAACCACCTTTCATTTATCGATTCGGTGTTTCTGCCCCTCGTCATGGATCGCCGCATCTTTTTTCTCGCGAAGAGTGACTATTTCACCGGTCGCGGTCTTCGCGGTTGGCTTTCACGTGCGTTCTTTAACGGCACAGGGATGCTGCCTATCGACCGCTCGGGCGGCAAAGCATCTGAGGCGTCGCTCAATACAGGTCTTGCGGTCCTCGCTCGTGGCGAAGTTCTCGGCATTTATCCTGAAGGCACCAGAAGCCCTGACGGAAAAATGTATCGGGGTCGAACCGGCGTCGCCCGCATGATTCTCGAGGGGCATGTTCCCGTGGTTCCGGTAGCGATGATCGATACCGAAAAAGTCATGCCAATTGGAACCAAAATTCCTCGGATGGGTCGCATCGGAATCGTGTTTGGAGAGCCCCTAGATTTCAGCAGATTTGAGGGCATGGAGGGCGACCGATTCATCTTACGGTCGATCACAGACGAAATCATGTACGAACTCAACCGCATCAGCGGTCAAGAGTATGAGGATGTCTATGCCACCTCAGTCAAGGAACGCTCGGCTCCTGCCATTCGCCAGCAGTGACATTGGCTACCCGGATCTGCCGGTAGGCTCATAGAGGGTCACAAACCCACCCACTTTCGCAGTATTTGTATTAAGGAAATTCCTCGTGGTCGACCCGTCAGAACCAGTGGTGCTCGCTGATCCCGCCGTGATCGCGGGTCTCGACAACTGGCGAACTCTCCCCATCAAGCAGCAGCCGTCGTGGCCGGATGCCGACGCCGTTGGCGAAGCATCCAGCAAGATTGCTTCATTGCCTCCGCTCGTATTCGCGGGAGAAGTTGATCGCTTGCGTGCACGTTTGGCTCGCGCAGCTCAGGGTGAGGCTTTCTTGCTCCAGGGTGGCGACTGTGCTGAAACTTTTGCGGGCGCTACGGCTCAGCAGATCAGCGATCGCGTGAAGACAATTCTGCAGATGGCAGTCGTTCTTACTTATGGTGCATCGAAGCCCATCGTCAAGATGGGTCGCATGGCTGGCCAGTTCGCGAAGCCGCGCTCCAGCGATCTTGAGACCCGTGGAGATGTTACTCTTCCGGCGTACCGCGGCGACATCGTCAACGGCTTCGACTTCACGCTAGAGTCGCGCACGGCAGACCCAGCCCGATTGGTCGAGGGATACCACACCGCTGCTTCCACGCTGAACTTGATTCGTGCATTCACGCAGGGTGGTTTTGCCGACCTTCGCCAAGTGCACTCCTGGAACAAAGGTTTCGCTGCGAACCCCGCGAACCGCCAATACGAGAGCTTGGCCAAAGAAATCGATAAGGCTGTTCGCTTCATGGAAGCAGCTGGCGCAGATTTCGACGAGCTCAAGCGCACCGAGTTCTACTCGAGCCACGAGGGCTTGCTCATGGACTACGAGCGTCCGATGACGCGAATTGATTCGCGAACCGGTACCCCGTACAACACGAGCGCCCACTTCTTGTGGATCGGTGAGCGTACGCGTGACCTCGATGGCGCGCACATCGACTACTTCTCGCGCCTTCGCAACCCCATCGGTGTCAAGATTGGCCCGACGACTACAGCTGACACGATGAAGAAGCTCATCGACAAACTTGATCCTGAGCGCGAACCAGGGCGACTGACGTTCATCACCCGCATGGGCGCAGGCAAGATTCGGGATGCACTTCCACCGCTGCTCGAAGCAATCAAGTCGATGGATGCCACACCGCTCTGGGTGTCAGACCCGATGCATGGCAACGGGCTCACCACACCCACCGGCTACAAGACTCGTCGTTTCGATGACGTTGTTGATGAGGTCAAGGGATTCTTCGAAGCGCACCGCGCTGCAGGAACGTACCCTGGCGGCATCCACATCGAGCTCACTGGTGACGACGTTACCGAGTGCTTGGGCGGATCGGAGCAGATCGATGAGGCAACTCTCGCGACGCGTTACGAGTCACTCTGTGACCCTCGCCTCAATCACATGCAGTCGCTTGAGCTCGCGTTCTTGGTAGCTGAGGAGCTCCGTGCTTTCTAGCCGACACAGTGCTTTCTAGCCGACACAGTGCTCGCTAGTGGGTTTTCTCTCATTGAGAGAGCGACCTGCTAGCGAGCATTTTGCTTGCGCAGGACGCGTTGCCTAGCCGTAAATTGTGACGTCAGACCCACGTTTGATCATGGCGCCAGCCTCGGGGTCCTGATCAGTGACAACGGCGGGACCAAACTCCCAAAAGCTTGGCGGCAAATTAGTTTTAGTTTCAACTTTCACGACGAAATCCAGAGCTTCTAGCTCTGTTTTCGCGCTTTTGATGTTGTCGCCGATCACATCAGGCATCTGCACGAGGTCGGGTCCACGAGAGATGATCAGTGTTGCGGTGTCGTCCTCGCGGAAAATTCGTGCATTGCCGTCGGAGTCGCGCTCCGGGTCGATGCCAACGACAGTACCCTCCGCGCAGTCGTTGAACACTTCGGAACCGAGTTCTGCGTTGAGGTTGACTCCGGCAAGAATTTGCGTAGCTTCGTCGACAGAAGTGCACTCGACGTTGGGAAGGGCGCCGGCGGAAACGATCAAGTAAACATCCTGCAACTCGCCGTACGTTTCAACCCCAACAATTGATGTCTCATCGGCGCCAAGCACAGTGATGACGAGCCCGGCAGCGATTTCACCATCGAACTGTTTGATAACAGGCTCAACAAGTGTGAACGGTGCAGCCGCGATCGCATCCCGCGCTTCTTGCTCCGTCATGCCGGCAAACGCGGGCACAGCGATGGGGCGCGGGCCCTGAGAGATCAGCAGTTGCACTGCTGAGCCGTTCGGTGCTGCAGCGCCAACCGCGGGCGTCGAATTAGCGACCAGATCGATAGCAACAACGGGGTCGAAAGTTTCGCCGAGTTCGTCGCTAACAACGAGACCCAGTTCCTCCAAGATCACTCGTGCTTCGTCGGGAGTAACTCCCTGAATGCTCTCGGGGATAGTAACTTGCGAGCCTGGGCCCGAACCGAAATACCACCCGGCTCCCGCAGCGCCGCCAACGAGTAAGACAACGAGTACCAGCAGCCACCATCCGCGGGACTTTCTCTTGGTCGCTTTAGTCGAGAGCGCCGTGGCGTTCTCAGAGACCTGTGTTGGTGCTGGCGCGGCTACCCGCTGCAGTTCGGCACCAAATACTTGAGTGTCAGCGGTTGAGTTCAGATTCTCTGCCGCTGGCGCGCTCGGTAGCACCATCGTGCGTTGGATCGCCGTGGATGCTGTGGGAGGGAGTGCCGTCATCAGCGAGCTGTGGGTTTGGTAGAGCTGGTCGAGCAGCGCACGGGCATCCCGAGGGCGATCATCGGGCTCACGGGCCGTTGACCACAGCACGAGGTCGTCAAGTTCTGCCGGGACTAAATGATTTGCTGAGCTGGGACTCGGCACCGCATCATTGGCGTGCTGATAGGCGATTTGCATCGGCTGTTCGCCCTTGAATGGCTGCTCGCCAACAAGCATTTCGTACATCATGATGCCGACCGCGTAGATGTCGCTACGGGTGTCTGCTATTCCTCGCGTTACGAGTTCGGGGGAGAGGTAGGCGATTGTGCCGAGCAGGGCGGCACCGGTAGCAGTGTTTGCGCTTGCTGCTCTGGCGAGACCGAAATCGGCTATTTTGATTCGTCCGTCATCCGCGAGCAATACGTTCTCGGGCTTCAGGTCCCGGTGAACGATGCCGGCTTTGTGGGCTGCGGCGAGGCCAGCGAGTACGGCCTCCATGATGTCAAGTGTCTGCTCGGTCGTGAGGATCTGGTGCTCTACGAGCAGATCGCGCAGCGTGATGCCCGGCAGGTACTCCATGACGAGGTAGGCCATGTCGCTGTCTTGACCCTGATCGAAGACGTTGACAACGTTGGGGTGCGCGAGTCGCGCCGACGAACGTGCTTCTTGAACGAAGCGTTCTTTGAACTTGCTGTCATCGGCGAGATGACCGTGCATTATCTTGATGGCGACTTTGCGCTCGAGGCGAAGATCGGTCGCGAGGTACACGGTCGCCATGCCGCCGCGGGCGATTCGCGAACGGATCTGATATCGACCGTCAAGGAGACGGCCAATCATCGGATCAGTACTGTTCGCATTCACTCTCAGAGTCTAAAGTTCTGAGCCTCGAGAGTGCCGCTAGACACGGCTGTTCGGCGGGTTACCCGAGTTCTTGCAGCCATGAACGGGCAGATGCTTCCCACTTTGCGTATGCGTCGGGGTAGGCCGAGTTCTGCACGGCCTGCGCAGCCTTCGTTACGCTCATGTTTTGCCAGCCGGAAATTTCAAGCAGTCCCCGCGTTATTCCCTTGTTCGGATTGCTAGGTCCGCCGTAGAACAGGCGCGCTGCATGGGCAGGTGTCGTGAGTTGAGCGGCTGTTCCCCATCCTGCGCTTGGCCGTTGCTGGAACAGTCCAACAGAGTCGCGGTCACCCCAGTTGAGGTTGCGAAGACTCGACTCCTGCATCGCCGTGGCGAGCGCGATGGTGATCCCGTAATCCGGTACTCCCAGGTCACGACCGACCTGGATGATGACGAGAGCGTTGGTGCGCATTTCCGCGGTCAGGTAGGTAACGCTGCTGCCGCTGCTTGCGGGAGCGGAGCTCGACGAGGGGATCGTGAGTTTGTCACCGATGTAAATGACGCTCGATTGGTTGAGACCATTGGCGTCGAGTAGCGCCAGCGTGGAGAGTCCAGATCGTTTCGCGATTGCCGAGATGGTGTCGCCAGAAACTACGAGGTATGTACTGCCAGCGACAGGCGCTGGCGCTGGCGCTGGTGCCGGGGCAGGTGCGGGTGCAGGAGCGGGAGCGGGAGCGGGAGCGGCTGCCTCTTCTACGACCTCAGCATCCGTAGCTTCCGGAATATCGGTCGAGCTGTCGGTCGCCGTTTCTTCAGTGCCAGCGTCGGTGCTTTCCTCGGAGTCAGCGCCGCCGTTTGGCGCATCCGGTGCATCGTCGTCGATGTCGTTAGCTGGGGCGCTGAGATTACCGGGAACGACGATCAGCTGGCCAGGGTAAATGATGCTCGACCAACCCAAGCCGTTGGCTGACATCACTGAAAGCGTGGAAATGCCGAACTTGGCGGCGATTCCGCTGATGGTGTCGCCGGCAACGATCGTGTACTCACCGTTGGTGGTTTTGGTGTGGCTTACGCTCGGCAACGGTTCTGCCGTGGCCTTTGTGAGCGTGAGCTCTTGCCCGGGGAAAATCATTGACGACCAGCTCAGGCCGTTCAGTGCAAGTACGGATGCTGTCGACAGGCCGAACCGAGAAGCGATGTCACTGACGGTGTCGCCCTCGGCGACCGTGTAGCTCGCGGGGGCAGGGCTCAGTGATGGAGACGAAATCTCCTGTGCGGCTGGTGCGGTCACGGCCGCTGGCTTATTCGCGCGTTCTGCTGACAGGCGCGGATCGTTGGGGGTCTTGGCGTTGACCGTTTCAACTGGTCCAGTGAGGTTGAATGTCGCAGCGGCGAGCGAACCAACAAGGATGACAGGAACTGTATTCATGAGACTGCGGTTGACGCGGGCTCGCTGCTGAGCGAGACGACGTGCTCGTTCGCCATCCTCGACTGCTGTGGGTACTAGTCCAGCGAATACGGTGTGAGCGACATTTTCGGTGTCGTCCATTGTGAAGTGTGTCATTGGGTTCTTCCTCTCCCGGCCCCGAGAAGGTGTGAGTGATCACCTAGACCACCAGCACAACGCTGTCACAGAAGCGATGTTGTGTCAACTAACGTGGCAGGTGTGGCGCATGTGGTTGCTGTTATTTGAGTTCACTCGTGAATATTCTGCGTATGCCATGCGAACTCTCAGGTTTCACAAATTGGGCATGGCACTCTTAAGGGGTGACTGAATCACCGACCATAAACTGGCTGACCGTTCCTGACCTCACTGAACAGCTCGGGCTCAAGGTGAGCCAAGTGCGTCGCCTTATCGAAGAGGGCGCGCTACTCGCGAGCAAAATTGACGGCACGTGGCAAGTTCCCGATGTCTTCGTCGTTGACGGTGCACCTGTGCGTGAGCTCAAAGGCACAGTGGTTGTACTCAGTGACGCGGGATATAGCACTGAAGAATCCATGCATTGGCTGTTGAACAGTGAGCCAAGTCTCGGTGTTTCTCCTATCGAGGCACTGCGTGCAGGCAGAAAAGCAGAAGTACGTCGCGTAGCTCAGGCGCTCGGCTTCTGATTCGCGGATCCTTGGCTACGACGAACGAGTCGTGGCCGCATTAGCTAGCTCGAGCAATCGAGCTTTGGCTGTCGGCGCCACAGCCGCATCCTCAATAGCCTCGCAAGCTCGTTCTAGATTGCGCGCGATTACCTTCTCGATCTGGTCTACCGCTCCAGATTCCTGCAGGGTCGAACGAATCATATCCACTTGTTCAGTCGTGAGATCAGGGTCTCCGAGTAGCTCGTCGAGAATTGAGTTTGCGCTCGACGGCAGCTTCTGTCGTGCGACCGCGATGATGGCTGTGCGCTTACCTTCTCGCAAATCGTCTCCCGCAGGCTTACCTGTTCGTTCAGGGTCTCCAAAGATTCCAAGGACGTCGTCGCGAAGCTGGAAAGCAACTCCGAGCGGAAGCCCAAATGCGCGGAGTGCCGCGATCTGCTCGTCGCTGCCGGCTCCGAGCTTTGCACCAACGGCTAGAGGGGCTTCAACGCTGTACTTCGCGGACTTATAGATCAAGACTCGCTGTGCACGGTTGAGTGCTTCGGACTCCGGATAGCTCGCCCAGGCGCTCTCGTCGTGGATGTCGAGAAACTGGCCTGCCATCACTTCAGTGCGCATGGTCATGAATTCTTTGCGTGCCGCCAATGCCGCGGGACGAGGAAGCATTGCGAGTCCACGGCCGAGTAGTTCATCACTCCAGCCAAGGAGCAGATCCCCGAGAAGCAGCGCAGACGATTGCCCATAGGTCTCAGCGTTTCCGAACCATGCGCCGTCTCTGTGCATCTGTTCGAAACGGCGGTGTGCTGCGGGTGCGCCGCGGCGCGTGTCGGAGCGATCCATGATGTCGTCGTGCACGAGCGCGGCCGCATGAAAGAGTTCAAGTGCGGAGGCGGTCAACAGCACGCCGGGAAGTTCGCCTGACTTGTTGTCGCTGTTGAGCGGGTCATCAGAGGGGGGGAGACCGGCGACTGCTTGCCAGCCCCAATAACAAAAGAGAGCACGGAATCGCTTTCCTCCGGAAAGTAGTGAGCCGCCCACGTCGGTGAGTGCCGTGAGCTCGGGCGCAATGCTGTTGAGCTCGTTTCGCTTTTCGGCGAGGAATTCGTCGATTTTCAGCTGGACAAGGTCAACTAACTGGTTACTCTCAGGCACTCGTCTAGCCTAGCGAGTGAATCGGGGCGTACTATAGATACTTAGCCGTGGATCCCAAAGAGAGGGGAACGGAATGCCGCTTTCAGAGCAAGAGCAGCGGGCCCTCGATGAGATGGAGCGCAGCCTCTATCAAAACGACGCTGACTTCGTAAGCACGGTCAGCCCGCACCGGGGAAAACCCAATTACCGCATGATGGTGATCGGCGTACTCGTTGGAGTCGCTGGCATTATTGCGCTGCTCACTGGAGTAGTTATCCAGCAGCCGTTGATCGGTGTGCTTGGTTTTGTCGTCATGTTTGTCGGCGTCCTCTTGTTTGTCTCACCACCGCGGTTAACTGCGGCAGATGCAGAGACCGCAGCGCCGGCGGCTTCGTCGCGTCGCTCGCCTAAGCGGGGAGCATCGTTTATGGACACGATCAACGATCGTTGGGATCGCCGCCAGGACGGCCGCAGCTAAACCCAACTAACTCCACTTTCTAGGACCAGCCCTCGGGCTGGTCCTTTTTTTGTGCCCTGAACGGGTTGGTGGGGGGTTTTGGGGCAATTTCACTCCATTTTCCTCCACCCTATTTTTCCTTATGTTTACAGGGTTCATCAGGCATATTTGAAAGTATTTGCTAAGAAACCTTAGATTAGTGGTTGAAAGTGGAGTAAAGTGGAGCACACCTGAATCTGGGCCGGAGAATGAGGGGAGGCTGCCATGTTTCTAGGCACCTATGCCCCCAAGCTCGACGACAAGGGCCGCATCATCTTGCCGGCGAAGTTTCGTGAGGAACTTGCTTCTGGTGTCGTGGTTACTCGCGGCCAAGAGCGTTGCCTCTACGTCTTCAGTCAGCGCGAGTTCGAAGTCATGCACGAGACGATCCGCAAAGCTCCAGTGACGAGCAAACAGGGCCGCGACTTTTTGCGGCTATTCCTCTCTGGGGCAAACCAAGAGACACCAGACAAACAACACCGCGTCACGATTCCAGCCGCGCTGCGCGAATACGCCGGTCTCGGCCGCGACTTGACGGTCATTGGTGCGGGCAACCGCGCTGAAATCTGGGACACCGAAGCCTGGAACAACTACTACGAGGCCAACGAGGCTGACTACGTCAACACCACAGAGGAGGTGATCCCGGGACTCTTCTAGCTCTGTGGCGCCGACTCCCAGCCGAACGCCCTGATTTTCTTCCCCGATATCAGGTCGCATCGGATGGGGATCAGCTTCACAGAACTGGCCCTTATCACCATGGCTGACAACACCATCCACACCCCAGTTCTCCTTGAGCGTTCGATTGAACTGCTTGCACCAGCACTCGATGCACCCGGTGCCGTCCTCGTTGACGGCACGCTCGGCATGGCCGGGCACGCGGAGGCATTTCTCCAGCGATTTCCCGACCTCACCCTTGTGGGTATTGATAGAGACGAGGACGCCCTTGATATCGCTCGACGTCGGCTTGAGCCTTTCGCTAGCCGCACGCACTTTGTTCATGCTGTCTACGACGAAATTCCGACGGCGCTCGCTTCGTTGGGAATCAAGGCTGCCCAAGGCATCTTCTTCGACCTCGGCGTCTCCTCGCTCCAGCTCGACCGTGTTGAGCGCGGATTCTCCTACTCTCAAGACGCACCGCTAGACATGCGAATGGATGCCTCGACTCCGGTTACGGCAGAGCACATCCTCGCTACCTACAGTGAGCTCGAACTTCGACGCATTTTTTACGCCTACGGTGACGAGAAGTTGGCACCCCGTTTCGCGAGCCGCATCGTGCAGTTCCGCGAACAGCAGCCGCTAACAACGTCGGCGCAGCTAGTCGAGCTCATCATCGCCGCAACGCCAGCTGCCGCGCAGCGAGCCGGGCATCCGGCAAAACGGGTGTTTCAAGCCCTCCGCATTGAGGTCAACCAGGAGCTCTCGGTTCTTGAACGTGCAATTCCTGCCGCAGTTAACTCACTGGCCCTCGGTGGACGGATGGTCGTGCTGGCCTACCAATCGCTGGAAGACCGCATCGTCAAGCGTGAACTTCAGCGACGCTCTCGATCGACTGCTCCTGCAGGACTTCCCGTTGAGCTCCCCGAACATAAGCCCGAATTGAAGTTGTTGGTTCGCGGCTCAGAGCAAGCAAGCGACGCAGAACAACAAACCAATCCTCGAGCCAAGCCCGTGCGCCTGCGCGCAATTGAAAGAATGCGAGTCATCTCATGAGCACTAACCTCGCTTATGCGCAGCCCCAGCCACAGCAGCGACCCGACCAGCGACCATCACACATTGAGATCGTCACGACCAAGGCGCAGCGCAAGGCGCGCCCTAGGGCTCTCTACGCGGTAGTCACCGTAGGAAGCATGTTCGCGATCTTGGCGGCCCAGTTGCTCTTGAGCATTGTGGTCACTCAGGGTGCATACCAGATCGATTCTTTACAGTATGAGCAGAAGATTCTGAATCGCACGGAGCAGAGCCTGCTTGAGTCTCTCTCACTGCGATCGTCCTCCCAGAACCTCGCCGCCCAGGCTGCTGGGTTCGGAATGATTCCGAACGCGACTCCTTATTCGCTCAATGTGTCCAACGGTTCTGTGTTCCGACTTCCCGGAAGCGCAGATCCCACCGGCTGCGGCGGAGCGTGCGGACTGGTCAGCAACAGCCTTCTGACGGGGATGCCATTGGCAAGTGTTGAAGCTGCTGCCGCGGCCACGGCCGCGAAGGCGGAAGCTGCGGCCACCGCGGCGACGGCAACGACAGGAGCATCCGTTGCCGCCGCGCCAGAGCCGGCGAATAACGCAATTCCTGCTCCAGTGACCCGATGATTGAACTGATCGATCTAGGGGACGACAGATGAAACCACGCACAACCCGTGCCAGGGTCGCCTTTGTCGTGTTCATTGTTCTGGCGTTAACCGCGGTATTCATTGTTCGACTGGTTGATTTGCAGGTTGTGCAGGCTGAGGCGCTCACAGCGGAGGCCGACACTAAGCGGACTCTTACTCGAGTGACCTATGGCACCCGAGGTGACATCGTCGACACGAACGGCGCGGTACTCGCAGACAGCGTTGAGCGCTTCGACATTGTCATATCGCCCCGTGTAACTTTGCTGCGCAAAGACGCATCGGTCGCGGTTCTCGAAGATCTCACGAAGATCACGGCAATTATTGGGGGAGACCCCACCGCTCTGCTGACGATGATCCTAGACAACTCCGATTCAGACTTTGAGTACTTGGCAAAGGGCATCACGCTTGAGCAGTTTCAAGCTGTTGACGATCTCGACATCGCGTGGCTGTACTACGAACTTCGCCCTGAACGCAGCTATCCCAACGGAGAAATTGCCGGCAACCTTGTCGGATTCATCGGAACTGACGGTCCCCTGGCTGGGTTCGAACTGGGAGCCGACGAATGCTTGGCGAGTGAAAATGTCGAGGCAAGCTATGCGCGAGGTGAAGATGGTGTTGCCCTCCCTGGGAGCTCTGTTGAAGCGCTAGAGCCCAAAGACGGCGGCACTCTCAAACTCACTATCGATCGTGATCTTCAGTTCTATGTTCAGCAGCGAATGGCTCAAACTGCGCAAGCGCTTGGCGCAACCTGGGCAACCGGTGTTGTGATGCGGGTCAGCGACGGACACCTGATGGCAGTAAGCGACTGGCCAACGCTAGACCCCAATGATTTCCAGAATGCCGGTAACGCTGATCGTGGATCTCGAGCCTTCGCTAACCCGTATGAACCGGGTTCGACGGTCAAGGCACTCACAGCGGCATCGCTCATCGACGCGGGAGTTGCCAATCAGCGCACTCAAGTGGTGTCGCCATACGCCCTCGAACTCGCCAACGGCGGCGGAGTGATCAGCGATTCGTTCTACCACGAAGATCAGCGACTTACGCTTGCCGGTGCGCTTGTAGAGTCCTCGAACACCGCAATCGCCCAATACACAGACCTATTGGATGCGTCGAGCAGGCACGACTATTTGCAGAAATTTGGCCTGGGGGAGAGAACTGCCGTCGACTTCCTCGGTGAATCCACCGGACGACTGTACGAGGCCAGTGAGTGGGACCCACGCACTACCTATGCCGTGCAGTTCGGCCAAGGACTCAGCACGACGTCGATCCAGATGGCAAGCGCGTATCAAGCACTAGCCAATGATGGAGTTCGACTGCCTGCGACCCTTGTCGAGGGCTGCTACTGGCCTGACGGCAGCATCACAGACACCCCGTCCAAGGACGGCACGCTGGTAGTCTCCAAAGCCGCTTCCGAGCAGACTCTGCAAATGATGGAAATGGTGTACAGCTCAAGCGGCTCGGCACCCAACCTTCAGATTCCCGGATATCGAGTGGCCGTAAAGAGTGGAACTGCGCAGGTTGC
>Ga0314772_1000584_pt1 | contig 19332 bp, 16 predicted proteins | sample MetaGCBIW2018_FD_204520 | JGI IMG/M metagenome (GOLD analysis project Ga0314772, IMG submission 204520) | Cryopeg brine microbial communities from Beaufort Sea near Barrow, Alaska, United States - CBIW 2018 | ecosystem: Environmental > Aquatic > Marine > Coastal | place: USA: Alaska | collected... | reverse complement strand
AGACTAGCAAAATAGTCTAAATCCCTGAGGGGCATGCCCCTCAGGGATTACTTTTGGTGCACTCTTGTTGCCATTAATGGTGTATTCTTATTTACCGATAGTGGTGCATTGTTATTTACCGATCACAGGAGTCTGGAATTCAGGGATATTGGATTATTTTACCCTATGAAGAAACGTTGATTATCAATACTCTAATGAATGGAAAATATGTCCCACCCCGTCTTTTTACGCGTGGAGATATCGTAAAATCAGATTGCATTTCGGGGTTTGAAGTCGATCTGGAAGATTTTTTTGAGAAGATAGATTGACAATAGTTTGATAAGAAGGGTATTTGCTTTTGAGTCTTCTAAGCAAAACTCTATGAACACCGCGATTAAAAATAGCTTCTCCTAGAAACCGAAGAAGACTCCATCTTCTGATGGAGCCTTCTTCACTTAACCTGTTGATATCTGCTTTTCTTCCCTAAATGTGGCAAAAGAGTTAGTGAATTTAGATAACTCTTTTGCCACCTCAGGTAACCGACATTGTACTTCTGTCCTGATCAGAAAAGATAAACGCTTCCGTCATTACAAATAGTCATACCCCACTAATCAAGTCGTATAAACTGAGTTGAACATCACATAGTCTGTAGTCAAGTCAGATCCCCATCCAATGCCTTCTTCATCTCCATTGTTGAGCTCCAGATGTACTCTGATCTGAGATTCCCGGAGTAGCTTTTTCATATAAGACTTTTCAAACTGAAGCGGATTGCCCCTATCCAGGACCTGAACCAAATGAGTCTGGTCACCTATGAAGAGGTTCACCTTTTTATAATTAAAAGGAACTCCAGCATTCCCTGCTGCAGCGATAATTCGTCCCCAATTTGGATCCCGACCAAACATTGCCGTCTTCACCAAGGTAGAATCAGAAATTGCCCTTACCAAGGCTCTAGCGATGGTCTCAGATTTTGCTTTGGTGACTTTGTACTCTATAAATTTAGAGGCGCCTTCTCCATCCGATACGATCAATTTGGCAAGATGAGTCAGTATATCCAATAGCTTTTCTTGAAATATTGCATAACCTTCATCCTCTTTACTTGTCACTTTTCTATTCCCGGCCAGGCCATTTGCCAATACAGCTACCATATCATTAGTAGAAGTATCACCGTCCACAGTGATCATATTGAATGAGCGATCTACGCAATAAGAAACCGCCTCTTGCAAAAGCTTCTCGTCTATATTAAAATCTGTGACGATAAAAGACAGCATGGTCGCCATATTCGGATGAATCATTCCTGATCCTTTGGCTACTCCTCCCATGTTAATTTTGGCACCATCGTGCTCAAATTCAATGAAGCCTTCTTTGGCAAAAGTGTCCGTAGTCAAAATGGCATTTGCTACAAATGATCCTGCTTTGAGCTCATCACTAAGCTTCGGAATATTAACCTTCAATCCCTCTACTACATCATCCGTTGGAAATTCAACTCCGATAATACCGGTAGAAGCAACGATGACGTCATCCTCAGATATTCCCAATAATTCTGCGGTAGTCCGTACCATCGCTTCAGCTCCATCTCTACCTTGTTCACCTGTGCAGGCATTGGCATTCCCAGCGTTGCAAATGATTACTTGAGCTTTATTATTTCGAAGATGTCTTTCAGTTATTTTAATCGGTTCGGCCCGTACCTTATTCTGGGTCAAAGTTCCGGCTGCAGCAGCCGGAACTTCCGAGTAAATAATAGCCAGATCTCGCTTCATAGATTTTACACCCGTATGCGCCCCCCAGCATTTGATTCCCCTGACGTTGGTTATATTCTTAATCATATCTTTCTATTTATGGTTTTAAGGGCACTTGACCCAAGCCTTCATTCTCATCAAAGCCAAACATTAGATTCATATTATGCACTGCCTGACCTGCAGCTCCTTTGAGCAAATTGTCAATTGCTGAAATAACTATTACACGTTCTGTACGCTCATCCCAAACAGGAAAAATGTCGCAGAAATTACTTCCACGTACGTCTTTGATTCCGGGAGCTTCGTTTCTCAATCTGACAAATGGCTGATTTTGATAAAAATCCCGATAGATTTCAGTCAACTTATTTTGATCCATCTCTCCCTTTACTTTGGCATAAGCCGTAACCAAAATCCCACGATCAACCGGCAACAGGTGCGGCGTAAACTGAACGGCAGTTTGATTGCCAGACAATTTGCCTAATTGCTCTTCGATCTCAATGGTATGTCTATGTCCCGCAATTCCATACGCTTTGAAATTTTCATTCACGTTGGAAAAATGCGTAGTCGCGCTTGCTTTGATTCCAGCACCGGTCAGACCAGATTTAGCATCAAAGATTACAGACTTTTCATCAATTATTTTCTTCGCAAAAAGAGGAGCCAAACTTAGAATTGAGGCAGTGGGAAAGCAACCAGGATTAGCTACCAAATTGGCAGTTTTGATCTGCTCTGCATAAAGCTCAGGCAAGCCATATACAGCCGATTCAAATCCCTCCGGAAAATTATGCTTTTTATTATACCAAGTTTCATACACTTCTTTTGTGGACAATCTAAAGTCGCCGGAAAGATCTATGATTTTCGCTCCTATATCTTTCCACCTTGCCACAAAATCCATGGACACTCCATGAGGTAAAGCCAAGAATATTACATTAATAGTTTCATTTTCTACCTCATCAGCCTTTACCAATGGAATATCCAATCTTCCAAAGAACTGGGGATGCAATGCAGAAAATGGCTTACCAGCATGAGATTCAGAGGTGATCATGGCGATGCTTATTTCTGGATGCTGCAAAAGCACTCTGGCAAGCTCCGAACCTGTGAACCCAGAGGCGCCTACTATGGCTACTTTTAATTTTTGATCGCTCATATTAGGCTAGGACTGATTGTTCTGTTAATATCTCGTCCAGCTTTTCAAGGAAAATCATCAGCTCTTCCTTACTTATCGTCAATGCTGGCACCAATCTCAAAATATTTACAGCAGTCGCATTCGCTATTATACCTTCTTTAAGCAATCTCACAACCAGCGGTTTAGCTTCTGATTTCAGTTTTAATCCCAGCATCAAACCTACTCCTCTTACAGATTCAAGCTCTTCATGCTTTTCGATAAGCTCTTCCAATTTGCCTCTTAACCATTCACCGGTCTGAGTAGCTTTTTTACAAAGCTGCTCTTCATTAATTACTTCTATGGTGGCTATAGCAGAAGCAGCCACCAATGGGTTTCCTCCGAAGGTCGTTCCATGATCACCAAATTCAATAGCACTTGCTACTCTCTCAGTACACAATACCGCACCAATTGGAGCTCCTCCACCAAGGCCTTTTGCTAGGGTCATAATATCTGGTTCCACTTCATAATAGTCCTTAGCAAACCATTTTCCTGTGCGACCTATTCCACACTGAATCTCATCGAAAATCAATAGTATGCCTTGCTCATCACATAACTGTCTTAATCCTTCTAAGTAAGCTTTAGATGCAAGATTTACACCTCCTTCACCTTGAATAGGCTCGAGAATTACTGCAGCAGTCTGGTCAGTAATGGAATTTCTAATTGCCTCCAGATCATTGAATGGAACCTTAGTAAATCCTGCTGGGATAGGAGCAAAACCTTTTTGATACTTCTCTTGTCCTGCAGCAATTGTGGCCATAGTTCTGCCATGAAAAGAGTTTTCCATATATATTATTTCGCCTCCTTTATTATTCTTGTGACCGTACCTTCTTGCAATTTTGATAGCAGCTTCTACTGATTCAGAACCACTGTTGGTAAGAAAAACTCGTTCTAATCCCGAAATTTTCACTAGCAATTCACTAAGAGCAACTTGCGGAGCGCTAACAAAGAAATTAGAAATGTGCATCAATTGTGCCGCTTGGTCTTGAATAGCTTTCACTACTTTTGGATGGCAATGCCCCACGTTAGTCACTGCAATTCCTGCGAGCAAATCGACATATTCTTTTCCATCTGCATCCCAAAGCCTACTTCCTTTGCCTTTTATAAATGCTAAAGGAAAGCGGTTGAAGGTTGGTAGATAGTTCTCTTTGTCCTTGTTATATAAATCTTGATTCGTCATAGTCTTTTATTTTAAGGTCAATGTTGTTCCGATTTGTTTTTTGTCAATGGCATAGGCGGTAATCTGTTCTGGCTTGGTGCCGTTAAGAATTATAGCTTTCCCCACTCCCTGTTTTAAAGCAAGCATACAGGACTTGATCTTTGGAATCATTCCTCCCTGTATGGTAGTGCCCATGTGAGTATTTACCGCTTCTTCGTCCAGTTGATGGATGATAGATTCAGGATCAGGATACTCCAGAAAGAGTCCATCCACATCCGTCAATACTATTAATTGATTCACCTTTAAAGCTGATGCTAGTTTTCCGGCAAACGTATCGGCATTAATATTATAGGTCTGCCCATCGATGCTATCTGCAATACACGCCACTACTGGCACGTATCCCTCGCGGCAAAGAAGATTGATTAGGGCATCATCAACTGAGGTTATTTCGCCCACCAACCCGAGATCTACACGTTGACCAGTAGCGTCTAGGTGCTCATATTTTTCTGCTCTTACCATTCCTGCATCTTTACCTGATAATCCTACCGCCTTAATTTTTTGATGGTTGAGCACTGAGATAAGATTTGCATTTACATCTCCAATGAGAGCTTTTTGAATTTCAGAAAATGCTTCAGCCTCAGTTACTCTTAATCCATCTATGAATTTTGAAGTAATGGCTGCTTTTTCTAATGCTTTGTTAATGAATGGTCCTCCGCCGTGAACCATGATGACTTCGAATCCTGCTTGTTGAAGTTTAAAAATCTGTGAGGCTATCTCTTTTTGTAGCTGCGGATTGATCATCGCATTCCCACCATATTTAATGAGAATTCTTTGGTTAGACATTTTACTTTTATTTATAATAAATTGATTTTTTCCGCACTTTTGGAACTCGTATAGCTCGAAATAAGGATGAAAAACCAGAATTTAATAGCTTGTATTTAAGGTTAAAAACTTAAATAACAGACTTTAATCCATTTAAGCTTTGATATTTAAAACAACCATCGTACCGAAAGGACAAATTCTGAAGAAAGAAGCAATGTTGTTAGAATAATGAAATTAAAAAGCCTTAAAAGACAACACCCTTTGAAGTAAATCGGGATAAAAGGTGACAAGCTGACAGTGACTTATAGCTCAAATTCTAAAAAACCCTTCCCATTTTTTGGAATATCTGTCTTAAAAGAAGTTGTTGGATAATCTACTATAAAGACAGTTGGAAATCTATTTTAGATTTATCACTACTTATGCCTACCTCACAGATCCCCACCATTTATCGCATCATATCGTTAAAAAAATACCTAGTATTTGAGCTCCATATAATGTGAAGCTGTTTTAAGACCCTTCTAAAATAAGCAACATTTTCCCAAAACCCTTCTTAATCTCTTCCATTTGATGATCTCTTGACAGTTCATATTGTTCCTTAGAAATAGAAGTCGCAACCTGAAACTGCTGATATATTTCGTCAAACTCTACGGATTTTGTATTTTCGCCAACTCCCCAAGCGGCCAAATAGGCTCCCAGCTTTTCTACTTTGAGGCCCACGTGAGCTACTCCAAAACTCATTGCTGTGATCGCTCCATGAAGACTTGTGCCTACATAGCACTTTGAGTTTGCAATCAGGTACATAATGTCCCAAATAGTATTTGCATCAAAGTAAGTGTATGGACTTTGCATTAGATCTCCTAATTCCTTTAATGCTTCGTGATCGTCATGATCCAAGGCTTTACCGATGGGACAAAGGCAAATCTCAGTTTGACCCAATTGATAGATATCATCAAACCCGTTGGCAATTGCCTGCTCATGACCTCTGGTGGTTTTCTTATTAATTTGCCCGAAAACATATTTCCCAGAATTTGTAGCTACATAACTTTTCACCTTGGGAGAAATCCTCTCTTTTAAAAAAGAGAACGAATAAAATTCGGACATTAAAATCGCTGAGTCAGGAAATAGATCAGCCTTAACTCCAATTTTTAAGAGATTCTCTATAGTCACTTGATCCCTTACAGCAAAATAGTCAGCCTTCTGAAGTTTAGATTTCAAGAAATCATATTTGGCAAAAACTCCCTGACTCAAACCACTGCCACCCAGCGAATTTAAAATCACAGATTGTACTCCGGCAAAATCATTTTTATCAAAAACGAAGGGTAAAATAGTCTGACCTTTTAGGATGTTTTTGGTAATTTTATTCAGGTCCAAAATCCTATTGATCTTAACATGTTTCTTATTGATTTTTTGAAAAAGAGGGTTCAGGGCCGCATACAATGAGTTCCAAGTAACTCCCAACGCTTCACCACCCGCTATAATCACATGAACTGGCCTACTCGGATCACCACATTGTCTATAAAATTCCTGAAGATTTTTTGTTGGCAAACCACCTTCTTTCTTCAGATCACTTTCAACTAACCCAAAAAATTCATATTCGAAATTCTTGCCGTAAGTATTGAGTTGCTGCTCTATGACTAAGGGAAAAAGTAAATCTCCGTAATTGTATCGGTCAAATGCTCCGATAATTAAGATTTTATGCATGGGTATGATAAGCAATGAATGAGATTAATAAATAATAAATAGGAGTATTCGGAATTTTACTCGTGGCTGAATTATGTATGTTTTTAGCTTTTAAATATCCCCCTTTCCCCCTTTAAAAAAGGGGAAGTGGCCTAAATTGAATTTCCGTCCTTTACTCCAATAATGTAGGTGCAACATAACGGAAAGTCATAATGATAAATATGACTTTCCGTAATTATGCCAATAGCCGTAGCTTCTTTGATTAACTGGCTGATAGACCAATACTTCGGCAAGCTCAGCATAAATGACAGGTGAGCGAAGCGGCGTAATTGCTAAAGTATACCCAATTCTATTATCCTTTTCCTCTTTCCTGGCAGAAAAGCAGATATACATTTTAATAAAACTCAATTTCGGTTTAATAAAATGTTACAAATTCTATCAACTGGAGTTCAGACTGCTACTGCTGCAAAAAAGATACTTGATTTTAAACCTCCAGAAACTAAGCTGCGGAACTATTTTTGGTAAATAGGCTGTAAATTCACCCAACCACAAGTTAAACGATTGTTTTGAAGACAAATTCAGTAGCAGTTCACCGTATTTTTTCAGGGTCAGTCTGGGGGATTTTAGCCAAAATTCTCGATGCTGCCGCAAAGTTTGTCACCATTCCACTCTTAGTGGGGTATTATGGTAAAGCAGACTATGGACTGATCGCATTGGCATTTTCACTCAACGCTTATTTGAGGTTGATGGACCTGGGAATGAATGTGGGATCAGTGAGATTTTTCTCCATGTGGGAAGCCTCATCAGACTGGGAGAAAATAGGAAAAGCATCTCGATCCAGTATTATTTTCTATGGGTTGATTGGGGTAGTAAATGCAATAGTATTCCTATTTATGGCTAATTATGGCCAATTCATCTTCAACTTAAATGCAGATCAAATCCCTACCTACAGGATTATGATGTACATTTTGTCCGCGAGTACAGTGTTGAATTGGCTTTCCAATGTGATCATCCAACTTCTTAGCGCCAAAGATGAATTGGGCTATGTCAATCGAGTCACCGTCGTAAGTAGCGTTTTGAATTTCGTCGTGGCTATCACAGCAATTCACTTCGAATGGTCTTTACCGCTTTACTTTTTCTTTTACACACTTTCAACTCTTGTCACTATCCCTTTAAACATCTTTAAATTACGAGTTTTCCCCATTCCTCTTAGTCAGCTATTAATGCCCCGGTGGGATGGTGCAATATTTCGGGAAATAATAGGGTATAGTTCTGCCATCTTCGTGATGGGTTTATTTCAGCTGACCGCCAATGAGCTAAGACCAATATTACTTGCTCGATTTGCTTCGGGAATTGATGTGCTCACCGACTATAGGGTAATTCAGACAATTGCAATGCTGATTATTTCCTTTGGAACCATATTTCTACAGGTGCTTTTACCCTCAGCTTCAAAAGTTTATGCGGAAGGTAACCATCCTAAAATGGAGAGAATGGTATTCACAGCTACTCGATACATTTCAATTTTTTTAAGTTTAATCGTTTTTCTCTTGATTTTAAATTCAGAATCTATTCTTCTCCTCTACATGGGGAAAGATTACCTCGCTCTGTCTGTATGGTTGAACATTTGGTTGCTAACTGTACTGCTTAGCATGCACAATACCCCCGTGGCAAGTTTGGTACTATCTTCCGGCAAGACTCGATTTCTAATTTATTCATCTGCTACCGCATGTATCCTTTCCCTTCCCATTACCGTAATCTTAGCTCCAAGTCTTAATGTAGGCGCTGCAGTAATTGGCTATTTGGCTTATATGTTGATTCAGATTAGTTTCTTTTATATTTATTATATCCCAAAAGTGCTCAAACTTGATAGTAAACGAATTTTCTTCAGTGCATTTTCACCATCAGTGCTTGGGGCAATGGTTTCTTTCGGAATTGCATATGGATTGGATAAATGGATCGCTCCTCCTCAAGGATTAGTAAGCATCCTAATCAATTCAGCAATTTTCACTACGTCTTTTATAGCATTTCACCTTCTGTTTATAATCAAATCAGAGGATCTTCAATTTCTTAGAACCAAACTTTTGAAAAGTAAATCATCTGATGAGTAACTGTAAATTTTCTATTTGTATCCCTGCTTACAAAAGTAAGTATCTACAAGAATGCATAGACAGCATACTTTCGCAGACCATATTAGAATTTGAGCTTATCATTCTGAATGACTGCTCTCCAGAGCCGATAGAAAAAATAGTACAATCCTTTCGGGATGAGCGAATCAGCTATTATAAGAACGAGCAGAATGTTGGCGCTTTAGATTTAGTGGATAATTGGAACAAATGTCTCACACTGGCTTCTGGGGAATTCATCGTCATAATGGGTGATGATGACCGTCTTAGCCCAACTTATTTGGAGGAGTTCGAATCGCTAATTTCTAGCTATCCAAAATTAAACGTATTTCATTGTCGTAGCAAAATTATAGATGACGACGGAAGAGATGTGATGCTAACTCCCTCTTTGCCGTCATTTGAGCATGTCTATGATTCAATTTGGCATAGGTTGCGGCAGCTCCGGTCAAATTATATTTCTGATTACATGTATAGAACAGCCTCATTGAGAGCAGTAGGAGGTTTCTATAAATTACCTCTGGCTTGGGGATCGGACGATATCACAGCTTTCATTGCCTCTACCTATCATGGTATAGCACATACCAACCAACCTGTGTTTGAATACAGAAATAACCGACTGTCAATTACTTCTACTGGAAATGATCTGGATAAAATGTCTGCAGATATTATCTATGGAAATTGGTTAGCCGATTTTCTCAAAAACCATGACCCTCATGGATCTGAAAAACTGATATATAGTAACTTAATTAAAAATCAAAAAGAATATATCCAGCAGAAGAAGCGCTTCACACTTATGCTTTCTATGAAGGGAAATCCATTTGGGAAGGCGAAACTATGGTTTAAAAATAGAAACAGATTCGATCTGAGCATACAAGATATTGTAGTGTCCCTTGCTAAAAGCCTTATTGGCACCTAAGATTAATTTAAAAATGCCAGTCAAAATTATCTTCAATCCTGCAGAGAATCCCGAAAACCAATATATTGGAATCATGGTAGGCATGCTGCAAAAGAGTGGCTTCCAAGTAGAGAAACTTGAGGACTTTTTTAGAAGCTGGGCTCATTTCAAATCGATCAAGCTCGTACATCTCAACTGGTTTGAAAATCTTGATGATACCAGTAAAATCAGTATGTGGAAAAGTTATTTTAGAAAACTTGTGGTGCTTGCGGCAATACGTTTAGGAAGAAAGAAACTGGTCTGGACGATGCACAATAGACTTTCTCATGAAAAAAAATCAGGAAAGCTCAGCCAGAAATTAACCGGCAAATTGATCCAACAAGCTGATGCAATCGTCATCCACAGCAAAACATCGGAGCAACTATTAAGGGAAAGTTATCCACATATCCAGGCGCAAATCATTCATATCCCCCATCCGAATTTTATCGATGTCTACCCACACATTTCAATGCCTTCTACAGCCAGTGCGAATAAGCTCCAACTATTGTTTATAGGAGCCATCAAACCTTACAAAAACATTGAACTACTAATAGAATCCGTCTCTAAATTTGAGAATAAAGTAGATTTAAAAATTGCCGGAAATCCTGTCTCCAATTCTTATAAAGAGGAACTAATAGATTTAGCCAAAGGGAAATCGTCTGTAAACTTGAGATTGGAATTTATCCCTGACGAAGAGTTACCACAATTAATCGCAGAATCCGACTTACTTATTCTGCCATATTCTATGGAAAGCAGTTTGAATTCAGGAACAGTGCTTTTAGCTTTATCTCAGGGAAAGACCGTGATCTGCCCGAGGATTGGCACCGTTGATGACTTAATAGATAAGACTTCAGATTTGTTGGATTATAGTTACTCCTCTGAAAAAGAGCATCTATCCGCTCTTGAAAGTAGAATAAGCGAGGCCATTTCATTAAAAAAAACAGACCAAAATTCTCTCAAAGAAAAAGGGCAAAGATTGCTTCAACTAGTTCGCAAAAATAACAGCAAGAAAGAAGTGGGCAAAAAACTACTTGAGCTCTATCATCACTTGCTAGATCCCATAAACACTTTTTAAGCATTGAATCTATGAAAATCCTTTACATCAATTCTTTGTATAGCCCACTCATCGAAGGTGGCGCCGAGATCTCCCTCAAATTAATTGTCGAAGGGATTCAATCACGGGGACATGAAGTGAGCGTATTGAGTTTGATGCCCGAGGAAGGGTTTAAGAAAGAGGCTGTTGATGGGGTCAGGGTGTATAGAGTCGGTTTGCACAACGTTTACTGGCCGTATTCAACTGGGAAAAAGAATAAACTTTCTCGCTTAGGTTGGCATGCAAGAGACCAATCTAATGGTGCGATGGCAAAGGTGGTAAAGAAGGTTCTAGACCTTGAAAAACCAGATCTAGTCTGTTGCCACAACTTGGCCGGCTGGTCGGCTGCAGTTTGGAAACCTATCCATGACGCTAAAATCCCATTAGTGCAGGTGTTGCATGATCTGTATTTGCTTTGTGCGAATAGTAACATGTTTAAAAATGAGCAAACCTGTGAAACCCAATGTCTGAGTTGTAAGCTTTTGCGCAGCAAGCATCCCGAAAAATCCAAACAGGTGTCTGCTGTGGTGGGAATAAGTACTAATATTCTACAACGTTTTATCGATTTTGGTTACTTCGAAAATGCAAGTAAACAGGTCATTTATAATACCCGAACAATAGAAAATCCTCCACAACGTCCAGAAAGGAAAGCGAATGAGCCAATCGTTTTTGGTTACTTGGGCACCCTTTCAAGAGTAAAAGGAATTGATTGGATGATAGCGCAGTTTGAAAAACTATCCATTCCTGCTAGAATGAAAATTGCTGGTAAAGGTGAGCCCAATTATGAAGATCACTTACATATAGCAGCCCAAGGAGCAAACATAGAATTTGTTGGGTACGTGAATTCCACTGAGTTTCTGTCACAAATTGATGTATTGATTGTACCGTCGCTTTGGGAAGAACCTTTAGGGATGGTTGCAATTGAAGCACTGGCAAACCATGTTCCTGTAATCGCCAATAAAAGAGGTGGCTTACAGGAAACAGTAAAAGATGGGGCCAATGGCCTGTATTGCTACGACAGCAATCCGGACTCATTGGCCGAAGCTATGCTACAACTCTATGAGAATCCCATCAAATACAATCAATTCAGCGCTAATGCCAGAAATTCAGTAGCCGCAATTTTGGATAAAAACCGGTTGATCTCTGAGTACGAGGAAGTATATTTAAAAACGCTCCAACACACTAAAAACACCTGATGGAGACAAACTTGGCCTATCCATCCTCTTTCACACTAGAGGCTAATAACTGGAAATCAATTTCTTTCGCAGAATCTCTATTCTTGCTCTCCTTGATATCCATGTTTTTACCCGTAAAGGTATATCCAGTCCTATTTATAATCAGTTCCTTTTTTTTCTACAGGGAAACACCCAACTTTTCCTTCCAGAAATGGGCAGTTGCACTGGCAGTTTTTTCCACCTACGCACTACTAAGTTTTTTGGTCACTTCCTCCTCTCATCCACTGGCCTTAACCTATCTGGCCAAGCTATTCATCAATTTTATATTCCTGTACTTTGGTGTGAACTGGTTGGGAGCCAGAAATAATGAATCGCTAATTCTTAAGCTTGACGCAGTTTTGTTTGGCGTATTAGTATTAAGCCTTATCCAGCTTTTGATCTATCACCAAGCTTACAATTTCAACCTAATTCTGGGGAGTGGATCTTCTGGGCAGGCGAGCTCATTATATAAACCCACCTTATTTTATTGGGGATTGGTAGACAAAAATATGTTTGGAGCACGTATCGCCTTGATGGGATTTGTATTTATATGCCTATCAATCGTACTGAGATCCAGACTCTCTTTCTGGCGAATCTGCTTCGTGTTTCTCCTTGGATTTCTGAGTTTATCACGGACACCCATAGTCGCCTTACTCATTGGCGTATTTTTATTGGTCTGGATTTCTGTTGAAAAAAAGTGGAAGATCGCACTATTGATTTTAGTACTGATAGGGCTGCCCGTTGTGTTGGAAAAGGTAATTCGGGTGGATTCCCTGACTTCCTCCAATGATGGAATAGGAATACGCTTAGTTTATTGGAAAGCATTTTTTACTCATTTTTCAGCGATTTCTCCACTTGGAAATGGCTTCCTCAGTGCTCCCGAATTCTTGGAATCAAATGCCGAATTCTACCGGGGTGAACCACATATTCATAACACCTTTCTATCTACCTATCTGGAAATGGGCCTGATAGGATTATTTTCTTATCTAGCCTTTCTGATTTGGTTTGCCAAAGAATGTCTTCAGAAAATGGCCAACACACCCTTTTGGATTGCCCTGTTCCTTCCAATACTATCGATAATGATGATTCTCTATTCGGGCTATGATAATGATGTGGTGATGTATTTGGCACTTATTTTTCTTGTTGGCACCTTTCAAAAGGTCGACTTTAAAAACATACAGCTCAAGCTATGAACAGACAAAAAAAAATTCTAATCGATAGTCGCTGGGCTGGAAATACAGGCATTGGTCGTCTCTATCAAGAAGTGATGGACCGTGCTCCGGCTCAGCTTCATTTTGAGTTTATAACTAGTAAAATGGGCTTGGGTAATTTACTTTCACCACTAATGCTAGGAGAAGAGATCAAAAACCATAAACCTGATGTTTTTTACAGTCCATCATTTATGCCTCCTGCATTTTCAAAAACTCCCTTCGTCTTTACCGTCCACGACCTGATGCATTTGTTTTATTATTCGGCCATTCACAAAATATATTACGAACAGATCATAGCGCGATTAGCTCGGAGTGCAAAGAAAATAATAACCGTGTCTCATTTCAGCAAGCAGCAATTGGTAGAACTGCTCAATATACCCGCTGACTTGATACGTGTGATTTATAATGGAGTGGATGATCATTTTTTGCAAAATGAGAAAGAGCATGATATGGGCAGACCATATTTCTTATATGTAGGCAATCGTAGAAAAAACAAAAACCTACCAGCCATGCTTACTGCATTTGCCCAGGCAAAAATTCCTGAAGATTTTATCTTTTGCATTTCTGGAGAAATTGATGCAGAGCTAAATCAGTTAATTAACCAATTGAAAATCGGAAAAAAGGTTAAGTTTCTGGGATTCATAGCCGAAAGAGACCTTCCAAAAATCTATAAGGGAGCACATGCTACCTTGTTTGTATCATTGATGGAAGGATTTGGGTTACCTATCATTGAGTCAATGGCCTCGGGTACCCCAGTACTGACTTCCAGTTCAAGTTGTCTACCGGAGATTGCTGGCGATGCCGCTCTTTGTGTGAATCCCTCTAACATATCAGCCATCCAAGCTGGAATAGAAAAATTGGTAAATGACGAAGCATTTTATGTGCAGTGCGTGATGACAGGTTTGGAACGGGCTTTGGAGTTCCCGTGGGAAAAAACAGCTCAGGAAACCTGGGACACTCTTCTCCATTAAATTAAGTTCATGAAACAAGAGATGCTAATCTTACTATTTTTCTCGGTGCTGATTTGGGTTCCTTTGAAAAATTTCGCGCAGGAAAAGTCTACGAGTGAATCACCCATTATTGACGTTACGCAACTTGGTATACTAGCCAATTCAGATGCTGATCAGACAGAGGCAATTCAACAAATTTTCGACGAGGCTAAAGAAGGGGAAACAATTTTTTTCCCACAAGGGACTTATTTGATTCGTACTGTCCAACTGAGATCGGGAATACACCTACTTTCAGATGGTGTCATCCAGCATCATTCTTCCGCAAAAGTAGGTGAATACTCGATGGAAAAACAAAACTCCCCCAATCCTCTTTTTCTGGGGGATAGAATAGAAAATGTGAGTATTTCTATCAAAGGGCGATCAAAAAATGAAGGTATTTATCTTCTCAAGAGTCATCATATACGAATCTACAATACAGAACTTTCCGGAGACTCTACCAAGTTGAGAGCGTATTCAGGGATTATCGCCTTCGAAAGTAGTGAAATAGAAATCGCAAATACACGAATCAGAAACTTCGGGTCAGCCCGGGTCAGCTCCCAAACCTACCAGCCAGGAACAGGCATCCGTATACTCTCCTGCAATACCGTTTCTATTCATGATTCGGAAATTGCTCATAACGGTGAAAATGGCATTTTCATCTATGGGAGCAGAAAAGTAGAAGCAATTAATAATGTGATTCACCACAATGGGATGTCGGGAATCCAAGTTGCTTTCGGAGATAAGGGAAAGGAAAAAGAGTTTAATTTCTCTAACAACATCCTCGATTCCAACGCTGCCGACGCCATTGACATCAATAATCGTTCGCTTGAGAAAACAAAAGATATTTCGTGCATCATCGTCCGAAACATCTCTTGCGACAATGGTTTTGCAAGAGGGGAATCTACCCCAGACGGATCCGGCATTGGTACGCTAATTAATATTTCTAATGTGCTTTTATATAAAAATGAAGCGTACAGAAACAATCGGCCAGCACTTTATGTAGAAAGCTGTGGGTTGATCTTAGCAAGGGAAAATTGGGCCGACAATCAGGTGGAGGTAGTTTCTGATTTGGGAAATCTCATTTTAGAAAACAACAAATTTTCCTCTGTCAATCTGATCGCAAATGTCAGGGCAGATAAAATCACGCTCAAAAGCAATGAGTTAGGTTCGCTTTCGCTCCCAAACGGAATTCAGGTAAATGACTTTCAAATAGTAAATAACAGTTTTTCACATGCAGTTCTCAATGTCAATATGAAGGGAAAGCTTCTTATTGGTGAAAATAAGATCACTAACGATTCGTCTAATCCTATGCTTCTGATAGTGAAAGCAGATGAAATTACTATTGAAAAAAATGAAATAGAAAGTAAAAATTCTTCCGCCATCATATTAAAAAGTACGGCCAACTCTGTTAAAATAACAGACAATAAAATCACTTCCCTAGGTCCGGTGATTTTTGATGAAAACTCCAAAGATCTAGAGGTGAAGCAGAATGAATTCTCAGCTTTGGGAGAGGGAGATCAAGGTCAAACCTTTAGAAGCCATTTTCCTAGAAATCTCGTAATGGAAGGGAATATACATCACGGCAATCCCAATTCGATCGCCGTACAGTTCGTTGGCAAAGGAAAAGCACGCTTAAAAAATGAGAAAATAGATCCAGGAAATGCTGAATATGCTGAAGTCGAGGTCTCTTCTAATTAATACCCCATGAAAGTCAATCTTTTTATTCCCACCTTAAATGCAGGACATCTTTGGAAAGCCGTCATCGAGGCGATAGAGCAGCAAACCTATCGGTTATCGAAGGTGATTATTATAGATTCTGGATCCACGGATCAGACCTTGTCACTTATTGAGGGGAAGGGATACGAGTTAATGAATCTCGATAAGAAAGATTTCGATCATGGAGGAACCAGAATGCTCGCAGCTGAAAAGTATCAAGATGCGGATATCTTCATTTTTCTTACTCAGGATGCAATTTTGGCAAATTCTCAGGCCATAGAGAATATGGTCATGGCATTTGAAGCTCATCCAAAATATGGAATGGTATACGGAAGACAACTTCCTCACACAGGGTCAAAAACGCTGGAAGCTCATGCCAGGCTTTTTAACTATCCGGATCTCACCCGCACCAAAAGCTTGGCAGATGCTCCAAAGCTGGGAATCAAAACCATCTCTTGCTCCAACTCATTTGCGGCCTACAGAAAGGAAGCCTTTTTTGAAGTAGGAGGTTTTCCTTCTGGTGTAATACTAGGAGAAGATGTGTTGATAGCGGGTAAGATGTTATTAAATGGCTGGGAGATGGGTTATTTGGGGAAATCAAACGTTTATCACTCTCACGATTACACAGTCAAAGAGGAATTTAAGAGGTATTTTGACATCGGAGTTTTCCACGCTGGTAGTCCTTGGATTTTTGAAAATTTCGGCAAAGCAGAGAGTGAAGGATTGAAATACCTTAAATCCGAGTTTAGTTATGTCGTGAAAAACAACCTAAAAGCACTACCCAAATCAATAGCTACAATTTTTGCTAAATACATTGGATACAAAATAGGGTTAAATAATAAGAGGTTCTCCTTATCACTAAATAGATCCATGTCGATGCATAAGGCATATTGGGACAGAAAAATCAAGTAATCACCTTGTGTTTATGGAATTTTAAGCGCAACATGTGGAGGGACACCCCACTTATCATTCTTATTTATCTTCAAAAACTTTAAATATGAAGTTTACAGCCTACTTTTGTATGCTGGCATTTATGTTGACTTATAGTTATCACAAAGTGACCAACTATTAACATTAATATATAATGAATACATTCAGACAAAATCAAGAAATAGTTTTAAAAGGGTATCAGTCAGGGGCATTAATCCCTAACCTTTTCAACCTTACCACAATCTCTAGAAGTTCAGTTACACAAAGTGTAAATGAGGGTCTAGAGATGACTACTAGAGCTGCGAAAAGAACGTTTGATATATTCTTTTCTTCTATGGTTATTCTCTTCGGATTGCCAGTGTTTTTGATGGTGATGGCAATTACGAAGCTTACTTCAAAAGGTCCCGTTTTCTATAGGCAAGAAAGGATAGGAAGGAATGGATCTCCATTTGAAATTTTAAAATTCAGAAGCATGATTGTAGAGTCGGAAGTGAATGGCCCTCAGCTAACCTCTGACAATGACCCTAGAATTACTCCTTGGGGTAATTTTATGAGAAAAACTCATTTGGATGAAATCCCTCAGTTCTGGAATGTCTTGTCTGGAGATATGTCTGTTGTAGGCCCTAGACCTGAACGTGCGCACTTCATTCAGCAGATCGTGGCTAAAGCTCCAGCTTACACTCAGTTGTTGACCCTTAGACCAGGAATCACTTCTATAGGTCAATTAAACTTTGGTTATGCAGAAACTGTAGAAGAGATGGTACAGAGAATGTTCTTAGATCTTAAATATCTTACACAGGTAAACCTTTTGACAGACTTGAAAATTATTGGAGAAACGGTAATGACGATGGTAAATAAGAAAGGAAAATAACCAATACTGAAATAAAGAGTCTGTCTTTTTGTATATATGATAAAATCTCTAAGAGTTCTTAACCGACTCTTAGAGATTTTTTTTTGTTTCTATAATAGTATATTTTAAAAAAATATACTATTATAGAAAATACCTTAAACACCAAACAAACATAAACCTACTTTTTATTTTGAAAATATTACTAGCTAGGCAATTTAATTTTTATCAAAGATCCTTATCCCCAAATAATATACTTAATTTCTTTAGGCATTCATTAAGCCTTCAATATGAAATTTTTTCATTTTCATAAAAGCCTGAACCACGCGTTGAGATTTACTTGGATCTGCCATTAATCTGGATAAGATAGAAGGCACGATGATTTGCCAAGAAGCACCATATCTATCTTTCAGCCAGCCACAATGACTCTCATTACCTCCTTCTGAGAGACTTGACCAATAAAAATCAATCTCATTTTGGGTGTCACATTCTACTACAAATGAGATCGCCTCATTAAAATCAAATTCATGCTTCATATTGCTGTCCATGGCTACGAATCGCTGTCCGTTAATCTCAAATTGAGCATGCATTATTTTTCCTTCCTGAGCTTCGTCACTCTCAGGATACCTTACCACTAAGGGCAAACTTATATTTGGGAAAATTTTCATGTATTGCTCCATGGCTGTTTCCGCCTTACCAAAATTTTGACCTGTAAACATCAACGCAGGGATAAACTTCTGGCTGGATTCTACAGGTAGTTCAACGGTAAGTTGCCATGTGAGTCCAAATTTATCTTTTACCCAGCCATACTTTTTACTCCATGGATAAGATCCTATCTCCATCATTGCTTCACCACCTTCGATTAATAGATTCCAAATCCGCTGGACTTCGTCCTCTGAATCTAAAATAGTGTAAAGTGATATTGATGGTGTGAACTTAAATTTAGGACCTCCATTAAGACACATGAATTTTTCCCCCGAAATGGAAAAAGTAACTATAGATGGATTTTCATCAATAATTTTTGAATCCCTGAAAATTGAGCAATAGAATTCAGCGGCCTCTTTGGCAATGCCATCAAACCAAAAACAGGGGTAAATTGGCTTTATCATAACTTTTCTATGTATCGTTTGAAGCTATCCAAGATGGCCTGCCAACCTCCTTTTTGCATCTCGACAGGATTAGATTCTTCAGCATCGAAAACTATGGTGACACGGGTACCCTTCTCAATTTCGTCAAAACTGATCCTCGCGGTTCGCCCATCTCCTATAGTGTACCTTATCAATTTATGATCTACCACCTCATCTTAGGTTCCATCAAATTCAAAGCCTATGCTGCCGTCTTTCGCTTCCATTCGGGAGGTAAACTTGCCGCCAGGTCGCAGGTCAGTAATGGAAGATGGAGTATGCCAATTCGGAGAAGCATTGTTCCAATTTACAATATGTTTTGGGGATAGTTCATTTAAGTGTGTCTAGGGTTCAAATTTATTCTAACTAGGGGTTGGGTGAGGAGGCCGTAGGCCGACGAGACCAACCCCTAGTTAGCTAGTTTTTCTGGGGTATTCTTTCTGGGTACAATTCCATGATATCTCGCTGTATTGCGGTCCATCCATGAGCCTTTGTAATCGGTAAATAACAATGCACAGTTTTCGGTAAATAAGAATACACAGAATTTGGTAACAATGGTGCACAGTTTTCTTTTCATTTGGGCATGCCCAAATGAAAAGAAAGTCAACTTTGCCGGGGT
>Ga0314772_1000578_pt1 | contig 19435 bp, 17 predicted proteins | sample MetaGCBIW2018_FD_204520 | JGI IMG/M metagenome (GOLD analysis project Ga0314772, IMG submission 204520) | Cryopeg brine microbial communities from Beaufort Sea near Barrow, Alaska, United States - CBIW 2018 | ecosystem: Environmental > Aquatic > Marine > Coastal | place: USA: Alaska | collected... | reverse complement strand
GCGATCAGGGGGTCGGCGTATCGGCGCCCCCCGCCATCTGCGGTGGGCCAGGTGCGGGACATCGGCAGGATGGTCGGGTCGCGGGCCACGCGCAGCTCTACGGTCGCGTCGGCGGCGCGCACCGCCGCGAACCCGTGCTCTTCTAGCGGTGGTTGCTCTGCGACGTAGGCGGTGATCCGGGAGGGGCGCCGCCAAGGGGCGTAGAAGTCTGCGGCGACATCCCCGGATAACGCCAGACCGGCGCTCGGGGACTTCCCGACTGCGCGTTCGAGGCGCTCGAGCTGGTCGAGGACCTCGCCGGTGGCCGTCCAGAAGGTCGCCAAGCCGCGCGGTCCTGGGTACTCGGTGGTGAACCTGTCCCAGCAGCTGGTCCTGTCTGCAGTCGTCCACCCGTCTGGGGTGCGCTCAAGGAGCGGTTCCAGCAGGGGGAGCTGTTTGCCGACAGCAACATGGGAGACTCCGATCCGGCGTGCGATCTCCGACTGCGACATCGGCCCTTCGGCGGCCAGCGCGAACAACCGCAGCGCACCGAGTCGCGCCCAGCTGGTCCGCCCCGGCCGCGGCAGGGCGCCTGACCGCTCGCCCTCCGCATTGTGCAGCTCACCGAGGAAGGACACGACTCCGTCCTGCAGGGCCGCATAGGACACGCGCGGGTCCTGGCTCGCGGCTTCGACCAGTGCCGCGCCGGCTCGCGCGACAACGAAGAGCACTCCGTCGCGACGGTTCTCCTTCAGCGCCGCTAGTGCCCGATCGAGCTCCGCGGGGCTCGGAGAGTGGCGCAGCACCAGCACCTGTCGGCGCGACCACTGCCCGTCGCCCGCGCTGATCTCTACCTCGGCGCTGCCGGTCACCCGCCTATCCAGCCCGACATCCAGCAGCAGCTCGACGCCATCCGCGCTCTCCACAACCATGCTTGTAACTTACCTAGAAAATTGCTATTTCAGTTACAAGTGTTACGGCGCGCCTAATGATGCCGATGCGACTGCGGCCGGGGAGAGCTCACCGCCCCAACGACATGGACGCGCATCGCAGCAGCAAAAGGCAGGATCCGCGCGGCGAATGGCGGATCACCTCGGGCTATATGGACCCTTCGATCCCGCGACGCAGCGTGCCCGGAGAATCTCCGCCCAGATTAGGAGACCGAGGTGGTAGTACGAGCGACTGGCTAATGTGGCCCTGTCGTCTGGGATCCAAGCTCGTATGGTGTTCGACCTACTGATGGGGTGAATCCTTGCTTGGTGATTATTCGTTTCCTCTTGTTGAACATGCGCTCGAACAGAGGAACGCGTGCGTCTCGGTAGTCGTGGACCTGCGTCGCGAAGAGGGTTTCACGGCCGTGGCGTGTTACGCGCCCGACCTGTTGGATAACGCGGCCCTTGAAGGAGATCGACATCCTTCCGGGCGATGCTTTGCATCGTGATGATGTCGATGATCCCCGTTCGTTTGCGCCGCCCTGCTCCCAGCTGGCCAATGTGTTTCGGGTCGATGTCCAGGAATTCGGTCAGCCGTTCTCGCCACTGCGTCGCTAATTCTGCTCTGTTGACAACGATTGCAGTGGATACCCCTCGTTCGGCTATCGTCGCGCACGCCATAACCGTCTTGCCGAATCAAGCAAGCCGCGCGGCACACGGATCTCAGTATCGTCGTGCTCAAAGCAATACACGTATCTCGGGGTACCAGACGGTCGTTCCCTGTGCGCGACACGTTCCTTGAAGCGGCAATGCTATGAGATTCCCGAGCCGCATTCGCCCGGCCGACTTGCGCGGAAGGGAGTCTTGGGCGGGGAAGAACCTGTCATAGCTGGACAGGCTCACCGATCCGCGGATATTCATTGCTTCTCGAAGCAGCGACGCGCCCAGGGAACGTGCGGCAGAGGCGGTGCGCAAACGGCTGACCCGGTTGCATGACCCATCGCTGGACGCGCTGCTGTTCTGCAGTCGCGAGGGGACGCCGTTGACAACGAACAACGTGCGTCGCCAACTGCGGCACGTCATGGGCCTTGCGGGCATCACCGGGGTGACACCGCACATATTTCGGCGCACGGTCGCGACGGTCATCAACGAGCAGGCGGGTGTCGACCTCGCGGCCGAGCTGCTCGGGCACGCCGACTCGAAGATTACGATCCAGTACTACATTCGCCGCAACGAGATGGTCAGTCCCATCACCGCCGAGTTGCTCGACCGGGCACTGGTGAAGGACGAGTGATCCAGATGTTTGCGCTAGTCAACAGAAATACCGCCATGTATATTGGGTCTGTAATGGTTTTTGTCGACCTTGAGGGGGTGGTGAGTATGACGATGCTGCCTGATCTCCTGCGATATCGCGACTTCGGTGAACTGGCCCTGACTCGGTATCGGTTCGACCGGATGCTCAAGGACGGGGAGTACGAGCGGATCGCTCCAGGAACGTTTCTGCGCGCCGGGGCGATCGACGACACCACGGCCGCGTGGATGGCGATCGCCACCAAGAAGCCGGAAGCGACGATCTGCCTGCTGTCGGCGGCCGCACTGCACGATCTGACTGACGAGATCCCCCGCGGCAGCGACATCGCCATTCCGCGCGGGAGTCAGCCTGCGATGATCCACTATGCGCCGATTACCTGGCACCGTTTCGCGCCCGACACTTTCGAGATCGGCCGCACCGAGCATCTCCTGCCCGGCGGGCTGGCGATCGGGTTGTATTCGCCCGAGCGGACGATCATTGACCTATTTCGGCTTCGACACGCGTGGGGAAGCGACCTCGCGATCGGCTCGCTGAAGCGCTGGCTGCGTGGCCACGGCAATAGCCCAGGGGAGCTGCTGGCACTCGCGCAGGATTTCCCGACGGCGCGCCCCGCGATGCAGAACGCATTGGAGGTGCTCCTGTGAGCCCGAACCCGCAGCACGGTACTCCCGCGGGGGATGCGACCATTGCCATCCGGCAGCTCGCGCGGCAGTCCGGTGCCGACGTGCAGGATCTGCAGACTCTGTATGTGCTTGAAGCCCTGCTGGCACGCATCGCGGTCTCCGACCACCGCGATGACTTCGTGCTCAAAGGGGGCGTGCTGCTGGCCGCATTCGCCGCACGCCGACCGACCAAGGACATCGACCTGCAAGCAACAGGACTCGCGAACGATGCGGATGAGGTTACTGCGCGTGTCGGCCAAATCGCCGCGCTCGACCTGGCCGACGGCGTGCTCTTCGACACGGAGAACATCAAGGCATCCGTGATCCGGGACGACGACGAGTACGCCGGGATACGCGTGAGACTCGTCGGCGCACTCGGGCACGCAAAGCTGACGATCGGCATCGACGTCAACTTCGGCGATCCGATCTGGCCGCCACCGTCCCTCATCGAACTGCCGCGCGTCGTCGAACTGGGGCAACCGCCGGTCACGCTGCTCGGCTACCCGCTGACGATGGTGCTCGCCGAGAAGATCGTTACCGCCATCGACCGAGGCGAAGCCAACACGCGTTGGCGTGACTTCGCCGATGTCCTCGAATCACTCGCCCGGTTCGCGGATGCGATACTGGCCGGCTCCACGGTGGGGCGCTGGAATTCGCAAGCCGAGCAGTGGCAATAACGCCGTTCGTCACAATGTGAGACCTCGCGGGCTCGACCGCCGAGGGATCGGCTTCATCTGGTTGCACGGCCTCCAGCGTCAGCCGCCCGCCGCGAGCTGTGCGTAGAAGGCGTCCTCTGCTGCGCGACGCCGAGCGATGTCGTCACGGACGAACTGCACGAAGTCGGCGACCCGATCTGGCCCGCACCGACCGAAGCAGTTCTCCCGCTCCTCCTGGGCGGCACGCTTCGACTCTCGGGCTATCCGGATCACATGGTGCTCGCAGAAAAGATCGTCACTGCGATCGAACGTGGTGATCAGAACACCCGCTGGCGTGACTTCACCGACATTGCAGCCATCGCCCGGTCCAGGAGTATCCGCGGGGCGGACCTTCGTGAGGCGATCAGCACTGTTGCCCGTTACCGCCAGGTTGACGTCGAACCCCTCCGACCGCTGATCGCGGAGATGCCGGCACTGGCACAACGCAAGTGGGAGACCTGGAGGAAGAAGCAACGACTCGAACAGTCGACACCGGTGAGTTTCGCTGAACTTCTCCAGACGTGTCTCGTTTTCGCGGAACCCGTTCTCACGAATAGCGCGACTCAACTGAGATGGGATCCAAGTTCTCAGTCCTGGGAGCAAACCGCTTCATCAAGAAGCAGCGAGCGTTCACTTGGGGAAGGCTTGCGCCCCGCGGCAGAGGGGGAGGGGAGCAAAGAATGACTGAGCCTTCGATGATCGAGTTCCGCCTACACGCGTTCGCCGCCGGGAGTGATGAAGGCGGTCGAGTGCTGTTCCAGCGGATGCTCTCCGCACTCATCGCGGTGGAATACAAGACCGCGACCGACATACGCCCTGATCCCGGGGACTGGCGCATCTGATGAACGGATTCTTGAAACTCTTTTCGGTCTCTACTCGGAGCTGACCCGAGGTCTTCTGGCTGCTGAGCCCGCTCGCCGGAGTAAGGCTCGACCGCGAAGAGGTTAGGTGTCTAGGTTTGTGGCTACTCCTGTCGGGCCGCTGGTAGAGCCCTTCAAAGCCCATCGTTATGGCTTGAGCTATCTGGTCACCCGACGGCGGCGAGTGGGCGAAGCTGACACTGCCGCGAAACCGGGAATCAGCAAACGAAGCGCCTGAGATACCGTGACAGTCATGGTCGGGTTGGCAGAGTATTCATTTCTCCCAGAAGATCGCGGGATTGAGGATCGATGACTCCCAAAGCGCCTCCCGCTCGCGTGTCGTGAGTCGAGCGTTGTCTGCGGCGTCTCGCCATTGAGTCTGGACGACCTCAATTTGGTGGTCGACGATTTCCTGCGCTTCCTTTTCTGAGAGCTGGTACACCGCCGCCGCGCCGACACACACTTCAAGCATCGATCTGTTGTCACCGTCGGTGGCGATGGCCATGGGGTGGGATGCGACCGAGTCTCGTCGACCGTGGGCTGGGGTGATGTCGTAAGCCGGTGTGAGTGTGAGCTGGCTCCCATCCCAAAACGCCGCCGTATTCCGTGCGTGATCGTCCGTATTCCGGACGATGACGTTGAACACTATGCGTGCGAACAGCTCTCGCAGTGTCGCGTTCGGCTCCGTGAATGAGGATCGGATTTTGTCCGCCAACGCAGGGTAGCTGGTGGCACCCCGCGCAGTGTCGGGATTCACTCCGAGGATCGTGAGCGCAGACACTTGCATGCGCCGGGTACCGTCACCTGGCCTGTCGAAGCGCTCGACCATCAGGACGTCACGTCCAGCGGTGTACTTTACCTCTGTTCGCGCAGTATTAATGCCGACGTGTCGTGCCAATTCCATCGCGAGACCTTCGTATTTGACCATTGGGTGTTGGTCGGCCGAACTGGGGAACTTCGCGATGAAGCTCTTTCCCTCATCGACTACCGCCGCCTTCGGCCGTGCTCCTCCTACCGAGCTACCGAGGAAGAGAGCATCAGCTAACGCGGGGGACAGCTCCTTTCCCTGCTCGATGAGTTCTGCGGCATTCATCAGCTCGTCTAACGTGGGTTGGTGCTCAGAGCCGCGTGCAACGTATTCGGTTGCCGACGGTTGGAAGTCGAGTGCGCCGACACGATCGGAACCGGATCGGAGCATGTAGGTCAGGAGATCGAGCTCTGCCGGCTCGGACTGGTTCGTGCGCGATCCCAGTACTTGCTCATTGACGACCCGACGACCCCAACTATCTGGCGTTGCATCCAGGAGGACTCCTGCGATCTCAAGCCCAGGGGCAGGCATTTGTTCGCCTGACGTCAATGGAAGTTCTGTGAACAGCGAAAGGGCTTCCGGGTTAGCCAGATAAGAGCGCCCATAGATGAAGGAATAGCTAGTCCGGCGCTCACGCGTCAGGTATTCCTGGACTCGCCCGGCAACGACCGGCTCGCGAACCCCCGGCAGCCAAATCCACACGTACGCGTGATCGGCCATCAGAAATCATCATCCATCGATCGCTGCGAAGTCCGCACGGAGGACGGGGAAAGGGCAAGGCGCTGGTCGAGTCGCACATCATCAACATCCGGGAACAGTCGGATACCTAGGATTGTTGCGAGTTCGAAAGCAATACCGATCTCTGAACGGGCCGAACCACGCTCAATCTTTGACAACGTGGGAAGAGAAACACCAACCCGCTCGGCCAGGTCGCTTTGTGTCCGTCGTTGGCTTCGTCGCTCGGCCGCGATCAGCTTTCCAAACACGGTAAATGCCCGTTGCGTCTCAGGTGAGTAGTGCCGCTGTCGTTTCATAAATATCAAGCATACTTTGTATGCAAGCCTTTATTCCAATTATATTTGGTATTTTGCAGCCGATCGCTGGCGATTTATGAAGAGCAGAGAAGAACGCTGCTGAATTGGGCGATATTCGACAGCGGCTAAGGACGTGTATATGGATAGCGAAACCCAAGGCTGGCTAGTCCCCGAGCCCGTGCGGGACTGGCTGGACACCGCCACGGCCACCAACCGGCGCCGGCTCTTGAACGCCGTCGACGCCGCGTCCGGATCGGCCGGTTTCGATGCCGCAATCCGCGCCGCCGACCTGCTCATCCAGCGCGGAGACGCCCCCGACATCGCCGCGCTGGGCATGCTCGCTCGAAGGCTCGCCGACGGCACCACACCACCGGCGGAGAACGTGGACCTGAGCGTCTATGACATCTTCACTACCGACACCGACACCGACACCTTCACCACTGTCAACACCGTGACCGGAGAAATCGCATGACCCTCATCACCGTTCAAGACATCATCGAGACCGGCCGGCAGTCATCATTGACCGGCACGGTGTTGGCCGAATGGGCCGAGAAGGGCACCCCGAAGCAACGCGAATACCTGCACGGGATGCTCACGGCCGAGCACGAATCCCGGCAGGCATCACGCCGCCAACGGCTGCTGAGCGCTGCCCGGCTACCGGCGTTGAAATCGCTGAGCGGGTTTGACTACTCGAGCGTCAAGTTCCCCGAGGACTACGGCCGGGACGAGCTGACCTCGCTGGAGTTCATCAACCAGGCCGAGGACCTGGTCCTCTACGGCGATGTCGGCACCGGCAAAACCCACCTCGCTAGTGCGCTGGTCGCTGCTGCCTGCCGCGAGGGAATCCCGGCACGCTTCTTCACGACCTCGTCGCTGGTCATGCAGCTGCGCCGCGCTAAAGACGAAGGGCGCCTTGATCGGGAGCTGGCCTCCATAGCGAAAAACCAGCTCCTCGCAATTGACGAATTCGGATACTTGCCGATCGATACCGAAGGCGCCCGCCTCCTCTTCCAAGTCATCGCCGGCGGTTATGAAAAAAGAAGCCTGATCATAACCACAAATCACGAATTTTCCCGCTGGGGAACCGTGTTCGGCGACGACAACATGGCCGCCGCCGTCATCGACCGCATCGTGCACCACGGCCGGCTCCTACAATTCCGTGGCGAGTCCTACCGGGTCAAACACGCCCTCATGAAATAGACCCCGGCACCAACCGGGCCCTTCGCTTCACGCCAGAGGACGATGAACCACGCCTGAAATCCGGCCGTTCTGACCACCCTGCTCAATTGGCCGGAAACCACGCCGCACTGGCCGGTTTCTTATCGCTCAAATGGCCGACTCCAAGTTGACAAAACACACTTGCTGGTTCGGACGCGCAGCTGCTCACGGCCCCCGCTAAGCAGTCCAGAAAATCGCGCCGATCCCTTTGCGTTCTACAAACGCGCTATTGCGCGGTTTTCTGGCGGCTCAGTAGGGGCGTCAAATCCTGTCAGCCCGACAATATTAGAAAGGACCGCCCATTTGGACGGTTCTTTTCTCATATTCTGAGGGCTTACAGGCCGGGCCCTGCCGTGCCGGTTCCGGCGCATCGCTGCTGCGAGTTGCTCGAGCTTCGTAAGTACTCGGAGCTGAGTTTCGACGCAGTTTACCGTGCCTGCTCGATATCGGCGCCGTCAGGCCCGCACCTCGGGTCTTAGGCTCTTACGTAGCGATAATGCCCCTTAATATTCGAAGCGAAGTATGAGCCGACGCTAGGTGCGTTCAGAAACGCATCGTGAACGCTTTGGGGAACATCGAAATACTGGTAGACAGATCCGTTGAGGAACTCAACTTCGAGTGTGTTCGCAAGTACTTCGTAGCCGACTGATGCCACGTTTGATGAACTAACTGGTACTCTCTGCATCGCTATTTCCTCTTCTTGGGGTTGGCCTGAATCCTTCATTTGACTGGGCCGAGGATTTTGAGAGCGCCACGCGCGAACTACTTCCTCGTAGTTCGCGCTTTCCCTTTCCTTATCCCATCCGCCGGGCTGATGGCTGTCGGCGAGAACCGGATCGAGGCTGTCAGGCATAAGCGCAGGTAATCGAACCAGTGTTCTCATTGGCAACGGAACACTTTCGCCAACTATGATCGCTTCACCTGTTCTCAAAACCGGCAATAAGCTCATTATACCGTTCATATTGTCAGATGCCGCGGAAACGATCTGCTGTCTATCCTGCGAGTTCGTGAGCCTCATCGAAACAATCGTGCCGCATTGAGAGAGAATCGTTGGGTCCATCTCGGAAGGCCGTTGGCTAACGACCATCGCACCAATCCCATACTTGCGGCCCTCCCGGACGATACGCTGCACAGAATTCTTAGCTCCGCCGGAGGACGTTGGGCCAAGATACGAGTGGGCCTCCTCGAAGACCATCAGTAGTGGACGTTCGCGAGTGCCTTCCGACATGAGTCGTGCCCAAAACATTGAGTCATAAATTACTCGGGTCACTCCGCCAATCAGATCACTGATTACGAAGGGCGGGACGCCCGAAAGATCCACAATGCTTACCGCCTTCTGGAGGCCAAGCCATTCCCTGAGGAGATCGTCTAAATCCTTTTCAACTCTCCCGTCCTCATCGGGTGTCCACCCCCCAGGGTTGAGGACGAAATCGAGTCGCCTATCGTTTAAACGAGATGCCAACACCTCGACCTGACGCCTTATATTCAGTAATGACGAACTCATAAAGACCTTTGGCCCGCCGGCAGCTTGGCTCTGCGCCGCGAAGACTGGCGGCGTCACTGAACTGAGATCGCCTTCTTGGATTGGATCGCCCTTATCGTCTTCCAGGAGCACCCACGTGTCTCGGGTTTGGCCGTTCCCTGCTACTGAGTGAGTTGCATTAAGGAGAACGTGAAGGTTGTACCAGAGCAATTTTAAGCTAAAAGGAACCGGGGTATCAGCCGTTATATCTTCCGGCCGCAGTCCACCCCGCGGATAACTGCTAATCGCCTCGCGTTTCAGTCGTACGACCTCATCACGCACGAATGCGCGGCCGACGTCGTCGGGCAACGCGGAAAAAGTAAGCGGTATGAGTTCATCAAAGCTAAGCGCCCAGTATGGAACAAACAGTGGTTTAGAGCCGGGGACCGACTCAGTGCTGATCGTGAACACGTTCGAGTCGCCGCCAAGCGCCCGCGCGTATTCGCCGTGGATATCGAAGAGCATGATTCTTGATGAAGGGAACACGGCGGGATTCGAGATCGCTTGAATGATTGCCGCGACCGTGGTGGATTTTCCTGACCCTGTCGAGCCAACGACGGCGGAGTGACGGGTCACTAGTTGGTTGAGGTTGATCCTCGCGCTGATAGATTCGGCGGACGCAACTGCTCCAATATCGACGAAACCATCGTCGGTGGAGCTGCGCCCATATATCGAGGCTAGATCCGACTCGGTTACGAGGTGGACCTTGTCTCCGATATTGGGTAGTTGCGAGACACCCCGCGAAAACTGACGTGCTCGTCGAGCCTCACCAACGAGCTGCAATGACATCCATCGTGTCCCGAGGCTGGGTTCTCCGGAGGGAGAAAGTGGCGCCGCGCCCGCGCCGACTCGGCTAATGACTCCGACCAAGCTTGCGTACCCGATTGAAATACGCGCAAACCCACCTACTTGGCCAACGCGGTAGGGGTCGCCGCCAACGAAGACTAGTCCGGTCGGGACTTCCGCCCCGATAGCCACAGTAACGCTGGAACCATCAACATCATGCACTGTGCCAATCAACGTGGACTCATGCATTCTGATCCCCAACAGACTGTCGGTCCAACAGATCAGCGAACTTTGCAAAGTCGCCGAGCTCAGGTGGCATGCCAAAATTGTCCACCGCTTCGTCAGCTGGCCACTCGGCTTTCCTGCCTCCGATTACAGCGGCGTCGGAGGCCATGAGCCTAAGATTCTGTAGACGCGTAGCAAGATTCACGGCCTGATCATAGTTTTCGAGTTTGCCGAATAGGGGAGCAAAGACTACAGCTGACGGGTTTCCGCTCAGCCCTTCGACGATCATTTCATTAATGTGCTGGTCACCGAATGAATACCCAAGACAAAGTAGCACGGCGCCAGGCTGCCTTAAGAAGAATCGAAGGCGGTCCTGCATAGCTAGGTATGGGCCCCGACGGCTCTGCTCGTACTTCATATTCGACGGATGAATTAGGCTTTCGGGCGATGCCGACGTCGTCCCGTCGGAGACAGTTCTGTACACTGTTCCGTCACTTGAACGCCAATTAACCGAGCCGTGCATCTTCCAAATTCGGGCCCATCTCGTGGGCAGGTTGTCGTCTTCCATCGCTCGCGTGTCTAGGAATGGTTTATTCGCTCCGACAAATCCGTCAAAGTATGCGACTCGATGGCGCTCGAGCGCTTGTTCAACCAGCAGATCGTAGTTGAGCGTAAACACTTCCAAAGCGTGTTTTCGGCTCGCTGAAGATGCCCAACGTGCGAGCGAGTCGAATCCGCCGCCATTAGGCGGGAGATCGATGGAGACTCGGCGTGCAATCGACGACACAATTGCTTTCTCAAGTCCGACGATTTGCTGCGATTCGATGCCACGGATTGTGGATTGTTTCCCTGCGATAGAGGCCATCCCTCGCAAACGCGAGAGCCAGTCCTCGACTGTTGACTGCTCCACGCCATCGTCTATGAGGCCAGAAATGAGTTGAGCGAGTGCGGGCCTTAGATCGGCCTGGTCCACCTCGGTTTTGACATCCTGAGTTAGCTGAGCGATGGAAGCGATCAGCGGCTCCCCATCAACAAAGACTGATGAAGAACACCCGGCGCCCATTAGGACACCTACAGCTCTAGTATCGTCCCCGATCGTCGACTCGAGAATATTCACGGCCTGCGCATAATCGTGGGAGGGCTTTGGGATGTTCATAGTTGAAGTATGGCAGTTTGATACTTTCTCAGCTAGGTAGAACTGCGTGTGGCCTTGTTCGTATGCCGCTCGCCGCAGTAATCGCTCCGGTGATGTCTTATTGCCCGCTGTCGATTTAAACGAGTGAGTTTCCGGAGCATAAGTGTCCCTTTGGGGTACAGCCGTCGTTCATAAGATGCGAGTGCACGAGTCGACCCTATAGAACAGAGGGGTGTGCGAATCCTGTTTATTTCGAGGCGAAGAATCCCGAGAAGCATCGGTGCCAGCGCTCACATTGTCAAAAACCCGAGCCTCAGATGTCACTATTCGATCGAGATGCCCTTAAAAAGGGTTTGTGCCTCATCAACGGGTGCCTACTCATCGAAGCGCATCCCGGCTATGACTTGGATTCCGTCTTGCGCGACATCGAGGAAGCGTTAGACCGATGACACTGAATGCCCAAAGACTGACGAAGCGCGTTCCGTCGGGCTGGAGCTCCTTAGAGGGGGTTGATAGCGAGTTTCCACTCTTTGCTAGGCAGGCGACGAAGTTACTTCGCGGCGAGAACCCACGCCCCAGCCATCCGATGCGCACCTGTGAAGCCAGTGGTCGGCAGCCGAGGCTCGCTCCGTGACATAGAGAGCGTGCAAGTCTCTCAGCTACTCGTGACGTGCAGGGTAGCCGAACCAAAAAGGGAGCGAACATGCTCCAGTTCAGCTCAAGTTTCCGATTAGTTGGGCTGTTTCACATGGTGCTCATGCAGCGCTGTCGAAGCCAGGGGATCTCGAAAGAGGAAAACTTGGAGACGGCCGGAGGAAAATGCATTTCAGCATCAAAATGGCGCACCAGTTTGCGGGCCAATTCTTGTTCTGAGGTCTTGTAGGCGCGTCCCCGCCGCGCCGGTTCTGGCGCATCGCTGCTGCGAGGTCGTCGTGGTCTGGGGGCTGCCGCGATGTAAGGACCTGCTGGTGTGAACCCGCACGAGAGTCGTGGGAAAAACTACAAACTTCCCCAAGTTTCGAGTACCTTGTCGGTGCCTTCGTAATTATTTCCCTCGTAGACGTCGCGAACATTCATTGTCTGTGGATCGCTTCGATCGAAGCAAAACTCGGTGTAACTCCCGCTGCCGCAGACCGTCGCTTCGGTGATGTCCCACTCGTAGAGAAATACGGGGTTAAAACCTTGGTCCGCGTAGAGCTCCTCTACGTAGAAGCCGTTGCCGCTTTCGCAGTAGGTGACCACGCCTCGATCCGTTCTCCAAGCGGCCAACGGCATACCCTCGGCGTCGGAATTAGGCCGATTCTCGGGCGCACACGAAGCCCAGCGCGGAGGTCCAACAGGGCGGTCATTTTCGACGGAGATGGTGAATTTGTCCATTCCGGTGAACTCATTAATGATTCCGACGATGCTCGCAACGAAGAATGCAGAAGCACTAGTGAGGATCGCGATAACGCCCCTTATAGCTAGGCTTGCGTCCTCCAACGCAGTTCCTGCGCACGAAAAGAACGCCTTGCTGAGCAATCCAACAGCTTCTGCAGTGGAATGCTCAGGCGAACCGGCTCCGATCAGGTCAGATGCGCACTCAACTCCGGCAAGCTTGTCCAGAAGCAGCGTCTTGCTTATCGTCTTCGGCATCAACAAAGTGATGACGGTCGCCAAGATACCAAGAACAAGCACATCCGGTTTTTGAAGGAAAGACACACTTTGGGGATCTTGGCCAGCAGCGAACGGGAAGTGAACTGACCCGCCGGCAACCATCAGCGGTTGAGCGTCGTGAGGGGCGAATGCGTTGTACAGGGCTGTCGTAAGTACGTTCCCCAAGTTGATACCCGGGTTCGAGGTTCCCGACGTTGAGGGCTGAGCTGCTGCCGCGAACGGAATGGGCGAGTTGGAGTAGGCGGCTACATCGACTCCACCCGCGTCGTTGGAGGTGACGCATATGTAAACGTATTCGTTAGAAAGTGTCGAGTATGTGACGTCTGCAATTACTGGCTGGCTATCTACGCAGTCCGGTTCGGGGAACTCGATTCCTTGCCCGATCAAGAATGTCGAGACAGCATCACGAATGACTTTGTCGAGATCGAATAGGACCGGTGTAAACCAAGAAAAGTGAGTGACGCTTGCGGTGACCGTGTTGAGCTCCGGGTTCCACTCGGCTATATCAAGGCCGGTGTCCTGCGAAACTGCTGATGTGCTGACGAGCGCATATGCATCTGACGTGACTAATCCTTCGTCACGCTCAGAGCCCGAGACTTCGAACGTCAATGTGACCGGCATCACTGGCTGAATTCCGTCCTCAAACTCGAGACGAATCGAATTGCCGAGAGCTACTGCGTAGGGTGCGTCTTGGTCGAGAGCTCGATCATCCTGAGTGAGAGTGAGCCTCGTGCCGATAGGAGCAACTCCCGGCGGTGCGAGGACCGTGACCCCTGGGATGGTTAGCTCTATTCCTGACTCCTTGACAAGCCCGGTTGCTGATGGTGCGGTGGGGGCGCAAGCTGTCAAAGCCGCAGACAGCAAAATTCCGACAATTGAGACTGCAGTGATTCGGAATACGCTCATGGGGTTACCTTAGCGACTCTCTGTCGGCAGCCTGCGTCCCGTTGGAGCGTGTGCCGCGCCGCAAGGCTCAGTCCCTGCGGCCCGCGTCGACTATGCCGATATGCCTGCAGTGCTCGTCGGAAATGAATTGGCCCCCGGTTTCCATTGCCTAGCGTGAAGGGGCGTTGGGCTCATCGCCCCTGCGCCGGTCCATCCGACGCAGAATCGGCAGGTTCAGGGAGTTTCGGGGGAGCGCGGCTCGGGGTCGGCGACGATCTCGGGGGAGAGCATCCGGCGCTTCATTAGGGCAGCTTCTGCAGCGAGGATGCCCAGCACGACGGCGGCTCCGATTGCGATGAGCAGCAGCACGAGTCCGAAGTCGTCTTCGGGCGCCAAAACTTCGCCGGACTCGGTCTGCCAGGGCCACAGGGCGCGGAGCGAGCCGAGCATGAGGCCCGTCATGATGACAAGGGTTACGCGGCGGCGGTTCTTCAGTAGCCATTGCAGTCCCGAAACGAAGAGTCCCAGACCGACGATGGCACCGATCGCGAAGGCGCCGAGGTAGGCGAAGCTGCGGTCGTTGACAGCAGCGAGAGTGGGCGCATACATGCCGAGGATCAGCAGGAGATAGGAGCCCGAAACTCCGGGCAGAACGAGCGCGCACACCGCGAGAGCTGCAGCGAGAGACACGATGATGAGTGTGGGATCAGCGTCGCCACCGCGTGGCAAGCTCGTGAGTGCAACCGCGACACCGGCTGCCAGCAAGCCGATCAGGACTTCTCGCACCGTCCAGCGGCCACCGACCATGCGGGCGGGCACAATGAGCGACGCAGCGATGAGTCCGACAGAGACTGCGCGGGTGCCGGTCGGGTATTGCTCGAGCAGGGGAGCGAGCACCGCAGCGCCAGCAACGATGGCCAGCAGCATCCCGACGCCGATGGGCAACACGACATTCCAGCGCACCGAACGGAAGTGTGCGCCAGCGCGGGAGAATCCGCGACCACGAATGCCGTCTGCGATGGTGAGGGCCACTCCGCGCGCAAGGTGCCCGGCGCCATCAATGAGAGAGTCGTAGACACCGACAAGCAGGGCGATGGTTCCGCCGCTGACTCCGGGAACGATCTCAGCGAAGCCGATTAGCGCGCCGCGGAAGGCGTCACCGACGGTGCGAATGACGGGGTGCAGCCGGGTGCTTGCGTACTCATTTTCAGCTTGTTGCGTTGTGGTACTTGCTGTGGTTAGTTGTTCCGTCAATCCAGATCTCAATCTCGGGTCGCGTTCTACTGAGTGGTGGAGTTTCTCAACACCGTGCAGATTAGTCGTTTTAGTTTAGGTGGCGGAGTCTGATCGCACTCACAGGCGCCAAATGCCACGCCCGTACCCGTAGCCTAGAGAAGTGACTAAGGGCAGCAACAACCGGCTACGGGAAATTCAGCAACGGGTGAGTCGATCCCTCATCACTATGGCTGGGGGCGCCCTGCGCACAAACAACGCGCCCACTCAGCTCCTGTCGATTCCGGGGGACGAGCAGCAGCTATCCCAGCGTCACGCACGGTCAGTCATCGACCTGTGTTTGCGTGCCGGCGAAGCGATGCTGGCGACCGGAGCATCCGCAGCGGATGTCGTCGCTACCGTGCTGCGCATCAGCACTGCGTATGGCGTCAGTGGGATGCACGTCGACATTACCTTCACCTCGCTCACCGTCTCGGTGCATCGAGGGATGAACGAAGACCCTATGTCGATCATGCGCATCGTGAAGGTGCGAACCATCGACTACACGCGGCTGCAGAACGTGTACTGGCTCATCGACGAAATCACCGGGCCCGACGGCCCAGGGGATGTGGATGAGACGCGCGAGCAGCTGGGCGCGATCCTGACAACACCGCATCCATACCGGCGCTGGGTAGTGACCGCTGGCAAGGCGCTACTCGCGGCAGGTGTCGTCGTGATGTTCGACGTGAGCTTCGTGCTCGTGCTCGTGGCGGCAGCATCCGCGGCTATTTCGGATCTCATGACGCGTCGCTTAGAACGATGGTCGGTTCCCGCATTCTTTGCTCAGATGGCTGCCGCGGCGGTAACCACCGTCATCGCAGTGTTTATGTTCTGGCTACGCTCGGTCGGCATCGAAATCCCTGGCTCGAATGGTCCCACCGTCATTGTCATCGCCGGCATCATCATGCTTCTCTCCGGTGTCGGACTCACCGCCGCAGCCAGTGACGCGATCGGCGGCTACTACGTCACAGCAACCGCTCGAGGGATGGAGGTCATCATGATGACACTCGGCCTCGCAGTCGGCATCTCGATCGTGCTGAGCCTCTCATTGCGCCTCGGAATACCGGTCGCTGTGGGCGACTCTCTCGGCGAAAATCGGAGCGTTATTTCTGGGATGGTCGGTTCTGCGATCATCGCCGTCGGCTTCGCCCTCGCCTCCTACGTGCGGATGCGGCTGCTGCCGATCATGGCCATCGGCGCCAGCCTCGTGTTCGCCGTGTACTGGGTGGTGCTGCCATTGGCGCACTCACCAGGGTTGGCCCCCGCTATCGCCGGCACAGCCGCAGGCGTCATCAGCTACCTTCTCTACCGTTGGCTGAAAGTGCCAGAAGGTGCCACAAACATGGTGGGAATCATCGCCCTGCTCCCCGGACTCGCACTGTATCGAGGCATCTACGCGCTCATGGACTCCGAATTCGGAGTAACCGAAGCGCTGCCGTCAATGGTTATGGCACTAGCAACCGGCCTCGGGCTCGCTGCCGGAACAACCATCGGCGGATTCGTTGCACGGCGCACCTTCGGGTTCGACCGCTCAGCCATGCTCGCACTGAAGCGTTCGCGGACGCCGCGGTAGCAGCGCACCTGGCGCGCCTTCCCCAATAGTCGCTGGGGCGGGCGCGGGAGTCCCGGTACGCTGAGTGAAACTTAGCGAACGAGGAATCTAGGATGATGCCCGAAACTTCAAACTCAGCGACCAAATCAGACGCGGTTTCTCCTGGAAGCTGGCTCGTGGCTTCTCAGCAGAAGAAGTTCGACGCGGACGGTGCGTTCGCTGACCGAGCACTCGTCGACTGGAGCGAGTCCAGTTCGGCGAATATTGCCGGCGGCGACACTTTATTTCTCTACGGTTCATCTCCTATTGGTGCGCTGACCCACGAGTGCGTGGTCGAGAAGGTCGGGATTCCTTTCGATGAGAGGCTCGATGATGGCGAATTTTGGAAAGACAAAGACGCACTACTTGAGCGCAAACAACGAAGCTGGATGCGTCTTCGCCTAGTCCACACGTTCGCCCCTCAGGAGCGTGGTCGGCTGTCGCTTGCCATCATGAAGCTTCATGGGCTGAGTGCCGCCCCGCAAAGCCGAATGCGCCTGCCGGAAGCAATCGCGGATCTGATCGCGAGAGAATCGACTGTCGTCGATAGATTCTGGTGGGTAAATCAGGGCGGCACCGCTGATCGTCGGCAGGACTTCCAACACCTGTGGGCGCCGCTCACTGCCGCAGACGGGCGGCGAAGGCGGCACTGGGATTCGCTTGATGAGGCGAACGTTGGCGACGTGGTCGTCCACTATTCGCACGGCTATGTCATTGGATCGAGCCGGGTGCGTCGAGCTAGCAGGCCAATGGTCAGGCCCGCCGATTTCGAGACGGGTGCGCTGCGAGATGACATGGGACGCGAGGTGTGGCTGCATCAGTTCAGCGAATTCGAAGTTCCAGTTGCTCTCGAAGAGATTCCTGTTGAGCTCAGGAAGGACGACCTCGGAGAGGGGAGCCCGTTCGAGCACAGCGGCAAAGTGCAGCAGGGCTACTTCTTCCCGATCGTGCCGGCGGTCGTTGGAGAGATTTTTAAGGCAGCCGGGCTGCTCGGAAGTTTTTCGACGGAGACGGAAGGGCTTTCCGAGGTCCCGGGGAACGCCCAGAATGGCGAACGCCAGATCCAGCTGGACCCAACGGATGGCAAGGCATTCGTGAACTATCGAAGAGATCAGTCGGGACTTCGAAAGCTTCTATTCGGGAATCAGCAGACTTCGCGATGCGGAATCTGTTCACGGGAGTACCCCGTGGAGTTCCTGCACACGGCGCACATCAAATCACGGAGCGCGTGCAGCCTCGAAGAGAGAGTGGATTGGCGGAACATAGTTATGCCCGCGTGTCTGTTCGGATGCGATGCGCTTTTCGAGAAGAGCTTCCTGAACGTCGGTCCGGATGGAGTGATTCAGCTTCAAGGAAACTACAACGAGACACCATCGTTGGCTGCGTTCGCGAAATCACTGGAGGGCAAAGTCGTGAGGGCTTTCACCCCGACCAATCGCGTGTACTTTGAATGGCGAAATAATCAACTGGGCTAGTCTGCGCAGAAATATTCCCGCTGCGGGCTTTCCCGGATCTTGTTCGCGCTACTTCGTTTCAGGTACTTCGCTGGTGATACTGAACGAAAGTATGCCGACCAAACCGCGCGATTAGGGGAGCGCGTCCTCAACGCAGGGATGAAGGTGCTGTGACTCAAGAGCAACCACCGCCTGCGAGACAGCAGAAGCGAGTGCCTCATCCGTGTCGGTGCCTGAAAGCGTAGCGTGCAGAAAGCCTGCGAAAAATGCGTCACCGGCACCGTTCGTGTCTCGGATCTCGGCAGGCACCGCCTTCACGCGATGGAGTCCCTCGGCGTCGAGCGCCATAGCTCCCTCGGCGCCTAGAGTGCACACCACCACAGCGGCACCCGCGTCCACCCGAGCGCGCATGAACGGCAGAGGATCCGGCATCCCGTCGGCGTTCATGAATAGGTACGATGCAGCCTGAACGAACGGTTCATGAAAGTCAGACCGGCCATCGTAATCGTGGAGATCGGTCCAGATAGGGATGCTCGATGCCACGGCCTCCGGGAGAAGCGCTCGAGATGTCTCCGATAGGTCCATGACAAGCGCCTCAGCGCCTTCGGCCAGGGTGCGAAACTGCACGACATCTGGCTCGGTGAAAGCGGGAGTCGACAAGTAGAGCGATACCCGCTCGCCGGCGCGCGTCATCAGATTCAAGTGCCGTTCGCTGGCGCCGGGAACGGTGACGCAATGCAGCTCAATTCCTGACGATTCGAGCACCGCGCGCAACCGGGTAGAAGCAACATCGTCGCCCATCACCGTGTGGCAGGTGACCTTCCGACCCAGCCCGGCAAGGTGTAGCGCCTTACCGGCGGATGTGCCGCCAACTGTCTCAAAATCTTCCAACGCGAACTGCATGTGCGGGCGGGGTTCGGGCAAGTGATCGAGATAGACGATGCTGTTCCACGAAACTGGGCCAGAAATGAGGATGTGGTTCGGCATGGTCAAACAGTACCGGCGCGAGCGGAGTTAGGTCGTGTGACAGGTGATCGCGCACCAGAAGCAACCGTTGACCTTCGGGTAGTGGCTCTTTGCGGCATCCACAACATCGCTGCACGACGCGAACTCGCCGAGGTCGGTGCGATTCTCGACGCTGGGCAGACAACCCCGTTTCGACGCCAAGTCATGCACTTCGTTGTCGCCGGTGCTGGGCTGGGCATTCTTATTGACGGTGAAGTAAGGCACGAGTTCCTCTTTTCCGTTGCACGTCATTGTGTGGGCAACAGAATAGCGACCTACTCCGTCAAGCGGCTGAACTGAAAGGGCGAGGACGAACCCGACAAAACACTCCGACCCTGTTGTGGCGTTCTCTACTTGGTGAAGGTTGCCCGGAATTTCGTTCCGTTGACGGGTTTTTTCACAAG
>Ga0314772_1000569_pt1 | contig 19611 bp, 15 predicted proteins | sample MetaGCBIW2018_FD_204520 | JGI IMG/M metagenome (GOLD analysis project Ga0314772, IMG submission 204520) | Cryopeg brine microbial communities from Beaufort Sea near Barrow, Alaska, United States - CBIW 2018 | ecosystem: Environmental > Aquatic > Marine > Coastal | place: USA: Alaska | collected... | reverse complement strand
ACCGGATCTTAGCTGACCTCGATCCCGATTAGCTGCGCTATCAGTTGAAATCCGCGCATCCCTGAAGCCATCGGGATAGTGAGCTTAGTTCACCAGATCTAGGGGGTGCGTGTTGCTTCTGACCCGCCCAACAGGCGCCGGGCGAGCAAGGTGGCTCCTGCAATTGCCGACGGCATCGCGAGCACCGCGCCAAAGGGGATGAGGAACAACAGAAAGACCGTCACGCCGAACCCGGCCGACACTGAGCGCTGTGTAGCCAACTGGTGTCGCCGGTGGCGCAAGGCCGTGTGGCCGCGGCGCGAGAGTGGGTAAGCCGTGAGTTCAAGCGATAACAGCCAGCCACCAAACCCTGCTCCCATGACGAACGCGGTCACCGTCCCGGCAACCGGAACCAGGCTGACAAAGAATAGGCCAATAGCCACCACGGCGGTAAGGGAAAGCAGCTTTGCGGAGTCCGCTAAGCCGTGCAATGAGGCGCGCCACCAGCCGTTTTCCGCGGGCGCGTCGGGCGGTCCCAACTCATCGTCGACCATGCGGGAAATTCTTTCGAAAAAAGGCTGGCCCACTAGGAGAGTAAGAGCCGTGAAGGTATAGACAGCGGCGAGCAGAGCGCCCGCCACGAGCGCGATTGCAACGAGCACTGACAGCACCGCCGCGAATGAACCCGTCGCACCCGAGGCGACGCGGTCAATCACCCAGCTCGCAGCATCTCCTACGTTGTAAGAAACCGCAACGAATACCCCCACCACGAATAGGAATGTTGCGGCGCCAGGAACCAAACCCCATGCCATCAGCTTGGGGTTGCTCGACCACGTACGGAAACCACGCCATACATACGACGCGCCCAGGCCGAAGCCTGAGACCGCCAAGCCGCCGAGCATTTTTGATCCGAATCTCACAGAAGAGAAAATCTCGTGGCGGAGACGGACATCTTGAAAGGATCGGGAGTCATCGCTACAAGATATCTCAGCGCGTGCCCGGCCCCGAGCGCGCGCTTCCAAAATACCGGGAACAGATGCCCAGGCCGGGGACCTCTGAGTGCTAGACGGACACTTGAGTGTTCAAGGCGTTAGTTCAGCGTGACGCTACCGAGCGTGATCTTCACGCCGGCCAGCGCCTGAGATACGGGGCAGTGATCCTTCGCGTCCTCAGCGAACTTTGCAAACTCGTCGGCACTCAAGCCGGGAACCGTTGCCACTACCGTCAGAACGCTGGTCGTCACGCCTTCGCCAGGTACAAATGTTACCTCGGCGTCCACCGACAGTTCAGTGGGGGCGGTGCCATTCTCGCCTAGATCCTTTGACAAGGCCATTACGTAGCACGAAGAGTGCGCTGCAGCGAGGAGCTCCTCGGGTGTCACTGCTCTTGCGCCCCCAGCGGAGCGAGAATTCCAGTTAATATCGAAGTCAGCGACACCGGACGAAACGAGCGACGTGTGACCTGAGCCGCTAGGAAGGTCGCCCGACCAGTTGGTGTGGGCCTTGCTTGATACTGCCATGGTGATCTCCTTGATGTTGGTGTGAATGTAGGATCTGGCTCGTGCCCAGTGACCCTAAAGAACTTAACAACGACGCTCCCACAATCGTTCCCGTGGTCGAGGCCAACACCGCCATTACTCACCCCGGAATCGACCCAGACGAACTCGCCACCACGCTACGCGTGCTGGCCAGCCTCAACGAAGTGGACGAGACGCACGCAGACTTCATCGCTGTGCGCCACGCCACTGCGGGCATGATCAAGGCCGTCAAGCAAAGCCGCCGGAGCGAGAAGCGGGCGGCGGTCGCGCACGCAGATCGCTCCGTGGTGGCGAACACCGCCACGGGCGCGTCCGATCGCATCGACGACGAGACGCGCGGGCTCACCCTGTCCGCCTCCGCGTCGGCCGCGACGGCTGGCACGTTCGTCAAGCCACGGCCGTGCTATATCTGCAAGCAGAAGTACAGCATCGTCGACGCTTTCTATCACCAACTGTGTCCAGCGTGTGCTGCGCTCGGCCACGTTAAACGCGAAGCGCGCACGGACCTTCGTGGCAAGCGAGCCTTGCTCACCGGAGGCCGCGCCAAGATCGGCATGCACATCGCGCTACGCCTGCTCCGCGACGGCGCCCACACCACCATCACCACCAGATTCCCGCGAGATGCGGTACGCAGGTTCGCCGCGATGGACGATGCCAGCGATTGGCTTCATCGATTGACGGTCGTGGGCATCGATCTACGCGATCCGTCCCAGGTAGTCTCACTCGCCGATGCCGTGGCAGCCCAGGGACCCCTGGACATCCTCATCAACAACGCCGCACAGACCGTGCGCCGTTCCCCCGGCGCGTACGCACCACTGGCAGACGCTGAGGCCGTGCCCATCGAGGTGGGACTGTGGCCGGAGGGCGAGGGGCCCGCGATGCTCACGTTCGGGCACGCGAGCGACGTCCATCCCCACGCCCTCAAGGAGTCTGTCGCGGCTCACCCGTTGCTCGCTTCTACTCATTCTGCGGAGGTGGGCGGCAACCCAGCGGCTTCGGGCCCCACCCGCGTCGTGCAAAAGGGAGCCAGCGCGGCCACTCCTTCGACCATCGCCTCGCAGAACGCCCGGCGCCTCACCGACCTTGCCCTCGCGGCTGGCTCCACGTCCCTAGAACGGCACGCTGACGGGAGTGCCATCGACGCTGGAGGGTTGGTACCCGACCTGCACGACGTGAACTCGTGGGTGCAGGCCGTCGGCGACGTCGATGCCCTGGAGCTACTGGAGGTGCAACTGTGTAACAGCACCGCACCGTTTATCCTGATCAACCGCCTACGCCCGCAGCTGGCAGCTGCGGCCCACGGTTCCGCCGCCCGCGGCGCTGGCCGCAGTTACGTCGTGAACGTTTCCGCCATGGAGGGCGTGTTCGCCAGAGGCTACAAGGGGCCCGGCCACCCGCACACCAACATGGCGAAGGCCGCGGTCAATATGCTCACCCGCACGAGTGCGCGCGAGATGTTCGAGTCCGACCGCATCCTGATGACCAGCGTGGACACCGGCTGGATCACAGACGAACGCCCGCACCCCACCAAGATTCGCCTCGCCGAGGAGGGATTCCACGCTCCGCTGGACCTCGTGGACGGTGCCGCGCGGGTGTACGACCCAGTAATACGCGGCGAAGCAGGCGAGGATCTGTTCGGGATATTCCTCAAGGACTACGGTCCGTCCGCCTGGTAGCTGGGTCACCCCAAACTTAGTGAGATAGCGCGGAACACATCTTGCTTGAATGGTGTTGAGGGGTGCATGAGCAAAAACAACGCACTGGGATCAATTGAATTGACCACGATCGACGGCACGGACACTACGTTCGGCGCATATTCCGACAAGGTACTCATGATCGTCAACGTCGCGTCCCGCTGCGGGCTAGCGCCTCAATACGAACAGTTGGAGAAGCTTCAAAAGGAGTACGCCGACCGCGGATTCACCGTACTTGGTTTCCCGAGCAATCAGTTCTTGCAGGAACTCGGCTCGACAGAGGCGATTCAAGAGTATTGCTCAACTACCTGGGGCGTCACCTTCCCCATGTTCGAGACAATCCGCGTCAACGGCCGGCACCGTCACCCGCTGTATAAGAAGCTCACGGAATATCCGGATGCCGATGGCAAGGCCGGTCGCATCACGTGGAACTTTGAGAAGTTCGTGGTCACGCCCGAGGGCAAGGTGAGTCGATTCAGCCCCAAGACCAAGCCCGATGCGCCGCAGGTTATCGCTGCAATCGAGGCTGGCCTCACCGCCTAAGCGAAGTGACTCGCGTCAGCTGACGCCCCGGCGTGCCTGCGCCCCTTGCACGCGCATGAGTCTGGCATCCGTAGGTGATGACAAAGCCTCTAACGCGCGTTCTTCGGCGTCGCGAGACGCGGCGATGAGCGCTTCCGCGTGTACAGTGCGGGCGATCGCACCCAGAGCACCGAGGACGCTCTGCAACCGGAGGCCAACTTCAATCATCGCAGCACCGTCGCGAGCTATAGGGCGCAAGGCGTCGTCGACCAGGTCTGCGAATCGAGTCTCTGGCACGTGCCCGTGCGCGTACTCCACTTCTTTCTCGCTATCGGTCGTCATGAGGTGGGTAAAAACGCGCTGAATTGCGTTCAATGTCTCGATGGCGGTGCCGGGATCGTTGGTCGCTGGCGAGAGCGCACGGCTGGCAATTTCAGACAGCGCCACGAAGCCGAGTCGTGGGTCCTGCTCGTAGGTACGATGCGCCTCGACGCGGAACGCACGAACCAGCCGCCCGCGCGCATCCTCGGAAAGGTGCCCCTCGACGTAAGCGAGCACCGCGCCGTGGTCCACCGCGACGCCCGGAATGAGCGTGACGTGAATTCGGAGATTTTCATCCTCAGCCACGGACTGAAGTTGCGCCACGGATATGCCGGTGAGCAGACCCACTTTCATTGAACCGACCGGGGCCGCTCCTGCGGGGATATCCACCGCGACGGCACCACCAAGGGTCGGTCGCCGGGCGTGTGCAAGGGCCGCGTCGGTTGCTGCGCGCTCTACTCGATCAATGACGTCAGCCATACGCCCAAACGCTGTCAAATGGCTGATCCACCGCATGAGCGTAAAAACAACAACTGCGATGACCGCGATCGTGCCAAAATACAGAATCGTCCGGCCTTTTTCTCCGTAGTAACCGGTCGACAGCGCGGCGATTCCGACGATCGCGAAGACGAATGATCCGAGGAAGCTGGACAACGCGTTCTGGGACGTGCGGTCGGTGGTGAGCAGCTGGGTAGCTCTAGGCGTACCTCGAGCCGCCGCAGACCCGTAAGCGGACACCATTGCCGTGAGAGAAAATGTCGTCACCGCAAGCATTGAGGTAGCGAGAATCTGCAGGATCGTAGGAACCGAATCCTGTCCAAAGTCAACTGACAAAGATTGAGGAAGCAACGGTTCCACGAAGCGAGCCATGAGTGCGAGCGCTACTGCCCCAGCCGTGAACACCGCGAGGCGAAACCAAATATGCTGTGAGAGCCGGGTGAAGAATGTTCGTATGCTACCCATCGTGGACCCGCAGTCCGTCCAGCTTCGTGACCACAACAATACGGTCCCGCCCGGCGGCCTTAGCCTTGTACATCGCTGCGTCAGCGCGGGCCAGCGACTGCTCCACTGGGACCCGACTAGGCGCGGGCGCCACACCAAAGCTCACCGTGGGCACCGTCACTCCGTCGCGGTTGCCTCGGGTTGCGAACTCGTCTGCCAGTGCACGCAGTCGCGTCAGTACATCGTCGTCGGCTGCTGAGTACAGCAGCAGGGCAAACTCTTCGCCACCCAATCTTCCCGCAAATTCGCCCTCGCGGAGTGTGCTGTCTACCAATGTGGAAAAGAGTTCCAAAGCCCGGTCTCCAGCCGCGTGTCCGTGTTCGTCGTTAATAGCTTTAAAGTGGTCAAGGTCGGCAACGACGAACACACGCTCCGTGCCGAGAGCCCGAGGCTCTGCAGTCGCAACGGTGACGCGTTCGAAGAATGCAGTGCGCGCAAGGAGGCCGGTGAGGTCGTCGAACGCGACGCGCCTGCGTAACACCTGCGTCTGCTGATCAAACCCGAGCGCTGCGGCAGAGAATGTGACCGCGACCAACGTGACAGTCAGCGTTACAGCAGTTGGCCCGCTCCCCACGGTCGTCTGGAAGATCCAACTTTCATGTCCTGCGGTCACGTACAAAATGGTGCGCCACACATAAAATACCGCGAGCGTCGTTGAGGCAAGCGCACTCACCATCAGCGCTACTCTTGCTTCCCCATCGTCCTGCCAATTCGCCGATGTCCTACGGGTGCGCCAGGCAATCCACATGTCTCGCGCCGCAAACGTAAAGAGCATTCCCAACACCGCAAACAGAGCAGCGTTTCCTGCCCATCGATTTGTCGACGGATTCTCGAGCAATGACGCTAAAAGAACTACCGCTGGCGCCGTGTAAGCGATCCAAGGCAGTGAAGATAGACCGCGCAACGACCGGGTGGCAAACCAGATGAAGGTGGTACCCACCGCAGTGATGCAGTTCGACAATGGATTTGCTACGACTTGGATCTCGGTGCCATTGAACAGGAGAAGTAGCGGACTCACGGCAGCCGCGAGAAGCGCGAGCGACCACCAGGCAGCGAACGCCGAACGCGTGGGACGGTAAACCCCCGCATAGAAGAGCAACAAGACCAGCAACGACAGCACCGCGAGGATAAAGCGCAGCGTCTCGATGTCGAACATGGTTAGAGGTTACTTGCTCGCACCGACAACGGCACCGTTCGTGTAGAATACGGCACCGAGTTGAGGTGCAACGACGCCTTCACGCGGCCCGCTCCGCACCCCTTTTCAAAGATCAACAAGCGACCAGGTCACATCGACCGACGGCGTCGCAGCGTCACCAGGATGGTACCCAGCGCGATCAGCGTGAGCGCCGCGCTCAGTGGTGCCTGGACGTCCGCGCCCGTGGTCGCGAGTACGCCACCTGCACCGTCTTCGCTGCCATCATTCGTCCCACCATCGTCGTTCGCATTCTTAACGCCTCCGGTACCGTCCTCGCCCCCGCCATTCTTTGGAGTGGGTTCAGGCGTCACACTCGGGTCGGGTGTGGGGCTCGGATCAGGAGTCACACTCGGGTCGGGTGTGGGGCTCGGATCAGGAGTCACACTCGGGTCGGGTGTGGGGCTCGGATCAGGAGTCACACTCGGGTCGGGTGTGGGGCTCGGATCAGTGGTGGGGACGACTGCGGCGTAACAACCCAACGACGCGACGAAAGCGTAATCGTGGAATTCGGAGCCGCCCAGGTTGCCGTCACCGTGGATCAGGTTTCCGGGAGTGAACACACGCCCGTTGAATCCTGGGGCGAACATAGTCGCCGTAGAGTCCGGGTTGCCGATCAGCCACGAACCAGGATACTGCGCGGACCCGCCGACGTTGAGGTCGACGGCATTCGGAATGTTCCACAACAACCGCTGGGCGTAGTCCATCGGCGCCACGAAGGAGGCGAAGGTGATGTCGACCGTCGAGCCTTCGACGTTAATGACGATCGCTGCATCGGTGGGAATATCAGCGAACTCCACCTGCCCGGCTGTCAGATAGTCCGCGTCAAGATTAAAGGTCTGGATATCTGACGCATCGTCGCCAGTCAGTGTCAGGGTCTGCGCCTCGTCTATCGCTGCGGTGCCGGCCGCGACTGACAGGTCTCTCTGGGCGGCATTCACTGCGGTACCGGGAGCGTCAGCGGCGAGCTCCGCGTAGCACTTCTGCGAGTAGACGTTCATCAGCCCACCTTCACCAAACAGCGGCTCAAACTGATCAAACGACGTCTCCATGTCGTACAGCGGGTTCTGAGTCGACCCCAACGCGGACTGGTCAGCATTGGAATCAACGTTGCCGAATTCCCCGTAAGGGCTGGGGCCACTGCCGTAGGACGGATCAGAAAACAGGCGGTTGGCGGCGTCCACTCGAATATTTCCGTAGCGCTCCTCGCCGCCCGATTCTGCTCCTACGGTCACGATTTGGCCGAAAGAGGCGTTCACGTCGCCCTGCCCCAGGAACATGTCCGCGCGGTCGGCTGGCGTGACAAAGGAGCCAGCGCCCACCACGCCGATGCTATAGCTTCCACCGCCGTCCGTACCGTTGTTGAACAAGCTATCCCCGGCCACGACGAGTAGGCCCTCGGACTCAGACGAGCCCAAAACCGCGCTGAAGTTTCCGCCAACAATCACGTTGGCCGCGTTGTCTGTGCCGCGAAACCCAGCGGACGAGTTGGTGGGATCGCCCCATGTGTTGTCGTCACAGGATCCCGCTGACGCCGCTTCGCACGCGCCCCAGTTGCCACCGGAGGGATTGCCGCCAGGCAGGATCCCGTCCGATCCAGGCAGCGCCACCCCGTTGGGCAAAGACCCCATCGCGGCGCTTGACGCGGCCAGGAGCGCTAATCCCGCGATCGCGGTCACGGCGAACGTACGCACCGCGGTGTCAGATCGTGACATAGTCAATCCCTCAGTCCAGACTCGAGCGCTCAATCCCTCAGCAGGACGAGGCGAAATTCATGTTCAGTAGTAAGACGGCACCCCCCCGCATCTGTGTAGGGTGCCAAACGGTCTATAGGACTATATCGACTCGTGCGCCTCACATGGGGCCAAAACCCCCATTATCGCCAGAAAGCAGGCGCCGGAGTTCGGGCCAAGCCGCGCCAAACGCGGGATGTAGGTCAAGATCCGCTACTTCGGCGACGGGGATCCACGCGAGCTCGAGGCTTTCCTCATCGCCCGCGACGGGCATGAATTGCCGGATAACAATTGCAATCACAGTGGTATAGGTCCAGATCTCACGATCGAGCACCGTCGTCGCAAATGGCTCCACAGCATCCGCGGGCACGCCGGCTTCCTCCTTGGCCTCGCGCAACGCACCCGTGATCGCAGTCTCACCGTGGTGCAGCGCACCCCCGGGGATTCCCCAGGTTCCGCCGTGATGGCTCCATAGCGCCCGATGCTGCATCAGCACCCCTCGCTCGTCGTCCAGCGCCAACAGCCCCGCCGCGCCAAACCGGCCCCAATATTTCTCGCCGTTTGCCGCCTCCACCCATGCATCGCCCGGGTCTCGTTGAGAATGCGGAGGAGGGGGAATTCGGGTCATGTGATCAGCCTCCCACGTGCTCGCTCACCCTTTCGGAAGGCGAGGCGGTGCCCCGATGGGCTCGCAACGAACTACCGTATACCTATGTCTACATCGGAAAATGTGAGCCCTGAAAACCCCGTCGAGTCGCACGAGTCGGTCACCTTTGCCGACCTTGGGCTCGGGGAAGCCGTGCTCAAGGCGCTCAAGGTAGTCGGGTACGAGACGCCTTCGGCTATCCAGGCCTCCACCATTCCTCACCTGCTTGCCGGACGCGACGTCATCGGCCTCGCCCAGACCGGAACCGGCAAGACCGCCGCCTTCGCGCTTCCGATTTTGGACAGACTTGACCGTTCGCAGAAGAACCCCCAAGCACTCGTCCTGGCGCCCACTCGCGAGCTCGCACTACAGGTGTGCGAGGCGTTTGAGACCTACGCGGGTCACAGTGCCGGAGTGCACATTTTGCCTGTTTACGGAGGGCAGGGCTATGGCGTGCAGTTGTCCGCCCTCCGACGCGGTGTGCACATCATCGTGGGCACGCCGGGACGAATCATGGATCACCTCGAAAAAGGCACGCTCGACCTTTCAGAGTTGAAGTACCTTGTGCTCGACGAGGCCGACGAGATGCTCAAGATGGGCTTCGCCGAAGACGTCGAGACGATCCTCGCGAAGACTCCCGACCAGAAGCAGGTCGCGTTGTTCTCCGCGACCATGCCGGCACAGATTCGACGGCTGTCCGCTAAGTACCTGAACAACCCCCAAGAGATCACGGTCAAGCAGAAGACCACCACGTCCTCCAAGCTCACCCAGCGGTACCTGATCGTCTCCTACCCGCAGAAGGTTGATGCGCTGACCCGCATCCTCGAGGTCGAGAACTTCGAGGGAATGATCGTCTTTACGCGCACCAAGAATGAGACCGAGACGCTAGCCGAGAAGTTGCGTGCGCGCGGGTATGCGGCGGCGGCCATCAACGGCGACGTGGTGCAGGCGCAGCGGGAGCGGACGGTGAAGCAGCTAAAAGACGGGAAACTCGACATCCTGGTGGCAACCGACGTCGCAGCGCGCGGCCTGGACGTGGAGCGTATCTCCCATGTGGTGAACTTTGACATCCCCATCGACACCGAGTCCTACGTTCACCGGGTAGGCCGCACCGGGCGCGCTGGACGCACCGGAGATGCCATCAGTTTTGTGACCCCACGAGAGCGCCGTTTGCTGAACGCGATCGAGCGCGCCACCCGCCAGCCATTGACGCAGATGCACCTTCCAAGCGTCGACGACGTTAACGCCACGCGTCTCACGCGCTTTGACGACGCGATCTCTGCTGCGTTGGCACGCCCGGCGGAGATCGGTCAGTTCAGAGACATCGTGGGTCACTACGTCGAGCATCACGACGTGCCGGAGGCCGATGTCGCGGCGGCGCTAGCCCTCGTCGCGCAAGGCGACACTCCCCTGTTGCTCGACCCGGCCGCGGAGCGTGGGCGCCACGAAGAATTTAAGAGCGGATCTAAGGATGCCGGCTCGGGCAAGTCGCGCGACTCACGCGGCAGCGACCGTCGTCCTCCAGCCGGGCCGATGGCCACGTACCGCATCGCGGTGGGCAAGCGGCACAAGGTTGAACCACGGCAAATCGTGGGCGCGATCGCCAACGAGGGTGGACTTGGTCGCGGCGACTTTGGGGCGATCAAGATTCACCCCAACTTCTCGCTCGTCGACCTCCCCTCGAGCCTGTCCTCCGACGTGTTCCGCCGACTTCAGAAGACCCGTATTAGTGGAATTCTGATTGACCTCAAGCTAGACAACGGCGCCTCGCCGCGCAGTGGCACGCTCTGGCGTGATGATCGCAAGGGCGGTTACGACAAGCGTCCTCCGCAAAAACCCAGGTACGACAAGAACTAGCAGCTCCGCTAGTCCTCAAGGATCGCAGCGCGCAGCCACTGCTCAGGAACGCCCATTCCCTCGACAATTGCCAGCGCGTGTGGGCGGAGCGTGCGGCAAAGGTCGTTGAGTTGCGAACCGATGGCCTTGGCCTTAGAGCCACTGATCCTATTGTGCTCGAGGAACCAGGCTCGGTCGGTGGAGATACTCGTGAGCGCAAAAAGACTGCACACCGTCTTTAGCACTGACTTCGCGTCGGCGTCGGCGCATCCGTCGATCGCTGCGACAAATGCTTCGAGCGCCACCCGTTCGATGTGGGCTCGCGCCACGAACTGCACGTGATCACCAAGCGCGTTAAAGGACTCAAACGAGTCGCCCCGAGCCTGCGATGCGGCTTTGAAGCGCCTGGCTAGCGACTCGAGGGAGTGTCGCTCGCGTTCCTCGAACAAGAGGGCTTGCCACGCGGGATCCAGCACGCTGGCCTCTTCCGGGCGCCGCCGGGCAGAGGCTGCAAGCTTGTCTAGCATGACCGATGCTGCGGTGCGTTCCATCAGCGTTTCGCTGACTACCCTGCCGGTCTCCCTCACCACGCCGCTCCGGTCGAGTTCACCCCACGCGCGCTTGTAGTCGGACAACAGCGATTTTGTTACCAGCTGCATCAGTACAGTATTGTCGCCCTCGAAGGTGGCGAACACGTCTAGGTCGGCGCGTAGGTCAGTGAGGTGGTTCTCACTCATGTACCCGGCTCCACCGCACGCCTCGCGCGCCTCCTGGACGGACTCGTTGGCAAACCGGGTGGTGACTGCCTTCAGGCCCGCAGCGCGCGATTCGAGCTCGCGTTGGTCGCGTTCCGTGTGCTCGCCGCCACTTTGAATCTGTACGAGCATCTGGGTGAGTTCGTTTTGAGCAAACCCCAGCGCGTAGCTACGTGCGATGAGCGGAAAAAGGCGGCGTTGGTGCACCAGATAGTCGAGCAACAACACCCCGCCTGGCCGGCCAGCCTCCGGAAACTGTCGCCGCTTGAGCGCGTAGCGCGTCGCGGTGGAGAGGGCCCTGCGTGCGGCGATGCCCCCACCTGCTGCGATGCACACTCGCCCGCGAACCAAGGTGCCGAGCATCGTGAAAAAACGCCGATTCGGGTTGTCGATCGACGAGTGGTACTCACCTTGCTCGTTGACCCCGCCATAGCGGTCCAACAGCATGCGCCGCGGGACGCGCACATGGTCAAAGAGAATAGTGCCGTTGTCGACGCCCAGGAGCCCGCCTTTATGCCCTTGGTCGCCGATGCTGATCCCTGGCAATACCGCGCCGTCTAGGTCGCGCAGGGGAACCAGGATGGTGTGAACCCCCTGCGACTCCCCCTTCACGTACAACTGGCCGAAGACCGCCGCCATAGAGCCGTCGCGTGCGGCATTGCCGATGTACGCCTTTGCTGCACTCGGCGTGGGAGAGTGCACCTCGAACTCTTCAGTCTGTGGCATGTACGTAATAGTGGTTTCGAGGCTCGCGACGTCGCTTCCGTGGCCCAACTCCGTCATGGCGAAGCCTCCCAGCAATTGCATGGAGGTGATGTCGGGAAGAAAGGAGTCGTGGTGCCACCTGGTCCCCAGGTTGGACACCGCTCCTCCGAAGAGGCCGAATTGGACGCCCGACTTGATGGTGACCGACAAGTCGCCGTGGGACAACAGCTCAAAGACCATGACGGCGGACAAAGGGTCGGAGACCGCGTTGGCACCGTCGGGCACTCCCACCGAACCCAACCCGTTGTCGTTGAGGTAGCGCAACCGTCGCAACGTCCATTCGCGCGACTCCTCTATGTCTGCCTCCGGGTCACGCAACAGGTCCGCAGCCGGAAAAGTCTCGCGACCCCGCCTCCGCAGTTCCGCGTATTGGCCGTCGAGCGCGCGGCGTAGTTGCGCCCCAAGTGTGGTGAGCCGCTCCTTATGGGTGACGTCCATGTTCGTTTCGGTCAACGTCATTGTTGCTCCTATGAGGGGATCTCAGATTGTGATGATTGCGCTGGCGAACGCGGGCGCGAAGAGTTTAGAGATGTGTTCGACAACTTGGTCGCGAGGCTCGCGCTGTGCGGAATCCATCCATCGATCCACGACCGCCCCGATGAACCCCACGAGCCCGTGGCCCCAGGTCGCCGCACATTCGCTGGACACGCCAGCGCCCGCAGTACTGTCCACGATCAGGTTGGCCACAAAGTCGCCGATGCGCGCAGGCACGGAACTGAGCGAGTCGGATCCACTCGTACCTGGGGTTGGCCCGTTTCTCACAAACCGATAGATGTCAGGATCGCGTTGAACGAGGCTGAGATAGGCGTCGGCAAGGGTGGCCGCAAGGTGGTCAAGATTTGACGGCTCGTGCATTGCGATAGCCGACGTGAGCCCACTCTCGATGTATTCGTGGACAGACTCCACGACGGCGCCGTAGAGCCCTGCTCTATCGCCAAAATGACGGTAGAAGACGGTCTTGGAGGTTCCAGCACGCGCGGCGATTTCATCCATCCCCACTCCGGCGCCGTTCACTCGAATGGCTCGCAACGCGTGAGAGACCAGCTCCCGTCGTCGCGTGACGCGGTGAGCGTCCCAGCGCGTATCCCTACCATCTCCAGCCATGGGAACACCATAACCGATACCCGTAGTATCTGCTACCGTCGGTATCGGAGAAATGTTAGCGATCGATCCCGCGATCGACTCTCAAGCCAATGGAGGCATGATGAATACCAACGCAGTTATCGTAGGGGGCAACCGGACCCCCTTCGCCAAGGCTGGAGGACTCTACGCGCAGGCTTCGACTCACGACCTGCTCACCTCAGCCATCGACGGACTCGCGGCGCGGTACGGGCTCGGCGGCACTCGCATGGGCGAGGTAGCGGCAGGCGCCGTGCTTAAACATCCCCGTGACTTTAATCTCACCCGTGAGGCCGTCCTCAGCTCATCGCTCGCCGCCGACACTCCCGCGTGTGACCTCCAGCAGGCCTGTGGCACCGGTCTTGAGGCGACGATCTACCTCGCCAATAAGATTGCACTCGGCCAGATTGACTCGGGGATCGCGGGCGGCACGGATTCGGCCTCGGACGCTCCCATTACCGTCAGCGAGCCGCTGCGGAGGACGCTGCTCGCCGCCAACTCCGCGCGCTCAACCTCACAGCGTCTCAAGGCTCTCGCGGGCATCAGGCCTAGCCATCTCAAGCCCCTCGCGCCCGGGGTCAGCGAGCCCCGCACAGGGCTGTCGATGGGCGAGCATCAGGCGCTGACCACTGCTCGCTGGGACATCTCGCGCGAGGCACAGGACGAACTCGCTGCTGCCTCGCATCACCATTTAGCGTCCGCGTGGGACGCAGGCTTCTTCGACGACCTAGTGACCCCTTATTTGGGAGTGACTCGCGACGCCATCCTGCGCCCCGACACGACCGTCGAGAAGCTTGCAAAGCTGAGGCCTGCCTTCGGCGGTCCGGATGGCACCATGACCGCGGGCAACTCGACCGCACTGTCTGATGGCGCGGCTACGGTGTTGCTCGGCAGTCAAAGTTGGGCTGAGGAGAACCACCTACCTGTCCTCGCGAGATTCGTCGACGCCAACGTCGCGGCCGTCGATCACCCCGCCGGAGAGGATTTATTGCTCGCGCCCGTCGCGGCGGTGGGACGCATGCTCGAACGCAATGGCCTGACACTGGATGACTTTGACTTAGTAGAGATCCACGAGGCATTCGCCTCCACCGTGCTCGCGACTCTCGCGGCCTGGGAATCCGATGAATACTGCCGCGGCATCGGGCTTCAAGGCACTATCGGAACCCTCGACCGATCCCGTCTGAACGTCAAGGGATCCTCGCTCGCTGTTGGCCACCCGTTCGCCGCCACTGGTGCGCGCATCGTGGCGAGCCTAGCCAAGATGCTTCACGACCTCGGGCCCGGGAAGCGTGGGCTGATCTCCGTGTGCGCCGCGGGCGGCCAAGGCGTCGTCGCCATCCTGGAGTCAGTGTGATGGGCGCCCTCGAGAAGCTGTTCTACTCCCCCGTCGGCCACGCAGTCGCCAACCGTGCGGGTCTTGCGGACCCGCCCACGTTGCGTCGCGGACGCGCCTGGCCCAAGGGAGCCATCGTCCTGGCACCCCTTGGTGCGTCGACTCTGGCCGCAGAAACTCTCAGCCTGTTGGGGAGGGAGGTCTCGGCCCCCATCGTGGACGCACCCGCGGGCACGCCCCCGGGCTACGGGACGCGCATCGGCGCACTCGTCGTTGACGCGACCGACGTGGCGACCATCGCGGGACTCGAGGACCTCCGGGCCGTATTGCGGCCGGCAGTAAGGGCCCTCGAGGGCTCGGGCCGCATCGTCATCGTGGCGCGAGCCGCGGCAGGCGACTGGGAGGCGCAAGCGATGTCTCGTGCTCTCGACGGCATCAACCGCACCGTGGGCAAGGAACTGCGTCGTGGCGCCACCACCAACCTGATCTACGTGACCCCCGACTTGGTGGCCAGCGACCTGGTTTCCACCCTGGGCTTCCTGTTACACGGCCGGTCGGCATTCGTCGACGGCCAGGCGTGGCACGTACACGGCGCTGGCGAGACCATCGACCACTTGGCCGACCAGCCACTCGCGGGCAAGGTTGTAGTGGTCACCGGTGCTGCACGCGGCATTGGCGCTGCTATTGCCCGCACCCTGGCGCGTGACGGAGCCAGCATCGTCGCAGTGGACATTCCAGCCGCGGGCGAATCTCTGGCGGCGGTGGCAAACGAGGTGGGCGGCACCGCGGTCCAGTTGGATATCACCGCGGCCGATGCCGGGGCCATCGTCGCGCGGCACGTCGCCGGACGCGGGGAAAGCCTTTACGGCGTGGTGCATTGTGCGGGAATCACGCGCGACAAGATGCTGGTCAACACGGACGCCGACCGGTGGGGCTCGGTGTTGGACGTGAACCTGGTCGCGCAAATGCGGATAAACGAGGTGCTGTTGGACCCCGCAGTTGCGGGGTCTGTCACAGATGGCGGCCGGATAATCGGTATCGCGTCTACGTCGGGCCTCGCAGGCAATAAGGGTCAGGCCAACTACGCCGCTTCCAAGGCGGGCGTCGTGGGCCTGGTGGAAGCGATGGCCCCCGATCTGGCGTCCCGATCCATCACGGTCAACGCGGTGGCACCCGGCTTTATTGAGACGGCGATGACGGCTCGCATTCCATTCGTGCAACGCGAGATCTTCCGTCGCACCAATTCACTGAGCCAGGGTGGGCACCCGGAGGACGTCGCGGAGACCATCGGATACCTGCTTGACCCCGCATCGGGCGGCGTTAATGGGCAGGTTGTTCGCGTGTGCGGTCAAAACCTCGTGGGCGCGTGATGGGACGGCCGGAACAGCTACTTGCGGAGCCTCCATCCATGGGGGCAGCCTTCGCACGTGCATTGCTTCCTCACCGTACGAAGACCGCCATGATCCCCGAGCAGGTGGCAATAGTCGAGGATCAACGCCAAGACCTGAAGCGTCTGGCCGACTACAGTCGCGTGTGCGGATTCACGTTGCGCAACCACGTCCCGCCCACGTGGCTACACGTCCTGACGTTCCCGCTACACGTACACCTGCTCGGGTCGCCCGGCTCCTCGATCGCGCTCGCGGGCGCGGTGCACGTCAGCAATTCGATGACACTACGCCGACCCGTGGGCGTGACCGAACGCTTAAGCCTGCGAGTGCACGTGGAGAACCTGCGATCACACAAGAGGGGGGCACTCATCGACCTCGTGGGCGCGATCCGCGTGGGCGACGAGACGGTGTGGGACGGTACCAGCACCTACCTGGCGAACGGAATGTACGCTACGGGCGATCCAGAGCAGACCCCCCACGCTCCCTTCGAGCCAGTAACACCCCAGGCCGAATGGCGGCTCGGCAAGGACCTCGGTCGGCGCTATCGCAGGGTCTCCCACGACCCGAACCCCATTCACACCAGCAGGGTTGCAGCTAAGGCTTTCGGCTTTGACCGTCCGCTCATCCACGGAATGTGGACGCACGCACGCGCGCTGGCATCCATCGAAGCCAGACTGCCCGGCGCCTACCAAGCGTCGGTAAGCTTTCTCCGCCCCATCCTTCTTCCCGCCACTGTCGGGTTCTTGGCGACTCCCACCACGACGGGGTACGACGCCGCCATCACCTCGCGTGACGGTATGAAAGCACACCTATTGATGAGCGTCACTGGCGCGCCCTAGTTGTATTGAGGGGCCCTTCACCAGGATGATGGGTCGCAACCGCTGCCCATCGATGAGGATGACAATGACGACGCATGCAGATTTCCCCCTTCCTTCCGACGACCCAGTAGGCGGCGAGTACCGCTCATGGTTCAAGTTCTACCCCGCGGCCGTCCCCGCCCGTATTCCGCGGGTTGCAGAACGATCGCTGAGCGACATGGTGCGCAATGCGGCCACGGCCCACGGTGACCTGATCGCGTTCTCCAACTTGGGAGGCACGCTCACGTTTAACGAGGTGGACCGCCTCGCTACGGACTTCGCCGCATTCCTCCAGAGTGACTTGGGGCTCGTCAAGGGCGACCGCATCGTCGTGCAAATGCCAAACTTGCTGCAGTTCCCTGTGGCCTTCTACGGTGCCCTACGCGCTGGTCTCGTCGTAGTCAATGCGAACCCTCTTTATACCGTGAGCGAGCTCAAGGAGGTCTGCGACGACGCCATGCCACGCGCCGTCGTGGTGCTGTCCAACTTTGCGTACAAGGTCGAAGAGTTGCTCGCTGGCTCCACCATCGAGCACGTAGTTGTGACGAATGCGGGAGACCTGCTGGGTCAGCCTCGGCGCGCAATCATTAACTTCGCGGCAGACAAGATCAAGCACATGGTGCCTAAATACTCGATCCCTGAAGCGGTGCCGTTCCGAGCGGCGCTGAGGAAGGGCGCTGCGGCCACCTGGAAGGACCCAGAACTGGCACAAGGAGACGTTGCACTGCTGCAATACACGGGCGGCACTACAGGAGGCACCAAAGCAGCAATCCTGTCTCACTGGAACTTGCTCAATAACCAGGAGCAGTTCATGGGACAGATTCGCAATACGATCACCGGAGAAGATCAGCCCGTCATTATTGCCGCGTTGCCGCTCTATCACGTCTTCGCACTCACGGTAAATGCGATCGGATTCTTTCGCTTCGGCGCCCATAACGTGCTGATCACCAACCCACGCGACATCCCAGGATTCATCAAAACCATTCGCGCGTCTGACCCCGACGGTCTCATGCTGGTGAGTAGCCTCGCCGCGACGCTCATGGATGACCCTGACTTTGCGAAGTTGGACCACAGTGGCTTACAAATCACCGTCGCCGGGGGGATGGCGTTGCGCTCCTCCGTGGCCGAGCGCTGGAAGAGGATCACGGGCAAGGACATCACCGAGGGCTACGGACTTACCGAGGCGTCTCCCGTGGTAGCCGTCAACCCCACTCACATACCTCCCCGTCAGGGGACCATCGGCATTCCCCTGCCTTCCACCGATGTGCGCGTCGTCGACGAGGCGCGCCACGATGTCGCCTTGGGTGAGCCTGGGGAACTAGCGGTGAAGGGGCCGCAGGTGATGAGCGGCTACTGGAACAACGCGGAGGAATCTGCGAACGTTCTATTTGACGAGGGCTGGCTCCTAACCGGAGATATCGCGATTCAAGACGAGGACGGGTTTCTCACCATCGTGGACCGCAAGAAGGAAATTATTGTGGTCTCAGGCTTCAATGTGTACCCCGGCGAGCTCGAGGACGCCGCGATGTTGCATCCAAAGGTGTCCGAGGCCGGCGCGATCGGGGTCCAAGACGAAGCCGCGGGCGAGGTGCCCAAGCTCTACGTCGTGAAGCGCGACGAGTCTCTCACCGCAGACGAGCTGCGCGCGTTCCTCAAGACACGTCTCGCTGGCTACAAGCGTCCACGCGAGATCGTCTTCGTGCCAGCGTTGCCTAAGACCAACGTGGGGAAGGTACTACGCCGCGCGCTCAGGGATCTCGACGCGGACGCGGCAGAGTCGGCCGAATAGCGGGCCGCGGTACTGGGAAGCTGCGGGGCTACCGGTCGACGGAGTTGCCAAACTACGGATTTGAGTGCTGGGGAGGCGCTGAATCGACTGTCGAATGGACTACACGTTGGCGCCGGCGTGCGCTGCGGCATCCTCTTCTATACTGTGCGCATGCGTAGGGGGCGGCGAGTTGCGGGTGATCGCCCAGCCCGCCAATCCACACAGCCCGCCAGGCACGCACAGCGCGAGTCCCAGCCACGTGGGCGCCAGGTAGCCCCACCCTGCCGCGATGACGGCGCCACCCAGGAACGCACCCAGGGAGTTCCCGAGGTTGAGCGCCGAGTGATTGACCGCGGCCGCAATAGTCTGGCTGTCCCCCGCTACGTCCATGAGCCGCGTTTGAATGGCAGGCGATAACGCCGACACGCCCCCTCCCACGAGGAACACGCCCAGGAGTAGACCCCAGACGCCGTGGGCAGTCAAGATCAGGACCGTCATGGATACGGCGACCGCGCCGAATGTGATGAACACCGCGCGCATGGCGCCGTGGTCGGCCAGGCGCCCACCGATGAAGTTACCAATCGTCATACCAACGCCCAGCACGATCAGTGCGATCGGCACGAACGACTCGGGGGATCCGGTGACCTCGGTGATCAGTGGGGAGACGTAGGTGTACACCGCAAAGAAGCCGCCGAATCCGAGCGCACCCGTCAACAGCGCGAGCCACACCGCGGGTCGCTTGAATGCGCCCAATTCGCGCTTCACTGTGGCGTCCGGGTCACCGGCCTGCCACGGTAAGAAGGAGAGAATCGCGACCGTGGTGAGCGCAAAGATGCCCGCGACCGCGAGGTACGCCACACGCCAGCCCGTGTGCTGTCCAAGGAAGGTGATCGCAGGAACGCCGATGACATTCGAGATGCTAAGCCCCGACAGCACGAATGCCACCGCCCGACCCCGGTTGCCCGGCCCCATAAGGCTGGCGGCCACTAGCGCTGCGACTCCAAAGTAGGCGCCGTGTGGAAGCCCGGCGAGAAAGCGCGCCGCCAGCACCGTCTGGAACGTAGGGGCCAAAGCCGATGCCACGGTGCCGACCGTGAAGGCGATCGCCAACACTGTCAGCAGGGTTTTGCGCGGGAAACGGGCGGCGAGGGCAGCGATAGTGGG
>Ga0314772_1000565_pt1 | contig 19738 bp, 18 predicted proteins | sample MetaGCBIW2018_FD_204520 | JGI IMG/M metagenome (GOLD analysis project Ga0314772, IMG submission 204520) | Cryopeg brine microbial communities from Beaufort Sea near Barrow, Alaska, United States - CBIW 2018 | ecosystem: Environmental > Aquatic > Marine > Coastal | place: USA: Alaska | collected... | reverse complement strand
ACGGTGCTGTTACCGGCTCCGCACGTCCGGGTAGGGAACGGTTGGTGAAACAACCGGTTTCGTCAGGTAGACGTACCCTGCGAAACAGAAATACATGCGACTTTCAGGTCGCACTGCCAAAGTACCACTGCTTTCCTTTTTTAGCCTTATGAATTTCAGGGTCACGTGCCTGCGCCCGATTTTTAGTAAGAAGGGGTGCTGTAATAATTGTGGCGTCGGGAATGATACCCTCGCGCATAAACATGCTTTTTTCAGCTAAATGAGCGTTGACTTGCTCGAAAATGAGCCATGTTAGCGATTGTTTTTCCAACATCTGTCGAAACTTCAGCAGGGTCGTGGCATCGGGCACTGACTCAACGGCAAGATCAACGCCCACGAAATTGCGCAGTTCTTCGCTATCATAAATCGCGTCTTCAACGGTTTCATCTGCCAAAGCACACCACTGCTGAACAAAATACATTCGCAGTGTTCGCTGCAGAGGAATAGCGGGCTGCCCATGCTTGCCCCGAGAGCTTGGATAATACCAGGGCCCAAGTGCTGTCAGAAACGTGGAGCAAGGTATAATCTGCGCCATTGCGGCCAGAAACTGGTCATGGAGTGTCGTTTTTTGGTAGCGGTAAACGATGCTTAGTGAAACTCGTTTTCGGCATGGTCATTCTTGGGCGAAAGGGTCACAGACATCTTTACTTTACTGGAAACTCAGTCGCTGCAGAGTTGATCAGCGCTTCCTTAGACGAATATACACAACTAAAAAAGCGCTGCCCCAACCAATTGGCTGGAGCAGCGCTGTTTTAACACTGTTTTTCTGGCCGAACTAGGCCATCAGATTAGCCAAATCGCTTATCAATCAGGCTTTCTAATTCAAGCTGGTCGTTATGGAAGCGGCGAATACCTTCGGCCAGCTTATCATTGGCCATGGCGTCCTGATTGTGGCCCCAGAGAAAGGCGGACTCGCTTAGCGGTGCAACCGGTTTGCCGCTGCCATCGCCTGAACGGATCTGCACAGTGACGCTGCCTTCCGTTGCATCCAATTCTTCCAGTAATGCGGGAGCAATCGTCAGCCGAGGGCAGCCTGCCAGAGCAAGTACCTGGCCGGTGGTGCGAAAACTTGCACCCATTACTACCGTGTCGTAACCGCCCTTATTAGCGCGCTCACAAACGCCCTGAACATACTGAACGCCGGGGTCATTGTCTGGCCTGTAATCACGGCCCGTCTCTTTTTTATACCAGTCGGTCACGCGGCCCACAAAGGGTGAAACCAGAAACACGCCCGCATCAAAGCACGCCTGGGCCTGGGCGTCGCTGAACAGCAACGTTAGGTTGCACTGAATGCCTTCACGTTCAAGCACCTCAGCGGCACGAATGCCTGCCCAGGTAGACGCCAGTTTGATCAGCACACGGTCACGTGACACTCCCCGTGCGTCATACAGCTCGATTAATTCGTGGGCCTTGGCAATACTCGCGTTCGTATCAAACGATAACCGGGCAGCGACCTCAGTGGAAACACGCCCTGGCACTACCGCCGAAATTTCACTGCCGATAGCCACCGCTAAACGGTCAACCGCATGTTTTATCCGCTCTTCACGGCTGCCGCCTGAGGCTTTTACGCTACTCAGTTCGCTGTCGATTAACGTTTGATAACCAGACAAGCTAAACGCCTTAAGTAGCAGTGACGGGTTAGTCGTAGCATCCTGAGGCTGATAGCGGCGGATAGCCTCAAGATCACCGGTATCAGCGACGACGAGTGAATATTGCTTCAACTGTTGCAATTGGCTAGTCATAACTTCTCCTTAAAAGTCGTCTAATTCTTACTATTCACGAAAACCAGTCACTACGAGCTCCCGTGGCGTTGTTCAAGTGCTGCGCAATACCGAGCATAAATCGGTTGGTAAGCGGCCACACGTTCTGGATCGGGCTCGGCAAGCGACTGCGCATCCAGATGAACCAAACGCTCACATAATGCTTCCAGCGTCACGCCCTCTGCGCGCTGGTCGCACCACGCCGCCTGTATCGCTGCCCCTAGTGCAGCCGCATCGGTAATCTCCGGGCAAATCACTTGGGTTCCGGTAATATCAGCGACCATTTGCCGCCACACCGGGCTGTTAGCGCCACCACCGATCAGGCGAATCTGACTGGCCCCAGCGGTTACGTCCCCCAGAAGTTCTAGCCCATAACGCAGCCCAAAAGTAGCTCCCTCCACCACCGCTCGACACACATTCGCCTGGGTGGTGTTCAAACTGGTCAGGCCAAGAAAATCCGCCGAGGCGTCGGGCAGCATGGGGACCCGCTCACCGTTAAAAAACGGCAGCACGGTAACACCCTCGGCACCTATTGGCGCACTGGCCACTTTTTCACTAAACGCCGCCAGGTCTAAACCGAACAGCTCGCGCACACGGGTAATGGCTGAAGTGACATTCATGGTGCAGATCAGCGGCAGCCAGCCACCGGTGCTGGAACAGAAGTTGGCAACCATGGCGCTATCACACTTCACGGGGGTAGCAGAATAAGCGCAAACGGTGCCAGAGGTACCTAAACTCAGCGTTATAAGACCGGGGGTAATATTGCCGGTGCCAATGGCACCGAGCATATTGTCGCCGCCGCCGGAGGAGACGACGACTTGATCACCAAGCCCAAGCTCGCGGGCCACCGTTGAGCGCACAAAGCCTGCCGGCTGATGGGCTTCTAATACACGGGGCAATACTCGCGCGGGGTCTAATTCAGGGGCTATCTCCGCAAACACCTCCAGTTGCCAACAGCGCTTACGGGTATCAAAGTAGCCGGTGCCCGAGGCATCGCCAGCATCGGTGACCCGCTCACCGGTCAGCCAAAAATTAAGATAGTCGTGGGGCAGTAGCAGGCTGTCTATGCGTTGATAGGCGTTCGGATGCTGCTCGCGCAGCCACGCGATTTTGGACGCGGTGTACCCGGTTTGCAGTACCAGCCCAAGCTTCTCCAGGCAGCCCGCTTCGCCGCCCAGGCGAGCGACTAAATCAGCATTCTGCGCACTGGTCTCGGTATCGCACCACAGCTTGGCGGGGTAGACCGGCGCGCCATCGGCATCAAGGGCTACCATCCCGTGCTGTTGACCGGAGACACCAATACCGCGCACGTGACTGGCTGCCACGCCGGCACTCTCCAGCGCGGCGAAAAATACCCCTTTCAAGGCCGCCAACCACTCTGCTGGCGCCTGCTCACGGCGACCATTCTCGCCTTCATCCAAGCGATGGGCTCGGCTGGCTTCCGCCAAAATCACCCCCCGCTCAACGTCCACAACGACCACTTTGGTACTCTGGGTACCGCAATCTACCCCGATATACATCACAACCTTCCTTTGGTTAACGCCAGACCCTCTAGCGTAGCGCGTGCGCCACGCTCATGCAGTGATCTGAGGGCGCTTGAGTACGCCTCAACAAAGCGGCTGCTGTCGACTAAGTCACCAAACAGCTCGCGGTTTTCGATAAAAGCCGTGGGTCGCGTACGATTCTTTGCCGCAATCGCCATCAAGGGCGCTTTCAAACGATCAACTATTTCAATCACCTCGCCTTGCTCGTCGATCCCTTCAGCGTAGCGCGCCCAGCTAGCCACCACGGCAGCACTGCGTGCTATTTCCCCATCTTGGGCCAACTGTTGGCGGATAACCGGCACTAGCCATTTGGGAATACGGTCAGAGCTTTCGGCGCATAGCCGTGCCAAAGTGTCTTTAATTTGTGGATTGGCGAAGCGCTCAATTAGCGTCAAGCGGTATGTTTCGAGATCAACCCCAGGCACCGGGGCCAGCGTCGGCGTGCCTTCTTCGCGCATATAGCTCATTAAAAAATTAACGAACAACGGGTCCTGACACACCTCATGGGCGTAGCGGTAACCGGCCAAATAGCCAAAGTACGTCAGTGCCTGGTGGCTAGCGTTAAGCAGACGCAGCTTCATCAACTCGTAAGGTTCTACATTTTCCACGACCTGCACTCCCACCTCTTCAAACGCTGGGCGGCCAAGGGGAAAGTGGTCTTCCAACACCCACTGGGTGAAAGGTTCGCAAACGACCGGCCAAGCATCCTCGACCCCAAAACGTTGGGTGAGTTCGTTAATATCCGCAGGAGACGTCACCGGCGTAATGCGATCCACCATGGCGTTGGGAAAGGCCACTTCAGCTGTCAGCCAGGCGCCTAACTCGGCATCACGCGCTTTGGCATAGGCACCAAACATGCGCTTCGCCACCTCACCATTGCTTTGAATATTATCGCAGGACATCACGGTAAAGGGGGCGATGTCTCGCGCTCGGCGGCGAACGAGCGCCTCCACCACAAGACCAAAACTGCTCGATGGCTCAGTGGGGTTGGCAAGATCGGCGCGTATCTGCGGGTTATCAAGATCAAATTCGCCGTTCACCGGATGAAAATTGTAGCCGCCTTCGGTCACCGTCAACGACACAATGCGAATCGCCGGACTCGCCATTTGCTCAACCACTGCTTCAACGTTTTCCGGTGCAAACAGATAATCCACCATGCTGCCAATCACCCTTGGCTCATGCTGGCCGTCGGGGTGTTTCACAACCAGCGTGTAGAGATAATCCTGCGCTGCTAGCGCCTGCTGCATGCGTTTGTCGCCGGGCATCACGCCCACCCCAACAATCCCCCAATCCAACGCTTCGCCTTGGTTCATAAGCGCATCTAAGTACATCGCCTGATGAGCACGATGAAAACCACCGACCCCAATATGTACAATGCCGGGTGTAAGTACATTGCGGTCATAACTAGGCCTGGCAACATCAGCTGTTAGATTGCCCAGGTTATGATTATTAAGTCGGGTCATAGGTACTTCTCCAGTCAAGGCTCACTTGGCGCAATGGGGATAAATAAAAGCAGGTCGCAGCGCAGCCGCTCCACATTGAAGGTGTGGGGCGCGCCTCTTAACAACACCTGCACAACACCTGCTGTTCGCCCAGCACGGCATCATCAAAGTGGTAGCCATCCATTGGCACTAGCCCGGCGTGACCCGGCGGGCGCTGACTAGTGGCATCGCAGAGCACTGCCCCCGCAACGACGTACCAGCCCCAGGCGGGCCTGCCACTGGGACCACATAGCGCGAATGGTTTTCGACAGCGCGGATAATTTGACGGGCTAAGACATCAATATCAGGCATCATCGCCACCTCAGTTCATCCAATTACCACCATCGACATTGAGTGTCTGGGCAACTACAAAGTCACTGTCGTGACTGGCTAAAAAAACCGCAGCGCCGGTATGATCGTCAGGAAGGCCCATTCGCCCAAACGGTACTGCTTCACCGACTAGGCGTTTTTTCTCGCCAAGCGGGCGCTTCTCGTAGTGCGCAAATAGTGCGTCGACCCCATCCCACATCGGCGTATCGACTACGCCGGGGGCGATGCCGTTAACGTTGATACCGTGTTTGATTAAATCTAAGCCACAGGACTGAGTAAGGCTTATCACCGCCGCTTTGCTAGCGCAGTAAACGCTCACTAACGCTTCGCCGCGGCGCCCAGCTTGAGAGGCCATATTAATAAGTTTGCCGCCTTGGCCGCGAGCGACCATGGAACGAGCAACCGCTTGCAAGGTAAAGAACATGCCCTTGGTATTCACCGAGAACTGTTTATCAAAACTCGCCTCTGTCACTTCAAGCACCGGAGCCATATCAAAGACCCCGGCGTTATTAACTAAAATATCAATGCCACCGAAGCGTTGCGTCACTTTTTCTACCATGGCATCAATCGACGCCTGATCGCACACATTCAGCTCAACCCCCATTATCTTTTCGGCAGGTGACTGTTGCTGCAATGTCGTTAAAGCGGCATCAATCGCAATACGATCAATATCCGCCACCACGACACTGGCTCCTTCTGCTAAATAGCGCTGGGCAATAGCTAAGCCGATACCTCGAGCGCCGCCCGTAATCACGGCAATTTTATTGGTCAGTGTCATAGCGATTCCCCGATTCCTTTACTAAAAGTGGCCTGCCATTCATCCACCAATGCTTTCAGGCCGTGCATGTGTTCCAAAATTCGCCAGGCACCAGCATGAAGTAGGCGCGCCGACTGCTTCGCGTCCACGTGGCTGGCACCAACAAAACCTATCACGCACATGCCCGCCGCATGAGCTGCGGTCACCCCGGCCACACTATCTTCCACCACTAGGCAGTCCTTGGGTATTTGACCAAGCTGGGAAGCAGCCAACCGATAAAGCGCGGGGTCGGGCTTGGGACGAGCGACCTGCTCGGCGGTGAAAATAGGTACGTCGCCAAAGGCTTCAGCCAACCGTGTGCTGGCAAGCGACGCCAGCACACGGTTGCGTCGACTGTTGGAGACGATCGCGTTGGCAAGCGGTATCAGTCTTACCGCTTCATCGACGCCCTCAATCGCTTTCAGCTCCCGCGCCAAACGCGCTTCAATCGCGGCATCCATCTGTTCGGTCGCGTCGAGCGGCAGCGTGTGGGTGCTTAGCTGTTCAAGATGACGCAAAATATTGGCAGTGGTCATGCCCAAGGCCTGGCCAAGCGTCTGGGTAATATTCAGGTCGGGCAACCAGCCTGAGAGATGCGCTACCAGCGTGCTCTCAGCAATCGCCTCGCTGTCGACCAATACGCCGTCACAGTCAAAAATCAGCATGCTCATGCAGGCTCTCCGGAAGCGCGGTTATCGTGGCGTGTCAGTCCCGCCAGCGGATGCTGTTGCAAGCTGGGCAGCGCCAGCCCCGCAGCATCGAACAGGTGGGCACGTTCGGGGGAAAAGCCAAAACGCACCGTGTCATGCACTCGATACGCCACATCACCACCGGCCATGATAGTGACGAGTTCATCGCCCATTTGGACATAGAGCGAGGTTTGGCCACCAAGGCGTTCCAGCACTTTAATTTCCCCGCTCAGTGGCCCGTGTTCCTCTAGCACCAGGTGTTCAGGGCGAACGCCCAGCTCAAGGGTGGCATTGGCGTCCAGATGCTGGCCGTCGACTGGCACACTGCGTTCTCCGCCACCGGGCAAGCGAATACTCACCCGGTCAGGCGTCACACCGGTCAGCGTTACCGGTAGAAAATTCATTTTTGGCGAGCCAATAAATCCTGCCACGAAGCGATTGTACGGGTGATGGTAAAGCGCCATGGGCGAGCCCACCTGTTCGACGGCACCGTCATGCAGCACAACAATTTTATCCGCCATGGTCATGGCTTCAATTTGGTCGTGGGTGACGTAAATCATGGTGGCGTCTAACTCATCGTGCAGGCGCGCCAGCTCAATACGCATCTGCACGCGCAGTGCGGCGTCTAAGTTAGAAAGCGGCTCATCGAATAAAAAAATACTGGGATTACGCACGATCGCTCGGCCAATCGCCACCCGCTGACGCTGACCACCAGAGAGCGCTTTGGGCTTGCGATCTAACAGTGGTTCGAGCTGTAAGATCTTGGCGGCTTCCAGCACTTTGGCGCGCCGCTCCTCTTTAGGAACGCCAGCCAAGCGCATGCTGAAACCCATGTTGCCTTCCACCGTCATATGCGGATAAAGCGCGTAGCTTTGGAATACCATTGCAAGTCCGCGATCCGCGGGACCCACGTCGCTGATACGTTGGCCGTCAATTAAAATATCGCCGCCGCTAGCACTTTCCAACCCTGCGATCATGCGCATCAAGGTCGACTTACCGCAGCCGGAGGGGCCAACGAAAACCACGAACTCACGGTCGTTGACTTCAAGATCAATGCCTTTGATCACCTCGGTATCGCCAAAGTGCTTAGTAATATTGCGCAGTTGTAGTGTTGCCATGAGGAAGATCCTTTATTTAACGGCACCAAAGGTCAGGCCACGCACCATTTGTTTTTGCGTCATCCAACCCAGTATCAAAATGGGTGCAATCGCCATCGTCGAAGCGGCTGATAGCTTGGCCCAGAACAACCCCTCAGGGCTTGAGAATGAGGCGATATACGCGGTTAATGGTGCTGCGTTTGACGTGGTGAGATTGAGGCTCCAGAACGCCTCATTCCAACTCAAAATTACCGACAGCAAGCCCGTCGATGCGATGCCCGGCAGCGTAAGTGGTAACAGCAGGAAAAATATTTCCTGCAGCTTAGAAGCGCCGTCCATACGCGCTGCCTCAAGAATGTCTTTGGGCATGTCTTTAAAAAAGGTGTAAAGCATCCACACCACAATCGGCAGGTTCATCAACGTATAAATGAGGATCAACCCGGTGCGCGTATCTAGCAGACCAACATCACGAAAAATCAGATAAATGGGCACCAGAACGCCCACCGATGGCAGCATCTTGGTGGAAAGCATCCACAACAAGGTGCCTTTGGTACGTTTAGTCGGCAAAAAAGCCATGGCATAAGCGCAAGGTATGGCAATCAGCAGCGCTAAGAAAGTAGAGCCAAAGGCTACCGCCACGCTGTTAAGCGCAAAGCGTGTATATCCTGAGCGTTCTTGAACGGCCTGGTAGTTTTCCAGTGTGGGGGAAAAAATCAGCGTAGGGTCAGCAATCGCCACCGTTTCTGTTTTAAACCCGGTCAATATCATCCAGAAGATCGGGAAAAAGATCATTAGCGCAATCGACCAGCCCAGTACGGTTATAAAGGCCCGCCTGGTTTGTGCTGACCGCCGCCCCGTTGTCGCGTGTGGCGCAGCCATTTTGGAACCTGATGTTGTCATTGCAATGCTCCCAAGACACAAGTGCCGGTCTAGTCTTCCAAGTTCTTGGCCACCATACGGACCAAGAAGATCGCTACGACATTGGCAAGGATGATCGCAATCACCCCACCGGCGGAAGCGGTACCGACGTCAAAATCCAGTAGCGCACGAATGTAAATTAAGTAGGCCAAGTTAGTCGTCGCTAAACCGGGGCCGCCTGAGGTCGTTACAAAAATTTCCGCGAAAATAGTTAGCAGGAAGATCATCTCAATCATGATCACCACACTAATCGCGCGCTTTAAATGCGGTAGCGTAATAAAAAAGAAGATTGCTACCGGCCCTGCACCGTCCATACGCGCGGCCTCTACTTGATCCTCATCCAGCGACTGCATCGCAGTGAGCAGGATCAGCAACGCAAACGGTAGCCACTGCCAAGCAACGATAATCACAATTGAGGTCAGTGGCAGCGACGAAAACCAGTCCACTGCGGGCAGACCAACAGACTCAAAAAGCCACGCCAGTACCCCGTTCGATGGGTGCATCATCATGTTTTTCCACACCAGCGCACTGACGGTGGGCATAACGAAAAACGGCGAGATCGCCAGCACACGAGCGATACCGCGCCCTGCGAAATCCTGCTGAAACAACACTGCCAGCAACGTGCCACCGATAACGGTAATCGCCAGCACCCAGCCCACCAGTAGCAGCGTGTTGCCCATAGCGGTCCATAGCGCGGGGTCAGTGACCAGGTATTGATAGTTTTCTAACCCGGCAAAGCCGGTTACGCCCGGCATTAGCAGGTTATAACGCTGAAAGGAGAACCATAGCGTCATGCCTAGCGGCACGATCATCCATAGTAGGAGTAGTGTTACAGCTGGCGCTTGCAGCGACAGCGTTCTCAACCCTCCGACGGTGCGGCCGGAGGCACAGGGTTTATTCATGGGTGCACCTTAAACGTGGGCGTTTGCAAAAGCTGTCTGCAAAACACGGAGGGGAGCAACGCCGGTCTTGGTCGTCAAGGCCCGACGTTTACGTCATCAGTCGGTGTAGCCAGCCCGCCGCATGGTGCGTTCGGTGGCACGTTGAGCGCTGTCTAGTGCCTGTTCTACCGTGGTGTCGCCAGTGAGCGCTGCAGCAATGGTTTGGCCAACGCGAGTGCCAATAGATTGGAACTCAGGAATATTGACGGTCTGCACACCAACATAAGGGTTTGGCTCCAGGGTTGAATCATTAGGATCCGCTTCCTGAATAGCGCTGAGCACGTAGCCGGCAAAGGGGGCTGCTTCGGTATATTGCTCATTCGCATAAGTCGAATGACGGGTTCCTGGTGGCACATTGGTCCAGCCTTCAGTTTCGCCTACTAGCTCAATGTACGCTTCTGATGTGGCCCAAGTAATAAATTCGAGAGCCGCTTCCTGGTTCTCAGAAGACGCCGGAATGGCTAACGCCCACGACCATAACCAGTGAGAACCTTTAGGCGTTCTGGCCACGGGTGCCGGGGCAAAACCTAAACTGTTTGCCACACTGGACTCACTGCCATCATACAACTTGCCCGCCGCCGAGGTGGCATCCACCCACATAGCACAATTGCCGCGGGCAAACAGCGCCAGATTTTCGTTAAAGCCGTTGGAGCTTGCCCCTGGCGGGCCATAATCGTTAAGCAGGTCAACATAAAACTGGATAGCGGTAACCCATGCTTCAGAGTTGAGTTCAGGGTTCCACTCTTCGTCAAACCAGCGGCCACCGAAGGTATTCACAAGGGTGGTAACAAAGGCCATATTTTCGCCCCAGCCTGGTTTGCCGCGCAGACAGATGCCGGCTAAGTCATCTTCGCTGCCGTGCAACTCACCCGCCCACTCGCGCACTTCGTCCCACGTGGGCTGCTCGCTCATTTTAATACCCGCTTTCTCAAACAGGTCCTGGCGGTAGTACATCATGGAACTTTCAGCGTAAAACGGCAGCGCGTGAAGTGTGCCATTCAAGCTCAGACTATCGCGCACCGGGGCCAGTAAATCGTCTTGATTATAGTCGTCGGGCAGCTCGTCCAACTCTGTTAGCCAACCGCGCTCTGCCCAGATAGGCACTTCGTAAGTACCGATAGTCATGACGTCAAACTGCCCTCCACCGGTGGCAATATCGATGGTTATACGCTGACGCAGCACATTTTCTTCAAGCACCACCCAGTTCAGGGTGATGTCAGGGTGCGCTTCTTCAAAAACCTCAGTGAGGCTTTGCATGATCACCATATCGTTGTTGTTGACGGTGGCCACGGTAATTTCGGTTTGCGCCTGGGCATAGCCTGATATAGCAATGGCGGCCGCTAGCGCGGTGACGGACAAGTGAGGTGTGAGTCGCATAAAGCACTCCTATGGGCATGTATTAGAATTATTGTAGCCTTGATCTTATTGATCATTCATCGAACAAATGATCGCACACAAGACAAAAAAAAACAAATCCGATCTACTGAAACTTTACACTAACGTATCGCCCTTGAAACACGTTGCAGCGTGCTTGTCAGCGGCTTATAACGCTTCCACAATCTTTCGTGCGGCTACTTCGTCGGTGATCAGCCCTTTGAGCCAGCCGCCGCGCAACGCGGCGTGAATCGCCGCGGCTTTCTCACGCCCTCCTGCTATCGCCACCATGTGATGTTTACCAAAACGCTCTAAGGGAAGACTAGTTACCCGCCGCGTAATCGAGCAGTCAATCACGTCGCCATCGCTATTTAGCGGCCAGCCGAGCAATTCCCCTACCGCTTTCAGGCTAAGCAACTCATCCAGCTCGCTTTCACTGATAAAATGATCTTGGAACAGCGTGGCCTGACGGTCGATGCGCCCAACGCCGATAAAAGCAGCTTCTGACTCCCGCGCCACATCGGCAATTGCTTTGAATAAACGCTGCGCCAGCATCGCCTCTTTTTCGGCCAGCGATTCAGCGACCACCGGCGCGGGTAGTAAGAAACGCTCACCGCCGATTTTATCTGCCAACACCATTACCGCATCATAACGGTTGGCCGAGCCATCCCGAGCCACATTGCCCACCAACGACACAAAGCGGTGCTGGGGCCGCTCCACTCTACTCAGCGCTTCTACCGCTGCACGTACCGAGCGCCCGGTGCCTAACGACAACGTCAACGGTTCACTGCGCTCAATCAGTTGCGTAATGCGCTCGGCGGCCGCCACTGCCAAGTAGGCGGCGGCGCTATCGACGGCATGGTTATCGGCCGGCACCACTTCACAATAGGTCAGGCCAAAGTGATTGCGCAGCGTACTGCCCAGCGCCATACAGTTAGAGATCGGGTGATCAATGTGAACTTTCACCAGCCCTTCCTGGCGAGCCAGCGCTAATAAGCGCTGCACGCCCGGCCGTGAAACACCCAACTGGCTGGCGATCTCATCCTGGGTCATCCCACCTACGTAAGACATCCAGGCAGCTCTGGCCGCCTGATCCAGTTTTACCTTGAATTTATCCATATAGCGGCTCATCTAACAAGAGTCAAAGCATCATCATACAAAGCCAAGCCCGCTTCTGATAGTCGTCTATGCACTAACGTTCCCAGAAAACGACATTCCATACTCGATTGATTACAACGAGATACAGCATGCATAAGCTCGCCTTTTTGGTTCCCGTTGAAGATGCGGAAATCGTCAAACAAGCGGTGTTTGAAGCTGATGCCGACCGCATTTGGATGTGTGAAAGTGTCTATTTTTAGACCCGTGTTGTCATGTCATGACTGTCACCATCCAGCACCGCTGACGAAGTGATGGCCACCTATCCTGGCCCGGTTTCGTGATGGTTTTCCAGGTTTCCAACATCGTGCAAGCTGGGCAGTGAAGTAAAGGCTCCGGCATGAGCTACCGCATGGGCGCCACAGGCGCTGGCAAACGTAAGTACCACTTCCAGTTTATTCTTCGCGGCGCTTAATTCACTCAAGCCTGCCACCGAAATGTCCAGCTCGGACAGCCGATAGAGCAAACCACCAACAAAGGCATCACCCGCGGCGGTACTATCGACCACCTTCGCACGGGGGGGCTGGACTGTGCCGTTATAGTGTGGGGTGTAATACCGTAAAGGCTTGCCGCCATCCGTGACTAAAATCAAAGCCACGCCAGCGGCTATTAATCTTCGTAACACCTCGGCCTCGCTCTCATGCCGACACAAAAAAACGAGTTCTTCCGCAGAAAGCTTCAAGAGATCTGCCTGTTCAACACAGGCCCAGATTGGCGCGAAAGGATCCATTCCGTCCGGCCAGAGATTTAACCGTAAGTTCATGTCAAAGCTGATAAGCCATCCGGCTGCTCGTGCTTTTTCCAGCCCTGCCTGCGTTGCCTGAAGAATGCCCGGTTCAATCAGCGTGTTAGAACAAAAATGGAATATGCCTGGCTCATCAAACCACGACGATTGAAACTCTTGGGAACGAAAGAATAAATCAGCCGAGGGTGCCCGGTAGAACTCAAAACTGCGCTCACCATCATTATCCAGTGACACGAAAGCCAACGCTGTTTTTGCCTCTTTGGTCTGTAATAAATAGTCGGTGTGTACCTGCATTTGCTCCAGTGACCTTTTCAAAAAGTCACCGAACATATCGGCACCGACTTTGCCCACAAAGTAGCTACGGCCTTCAAGTCTGGCTACTGCCGCCGCCACGTTGGCGGGCGCGCCGCCGGGAAACTTGGTGAAACGTTCGTGTCCCTGTACGGATGGATCAACGTCGTTGCCGGCGCCTAGTTTGTCAGAGAGCATGTCCACCAGCGCTTCGCCGAACGAAATAACCTTCATCATGACTTGTCTCCCTGATTGCCCGCTCTGCCGGAAGTCGTTCCGCTTGCGGCCAGGTGCTGTTTCACAATTTTCATTAAGCCTTGAGTTGAGGCGTCGTACTCGGTGCTCTCATACTCAATATGACGGCTGATGTCGGTGGCCAGGCGCTTGCCAAGCTGGACGCCCCACTGATCGAACGAATTTATGTTCCAGATGACGCCCTGCACAAAAACTTTGTGCTCGTAAAGTGCGATCAAAGCTCCCAGATTGCGAGGGCTCAATTCATCCAGCAACAGTACATTGCTCGGTCGATTACCCGGGCAGCTGGCATAATCCTGCTGGTTGCTCTGACTATCACCATTCATAAAGGCATTCGCCTGGGCCAACATATTGGTCAGCAGCGCGAAGTGATGGTCTTTTGCTTCGGCATCCGTTTTCAAGGAGGCAATAAAATCAATGGGAACAAACCGGGTTCCCTGATGAAGCAGTTGAAAAAAGGCATGCTGCCCGTTGGAGCCCGTTTGGCCCCAAACAATGGGGCCCGTAGCGTAGCTGACCGGATTGCCGTCGATGTCTACCGACTTGCCATTGCTCTCCATATCCAGCTGCTGCAAAAAAGCGGGGAATTGATGCAGCGCTTGATCATAAGGAATCACGGCTTGGGTCTCGGCCTCCAGAAAGTTGATATTCCAGATGCCAATCAGAGCCATAAGCACCGGCATATTCGCGTCTAGCGGCGCTTCGCGAAAGTGTCGGTCCATTTCATAAGCGCCCTCAAGGAGCTCAATAAAGGCGTCAAACCCGATATTCAAGGCAATTGGCAAGCCAATGCTGGACCAAAGCGAGTAGCGCCCGCCAACCCAGGCCCAGAATTCGAAGATATAATCCGGGTGTATACCAAACTCTACAGCCGCTGCCTGGTTGGTCGAAACCGCAACAAAATGTTGAATCATCGCGGCGTCAGTGCCATTGGTTTTCTCCAGAAACCAGCGTTTGGCGCTGTTGGCGTTCAACAGGGTTTCCTGCGTGGAGAAGGTCTTGGTCGACACGATAAATAATGTGGTTTCCGGGTCCAGATTTTTCAGCACTTTCTTGATGTGTTGCCCGTCAACGTTTGAGATGAAATGAAAGTTGAGATCGGGGTGCTTATAATTGAGCAATGCGCGACACACCATGCTCGGCCCAAGGTCCGAGCCGCCAATACCAATGTTAACGACGCTGCGTATACGCTTCCCGGTATACCCCAACCATTGCCCGTCCCTGACCCGTCCACTGAAATCTTTGAGTTTTTCGAGACCGGCCTGGATATCCGGCATCACGTCGCGGCCATTGACAACAATCGGCTCGTTGCCGCGGTATCGCAGTGCGGTGTGCAAAACCGGTCGATTTTCAGTGACATTGATAATATCACCGGAAAACATCTGGGCGCGGCGCTGCAGCAGCGGCGAGTGTTTGGCCAACTGAAACAGTGCGTCCATCACCGGGGTCGATATCCTGTTTTTGGAATAGTCCAGAAACAGCTCACCAAACCGCAGGCTCATCTTGTTGAAGCGCGCCGGATCGGCTTTAAAGTAGTCGGCGATACGGTCGCTCCGAGTCTCGAAGGCGAGTTTTCTGAGCTTGGACCAGGACACCGATTGATCGAGTGCGTTCATAATATTTTTCCTCAAATTCTCTTCAGGCACCTTGCAGCGACTCAAGGGCTGCGAAAACACCGTTCGTTTCCAGCTTATCGAGTGCCGTTTCAAATGCCTGTCGAAAAATTTCTGAGCTGGCAAGCTTGGTACCGAAGATATCCGCCATCCCGAGAACTGCGGACGTCAGCAACGTTCAGGAATTCAATACCGTATTGGGCGCCTTGCCAGAACGGGCCCAAAGCTCGCGTTTCAGGCTGGATACGCTGCTTCGTTGTGCTTATTCAGCCCCTCTTCCCGTTTTAAGCCACTTCGCTGCAGTCACGCATCGTGATTCCAGAAAAAGCTAGCGCCCTCCTCTGGGTTGCTCGCAGCACGGCGCATCCAGCCAAACATTTCACGGCCCAAGCCGGTATGGGATGCACTCAGATCCACCGTGGCCTGCGCCCGCTGATCCAGCTCCTCATCCGTGAGCGCGATGGCCAGTTTACCGGCTTCTGCATCGACACAGATGATATCCCCGTTACGGATTTTCGACAGCGGACCACCATTGGCGGCTTCCGGGTATACATGAATCGCAGCCGGTACCTTACCGGAGGCACCAGACATACGGCCATCCGTTACCAAAGCAACATGAAACCCGCGATCCTGCAACACGCCCAGATAGGGAGTTAACTTGTGCAACTCCGGCATGCCAATGGCTTTCGGCCCCTGGAATCGCACCACAACCACGCAATCCTTATCCAGCTCACCCGCGTCAAAGGCTGCCTTCAGGTCATTCTGGTGATCAAAAATAACCGCTGGAGCTTCCACTCTGTGGTGCTCTTTTTTCACCGCCGACACCTTAATCACGCCTCTGCCAAGATTACCATCCAGCACTTTCAAGCCGCCGTCAGGAGCGAAAGGTTCTGCAGCGCTGCTCAGTACAGTCGGGTCCTGGGTTTCCGCAGCAGCCGGCGACCATATCAGTTTGTCATCCTTTATAGATGGCATGCGGGTGTATTGCTCAAGCCCCCGACCGACTACCGTTTCAACATCCTCGTGGAGATACCCCTCGGACAACAACTCGCGAATCAAAAATGGCGTACCGCCAGCATCATGAAACGCGTTGATGTCTTCCTCACCATTGGGATAAATACGGGTCATCGATGGCACCACTGACGACAGCTCCGCGTAGTCATTCCAATCGATAATAATACCGGCCGCCCTTGCAATAGCGATCCAGTGAATCGTGTGATTAGTGGAACCACCGGTGACCAGAAGAGCCACAAGCGCGTTTACGATGCTCTTTTCGTCCACCATATCCGCCAGCCCCAGCGAACCACCGTTAGGCTTCGACAGCTTCACGACCTGCTCAGTGGCGGCCCGCGTCAGCTCGTCCCGCAAAGGTGTGTTGGGATTGATAAACGCAGCGCCCGGCAGATGCAGCCCCATAACCTCAACCAGCAACTGGTTACTGTTCGCGGTGCCGTAAAACGTGCAGGTTCCCGGACTGTGGTAGGACTTGCTCTCCGCTTCAAGCAGCTCATCCTTGCCCACTTTGCCCTCGGCATACAACTGGCGAACGCGCTGTTTTTCCTTGTTTGGCAAGCCTGACGGCATGGGGCCTGCAGGTATCAGTATGGTCGGCAGGTAACCAAAACTTAGCGAACCAAGCAATAGCCCCGGCACGATCTTGTCACAGATGCCCAATAAAACAGTGGCATCAAACATGTTGTGGCTTAAGGCGACTGCCGTGCTCATGGCAATCACATCCCGGGAAAACAGGCTGAGTTCCATGCCGGGCTGGCCCTGAGTCACCCCGTCGCACATCGCCGGCGTTCCCCCGGCAAACTGGGCAACGGAGCCCATACCGTTGGCCGCCTTACGAATCAGATTCGGGAAGCACTGGTAGGGCTGATGGGCCGACAACATATCGTTGTAGGCCGAAACAATAGCCACATTGGCCTTGTTCATTAACTTGAGGGTGTTCTTGTCACCACTGCCACTGGCAGCGAAGCCATGAGCTAGATTGCCGCAAGACAGAACACTGCGCTGAGGCGATGACTCCTTCAAGATGTTCATTCGGTTGAGATAGTCGTCTCGCGTGCTGCGGCTGCGTTCAATGATGCGCCGTGTAACCTTATTGACTGTGGCGTGCATAGATTTTCTCCAACCAATATTCGTTTTGTGAAAGCAGAGCATTCAACATTTTGTTCTTTATGATAGTAATATTACGCTTTTTTGTGTCTTTTTCACGATTTAAAGGTCAATAAACCTATTTTTACTACGTTTTAAAAGTACAACAACATGAAATTATCGAAAACGGAGCATCCTCATAACTGCTCGTGGAGATTGTTCGAGCGGACGCCCAGATCCGCTAAAAAGCCACGCGATCCGCTGCCAGCAGTGTGTCATAGCGCTGCTGGCAGCAAATTCAGGCAATATCGTTCAGACTTCCCGCCACAAGGTCGGTAATAGCACGCCAATCTCCGGCCTCAATCCAGTCTTTCGGCGTTAACCAGGTGCCACCGACCGCCACCACGTTATCCAGAGCCAGATAATCTTTAGCAGTTTCACGGCGAATGCCGCCAGTCGGACAGAAGGTCACATCCGAAAACGGTCCCGAAAATGCCTGTAATGCCTTGACGCCACCGGCAATCTCCGCCGGAAAGAGCTTAAATTCCCGATACCCCATGGCGTAGCCCATCATCATTTCGGAGATGGTAGAAATGCCTGGCAGCAAGGGAGCCTGAGCATTCAACCCATAAGCAAGGAGCTGCTCCGTTACCCCCGGGGTAATTACAAACTGTGCGCCTGCTGCTTCCGCTTCTCGGTACTGATCAACCTGCGTAACAGTGCCAGCACCTACCCAAACATCCGGCAACGCCTTGCGCAATTGCCGAATCGCGCCGAGACCATGTTCCGTGCGCAATGTGACTTCAAGAATACGGATACCACCCGCCACCAGAGCCCTTCCGAGCGGTACCGCATGGTCAGGGTGTTCGATGGTGATGACAGGCACTAACGGGCAGGCTGCCAGCATGGCTTGAACCTGATGGCGATGATGCATGGATAGTTGTGACATAGGGGCTTTCCCTTTTATTGAGTTTAACAGTGCAGAGTTCAGCAACTTGAAGAACCCCAGAATACCGACGACACACCAACAGGCCCACTGACGTCAGACATCTTCATACCAGTTTCTGCCATCACGGGTAATCATCGCAACAGAGGCAACGGGCCCCCAAGTCCCGGAGGCGTATCGTTTCGGTGAAGCCGCATGACTTTCCCAATTCGAGATAACCTGATCGACCCAGCGCCAGGCGTGTTCAACCTCGTCACGTCGCACAAACAGGTACTGGTTGCCCTTCATGATCTCCCACAGCAAGCGCTCATAAGCGTCGGGTATGCGCTGGGCGTTGGAGGCTTCCGAGAACGTCAGTTCAAGCGGCCTCTGGCGTAAGCGCATGCCTTTATCAAGCCCTTGGTCTTTGGTGAGAATCTGCAGCGACATACCTTCATCAGGCTGCAAACGAATAATGAGTTTGTTGTTGGCAAGATATTTCTGGTCGGAGTCAAAAATATAGTGCGGCGCTGGCTTGAAGTGGATAATAATCTGCGACAGTTTTTCTGGTAAACGCTTGCCCGTACGGATGTAAAAAGGAACACCGGACCAACGCCAATTGTGGATTTCTGCCTTCAGGGCAACAAAGGTTTCGGTGGCGCTACCCTTGGCCGCATCCTCCTCTTCCAGATAGCCGGGAACCGGCTTGCCATCGCTCGTGCCCGCGGTGTATTGCCCCCGCACCAGATGAGTTTCCATCAATTCCGGGGTGATAGGCCGGAGCGCCTTGAGCACCTTTACTTTCTCGTCACGGATGCTGTCAGCGGACAAGTCAGAAGGCGGGTCCATGGCGATCAGACAGAGCAGTTGCAGCAAGTGGTTCTGGATCATGTCACGCATTTGCCCGGCTTTGTCGAAGTATCCCCAACGCCCTTCAATACCGACACTTTCAGCCACCGTAATCTCGACATGAGAGATATGGTTCTGATTCCACTGGGTTGCAAATAAATTGTTGGCGAACCGCAAGGCAATCAGGTTTTGCACGGTCTCTTTGCCGAGGTAGTGGTCGATACGGAACAATTGGTTTTCGTTGAATACTTCCGCAAGCTGGTCATTGATTACTTTGGAGGACTTCAGGTCGTGACCAATGGGCTTTTCTACCACCACTCGGGTGGACTCGTTGCAGCAGCCGCCAGCTTTCAGATGGCAAGCGATCATGCCGTAAAGAGACGGTGGCGTAGCCATATACACGATCAACTCGCCGTCCCCTTGCTGGCGCCACTCATTCAACAGTGGATAACCGGTCTCATCACTGAAGTCGAAACACAGATAATCCACCCGTTTGAGAAATCGCTCCAGAATTTCCTCGTCAAGCTCATGCTTGCGGACGTGTTGGCGGATTCGCGACGCCAATTGTTTGCGTGCATCAGCGGTGTCAATTTTGTCTCGGGCCAACGCCAGAATGCGGGTTTCCCGATCCAGCAATTGCGCGCATTCCAGCTGATACAACGCCGGGAACAGTTTGCGCTGAGCAAGGTCGCCCAGAGCGCCGAACATTACCAGGTCACAGCGGGTGTCAATCTGTTTGACCATATTTCATTCTCTCAATTTGTCAGGCGACCTCGGGAAGCCGCAGATTGCGCTATTTTGTAGTAATTATATAAAAACAATGACAGACAAAGTGA